>WPCK01147273.1_pt1 | contig 388924 bp, 409 predicted proteins | sample 5399851 | NCBI WGS metagenome assembly WPCK01 (sample SAMN12869471, study PRJNA574797) | sludge metagenome | isolation source: wastewater treatment of pH11 | place: China:Beijing | collected 2019-05-20
CGTTAGTTTAAGTGAAAACCATCACAATCTATTGTTTCCTCATAAATAAATAATACCAGAAAATAACAAAATGAGTATGAAAAGAATTGTTTCACTACTCGAATTTATGAATAGTTGGATTAATTACTTGCTGCGCAGTAAAAGTCTACTACGTATTACTAGAGTTAATCTGGAGAAGATTTACTTTTTTGTATTCTATTATTTTATATCTCTTACCAGATGAAATTACAGTGGAAACAATCCGTAATTCTCTGAACATTTTGTCACTTGGTGATACATGCTCTGTAAGAATTGTTATCTTGCTAGGCTTAAAACAAATTTCAAAGTACTTTTTCTAGTAGTCTAAAGAACTAGTACTCTTTAATAGTTGATAGCTAAATTTTTACCACGTATCCAAACGATAGACACTCAGCTTCTTTATTTACTGCCCCAATCCTTCGACAATAAGCTAAACGTAACCAAGTCTTCGTAGTGGTCATATAACCACTGGCCTTCCCTTTTGATCCCCTCTCTAACAAATCCCAATCTCTCGGGAATAGCTATGCTTTTGTCATTATTTTTAGCACACTGTATTTCTACTCTATTGAGGTTTAGCGAGCCGAAAAGGTAATGCAACAATGACGCCACAGACTTTGTGATGATGCCTTTGCCTTGAGCATCTTCAGATAGAAAGTAACCAATACTGGTGTTACTATTTTTCCAATCAATAAAATGAAGTCCTATCATGCCAACTAATTTACCGTGGTACCTTATTCCCGCATCAAAACCGTTGTTGTCGGCATAATTATTGATCCAGATCGGAATGATAGTCTCAAAATCTTCAGCTGACTGTCTCTTATCAACCCATAATAACCATTTTCTCAGATGTTCTCTGTTTGTATCAATCAGTTCAAATAATTCATTCTTATGATGCTGCTGTAGTAATTCTATTGATATTTCATCATCTACTTGGTACGAAAACAATTGAGCTCCCCCCATCACACATTTTCGAAATTATACCATAAATTGTATATTTCTGACTATTTATATTTATAGGAAAAGACCAAACCTTAAGCGATTTGGTCTTACAATTCTGATATTAACGAGCCTTAATAAACATTTGTACCCATGCCCCATGATAAAAACCAACACCAATTGAATCATATTGATTATTTAGGATATTGGCACGGTGGCCTGGTGAATTCATCCAAGAATTCATTACAGCTTCAGGTGTTTTTTGTCCTTTAGCTATGTTTTCACCAGCAGTTGAATAGCTAATACCGAATGTTCTTAACATATCAAATGGTGATCCGTAGTTAGGACTATTGTGAGAGAAATAATTTGATTTAATCATATCCTCGGCTTTCTTATGTGCAACATTTTTTAAGTCTGCTCTATGTGTAAGTGGACTTAAACCGCGATTTCGTCTTTCCTGATTCACTAATCGAACTACCTGATCTTCAAACGTACTTGAATGCTCTGCTGACGGTTTTAGACGGATAACCTCGCCAACATGCATATTTCTTGGTTCAATTTCAGGGTTTAGTCGCATTAGCTCGCGATAATCAAGTCCATACCTTTGGGCAATGAACCAAAAAGAATCACCAGGTGATACTTTATAATGCTCAAAAGGTGGTTCCTTAAAAAATTGGATGTTTTGAGCATGCGAGGCTACTGGAAGACAGAACGTAAATAGGAACAGAGCTATAAGTATTCGTTTTATCATTGGAATCCTCCATCAATTTTATTGAAGAAAAAGATTTCTTCCAACAATAGTTTGACTCGATAATACTTATCTATGCTAGAAATTTTTGTAACTAATCAGTTCCTAAATGAAATAAGCCAACTACCGGAAAATGATCGGATGCATCACTTTTATGAACACTCACGTTTGTTACAGTAAAATGATGACTGTGGAAGATATAATCAATTTGCCAATCTTTTTTATAAAATGTTTGCAACGGTATTCCCTCATTACTTTTGGTTAGGTAATCGCTCCATATTCCATATTCCATCATATTTGGAGTGGAATTAAGGTCACCTGTTAAGAATATTGGATTATCAACCTGTTCAATAAACTGATAAATCTTTTCGATGGCTTCTAAACGTTCATATTTATTTAAGCCTAGATGTGTATTAACAACATAGACTTCCTCTAGATGAGGAAGTTGTATTTTCCCAATAATTGCAGTTCGTTTTTCCCCCTTTGAAGGTAAATAAATCACCTCTGATCCAATGATAGGAAATCGGGATAAAATGACGTTTCCATAATAGAAACCTGGGTAAGCTAATGAAGGAATATAAAGGACATTCATATCTAATTCGGTTGCAAGCAACTTCACTTGATCAGCTAAGTTAGATCGTAAACTATAGCGCTCTACCTCTTGTAAAGAAATAATATCAGCGTTTATCTCCTTTAACGTTTCAATAACGCGATGGACATTTACCTGTCCGTCAATTCCCTTACCATAACGAATATTATATGTAACAAGTGTAAGCTCACCATCAAAATGGGATCCCTCAATATGGTCCCATGTGTAAATTACCTTTAATTGTTCATGAAAATACGTAAAACATAAAATGAGTACGCCAAGTACTATAAGCATAGCCAAGAAGTAGTTTTTCATGGAGTTATCCCCTATTCTCACTTTTCTATATCTTCAATTATACTAGAATAGTTAGAATATTTAGTATGTAATATATTCCAATTCTTTGTTATGAAGCAAATTTGTTTCTTGATAAAATAAAAGAAAAAACGTAAGGAGTTGATGCTCTTTGTTTCTTCTAGGAATTCTAATAAGCCTCTTTTGGTTTATTGTATTAATCGATGCTTTTATTGGAATGAGGAAGCTTGAAAATTTAGCGTACTTCCCTCCGATTTCCGATCATAACACTCCCCTTGTTTCAATTATCGTTGCAGCTAAAAATGAAGCGAAAGATATTAAAGGGAGTGTACGTTCTCAACTAAAGCAGACCTACAAGAATATTGAATGGATCCTCGTCAATGATCGTTCAAGTGATCATACAGGAATTTTGATAGATGATTTAGTTAAGGAAGACCACCGAGTTCGGTCGATTCATATCACAGATCTTCCCTCTGGCTGGCTCGGAAAAAATCATGCATTATATCAAGGATACATTGCTTCAAAAGGAGATTATCTACTGTTTACGGATGGTGATGTCTATTTTAAAGAAGATACTGTCGCAAGGTCTCTATCCTATATTCACAAAAGAAAAATTGATCATTTAACCCTTACACCAGACATGGATGTGAAACCATTTTGGGCAAAGGCTTTCGTTACGTTTTTTCTCTTTGGATTTTCGTACTTTAAAAGACCTTGGAGAGCAAATGATGATAAAAGTAAGGTAGCAATAGGGATTGGGGCATATAATTTTTTAACTCGAGAGGCTTACGAAGCAGTCGGAACTCATAAGACCATTGCTATGCGTCCGGACGATGATTTAAGGCTTGGGATTAGCATTAAAGAAATAGGAGGAAAACAACGGATTGTAAAAGGCCAGAGTTACCTTAATGTCGAGTGGTATCCTTCATTGAAGGAAGCGATGATCGGCCTTGAAAAAAACACATTTGCAGGTTTGTATTACAGCTACTTTATGGTTTTATTCTCTATGGGTGGCATTTTCATCTCACAAGTTTGGCCATTTTGGGCACTCTTTCTTACCGAAGGAACGACTAGGCTTGTTTATGGTGTTTCAGTATTGTTGCTTTTTCTCGTTTACCAACAGACAGCAAATGTCATGGCCAAAGGATCTATCGTTTATTTTATCGTATTTCCTTTTTCTGCCTTGTTGTTTCTTTTCTCTATCGCTAGAGCAACTGTACTGACGATTATTCGTGGCGGCATTTATTGGAGGGGAACCTTTTACTCTTTAAATGACTTAAAAGAAAAATAGGAGCGTTATGCTCCTATTTATTTACCGTTCTTACTAACAGTCTGGACTAGCTCTTCTAATCGCTGTTGTCTTTTTAAAAAATCTTTATCCCTTGTTAATTCATAATAAACAGGATCTAGAAGTTTCCTATGTAAATCGTGTCTAATCGACGGTTCAGCAATATTACTTTGAATAAAAATTCGTGCTTCAGCTAGGAAATCCAAGTAGTGCTCATAGGATTCATCAAATTGCGTAGACAATTGATTGATAATTTTCTTAGCTAACGCAGGGCTAGCGCCTCCCGTAGAAACAGATATTTCCAAGCTTCCTCTTCTAATTGTAGATGGAACTATATAATTACATAGTGATGGGTTATCTACAACATTAATTAGTTGCTCGCTTCGACTCGCTTCATAGACAGCTTTGTTTACTTCTTTAGAGTCAGTAGCAGCTACTATTAAGAATGCATCTAAAATATCATCGCTCGAAAATTGCTTTTCTTTCCAAGAAATCTTTCCTGCCGACGCTAGGGAATTTATCGTATCAGTTATTTCTGGACTAACAATCGTAATCTCCGCTCCGGTCTCAATGAGTTTATGAAGTTTACGCTCTGCTATTTTTCCACCACCGATGATGACTACTTGTTTGTTTTCTAATTTCAGACTAATCGGATAGTGTCTCAACTTAAACACCTCTACCATTATTACTTTGATATTCTTTGCATTTAGCTATCCAATTCTCAACCATTGGTAATGCTGAAGCAAAGTGGATATGAGTATATCCTGCGATTAGATTATCGGTCATATACCCCTCTTTCATCATTCCTCCGAAGCCCCTAATTGTATATGCAGAAGGTTGGTCCTCTTTAGAGGAGTATGTAGAGTAGTGAAACTCATGCCCCTTAGCCTGTTGATTTTCCTGTAATAAATAGTTACCTGGCTCACCGTTGATTTCACGATATCCTATTGCAGCTAAACGGTCTTGCATTTTAACATGACCTGGTATGACTCCTACCATTTCACTTACACTTCCATCACTCGTTTCAATGGCTTCTGTTAAGTACATAAACCCACCGCATTCTGCAAACGTAGGCAGACCGTTAGCAATCGCCTTTTTTATCGAGTCTTGAACCTGAGTGTTTGTAGCAAGCTCTTCTGCAAATTCTTCAGGAAATCCACCGCCTATGTACAGACCATCGACATCTTCTGGTAACATTTCTCCTTGTAAAGGTGAAAAAAATCGCAACCTAGCCCCTTTATGTTCGAGAATTTCTAAATTCTCCTGATAATAAAAATTAAATGCTTGATCTTTTGCAACCGCGATTTGAACCATTTTAGGCTCTACATTCATAAATATCGAAGGGGTGGCTTCTATATTTTCAGCCTTTGATAGCTCAATGAGGCGGTCTAGGTCAATGGTCTCTGATAGTAGGTTGCCTAAGTTGTGAAAGAAACCATTTAGTTCCCCACGTTCAATTGAGGGAATTAAACCAAGATGACGTTCTGGTAGTTCAATGTTCAACTCTTTCTTCAGATAGCCTATGACAGGAATTTGGCATTCTTGTTCAACTGCTGTCTTGATTAGTCGATAATGCCCTTCGCTACCAACTTGATTAGCTATAACTCCCACGATAGCAGCTCCATCACTAAGTTCCTGAAATCCCTTAACAATCGCCGCTGCACTACGAGCCATACTATAAGAATCAACCACTAGGATCACTGGACTTTTCGTTAGTACACTAATTTCTTGAGTGCTCCCAACGTTTGAACTAGGGTCCTTGCCGTCGAGAAATCCCATAACCCCCTCAATGATACTGATGTTAGCATCTTTACTGCCACGGAGAAAAATTTCTTTTACTTGATTGTTATCTAGCATCCAACTGTCTAAATTCCGAGATGGTCTTCCTGTGACTGCGGTGTGATAGGAAGGATCAATATAATCTGGTCCACATTTAAAACCTTGTACAACAAGCCCCCTATTTTTTAATGCAGCCATTAATCCAATCGTTAACGTTGTCTTTCCTACTCCACTTCCTGTTCCTGCAATTACTATTCTATTATTCTGGCTCAAAAAGTTGTTTCCTCCCCTTTAAATGGATATGGTAGCTCTTCGACGATCCTACTCTTCCTCCCTGCCGTTGTAGCTGATTTGGTTAGAGAATTTAAAATCGCTTCTTCAACCACTTCTGCCACCCCTTGGAAAAGACGATTCATTACATCTGTTTCTTCTCTCACCTGATGAATGGTCGTGATGAGTTCTTCTGTAAAATGGTGGACCGTTGTGGCAGTTGAAAATGCGATGACGATATCGCCACTCCCATGACTTGCATGGCTGCCTGTTCTCCCCAATCCAATCGTTGCCCGCTTTGCTAGTCTTTTTAGTTGGCGATCACTTAATGGTGCATCCGTAGCAAGAATAATCATGATTGAACCATCTGTCACATAATCTGGCTCAGAAGTTTCTTCGTTGTACTGCCAATGACGAAATTCTTCACGCTTGCCAAAATTACTCAAAACTAGAGCCCCAAGCGTAAACATCTGATCTTTAGTATGGATGATACGTGAAGAACTCCCGATACCTCCTTTGTAACCAAAGCAAACCATTCCAGTACCCGCTCCGACTGCTCCTTCTTCTACTTGATCATTACTTGCCTCAGAAATCGCTTTCTCGGCATGCTCCGGCATCACTGGTAATAACCGAATAGAATTTAAGTAACTATCATTGCATTCACCAACGACGATATTGATTGTCCCAGTTGTTTCGCCTATTTCCGGATTTTGTTCAAGCATATGTCGTAATGTGCCCTGAACAACTGCAGGAACACCAAACGTATTTGTGAGCATAATGGGTGATTCTAAGAGGCCTAGCTCATCCATTTGTACTAGTCCAGTAGTTTTGCCAAAACCATTGATTACGTAGCTCGAAGCTACTACTTTCTCTCGAAATATATTTCTCCCATGAGGTAAAATTGCTGTAACTCCTGTACGAATCGCTTCTCCATGAGAAAAATCATCAATTAACGTGACGTGGCCGACTCGAACATCTGCTACGTCAGTAATACAATTTTTTACTCCGGTAGGCAGTCTACCAATTGTAACCCCTAAATCTCGTAACTTTTTTCGAACCACTCTCTCATCATCCCTTCGTTAAATCCCACCCAATACCATATCAATATGGGGAATTCCGTCTTCTAAATAGGTTTCAGAAATAGGTGTAAATCCAAACGATCCATAAAATTGACGCAAATGATCTTGAGCCTGTATTTTAATTGCTGTATCATGAAGTTCGTCTTTGACAAATGTTATTGCTTTTTCTATTAATGTCGATGCGAGTCCTTGACGACGATAGGCTTCTTTTACAATCACACGTCCAATAGATACTTCTTTATACTTTAACCCCTTCGGCAATATTCGACAATATGCTCTGATCTCCCCCTCTACCTCATAAAACAAATGGAATGAGTCTTGATCTAAATCATCTAGTTCTGGATACGGACAGTTCTGTTCTACAACGAATATATTTATACGTTCTTTTATCATGCTATAGAGCTGAGCTTTTGTTAAATCTTGATAAGTCTTAAGTTCCCAAGTCATCGTTCATTCTCCTTTAACGGCTTAAAACAGTCCCTAAAAAGAGACTGTTTACATCGTAATCTTTACTATGTATTACTGTTAGTTTAATTGTAATGAACTAAATATTCAATCAATAGATCCTATATCCGTGTAAATGATAAAAGCTCCCATGAAACGGGAGCCTAACGTAACATTAAGATGGATCAAAGCCTTCCATGACATCCATATTATTCTCGATCAATTCAATTATAGCTCCAGCTTCTTCCTTGCTGAAAATAAAGTTTGTCTCGTCCTCAATCGTTTCATCATCATCGGTATAAATACGATTCACACGGTGAAGAATGCCGTCTCCTGTCTCTTTTACAACCCCAAATTTGTAGGTTACTTCCACTTCATCTAAGTAAGAATAGGCTAAAACTTCTGGGGTTGTCCACTCTACATCAACAACAACGTCATACTCGCCACCATCTGTAAATACCGCCTCATCATCTTCAACATCATCATATATATCGTCTTCTTCATAACTCTCGTCATCTTCATCTTCAATGTCTTCTATTTCCGTATCCATAAAATTATGGAACGTTTCATGAACTGCATCAAGTATTTCTTCAATATCAGGAAGAATTTGGCGGAATGTTTCACCAGTTGTTATATCAAATTCCTCCATATAAAATTCTTCATTATGTGGGTCAAAAAATAATGTACCAAACACTTCGCGATCTTCATCTTCGAATTCAACAAAGAACTCAATTTTTGGGTGTTTAGCAGCTCTGTCAATTCGCATTTGTCCTATTTCGTCATAATCTTCACAGATCGACTCCATATTGTCTTGCATTTCGCTACACACTCGATCGAACCATTCTAATGACATAATAAACATCCCACCTTTTCATTATTAAATACAAGTTTATTATGTCTTACTTCTAGAGGATTGAGCATTCCATATTTACCCAAAAAAAGACTCGTCCAACATTTCAGACGAGACTTTTTTAAAACTCGATGGAGCGATAGTCTTGCGGATCAATTCTCTTTAGTAGTGCTATCTCCTTTTCTGTTGGCACACTCGTGTACTTGATCTCATCATAGATTAATTCAAACCCGGTGTTTTCTTGTACTTCTTCTAGTGATGAGGTTGGATGAATACTTTCCAAGTGAAGTTTTCCATGTATGTAGTGAAAAATACAAAGTGGCGTAACAATTTTCCAGAGATTACCTCTTGTAGTAACAAAATCAACTTTTTCAACAAAGGTCCGCTTATCATGTTTGGTTCGCCAAATGATCGCTTTCTTAGCAGTAGGAATTAACACAGCGCTCCCTGCACCACCAGGTAAACGTACTTTTGGCTTTTGATACGTTCCTACTACAGATGCATTGATGTTGCCATGTATATCAAACTGGATTCCACTCAAGAAAGCCACATCTAACTTTCCGCGCATCGATAAATCAAACACTTCCTCTAACGGAAAATAAGACTCAGCACTAGAAACTAATCCAGCTCCAGCCGAGGAATATGAGGCTTGTGCAATTGAAGTGGGATTTACCCCACCTGGAATATTTAAATGAACCAAATTTGGGGCATGTAATTGTTTTGCTAACATCATTGCGACCATCGGCAAATGCGAAGAGACACCGTGAAAAACAGTCTCCCCATCCCTAAGCAAATTGGCAATCGCGCATGTCATCATATCACTAACTCGATATTGTCGGTTTACCATCGCTTTGTCCCCCAAGAATGATCTCTTTTCTCATAACTATGAAGGTAAGCCATTAACTCATCTTTACTCTTTTGCGCCATAAATGACTGTAAAGATCGATCATCTACCTCATATTTTGGGTAGCATGAAGTAGGTGCTGCTCCCTGTGGAGTTTTTACGACTGCTGAAACCAAAAATCCCGGAATATCGTTTTGGTCTTTTGAAAGCTTCATTCTGCTTTCTGGAACAATTTGTTCGGTAGTAATAATGACTTTTTTGGCTGCACGACTAATCAGCACATCCTCGAATTTAGGACCAAGGATCTTCGCATTTCCATGTTGGTCACATTCCTGAACATGAATAATCGCTACATCAGGAAAAATCGCTTTTACCAACGTCACAGGAGTTCCACTAAACGGATCTTCGACAACGACAAAATAATCATTTTCTAACAGCAAATCACCCTCTTTTAAACCGTGTACAGGCATAAAAGGGACATTCATCGTCGCTGCCCGGAGCGCGCAAATAACCGTATAACAGGCATGTTCATTTGCCTTTACAATGCCTTGCTCTACCGATGATCGATAATGAGTGGCTAATCCATATTTCGTCTCGTAGCTTACAAAGCCAGCATCCACAGTTTCGACGCATCCTAGCGCACATAACAAATCAATATCATGAGCACCCGCAGTTTTGACAATCTTAAGTTTCTTTTTTTCTTGCCTCGCCAATTCCCTAACCGCTGCCATAGGAGCACGATGAAGTACATTCCCACCAACGGCAACCGTATCACCATCATTCACAAAACCCATCGCTTCCTGTAAAGCCACTACCTTACTCAAACATAACCACCCCCATAAAACAATGTAGAATTATGAATGTAGAATGTAAAATTTGTTGTGGGTATCTCTTTGAAGCCACACCCACAACTCATAATTCATAATTCATAATTCATAATTCTTAAATCCTTTTTCTGTATTCTACATTGTCCTTTCAAAAATTACTTAACCGCATTACACGCAATATGGATCGCATCCCAAACCCCGGCGAATGGCGGAGCATAACATAAATCGGTCATTCCTAATTCATCTGCTGGCATGTTGTTATGAATTGCTACCGCGAAAACATCGATCCTAAGGACAGCACCTTTCTCTCCAATCGCTTGAGCACCTAAAATCCGTTTCGTTCGCTTTTCACAAATCAACTTTATCCAAATTGGTGTTTGATTTGGATAGTATCCCGGATGATCAGCGCTACGTACCATGACAGTGGTATAATCGATGGCGAAGTCTTTCGCATCTTTCTCTGACATACCTGTCCTTCCCAGCTCAAGGTCAAATACTTTAATCGCTGCACTACCTAAGGTACCAATATACTTCTCTCGTCCTCCAGCAAGGTTAGTGCCTGCAATTCTGCCGCACTTATTCGCGTTTGTACCTAAGGGTATATAACGGTTTTCTTCCATTACTTTATGGTAAACTTGAGCGCAATCACCTGCAGCATAGATATCTGCTTTATTTGTTCGCATCTCACGATCAATGACCACCGCACCATTGTCAGCGAGGGCAATTCCTGAGCCTTCTAAAAATTTGGTAGCCGGCTTTACGCCAATGGACATGATAACTAAATCAGCGGAATACATCCCACGATTCGTTTTCACTTTTTCTACCTTTTTCGTACCAATAAACGACTCTACTTTTTCGCCTAACGTTAATGTAACCCCATGTTTTCGCAGTTCTTCTTCGGCTAAGTCGGTTATTTCTTTATCAAAATTCTGAAGAATTCGATCTCCTAGTTCAATGACCCTGACGTTTTTGCCAAGGCGGACCATCGCTTCAGCAACCTCAATTCCAATATAACCCCCACCAACGATCACGACATCTTGTATGTCCTTTTGATCTGAGATTTGCTTTAGTAAAATTCCATCTTCTAACGTTTTTAGGACATGGATATTCTCTAGCCCTACACCTAGAAAAGGTGGAACGATTGGAGCTGTACCCGTCGCAACCATTAATTTATCATAGGTGTCTAGAAAGAGATTGCCTTTTTCTAAATCTTTCACCATCACCTGTTTTTTTTCTGGTACGACTTTAACAATCTCATGACGTAGATGGATTTTCATTCCTTGCTCTTCAAATTGCTCTTTCGTTCGAGCAATCATTTTTCTGTAGTCGTCATTTTCACCTGAAACATAATACGGTAATCCACAGGCACCATAAGATAAAAAGCTGCCTTTTTCATAAACGACAACTTCGGCATCTTTATTTAATCGCTTTAATTTAGAGGCAGCGGACATTCCTGCCGCTACCCCTCCAATAACTAGTAATTTCATCATTTCTTGCTCCCACGGTCTATTTGTATCACAGTTTTGCGTTGTAAGAATGAACGTTTTTTATCCAACAAGTTCAACCTCCTACTTACCCTTTTTATATGGTCGGTTCGTGATCTAATATCCCAACAACAATCGCATCAATCGGCGCATTTTTTGATAAGGCGTGCTGTACTGCCTCGCCAGTGGAAACGAGAACAAACTCGCCTTCCCCTGCACCAATATTGTCTGCCGCTACAAAATAATCGTTTGAACCATAGCAAGGCTGGATCACAAGTAACTTATAGCCTTGGAGCTCTTCGTATTTTCTTGTAGATACTACTCTATTAATGACTTTGCCTATGATCATAAGCAAGAACCTCCATTTACTCGGGCAATATTTGTAATTGCTCGCCTCCAAGTAACCCAAACGCATTCGCATCATCTGTATCAATGTGCATGTCTAGGGCATAATTATCTCGGACTCGAATCGTTACTTCGCCCATGATGCCACCTTTTTCACCTGGAACCTTGACTGAGACTTTTTGTTTGTCTTTCACACCAAATTGAATTGCATCCTCAGGTGTCATATGGATATGACGGTCTGCGATAATGCATCCTTCCTGTAGATGAACCGTTCCTTTTGGACCAATCACAGTGATAGGCGCTGAACCCGCAGTATTCCCAGAGTTTCTAACAGGAGGCGAAACCCCTAGTCTCCTTGCGTCGCTACTGGCTACTTCTACTTGAGTTGCCGGACGAAGTGGTGATAATATCCGGACATTTTCTATCGCATCCTTTGGTCCTTGAAGAGTAACCTTTTCATGACAAGCCCACTGACCTGGTTGCGATATGCCCTTAAATTTCGTCAGTTGATAATTTTTGCCAAAGAGAATGTCCAGATGCTCCTTTTGTAGATGAATATGCCTTGCCGATATACTCACAGGAACATAGCTTTTTTGTTTAGCCGTAGTTATGATCACATTCTTCTCTTTTAGTTCCCGAATAACTGATTGAGTAATCTCCTCAAGGAGGTTTTTTTTATCAAACAATGTTACTCACCGCTTATTTTAACGCTGGTAATAATTTTGCTACATCAGCGTGTGGTCTAGGAATCACGTGAACTGCTACAAGCTCTCCAACACGACTAGCTGCTTCTGCCCCTACCTCTGTAGCCGCCTTTACAGCTCCTACTTCACCTTGAACAATCACAGATACTAATCCAGAACCAATTTTTTCGCTACCTACGATTTCTACGTTTGCTGCTTTTAACATTGCGTCTGCTGCCTCAATTGCTGCTGTTAAACCTTTTGTTTCGATAATTCCGATTGATTGACTCATTTTTATAATTCCTCCTAGATTTTTAGATTAAATATATGGCTTTTTCGCAAAGTTTGTTGCTTTAAAAATACTAAGAATTCACCACTAATTTAGTAAGTATTGCTCTTTTCTTACTTAATTTATAGGGTGATATCTTCTTCTAAGGTATTTTTCCGATTATTTCAGGTGAAAAAGCAACAGTTTTTTTGTGCGACGAATAATCGCAGGAGCAATGTTTACGAAAAGAGCCTAATAGATTATAGATTTGGTAATAATTTTGCTACATCCGCGTGTGGTCTTGGGATAACATGTACTGCTACAACTTCGCCGATACGACCTGCCGCCTCAGCACCTACTTCTGTTGCTGCTTTCACTGCACCAACGTCACCTTTTACAATCACGGAAACAAGACCTGAACCAATTTTTTCACTACCAACGATTTCTACGTTTGCTGCTTTTAGCATCGCGTCTGCTGCCTCAATTGCTGCTGTTAAACCTTTTGTTTCAATAATTCCGATTGATTCGTTCATAATTTAGTTATCCTCCTTAGAAGTGTCTATGTCTGTTTTTTTACGACGATTTCGTACAACTTTTTGTTCCTTGATAACAGGAACTTCCTCCTGTCTTTCAGTAGGATTGATATATTTCAATATTTCCGGATGTGGGTTTGTGATTGCAATTGCCATTTTCAACGGATTGTTAGCTTTATTCTGGCAAACTTGTTTAGCAATCGTTATCGCTTCATTTACATCCGATATACTCCCGCTAACGATCAGGGAAACGAGCATCCCACCTAAGTAGTTCTCACTCGTTAAAAATTTGACGTTAGTTCCTTTGCAGATTTGATCTAATATCTCAACTGCAACAGGGTAATATTGGGTCTCAATGACCCCAATGGCCTCAACTCTCTCCATGCTTGACCACCTTTTCTACGTGTGCAGTTAATTTATCTAATCCAACATATGGCCTAGGTATCGCCTTGCTTGTAACAAACACGCCACGATAATGAGCTTCTTCTTCTCCTTGTTCTAGCGCATACTGAACAGAAGCGAGATCTCCTTCGATAAAAATCGTGATCATACCTGAACCTATTTGTTCTACTCTTGTTACTTCAACAAAAGCAGATTTGACCATTTTATCAATACAAGCGATAGCTGTAACCATGCCAACCACTTCTAGTAACCCAAGTGAACGTCCCATGTCCATTCCTCCGATCATTTCAATCGAACTTTTCCAGTTGTCAGTAGTTTTTCTAACCCCTTAAAGCCCGCAGAAATGTAGTGAGTAGAAATGTCTTCTTCCGCAATATAGCGGCTAGCTTCAAGACGAGCGACTTCTAATGCTACCTTTACATCGGATACCGTCCCTGTAAATTTCACTTGAATGACGACCGGAATTGGTGCGGCATCTCCTGTACTAGGGTTATTACTATCAATTCCTTGGATGGTAATTGAAGCCGCTTTACAGGCTTTGTCCATGGCAGCTAGGGCAACACTATACCCCTGAACCTCTAAAAAACCAATCGCTTCAGTCATTACTTCACCTCAGCTAAGACGTTGCGTCTTCTTCTCGTAAATGTTTTGGCCGAAGTGATCCCTTCTCCTGTAGGGCCAGCGATCGTCATCGTGGAATGACCCTCACCACCGTAACCGACACCTGCTAACGAAGAGGCGTTTTTCACAAAAATTGTTGTATCTATAACACTAGAAAACTTTGATAAATTATCTAGATTGGTCGAGTGCATAATTGCGGTATGACGATTTCCATGTTCAGCTACGACTGCCTGGGCAATCGCTTCGTCTAAATCTTTCACCCTAACGATTGGCAGGATTGGCATCATCTGTTCTAATTGAACGTAGGGATGATCTGCTTCAACTTCACAAATTAATAGTTTTACATCAGAGGTTGGTGATACTCCTATTTTTGCTAAAATTTCGTTCGCATCTTTACCAACCCAATTTTTGTTGACATGATAGTCGCGTTTCGTGTTTAAACTACAGCCACTCGCCTCTTGCTTTTTGTTTTCCTCTAACGTAAAGCTCATGACTTTATCTAATTGAAAACGATCAAGCATGTAAGCGCCATGGTTTAATAACTGAAAGATCAATTCATCTGCTACTCTATCAATCACAAAAACTTCTTTCTCCGCAATACATAGGAGATTGTTATCAAATGAAGCACCTAGGATAATAGATTTCGCAGCATTTTCAAAATCAGCTGTCTCATCAACAATGACAGGAGGATTTCCTGCACCTGCTCCGATTGCCTTTTTCCCAGATTTGAGTAACGTCTTCACAAGTCCAGGACCGCCTGTTCCGACTAGTAGTTTCACCTTTGGACTTTCCATTAGCGTATCTAATGTCTCTAGCGACGGATTTTTTACCATAGTCACTAGATTGGCTGGTCCACCAGCCGCTTTTATCGCCTTGTTAATCAGTGAAACGACATAAGCACATGAATTCTTTGAGGAAGGGTGAACATTAAATACAACCGCATTACCACCGGCCAGCATACTAATGCTGTTGTTAATAATCGTTTCTGTTGGGTTAGTCACAGGGGTGACAGCCCCAATTAAACCAAACGGCGAATGTTCTAAAATTGTAAGGCCATCATCTCCTGATATAGCCTCAGCTTTTAAATCCTCAATTCCTGGCGTTTGTAACGCTGCTAACTCATGTTTTGCAACCTTATCTTGATAATTGCCAATTTTCGTTTCCTCTAGGACCAACTTTGCAAGAGCTTCTTTTTCTTTTACAACACTTTCACGGATCGCGTCTAACATCCTCTTTCGATCTTGCAATTTATAATCTTTTACGTAGGTTGCTTGTGCCTGAAACCCAGCATCTATCGCTTGTCCGATACTGTCAAAAACTCCTGGCGTTTCCACAAACGTATTTTTCACAGCATAGTGAGAAGTTACACTTAACTTCATCGGTGATGCGACCGCTGGTTTCGGATCAGGTTCCTGACAAGGCACGCGCTTTTTGACGGCGAATTGCAAGGCTGCCTTCATTGCCTGTGTTTCATTTTTCTCAATCACTTCACAAATCTCTTGTGGCTTTTGCGAAGATTTTTTCACAGCAAACTGGCTTGCTGCCATCATAGGAACTTTCTCCTCCCTTTTACTTGAAGGTTTCGCTTCCATGGCAGCCTCTACATTTCGCATCACCGAGTCAATAATTTTTTGGATGTCGTTTTCGTTGAGGTGAATGCTCAATTGTTACCCTCTTTTCATTTCAATTTCTTCAATAATTCCGCAGTTACTTTCCTTACTACTTCTTCAATGATTTGTTCTTTACTAACGTCTGTCTGATTTGGCTGATCTTCACAAGGTGGAACGCCTCCGCTATGGATTCCCATTCTTGTACGGATCTCAATCAGATCAGATACTTGAGAACAACTAAGCTCATTTGCCTTATTAATAATGTTTGTTGAATACATTGACATTAAGGCATAGTGCTCTAACGATTCCATGCGATAGTAAGCTTCAATCAGATCTCTCCCCCATGTGAGAGCGCCGTGGTTGGCTAATAATACTGCATTGTGGTCTTTACAGTATGGCGCTATCGAGTCTGGAACTTCTTCTGTTCCAGGTGTTGCGTATTTGGCTACCGGAACCCTTCCAAGTAAGACGACTGCTTCTGGGGAAATTGGCTTTTCTAAACTAATTCCCGCAATTGCATAAGAAGTCGCTACAGGTGGATGAGCATGGACAACTGCATTTACTTCCGGGTTCTCCTTATAAACTCTTAAGTGCATTTTCACTTCAGATGAAGGTTTTAACTTTCCAGCTAGTATTTTTCCAGTAAGGTCCATTTTTACCATCATATCAGGCGTCATAAATCCTTTACTAACTCCTGTTGGTGTTGTCCAAATTGTATTTGGTCCAACTTTGACAGAGATGTTCCCATCATTTGCTGCTACAAAATTTTTATTGTAGACTCTTCTTCCGATTTCACATATTAACTTTTTTGCCTCGAAATCAGAATAATATTTTGTCTTTTCTACCATGTTGTACAGCTCCTTACAAACTATTTCTTTGAAGCTTTTGATAACCGAGCCAAGCTATCACTAAAAGGCGGGTACGCAATCCCGTTCTCTGTCACAATTGCTGTAATCAGCTCGTGATCCGTCACATCAAAGGCCGGATTATATGTTTTCACACCTTCTGGCGCCATCGATTCGCTGTACCACTTTGTTGTAATTTCCTCTGATGGACGTAATTCGATATGAATATCAGCTCCTGTTGGACAGTCTAAGTCCACGGTTGAGAAAGGCGCACACACATAGAAAGGAATTCCGTAATGCTTTGCCAAAATCGCTACACCTGACGTACCGATTTTGTTTGCGGCATCCCCATTAACTGCGACACGATCACAGCCAACCAACACAGCTTGTACCTTTCCTTCTTTCATGACAATCGAAGCCATGTTGTCGCAAATCAATGTTACGTCGACTCCAGCCTCTTGTAATTCCCAAGCTGTTAACCTTGCACCTTGTAACAATGGTCGAGTCTCGTCAGCATACACGGTAAAGTTGTAGCCTTGTTCTTGCCCCAAATAGATAGGTGCCAATGCTGTACCGTATTTAGCTGTTGCGATTGTACCTGCATTGCAATGGGTTAATAACCCCATCCCTGGCTTTAATAGTGACAGTGCGTATTCCCCGATTGCTTCACAAACCTTTTCATCTTCTTCACGAATGAGCTCTGCCTCTTCTTTTAAGGCCACCTTAATTGCAGAGATTGTTTTGCCCTGCTCCTGATTAAGTCGTTTTTCCATACGGTTTAAAGCCCAAAATAGATTAACAGCTGTTGGCCTAGAAGATGCCAGGTACTCTTTTGCCTTTTTAAAATCTATTGCAAGATCAGCAAAAGTAGTTGCTTGCGATTGCTTCGTGCCTAGGTAGACCCCGTAAGCAGCAGCGATGCCAATCGCTGGTGCCCCGCGGACTTTCAGATGATAAATAGCATCCCAAATATCTTTTAATTCTTTAAGCTCTAGAAAATCTTTTCGATTAGGTAGTACGGATTGATCTAATAAAATTAGTGCATCATTCTCATCATCAAGTCTAACTGACTGAATGACCGCCACTGGATTTGTCACAAGCATTCACTCCTAAAAAAGTTGTTCAAACTCACGAATTACTTTTACATAATCTTCCCCATTTTTTACCCAAGCTCTCTCAAGAATGAACATCTTCCCTAATGACAAGCAGATTTTTTCAGCTTCCACACGCTTGTCTGGATCTTGAATGGAAGTAATGTCTTTCACATGAGCGATCCCGATAATTCTTCTACATAGCTCTAATCCTGTTACAGCTGCTGCTGTTTCAAGAATGGTAGCTAGATAGTGTTGTTTAAATCCTAGATAATTGGCTACTGGCTCAGTAGCTTTTTTATTCCAAGCTGTATCAAACTTGTCCTTAAAAAGATCGACAATGTCTCGGATCGTTTCTTCAAGGTAAGTCATGTAATCTGTCTTCTTACTCTCGTCCTCAATTGTTGCTCTTGCATGAACATAAGCAAAAATGAGGTTAGCAATGACATTCCCTATGTCATATCCAATTGGTCCATAAAAAGCAAACTCAGGATCAATCACTTTCGTCGAATCTTCTTTTATAAAAATAGAACCAGTGTGTAAGTCACCATGCAATAAACTTTGTGTGTTCGTCATAAACTCAAACTTAAGTTTTGCAGTTTCTAATAGTAGCTCTTGATCTCCCCAGATGTTTTCTTGAATAAACTCTTTAGATCCTTCAAATACATCATTCCTCGGATGATCAATAAATGGTTCTGTGAACACAAGGTCTTCTGTAATCTCACATAGCTCTGGGTTCGTAAATTGCTTTACTTGCTCTTTTTTTTCCTTATGTCCCATAACGATGTCTGATGTAAGTAGCAATGTGTTAACCATAAATGTTGTGATATGGTCTGCAAACAAAGGAAACTTTCTATATTTTAATAAAGCAGTTCTCATAATTTCATGGTCAGATAAATCTTCCATCGCACAGCAATTCATAATTGGATCATAATGATACATCTTCGGTACAAATCCTGGCGCTAATTCATGTTGCAAAGTTAATATTTCACTTTCAATTCGATTTCGATCAGGAGAAACTTTAAATTCATCAGAAATGCGGGCCACTGGACCTGCCTGTTTCACAATTAATGACTTATTGCTTTTCGTATCAATAATTCTGAAAACATAGTTTAAGTTCCCATCACCAATCTCTTGACAAGTAAGCTCAGCATCTACTGAGAAATAGCTCAACCTTGTTCTAACATACTCAAGCATGTCCTTTTCATTCATCGTAAAATATGTAGTAGTGAAGTCTCTCATGAATTAACCCCCTTAAAATCTAGTAAACTAATTTTATCTCAATAGTTTCCTCGAATAATATTATGTGATTATTAGCACAATTCACTTTATAATAATATCTACATTATATGTATTGTTTCGAGTTTTGTACATGATTTTCGTCATAATTTTCACACAGTTAGAAATATAAAGTAAAGTTCACTTATATGAATAATATAGTATTTTGTTTCCTTCTAATCAAGCTTTTTCACTTTAACGTGGCAATAAACTAAATTTCAACTATGAAAAAGAGGGTTGCATCCTATAGCAACCCTATACGATCCGCTTTCCTAACGGAGCAAATGATACAAAAGCTAACTTAAAGTGAGCAAGCCCAAATGGAATTCCGATAATAGTTAGACAACTAGCTATCCCTGCAGATAAATGCGCTAAAAATAGCCAAATGCCAGCAAGAATAATCCATAAGAAATTTGCGAGACCTGTACCAAATATTCTTTGTCCGCCTAAATTTCGTACGTCTATCAATTGTCTTCCAAATGGAAACGCTGAGAAACTAGCGATTGTAAAAGCGGCTTTCGCGAACGGAATTCCAACAATTGTGATGGCCATTACTGCTCCAAATAAAAACCAAAGAATACAAGCAATCAGACCTCCACCAAATATAAACCACAAAATATTCCCGATAAAAGCCATGAAAATCCCTCCCACCATTTATCGTATGAAACAATTCGTTGAATGTTTAATCGTCCACATTAATTTCCTACTTACCTAAACCTTATCATTCATTATTATTTACTTAACATACGCTAACTTTCGTACCTACAAATAGTTTAAAAAGCTCGATTATGATACTAAAATTGACGTATTCCTGAGCTTGATGGGATTGTAAAAAGTAAAAGGGAACGGTTCAAGCAGTACGCTAGAAATCGTTCCCTCCTACTATTATTTTTTTTCTATACCTAAATAACACGCCATCTCACCGAACGTTAACCTAAAGTAAGTCACTTGATTTGGTGAAGGGATTTGATCAATCAATTGTTGAACTTCCAGATCCACATCATAACTCTTATCAACTTCATTCACGATAAAAATACCATTGTGAAGATTTAAGAATTCTAATACAGCTGAAATACATAACTCATCTACCTCTGTAAGAACTTCTTCAGCGAAAATGGACCCTACTTTCACAAAGTCTGCTTCTTTAAACAACAAATATGTATTTAAATGATATTCACCGACTATTTTTTGAAAAGCAATTAGATCAAACCCCTTTGGTGCCTCTCTAACTACCTCTATATATGTTTTTTCTTTTAAATGTCTCTCAATATTTTTTACTAACAATACAAGATAATCCTCAACTGTCTTATTCGTTAATTCAAAACTGCTAGAAATAATTTTTTCTACATTATCACTAGTTAATTCTTGAAGCTCCTCATTTGATAAGCCATTCTCGTTCTTATAATGAAAAAGGTGACGACTTATTTGTTCCATTGTTAATATATTTTTGTCAAGTAAAATCTGACTTAGCAACAAGTAACTTGTCTTTTGGCCAGTTAAAAGTTCTTCAAGCTTATCAATTGTTAAGTATCCTTTTTCAATCGCTATTTCTCCAAAGCGTTTATCTGATGCCATCTGTATATGATTGACTTCCTCAATTTGCTCTACAGACATAAAGCCCTTATTTAAAGCGAGTATCCCTAACTTTACATGACTATTTTTTTCTTCTTGAAAGACCTCATTTAGCTGCTCGCTTGAGATAATTCCTTTATTTAATAAGAAATTCCCAAAAAATTTACTGAACATTTGTAGGTTACTCCCCTTTCACTCTTTCAAGTATCGTTCTCAGCACGTTAACGTCCACTGGTTTTTGCATAAAATCGAAAACACCTAGCTTAACCGCTTCCTTTACGTGTTTTGAAGTCCCTACCGATGTTACCATAACTACATGGATATCTCTTGTTCTCTCATCTTCCTTCAATTCTTCCAAAGCTTCAATTCCGGTTTTATTTGGCATAACGATATCTAAGAATAAAACGTCGATATCATTTTGATCTTGAAGTTTCTTTACGATCTCAGAGCCATCAGATGCTTCAATAACAACACTCATTCCTAGCTCTTCAAGACTTCCTCTTAATTTTTTTCTAACCAGCATGGAATCATCACATACAGCTACTCGTAGACTATTCATAATTTCCTCCTAGGATTTATTCCGCAATAAGCAGATGATGGTTTGTACTTAACAGTAACTATCCTACATTAATATTTCTATAAAAACTTCTCATATCCTTCATCAAAAACAAAAATTAGACAAAATTCACAAATTTATACGGTGCTTATGTTACATATTCAGATACCTTCACCAATCTCTTAATATTTTTCCTTCATAAATAAAATACTTATCTTATTACTTAATAAGGAGACTTTATATGCCAGAGTTACCTGAAATGGAGACATACAAACGATTGTTGAACGAAAAAGTTAAGGGACAATCCATCACTAACATTATCATTAATCGAGAAAAATCCATTAACCTTCCTGTGCCAGCTTTTACAACAGCAGTATTACATAGTACGGTTCTTGAAGTGAACAGAAGAGGGAAGCATCTGATTTTTAACTTAAGTACTGGCAAAAGCCTAATATTGCATTTAATGCTTGGCGGCTGGATCTATTTTGGGAGTGAGGAGGATAGCCCAAATCGAACGAAGCAAGTGATTTTAACTACACCTACTGGAAACTTATATTTTATCGGACTTCGTCTAGGTTATCTTCATCTACTAGATGAAAACCAAGTAAATGAGGAATTTGCAAAACTTGGACCTGAACCCCTAGAGCTTCCGTCACCTAGCTCGTTTTTTGAACTAACCAAGAATAGAAGAGGTATGTTAAAAACAACCTTTGTTAACCAAGCATTCCTTGCAGGCATTGGGAACTGCTATTCGGATGAAATTTGTTACGATGCCAAACTTAAACCCACTAGAAAATTAAACGAATTGACTGAACAAGAAAAAATAAATCTATACAATGGGATGAGAACATCTCTCCAAAGAGGGATTCAACAAGGCGGCTATATGGACCATCCATTCTTCAATAGCGATACCTTAACAGGTAGTTATCAAACTCTTGTTTATGACCGGGAAGGAGAACCTTGTTATACTTGTCAATCAAAAATTATGTTGGAGATCATATCTTCAAAAAAAACATTTTATTGTCCTAATTGCCAGCAATAATTGGAGGTTAAAGTATGTATGTAGGAAGTCATGTCAGTATACGTAACGGTTATGACCAAGCAGCTAAAAAGGCGTCCTCTATCGGGGCCAATGCGTTTCAGTACTTCCCTAAAAATCCGAGGAGCCTAACTGTCAAGGAGTTTAGCCATACGTCGGCAATAGCCTGCGCAAACTTCTGTAAAGATCGTTCAATCGTATCTATCGCACACACACCATACCCCACCAAGTTAATCCCGGAGGCTGATCAGAGTGAAGAGATGATCATTGCCTCTTTAAGAAATGACTTGGACATAGCAGAAACTTGCGGTTCAGTTGGAATTGTTGTTCACTTTGGAACCATGAAAGGTGAAGTAACTCTAGAAGGCTATAAGAAGATGATTTCAATCATAAATGAGGTACTCAGAAATTGGAGTGGAAACACACTACTCTTACTAGAAAACAACGCTGGTGCAGGTACAAACATGGGGATCACAATAGAAGAAATGGTCCAAGTTCGTAAACTATCTGACTATCCAGAAAAAATTGGCTTTTGCTTTGATACGTGCCATGCCTTTGCAAGCGGTTTATGGAACGGCGATAATTGGGATGAAGTCTCTGAAAAAGGGATAGACCTTGATTATTTTCAACATCTAAAGGCCATTCACTTAAATAATTCAAAATATCCCACTGGCAAACGCAAGGATCGTCATGCCAACATTCAAGATGGGTATATTACTCCTAGACAGTGGAAGAGTTTTTTACACTCGGAAGTAATTAAGGGAATTCCCCTTATTTTAGAGACACCTGATGACGAGAACTACACTCATAAAGAAGAAATCCAACTACTAAAAGAATGGCTAAGCTAAGAGCGCTCTTTTTCACCATAATTTCACACAAAAAAGTGACTGCTTTCAATGATTTTCTGCGTGACGAATTTACTTTATCTGCTATAATAAAAGAAAGTGATAATCATTTTCAATTAACCTCAAGAGGTGATACATACATGGATAAAGTGTATTTTTGTCGCGAGAATGAATTTAAAACAAAAAAAGTCTACAAAAAATTAAAAGAACTTGATCTAGATATAAAAATTAAACGTAAAGGCTGCATGGGACAGTGTAAAACCTGCAAACATAATCCGTTTTCAGTTGTAAACGGAAAGGTTATTGCTTGTGATACAGCCAAAGAACTTTATAAAAAAGTCTACAAAAAAGTGAATTAAAAGGTAGAAGCCCATCACTGTATGTGATGGGCTTCTTTTCTATTTTTTTCTTTAATTAATCGATAGCTGTGCTTGTTGTAAGTAAAATCTTCGTGTTTGTCTTGGTAAAAATCTACGAATTTCAATTTCACTAAAGCCGGCTAACAGACGTTTTTCGTCTACGATAATAGGACTACGTAGAAAGCAAGGATTTTCACTAACCACTTTAAACAACTTTTGGATAGACAGTGACTCAAGGTCAAGGCCTAGCTTCTTAAAAATTTGCGAACGAGTCGAGATAATTTCATCAACACCATCCTCTGTTTTACCAACCATGGCTTTTATTTCCTCTACCGATGGTCGGTGAGTTAACATATTTCTTTCTACAAATTCAATGTTATGCTCTTTTAACCAAGCTTTTGCTTTTCTAGATGATGAACAACCTGGAGTTGTATAAATCGTAATCATTGAACATTTCCTCCTCTATTCTCTTTCTATTTTGGTTGCTATCGGTAACGTAATCAAAAATTTTGTCCCAACACCAACTTCACTTTCAACCTCTATGTTTGCACCATGTAGATCTATAATGTGTTTCACAATAGATAAACCAATCCCTGTTCCAACCTTTTGACTACGGGCTTTGTCAATTTTGAAAAATCGATTCCAAATGTTGTTCAATTGGTCTTTAGGAATACCTTGGCCTTGATCTTCAATGGAAATGGTGACCTCTTTCTCTTTGGTAAGTAGAGTCACTGTTACCAGGCCTTTATGAGGTGAGAAGTGCACTGCGTTCTGCATAAGATTTCCAAGGACTTGATCAATCCGATCTCGATCTGCAAAGACATATATATCCTCGTCTCGGTCTGATTGAATGTCTATTTCTAACCTTTGTTTCGTCAGCTGTGGTTCAAGTTTGGCAATTTGTTTTCGAATTTGTTCTGAAATATTATAGTTTTGCGGCTGAATAGAGACTTGTCCCGCTTCGATTCTAGCGATGTCTAATAAGTCATTAACCAGCTTAATTAATCTCTCAGTTTCATCTTTCATTAAATAAAGATATCGCTTTTGTTCATGATGAGGTATCGTTCCATCTAGCATAGCCCCCACAAATCCATTTATCGATGTTAATGGGGAGCGCATATCATGGGAAACATTTGCGACAAACTCTTTTCTCATATTATCTAAACTAGCTAGTTCAATTGCCATATGATTTAACGTATCCGCCAACTGACCGATTTCATCATTTCCTGTTACTTCGAGTTTTCGATTAAAATCTCCCCTTGCATACTCCATCGCTACTTCATTCATATTTCGTAATGGTGCTGACAGTTTTTTTGAAACTAGGAATAAGAAACAAGTAGTAACTAAGGTTGTAATAAGGCCAGCTAACACAAACATACTTTTAATGCTTTTGGCGACGCTATTATATCCATGTAATGCAATCACTAATACTTTCTCCTCAAAGTCTATTACTCCACTTTCAATAGGAGTTACCATTAAGAAGATCCGATGTCCTTTATCATTCACAAATTCATTGACTGGGTTTCCATTAAGAGCTTCTTCTATTAACTCAGAGTCAATATAGAAGAGGTCGGTTGAGTCAGAGAACAAATGAATTAGATCACCATCTTCTCCGTAAATATAGATGCTTTTGTGATCATCTTCTGTTATAAATCCCAACGTCGATATGATTGCTTCCTTATTCTGCCCCTCTTGATAAGCTAAATTAAGTGTTTGAACTACCTGTTCATGTTGTGCATGTAACGTATCCATAAAGTCTTGTTTCAAATCTTTTTGAAAAAGAACATATAGAACTGCACTAAATATAAGAAATGCCGCGATTGAACTAAGAACATAAGTAGAGAATAGCTTCGTAAATATACTTGATTTTACTTTCATGGATCTAACACCTCGAACTTATATCCTATACCACGGAGCGTTTTTAAGTCCCAGTTTTGATTATCTTTCCCTAACTTTTCACGTATTCTTTTAATATGAACATCTACAGTGCGAGGATCGCCTTCAAAATCATAACCCCAAATTTGGTCAAGTAGCTGCTGTCTCGTAAATACACGGTTCGTATGACTTGCTAAATAGTACAACAACTCCATTTCTTTCGGAGGCATGGTAATATGTTCACCATGAGCTTCGATTTTATATTGCTTCATATCAATATTGAGCCCCGGAAAAGACAACGTTTCTTGATCCCCATTAAAAATGTTATATCGGCGTAACACCGCTTTCATTCTTGCCAAAAGCTCTTTTGGATCAAAAGGTTTTACAACGTAATCATCAGCACCAATATCTAGCCCTTTAATTTTGTCGTAACTCTCTCCTTTGCCCGTTAGCATAATAATTGGAACTTGAGAATTTCGCCTTATTTCCTGACACACTTCCCAACCGCTTAACTGCGGCAACATAATGTCTAACACAACTAAATCAGGGATTATTTCATAAAAAACCTCTACACCTCTTAAACCGTCATTTGCGTGTGATACCTCATAACCCGCTTTCTCGCCATATAGACGAATTAATTCACAAATATTAGGATCATCATCAATCACTAACAACGATAATTTTTTCATTTGCAAAACTCCTTTTATTGCAGAAAGGTTTTTACTCTAACTAAACTACTTATCCATCCCTTCACGTTTTCAAGAAGAAATACTATTTTTAGTCTATCATCAGAATATGAACCCAAGATGAACTAGCAATGAATTCTGTGAAATTTTTAATCAGTAACGCTATTTATTTTTGGTTCAGACTTTTTCCTATATTTCCGAAACAAAAGAAACCCTATGATTGCTACAATTAATCCAATTAATAAAACTGTTGGGTCAGCTTTTAGAATACCAAATGGCACTGACGATAATACAAAGAAATAGAGAAAGTTCCCAACTGCTGTAGCAAATAGAAAATCTTTAAATTTAATCGATGTTACACCACAAACGACATTGACGATACTTGTAGGAAAAAACGGAAAAATTCTTGCTAAGAGTACATACATAAATCCATTCCGCTCGGCTTTTTCCTTGATTGTCGAACTAACTTTATTAATAAGGTTTTGTTTAAAAACGTATCGTACTAAAAGAAAAACAGATGAAGCCGCCACGATACTTGAAGCCCAGCTCCATAATAAGCCATAAAGAAAACCATAAGAGAACACATTTATTGTTAGGATTAAGATAAGCGGTATAAATGTAATTACATTTTGGACGATCATCAGTAATAACGTTATAAAGAGCAATGGCAGAAATTGATCGCTTACAGAAGCCAAAAAAGCTTCAACGTCCCCAGACAGGAGAATTTGGATGAAAGTAGTATTTGCTAAATACACACTAACAGCTGCTATGACAAGCGCAAAAACAAACATCTTTACCCAGAGCTTAATGATAATCACCTCTTCCATGATCATCATAGCAAATGAATATGAACTGAATGTGAACGAGGAATGTTTTGGTTAAAAAAGTGACAAAAGGAAAACTCTAAAAGAAAATAGCTTTGCTTTTTTCTGGGGGTACTAAGCTATGAAACAGCAAAATCGTCTCACCACTTTTTCAACGCTCTTTTTTAAGTGGATATTCTACGGTGCACTCATTGGGGCAGTCGTAGGTTCTTTTACATCACTTTTATTACATACGAACGACTTTTTAGGCGAAACTAGACAAGCACATCCAGGATTGATCTATTTCTTACCACTTGGTGGAATGTTCATTGGCTACATGTACCAAGTACATGGAAAAGCATCCGCAAAAGGAAATAATTTAATTATCGACCAGATTCACAATAAAGCGAGAATTGATCGACGAATTGGACCGTTAGTTTATATTGGAACGTTTATCACGGTTTTATTTGGTGGTTCGACCGGCCGAGAAGGAGCGGCCATTCAAATGGGAGGGAGTGTGGCTGAGACCATCAATCGTTTTTTCAAAGTAAACCCGATTGATACGAGCTTGTTAATCATGGCAGGTATTAGTAGTGGTTTTGGGTCAGCTTTTGGCGCTCCAATCACTGGCGCTGTTTTTGGAATGGAAATGGCTTCATTAGGTAGGTTACGTTATGAGGCGATCCTCCCTTGCCTTACCGCTAGCTTTGTTGGGCATCTTACCGCAAGCCAAATTTGGGCGATTGAACACGAACATTTTATCATTAAGAAAGTTCCGGAGCTCACTCCACTAACCTTTATGAAATTTTTTATCGCTTGTCTACTATTTAGCTTTATAAGTATTATCTACTGTCAGCTTAGACATTATCTTCAAAGTTTTTCCGAGAAACATCTGAAGACACACACGCTTAGAGGTTTTGTCGGTGGTATTATCATTGTCGCATTAGTAGCAATCGTCGGTTCTTATGATTATAACGGACGAGGACTTGACATGATAGAACAGTCGTTCACTGGAGAGGTTCCTCCATTTGCATTCATAGCTAAGCTAATTTTCACTGCTGTGACATTAGGCTTTGGATTTGTTGGTGGAGAGGCAATTCCATTATTTTTTGTTGGCTCCACATTAGGAAATACGTTATCAACATTTGTTGGTTTACCAACCTCTTTCTTAGCCGCCATTGGACTTATAACCGTTTTTTGTGGAGGAGCAAACACGCCAATTGCTTCTTTCTTACTTGCCATGGAAATGTTTGATGGAGTTGGTCTAGAGTATTTTTTTATTGCATGTGTGATTAGCTACATATTTTCAGGGCACCACGGTTTATGGCCTTCTCAAAAAGTTTATGACCCTAAAAGTAGGTTAGAAAACCTCCCTAGCGGTCAAACAATTGCTGCAATAAATAAGAAATTACACCAGGAAAAATGAATGAGGATCAGTACATACTCACCACAGCATCAGTAGGTTAAGCACTCCGGATAGTGTGTTTAACCTACCAGTACCCTATTTCACTTCCGATCTCTGCTTTATAACTTCGTCCATTTCATTTGAGCCTTTGATAGTACACCTAGCCAATATGATAACTTACGCTTTTCATTCCTAGCCTCAATGGCGGCTGCAGATTGGCGATAGCTTTGAACAAATTCTTGAAACAACTCTTCTCTTTCCTCAACTTTCTTTTGAAGAAACAGCTTTTCTTCTTGTTCTCGTTGAATTTCCTTCTTAAGCTTATTGACTTGTTGGTACGTCATCTTATACGTATCCAACACTTCATGTGAATAAGTTTGAATCATCCCTTCTGTAATTGCCGTCCCTTTTGTTATTTCTTTTTTTACTTCATTTGTCAATTCCTCTTTAACTTCCTTGATGAACTCTCCCTTAAATTGATCTATGGATGCCGAGATGTTTTGAACTGCTTGAACAGTTTCGTTTTGAAGTGCGACAATATCAGCATACTTCAAATCATATTCAGATTGAATTTCCTCGGGTACTTCACGCTCTTCGCCATCATTTGTATCTAAGATGAACGTGACCATGTCATCACTTAAGTTCTTATCCTTCATCAACTTTATTTTTCTTAAGATTACAAGTTCAGCTTCACCGTAGATCCGCGAGCCTGACTTTGTACGCTGTACATTAAAGAACTGACCAAATTCTCTTTCAAACGTCTTTAAACTTCCTACTGGTATTTTAAGTTTTTTTGAAACATCTTTAATTGTATACATTTCTAGCCCTCCACATTTTCTCTAAGATATTCGATAATTACTTATTAAATAAGAAACTACTGTTTTTCCTCCTAGTTGACAAAACTTCTAAAAAGAAGTGTGTATTCGCCAAAATGTGTAGTAGATATTCGAAAAGCCCTAGAACGTTGAGATAGAAAGTCTTACGTTGAATATTTTATTTTCCTAAATTGAAAAAAAAGCCTCATACGAGACTTTTCTTTTCGAACTCAGATTTGAGTAGAGAGTAAACTACCGTATCATGATAGCGACTACCATCAAAGTCAGTCTGCCTTAGTTGCCCTTCTTTATGAAATCCAAACTTATGTAGTAGTTTTTCTGACCCTTTATTTTCGGCAAAGATATCTCCTACAATTCGGTTTAATCCTAAAGTATGAAAACCAAACGGGAGGACCACTTCAAGAATTTCACTCATGACACCGCGCTTTTGAAAATCTTTATGAATAACAACGCCCATTTCCGTTTTCTTGTGCCAGAAGTTTAGCTTATGAAAACGAAACATCCCGATAACGTTTTCTGTCGCCTTGTCAATAATGACCCAAGGGATCTCTTTTGAGTGAGTAAAGTTTTCTAAACTTAACTCAATATTTTTGATTAACTCACTCATGGTTTCTACTGGGTGAGGCGTAATATATTTCATCGTCTCATGGTGACGCATAAAGTCAAACATAGCCGGAGCGTCCTCAATAGTCATACCCCTTAATTGATAATTTTCAGTTTCTAAGTTTGGGATCGTTACGAAGCCACTCTCACTCATGCGCCCCAACCTCTTTAAAAATGCCTTCTCGATTTACTAGTTTTTCAAGTAGCTGTTCTAAAGTTCCATGATCGTCAATCGGATACACTGGTTCGCCTCTGTCAATGACATGACCTTCCACTAAAAAGGTTTTCATTCCAATTTTAGATGCAGATAAATCCTCTTGCTTGTCATTACCAATCATAATACACTCTTCCGGTTTCACTTCTAACCGATCACAAATCTCCTGATAGTACTCAGCATGGGGTTTTGTAAATGTGCTATTTTCATATACAGTCACAACTTCAAAAGGAAGATCGATGATCCCAGCCCATCTTAAACGTTCATAAATAGCTACCTTCGGAAACACCGGATTAGTAGCGACAGCAACACGATATCCTCTCTCCACAGCTGCTTCTACCACTTTTTTGGCTAAAGGAGTCGGTGACGTTAAGTGCGATAAGGTTGGAAAAATAGTTGAATAAAACTCATCTAATGTCGGCCAAATCTCAGCTTTATCTAGCTTGGTTAGTTGAAGGAATTCCTCCTCAAACACTTGCTCATTTGTTTTTTCCTTGTCAAAATTTCGCATCATCGCCTCTGTACCAGCCCAAAGTGCTTTTAAAAACTCTTGTGGGTCCATAATCGGTGCAACCCTTGGTGCTAGATGTGATAAATAATTTTTAATAAACGTATCTGTATCCATTGGAAGTAACGTACCATCTAAATCAAATAATATAACCTTAGCCATTTGAAGTCTCCTTTATGAAAATAATATTTACTTCTACTATCCTACCAAATAGATCCCAACAAATAAAAAAATTGACATTAAAAAATACAAAAACTAGGGAGCAAACCCCTAGTTTCTTGTTAGTTATTCAGTTGAGATCCTAAGAACTTAGCTAACTCGAGCATTCCATACTTACGTGCAATAGCTTCCGCTTCAGGATTGTAATTTGTATTTGTATTGACATCATAAGTGAAAATTTGACCCTGCTTGTTACGAATGAATTCAATGCCAGCAACAGCAATTCGATTTTCTTGTAAAAACTGCTCATATTTTTCAATGATCGGGTCGCTGAAATGCAAATCAATTTCAAACTTTGGCTTCTTCTCCTGCTCTTCCCCTACTGGACAAAACAGATCTCCTATTTGACATGCATCCGCAGGACATAATTGAAAACCTTCAGAAGTATTTACGTTCACTGCATACATAAACTTCCCACCGATAAACTCACATCTCGTAATATAAGGTTCAGGGGCTTCAATATATTGTTGAATTAACGTAATTCCATCAACTGGCTCATCAAATTGTTCACTATACACATAAGCTTTTAAACTCTCGACACTTGAAAAAAGCTGAACACCTAGTCCTTTGCCTGCACGATTGTGCTTTGTGATGAACTTTTGTCCTGTGAACGCCTTTGCTGATTCAACCAATTGCTCTTTTCCTACAGCAGCAATTGTTTTAGGAGTTTCAATTCCCTCTTGATTTAAGGCCATGTATTGATTTACTTTACTAAGTTCTAGCTGAAGAGCCCTGGTACCATTAAAAACCTTTCTACCATGTCTTTCTAACCAGCTTAATACGGCACCTGTAAATTCTGGTGCAAAGCGATTTCCTCTTGTATGAGACGAAGCACTCATCCGGTTATAGAATACACCCTCCGGAGGTGCTAGACTTAAATCAATAGCCCCTTTGTCTAGGTGCCATTCCTCGTAAGGAAGATTTAACTCGTCTAGTCTTTTTGTTAAATGAATTGTCCATTCACTATTCTCATGTATGATATAGATTTTTTCCATTCGTACCACTCCCATATCTTTATTGCTATTTCGTGCCTTTATCTAGATTATATTTCAACCTTTTCCATTGAAAGTACATAAAGCACCCAACACAGAAGCCTAGTATAGCAACCGTAGCAGCAACTGTGACCATGCCTACGAAAATCCAAGCGATCCAAGTTCCTGTTAAAAGGTGTAAAACAACAGCAATTGTTAATAAAATTGCAGCTATTGACTGATTAAATTTTTGAAGCTCAGCGGCTTCTGTTTTCCCACCTGGATTGCTTGTAAAAATACGACTAGCAATAAGAAAGGCAATATTCCCTTTTTGCCCCATGAAAAGTGGAACTACAACAAAAAGAAACGCTGCGAGTAATAACCAACTATTTTGCGTCAAAATTGAGCTAAGGGTTAACGAGATTAAGATTACCTGATTAGTTCTCACGTAATTAATTGGAATTTCCTTCATGATGACTCACCTCAAAACTCAGATTATTTATATTGATTTTATCGGAATTAACAAGAACCTACAAGTTGTTTGCTCACACATAAGGTTGCTTTTCAGTAAAAAATTCAGTATAATTTTTAACTGTTGTTTACGGGGATCTTATTTTTGAACGTTTTTTCTAGTTTTACATAAGAATATTATGTACCCCCTCCCCCCTTAGAGGCTCATAAAAACGATAAGGAAGGAGCAATTTGTATGTCTTTTACATCTGCTTTTATTGATGAACGAGAAACAAAAAACAAACAAGAACTAAAAGAAGAAATTGTAGACCTTGAGTTTCAAATGTTTCGAATGCAAGATAATCTTAAGGAGATTGCCAAGAAGTGGCAAGTAATCGGGATTGAACAAGCAAAAAATAGTAGTTGGGTCATCATCTACACTGCTGACGATGGAGAAACTTGCAAAATTATGCTTAATGACTGTGATAGTGCTTTTCGTGGCAACTGGGATTTCTCCATTCAAGCATCTTACGAAGATGAACATACCATTCACATTGGTGACATCAAAGGACCCGAAAACCTTGGCTATGGGTCCATTTGTATGCACTACCTTAAGGAGCTAGCGAAAGACCAAAACATTCAGTACATTACTGGCGATATTGCCAAACGTGACTGGGACCATAAAGAACGCCTCGTTCACTTCTATAAAAAACATAATTTTAAAGTGAACATAGATAAAGAAACTAAATCCGGTGAGATTGAATGGCGTCTACCTTAACACTACGTAGATTACTATCCTATTCCTATTCTGCAACATACTTGATTTAGTTGCTTTATTTAATTAGTTGTGATAAAATAAAATTTATTGCTTATGAGACTTAAAGTTATTGGATTTTCTTTTCACGGAATACACGACATATTTTTATATACAGAATCGTACTAGTAAAATCGTCTGGCATCTTTTAAACACTTAACCGCCTTATTATTAGTGGCACGGCCTAGGAGCCGTAATGATAAAAGAGAGGTAGGGCTTTTGTTTTTTAAGGTTTAAAAAGTATACAGAGACATTATCGCGGCAAAATTTTAAGATGAAACATCATAAGAATTATAAAACGAGCACAGACATCCGTCTATGCTCGTTATTTTATTTGACAACAATATACCCTATCATTGGTCCGTTCTGATCAATCGTTTCATGAGCAGTACAAACAATACGGTAGATCCCTGTCTTATCAAAACGTACGTTTATCATGGTTTCTTCGCCTTTTTTTACATTTCCTTTTACATCGGTCCCTTCAATATAAAAAGGATGTTCCTTGCCTTTGACTCCAAAGAAACTTAATGTAACCTCTTGTCCTTTTGGTACAAAAACAGTTCCGGGATCCCAACGGTACACTTCTATTTCTTTGCCGTCATCGGTTTCTGTTTCAAATTCGGTCGTAATGATATGGATCACTAGTTTTTCATCTTTTTTGGCAGCGGTTACCTCCTCAACATTCAGAAACTGTATACCCATCATAAAACACACAACAGTTACAATTAACATTTTTTTCATTTCATTCACCTCGAAGCAAGTATGCGCAGTAAAGAGATAATTATACGTCATTATTTCAAAGTAACACTTCTAGGTCATAGCCCCTTTCCCGTATTGAAGTAAGGATATCCTCAACATGTTGCCGGTCAGTAGTTTCTAATGATAGGACTAGCTTGGCGAAGCCTGGAAAAATCTTCTCACCAATGTGTTCTAATGAAATTGATAGAATATTTCCCCCAAGATCTGAAATAATAGCTAAAATTTCTTGAAGGTGACCTGGCTTATCTTTCAATATCGTTGACAAATGAACAAATCGACCAGCCTCAACCATACCATGTTGGATAATTCGAGAAATAAAATTCACATCAACATTCCCACCACTTAAGATCGAGATGACCTTTTTATTTTGAAGAGGTAGCTTTTTGTATAACAATGCAGCTAAAGAGCTTGCCCCCGAACCTTCTACAAGCAATTTATTCCGCTCAAGAACCATTAACATCGTCCTTGAGATTTCCATTTCGTCTACACAAAAAATATCATCAACATATTCCCGAACTAGCTCTAAGTTTCTTACGCCTGCCTTTTTAACTGCGATTCCATCAGCCATTGTTGGCATTGCTTCTATTTCAATTGGAGTTTCTTGTTGCATTGCGTGTCTCATGCTTGGACAAGCCAAAGCCTGTACGCCATAGACCGCGATATTGGGATTCATCGTTTTAGCAGCTAAAGCTACTCCAGCGATTAAACCTCCGCCACCAACTGGACAAACAATCGCATCTACGCTTGGTAGTTGTTCTAGTAATTCAAGACCAACCGTCCCTTGACCAGCAATCACTGCCTCATCATCAAACGGATGAATAAAAGTTGCTCCTGTCTTTTGTTGTAGTTGAATCGCAAAATGAAGTGCTTCATCAAACGAACTTCCTTTTAAAATTACTTCTGCACCATAACGTTTAGTCGCCTCTACCTTGCTTAATGGAGCCCCTTTTGGCATGACGATTGTACATGGGATCCCTAACATTTTCGAAGAGTACGCTACACCTTGAGCATGATTTCCTGCTGAGGCGGCAATTACTCCTCGCTTTAGCTCGGTTTCACTCAAAGAATACAATTTATTACACGAACCCCTTACTTTAAAGGAGCCTGTTTTTTGCAAATTTTCGAGTTTTAAATACACTTCATTATTTGACAGTTCACTAAACGTACTAGAGTAGTCAAGAGGTGTTTCGTGTACAATACCCTTCATTTTTTCCCTAGCATTTTTCACATCTTGTATAGTAACGGACATCTACTCGTTCTCCTTGTCAAAAGTTACCCATATTTTTCACAAGTGGACATTGTTTATACTAGGCTGTTGTCTTAGTAGTCCTATATTACTAATTTAAATACAACAACCTTTGTGAAAACATCCTTATCCAAAGAAAAGAGCTTGGATCTCCAAGCTCTATTTCTTAGTCTTATCCTTACAGTACTTATTCCACTTAGGAACAAATCCTTCTTCAGCTAGTTTTTGATAACGTTTATCCAGCTTCTTCAACATCTTTTCACCAGCTTCTTCGGTAAACATTCCAAACTCAACATACTTCCCAATCAGCTGCTTTTTCTGTTCAAACATCGCTCTTGTTAAAACTTCTAACTCACCTTTTTGAGCATCAGTCAGCTCGACTTCCTTAAATTCTTCACAATCCATATGCGCAGAAACACTAGTAACTGAGCTTAGTAAGATAAACGAAACTACCAACATACTCAACCATATTTTTCGCATTGTAAGCACTCCTTTTTTTATATTCCTATTTATATTTTTCAAAAAGAGGTATTTTTATCCACAAAAAAAACAAAGATCTACCCATTAGTAGATCTTTGCTTGATCGTTAATCTAAAAATCGTTTTCTCATTTCAGGGCTTGGGAGAGTACAAGCATCTGTTTTTCCAAACCATTTGTAGCGGTTTCTGGCTATTATATTATAAAATACATTACGGATAGGAGTTGGTACAATCAGTAAAATCGCAAACAACTTCCAGAAGCCCTTTAGGTTTCGGCAAATCCTTATGGCAGCCGTAGACTTTACGTAAAAACGCTGACCTTCAATTAGTACGATACTATCCATTCCCGCCGGAACAGCATATTCCTTAACTAACCTTTGACCAATCTCACTTTGCAGCGAAGCAAATTGAAAGTGTGCCTTCGGATCTCGCTTGATGATGAACTGCACACTACTATTACAGAAGTTGCAAACACCATCAAATAGAATAACGGCATTATAGTTGACTGTCATCAACCCCATTAAGCCAAGCTTCGATTTCACCAATCACTGACTTAACACACCCATCTTGGAATGGTGAAATCAAGTTTGCGACCGCTACTAATTCTGTGAACGATTGGCTACCACCTTGTTTGCATAGTGTAATGTAGTCTGCCCAAGCTCCTTCTTTATCCTCATTCGCACGTTTCCAGAACTGGAACGCGCAAATTTGCGCTAAAGTATAGTCGATATAATAGAACGGGCTGTTGAAGATGTGGCCTTGTTGATGCCAAAAACCACCACGCTCTAAATACGCATTTTCATCATAGTTACGATGTGGCAAGTATTTCTTCTCAATGTCTCTCCAAGCTTGTTTACGTTCCGCTGGAGTTAACTCAGGATTTTCATAGACAAAATGTTGGAACTCATCGACACTTACTCCATAAGGAATAAATAGTAGTCCATCACTTAAGTGATTAAATTTATATTTATCCGTGTCTTCTTTAAAAAATAGTTCCATCCAAGGCCAAGCGAAAAATTCCATACTCATTGAGTGAATTTCACAAGCTTCATATGTTGGGAATTGATACTCAGGCACAGCAAAACTTCGGCTCAAGTAGACCTGGAATGCATGACCGACTTCATGAGTTAGGACATCAATGTCTCCACTAGTCCCATTGAAATTGGCAAAGATGAATGGAGACTTATACTTCTCAATATACGTACAATACCCGCCGCCAGCTTTTCCTTTTTTGCTCACAAGATCTAACAGGTGTTTCTCACGCATAAACGTAAAGAATTCATCTGTTTCCTTTGATAATTCTTGATACATCTTTTCACCATTCGCAATAATCCAGTCAGGATCACCTTTTGGTGTAGCGTTTCCTGTCTTAAAAGCAAATCGGTCATCGTAATATTTTAACTCTTCGACGCCAATTCTCGCACGTTGCTTTTCTTTTAACTTTGTTGCCACCGGAACAATAAATTCTTGAACTTGTTTTCTGAAGTTTGCAACCATCTCACCGTTATAATCAATGCGGTTCATTCGCGCGTATCCAAGTTCAACGAAGTTTTCAAAGCCTAGTTTACGAGCAATCTTCGTACGTACCTTCACTAATTGATCATAAATGTTGTCAATTTTTTCTTCGTTTTCAGTGAAGAAATCGTATTTTGCTTCCATCGCTTTCTTTCTCATCTCACGCTCAGTTGATAACTGGAACGGCACTAATTGAGGAAGGTTTCTTTCTTCACCTTCAAATTGGATTTTTGCTGAAGCGATTAATTTTGTATACTCACTTGAAAGTTTATTTTCTAGTTGTAAATCTTCGACAATTTCAGGAGAAAACGTCTTTTGTGAAAGTTCTGCCAAAGCAAATAATTGCTTGCCCCATTTTTCTTCTAATTCATTACGGAACTGTGACTTTGTTAGTGCCTCATAATAGCTGTTTACAAACCCTTGATAAAGAGGATCTACTTCATCAAAATAGTCCTGCTCTCCTTTGTAAAACTCATCATTTGTATCAATCGTATGACGGATATAAACAATTTGCATCATTGATTCGAACTCATTACGAAGCTGATTAATCTCAGCCATAATTTCATCTTGTAATGCAAAAGACTCCGAATTTGTAAACTTCTCTAGTAGTTGGTTAAACTCAACTTCCATTTTCTTCATGTCAGGCCTTACATATTGGTATTGTTGAAACTCCATATACCTCTTCCTCTCTATGTATGATGCTATATTATATTTCGCCTTGCTTTAAGAAAATACCTATGTAGGAGGAAATATCCTCCTGTAATACTTGTATCACATTATCACAATAGTTACTAGTGAATTCAGAATCTATTACTTTCGCCTTTATCCAGGGATTTCAATATCTATTATGTTATTACTTAACATTAGTAAGGAGGAGTTCTTTTGGGAGATCAAAAACATTCATAATTGGTCTATTGATTAGCTTTAAAAATTATCTCCTGCTATTCAATTACCTTAACCAACTTAGCCATATTCCAAATCTCCGTAAGCATGTAATTAATTTGGTATTCATCAATAACTATAGTGGATTGCCCTTCTTGTGCCACTCCATCTGTTACCCCTAACCAATTCCTTGCTTCCCTATCGTTACCAAAAGCAAACCAAACCATTCTCTCATCCCAAGCCAACTTAGGAATAAAAGGTAACGACTCTTCATCAACAATAAACATAATGCCGTCGAGAAACTCGTGAAGGGGGTCATACCTATAGGTCCCTTTAACTGTTACTTCGTTTTTGAATGAGACCGTACCAGTATAGACAGGTTCCTTACTCATCTTTGCCTCAGTAATTTCCATCCCAACAACAAAATCACCAACTTTAGGGTCTATGAAAATATTTCCACCTATTGTTTCTTCAACCTTACTCATGACAATTTGTTTATCTGTTTTCGTTATTTGTAACACTAGATACGGATAGGTAAGAACCTGAAGAACTGCTTCGTTAGGATTAGGTGACTGAAATGAATAAGATATTACTAATTGATCATCTGTTACATTGTAGCCATCGAAAGAAACGGCATAACCACTTGTAGGCATTTCTCCCATTGTAATGACTAAATAATTATAATTCTCACCCTCAACAAATGGCACTGTTTCTTTAAACTTAGAAGTCTGAATCATTTGCTCAACCTCAGCTGGAACCTCTTCAATTACAACGACTTCAATTGGAGCTTCTTGACTAAGCCCCATTAATTTTGTTCCACACCCAACCAACAGAACGAGTGCGATCATCGCCATTAATCGTTTCATGTATATCCCGCCTTATATCCTTGTTAGATTGTTAATTTTCATTTATTACATAGACGACAGGTGGTGTGGAAGGTTACACAGCCTTTATCTAATATTTTCTATTAACCTATTAGAGCGAAAGATAATAGGTCGTGTTATAATAGAAAAAGTTATTTTAAGATAAAAGTGAGGTACTAACATCATGCTATACTATCGTCAGTATCAGATTAGTGAGGAAAAGCCGTGGGTTACCTTTATACATGGTGCCGGTGGGAACTCAAATACATTCTTTAAACAAATGAAAGACTTTCGCAAACATTTCAATATCTTGCTTATCGATCTTCGTGGACATGGAAAATCGAAAAAGTCGCGTTGGAGAAAAGGTGACTCTTTTGTACAAATTTCTGAAGATGTCGTTGAGGTTTTAGACCATTTAAACATTAAGAAAACCCATTTTATCGCTGTATCTCTAGGTACCATTGTCGTTCAAACGCTTGCTCAAAGACACAAAGAGCGAATTTGTTCAATGATCCTTGGAGGAGCAGTGATAAAATTAGATATTCGTACAAACTTTCTACTAACTGTAGGGAATTTAGGAAAATACCTTGTCCCATATATGTGGTTGTATCGTTTGTTTGCTTGGATTATTATGCCAAGAACAACCCATCTTGAGTCCCGAAACGCTTTTGTTAGTCAAGCGAAAAAAATGTGTCAAAAGGAATTTATCCGCTGGTTTTCAATTACGAAAACGATTAATCCGTTTTTAAAAAAATTACAGCGTGATTTCTTTAACATACCAACATTGTTTGTGATGGGTGAAGAGGACTATTTATTTCTCCCCCCTGTAAAAGATCTTGTTGAACAAAACAATCAATTATCATTGGAATGCATAGAAAACTCTGGCCACGTATGTAATATTGATCAACCAGAGAAGTTTAATGACGCTTCTATTAAGTTTATCTATCAACAACACTCGCAATTAAAGGAAGTTTTGTAGTTTTACGTATTTACTATCCTCAAAGGACCCTTGTCTTTTTGACAGTTGTCCTTTTCTATTTTTTAGGAAAGAGTTGAAACAATGGATTTTGATATTCAATATTTATCGTTTTCAATTATTAATATTGATGGTAATGGAGAACACGCCAATAAATCATATAAACAAGTTGCAACACTTGATGAATATAAATATAGTGAAAGTGCTCTGAAGCCGTTTTTAGACGGCGAATTAATGAGAATTACGAAACGCAAAGTTGAACGTCACCCTAAATCGGAGCAAGTCCCAACAAAACTTGGGCGATTTGTTGTAGAACCTGGGTATGACTTAGCTTCAAATCCAAATTATAATTTGTTCAATCGGATCCGTAGCGCTGGTCACATTGATGATTTCTCTAAGGCATCCCGAGAACTAATTCAAACTTACACTGATACCACTGCTGTACGTGGTGGTGTCCTCATCATTGCAACCGCGAAGTTAAACAAATATTTTGATGAGCCTTTTGTGTTTGTGATGAAGTGTGACTTCGAACAGAAGGTCGCTTCTATTACTGACGAAAAAACATTAATTAACAATGTTGAGATGGCGATTACAACCAAAAATATGAAGTCGATTCAATACCCTTATATGCCTGAAGAAGGCATGTTAGAGCTCGGTGAACTTAAAATCCATCAGGCATCTCATGCACGCTACTTCGAGGATTTCCTAAAAGGGGTTACTTATGAAAAGTCGATGCCAGAGATCGTCAAAGCACAAGTGGTGGATTTAATGTACGAAGAAATTGACAATGTCTTTACTGAACCTTCAGAGGAACGAGTTCAAGCAGAAACAGACCTAGAAGTTTGGGCAACAAGTCCAAAACGCGAACTACAAGAAAAGTGGACAGAAGAACAAGTCATCGAAGCCACAACCCGAATTGTCGAACACGCACCAGAGATTGAATTAAAACTAAAATTGGACCATATGTCCGTAAAAGGGTTGTTATCCGATTTCGGAGACTCTATTCATATTGCTAAAGTGAATGGCCGTTATGTCGTTCTTCTCGAAGGTGATATGTTTCAATTTGAAAGAAACGTCTCACCCGTAGAATTTCTTAAGCCTGCGGAACTCCATGACATCGTTGAAAAAATTTCAAAGAGATAGGTATCAGCGAAAAGTACACAGACCTTACTGTGTACTTTTTTGTTCTATTGTTTCCCATCCTTCAGTGAGTGCCGATCAACAATATAGCCTTTTCTTCGATACATATCAAGAACCCATTGGCGGTCGTCTAATGGCTGCATAAACACTCTACCCTCTTTATCTACAATCGAATATCCTTTCTTTTTCTTCTTGAACAAGTTCACAATATCCTCTCCCTCATCTTTCTATAAGGCTCTTTTCGTAAACTTTGTAGTTATTCCAACCAAATGGCTTTATTCAAATAAAGACATTGTTAGTTTTCTACTGGTAGAAAAGGTACCCCTCTAGACTACTTGATTGGAAAACAAAGCACTTACTAAAGGATATTCAATATAGACAAGTTCATGAATGTTTCATCCTCATTTTCTAAACGATGTCAGCAAGTTCCCCTTTTATCACTGTTACCAAATCCGCCAATGAAAGTTCAATCTGTAAGCCAATTTTACCTCCGCTAACAATGATTACAGGCAAATTTTCAGCGCTTTGGTCAATAATGGTACGGAAAAGCTTCTTCATACCGATTGGAGAACAACCTCCCCTTATATAGCCTGTTAAATTGAGAATATCTTTAACTGCTATTAATTCAACCTTTTTCTCCCCTACTGCCTTCGCAGCTTTTTTCAGATCTAATTCTTTTTCCACTGGGACGATAAACACGAAATACTGCTTGCTACTCCCTTGAGCAACTAATGTCTTATAAACAGATTGGACATCTTTATTTATTTTCCGAGCAACCGAAACACCGTCTACTTTTCCATCTTCACTATCATATGTGTACGTCTCATAGTGGACTTTCTCTTTATCCAACATTCGCAACGCATTTGTTTTTTTCTCTTTTGCCATGTTCTTCACCTCAAAATTCATTATAAACCCTTCTACAAAAAGAAAGAAAGGATGACAACAAGTCACCCTTCTACTGATATTTTCTTTAGTCTTTTTTCTAACACTTTTGACCAATCTGACCATTCACCCTGAGGTGTTTTTTCCCATAAATGATGAACAATACCTAAACGTGTATCAAGTAGGTCTACCAAGTGAAGCGCAAAAGCCTCCGGAATAGAAGGTTCTATCGGACTCCCATACTCACCTTTCCCATGGTGACTTAAAATTAAGTGTTCAAGTAACTCCACTTCTCTAGAGTGAATGTCAATATTTAATCTGCGTGCTGTTTCCCTTATATCATGTGCCATTGTAACAATATGTCCAATAAACTTTGATTTATCAGTGACCTTTGTAACAATTCCTCTTTCTAGTTTATAGTCTTTTATTTTTGCTAAATCATGCAAAATGGCACCACTGATAAGGAGATCACGGTTTAACATCTGTGGGTAAAGGCCAATAACTGTTTCACAGAGCCTTACAGTATTGGCTGTATGCCATAACAATCCGCCATAGCCCTGATGAGCATGAAGAGAAGCAGGGTATTGAACAAGAAACGGTCGATATAAATGATAGATTTCACTCACAATTCTTTGCAATGTTTCATTTCTGATACTAGCAATTGTTTCATCTAATTCGCGAAACGTCTCTTCAACTTTGATCGGGGCGGACGGTAAAAATTCTGAAATCGATACAGGCGTTTCTTCATCAGGAAACACCATATAAAAAACCTTTAAGTCTACGTTTTGTTGAAACTGCCTGACTAACCCTTTAATGAGTACTACTTGAGGAAGCTCTTTATGAAGAATATCGTACAGCTGGTAATCTTTTTCTGTTAGGTCCCATTTTCGTGCCCGTATTTCTCCCGAAGCGTCAGCTAGTGTCATTTCAAAATATGTTCCGTTTTTTCCTAGCTTCGTTTGTAGATTAGTGAGCAAAAAGTGTTCTTTAATTGTTTCATTCACTGTTAGACTTTGGATTACTTTCCGCAACTTCCTTCCTCCTCATATTCTCATTACTCTACAATGTATGAAAAGGATTTCAAGCCTAGAATTATTAATGTGAAAATAAAACGATGTCAACATCTCCTCCAGAAAGCTTTGCTACCTCTTCAATGATCATGATCCCAGTTTTAAGATTGATACCGTCATCTTCAAATAAGAAAGAGTTATTTGTTGCGTATTCATAAGCTTCAGCTTCTCTTATAGAGTTTTTATCAAAATAAGTGATATCCTTTCCATATTCAAATTTTGTAGCATATGGCTTTAGATAACCGAACTGTTGAATGTACTCAACTGCTTTTAATCGTTTACAAGCATAAGGAAATTTAAATTTTGCTAGAAAAAGCTTATTATTATCCCCATCTTCAACTAGTACATTAAAGTCATGTTTTGGTGCTAGGTTCGTAGCTTTATAGGTGGCCTTATTTCGGTAATGATGAAATTCTTTGATCCCAAGCATGTGAAGAATATTAAGTGTTTCAATCATCTTTGTACTCGTATTTAGCCAAACTTCATTTAACGAATCGTCTCTCAGTATAAAGGTATACCTTAGTTTTCTAACCAATTGTCGAAATGAGTTTTTCATACTAGCTTCGTATTCTTTACGACTATAGAAAACTCTTCGATGAGAGGTACCGCTTTTTTCAACAACTTCAATGTAAGGAGTTTGTTCGATATAATGAAGCTCAAACTCACGAATATCAGAGATAAACGGTAAGATTGATTTTACATATTCTTCGACCTGCTCAGGATCTTCACTGTAATATGCAAAACGGTTCACTGTTCTCCCCCCTAACATTCCTTTGATCTAAAATATGCAATGAAGATTGGATAGAGAACAGCAGGATATATTTGTACAGACATTGAATAAATAGGACATTATGAACACAAAGGGCTGACTTACCATAAATTTTCATAAAACTGATTGGAAAAGTAAGTTCTAAAAAAGTTCAAATCTTTTGTACTATCAAGCTATTGTCACTATAATAGGGTGAGAGAGATTATCATGCACTTAAAATAAAGTGAGGTTATTACTATGATGAAAACAATCGATTTACCAACAAAACCAGAAAGACATAAACGCTTTGGCTCTGTTCCACCTATTAAAGGGTCAAAACCTACAGATAAAGAGAAAATGCCTGACTTACAAAATACACCAAATGATTTTCTATTTGCGATAAATTCAGTAGGTATATGTAATGTAAAACACCCTGTAATCGTTCACTCAGAACTTGAGCCAAAAGTACAAACCACAATTGCAACTTTTGCCTTAACAACTAGCCTAAATCAAATGTCAAAAGGGATTAACATGAGCCGCTTAACTGAACTTCTTCAACAGTACCATGAAGACGGCTTTGTTTTATCATTTGACCACCTACGACGCTTTACTAAGGAGTTAGCAGAGAAAATGCAACAAACAACTGCTACTTTAGAAGTTACTTTCCCTTGGTTCTTTGAGCGCAAAAGCCCAGCACTAGATAAAGTTGGCTTAATGCATGCCGATGCGAAAATGAAAGTCTCTTTCGATAGCGAATTAGATCAGTATACGTATGAAACTGGTTTAACTGGTGCTGTTACAACACTTTGTCCTTGTTCAAAGGAAATTAGTGAATACAGTGCACATAACCAAAGAGGTTATGTACGCATTGAGACCGTTTTATACTCTGATAAAGTTTTCAATTCAGATTGGAAAAAAACATTGTTAGATGCTGCCGAGTCAAATGCGAGCGCTAAGCTTCACCCGGTTTTAAAACGCCCCGATGAAAAAATGGTGACAGAGAACGCTTATGAAAATCCACGCTTTGTAGAGGATATGGTTCGTTTAGTTGCTGCTGACCTTTATGAAAATTCAATGGTAAAAGCCTTTACTGTCGAATGTCGCAACGAAGAATCTATTCATGTTCATGATGCGATCGCTTCTATTACATTTGAAAAAGAATAAAAATAAGACGAGCAGAGGGAAAATCCCACTGCTCATCTTTAGCTTGTTTTTAATTGGTAGAAGTTCTTGCAGCTCTCCATTAAGTTGTGAATGATCGTTTGGACTGGTAATATATCTTTTATTTCGCTCACTCGTGCACCCGCAAAAACAATTCCATTCTCAACATTTCCTTTTACAGCTTGGACGAGTGAGTCAAGTGTACAAAATTGATAATTGCATTGTTTTAAACACGAGTGACACTTTTCAATTTTTATTTTTTCAAGATTGTTTACTCTCTCAACAAAGCTATTTTTAATTGCCCGCCCATGTAAGCCTACGGTTGTTTTTACTAGAACCGTCTCCCCTTCCTGACAATCAAGGTACTTCTGTTTAAATTCGGCTGGTGCATCACATTCCATACTGGCAACGAAGCGTGTTCCCATTTGAACACCGCTGGCCCCCATTTTTAGTGCCTTGCCGATGTCTTCTCCAGTCATAATCCCGCCAGCAGCAATGATTGGAATATCAACTGCTTCAACAACTTCTGGTAGGATGTCAAAGAGATGTCGATCTGTTCCTAAATGGCCGCCAGCTTCACAGCCTTCAACAACAACCGCTGCAGCCCCTAGTTTTTGCGATATTTTTGCAAGTTTCGCTGAAGAAACAATCGAAATAACCGGAACACCGTACTCTCTTCCCCACTGGTACATATCTCGAGAAATTCCCGCACCGGAGATAATAAAGTCAACCTTTTCTTCCATCGCCGCTTTAATGGTATTTGCAAAATCAGTCATCGCATACAAGACGTTAACTCCGATATAGCCTTTGCCTTTCGTTAGTTCTCGTGCCTTCCGTATCTCGGCTCTCATTTGCTCAATAGGAATACCAGTCCCAGATATAATCCCAATCCCCCCAGCATTGGCAACAGCAGAAGCTAACCCGCTTAACGATATCGCAACCCCCATCCCGCCTTGCATAATAGGTACCTGTGGTGTCATGTGAGCAATTTTTAACTGTGGTATGTTCATTTGAGTTCCCCCTCAATAGATCATTCATAGCCAGTACTAAGTTCCCGAGCTATTAGTAAGATCCTATCAACTAATGAAGTGAGAAACAAGTTACATTTATCACCTAGTTATAAGAATTGATCATATATTGGTGGTTCATCACTAATTTTACTTAATGATTAGGAGTACCGTGGCACTAAGATCATTCTTGTTGAGCATGTATTATAGTTTTTAGGAGGCACGTGACACTTTGATCCCTCTTGCTAAGCATGTTTTACAGGTCTCTTCACTAGATCATTCTTAATGACCTTTTTTTACAGTTATTAGGCGAATCTTGTCTCTAAGATCATTCTTGATGACCTTTTTTTACAGTTTTTAGGCAAATCTTGTCTCTAAGATCATTCTTAATGACCTTTTTTTACATTTTTTAGGCGAATCTTGTCTCTAAGATCATTCTTAATGACCTTTTTTTACATTTTTTAGGGGAATCTCGTCACTAAGATCAGTCTTGATGACCTTTTTTTACAGTTATTAGGCGAATCTTGTCTCTAAGATCATTCTTGATGACCTTTTTTTACAGTTAAAAGGTCAGTCTCACCCCTAAAATTGGTCTCCCTCCCCAAACCTTACATTTATTAGAAAATCGCATTACATCAAAACAAAAAAGCAATTGCTTCTCCCTACGCGAAGCAATTGCTTACTAACTTAACTTCTATCCCTCGAAAGGTTTATTTTTTCTATTTCTTCTTACGTATAAAAAGAAAACCAGCACGACCAAAAGTGGAACAAATATCGGGCTAAATCCAACTAGTGCAACAACTAAAAATGAAAAAAACGAAAGTAATCCGTTAATGCTATCCATAAATAGACTCTTAGCTTTCACCCATGTATTTAAATTATCACCGGATTGGATAGACGCAACACTGACCTTCTTCTCAGTTAAGGAAATTGATACTGTTGAAAAGTCAACGTTGTTCTTTAGATAATTCATTCGCCCCATTACCTGCTCAATTTCTTCTTGAACTCTCGCTAAGTCCCCAGAGATTTTTAACAAATCCTCTGTCTTATCAGCTTTCTCCATAAAACTAATCAATCTTTCTTCTACGACTCGTTTTGATCGTAAGCGAGACTCTAAGTCAACAAACTCTTCTGTTACGTCGTTTCCACTTACGTGACGATCGTTTACTTTTACACTTTCAGACTCGACTTCATTAATAAAGCTATGAAATGATTTCTGAGGGACCTTTACAACTAAATGACCATTGGTACGGTCTTCACCACTATAATAAATTGACGACTCAACCACGTAGCCACCAAGTGCAGCAACTTTTTCTTGAATGATCGCTTCAATCTTGTGATACTCTTTTATTTCTAACGAAAGATTGGCATTGTATATAACCATTCGATTAGTGGCATTAAAATTACCTACGTTGCTCATTTCACTCGAGGAACCGCCGTACCCCGGCTCCATTTTCGCTTCTGAGTCCATGACAGCAAAATCTGAACTTTCTAAGGAATGCCCCCCTCCACTACAAGCGACAAGGAACACTGCTATTAGAAAATATAGAAAAAACAACCTTCTATGCATACAACACACCCCTTTTTAAAATTAGACGCTTATAGCTCGCAATAAGTTTCAAAAGAAAAAGACTTACCAAATTGGTAAGCCTTATGATTGTTTAAATGGGTTTTTCCATTCCATTAATAATCCGTAATTATGCGATTCTTCATCTTCTAAATAGTTTTCTACTAGAGTTACAGGAGTTCTACCACACCGGAGTAAGAACGAAATCACCGGATCTCGAACTTCACCTTTGAGAACCTTCTCTACATACTGCTCTGGCGTCAGTTCGGTCGCCAGTTTATGAAAGCCTGGCATTCTACCTCCACCTAAAAGGCGATCAAGCCCTTTATGAACAACGACATCATACATGGAGTCCATTAACACTTTTCCTAACTTATGTTTGCGATACGCTGGTCGAATGCAAATATCAACAACATAAAGGGTATTCCCAGTTGGATCATGGTTACGAATGTAGCCGTTGTCGGTAATTTCTTCCCACGTATGGTTGGGGTGCTCAGGATCAAAAGGGACTAAAAAACCTGTCATTGACCCAGCCATTTCTCCCTCCACTTCAATACAAAGAGCTCCTTCTGAAAAAAGTGTAACATGATTAGTCAATTGTTCTTCATTCCACCAAAGCTCGGATGGAAAAGGTGGTGGGAAGCTTTCTTTTTGAATTTGAATTAGTTCTTTAAAATCGCTTTTTTGATAATTCCGTACTACGACCCTTAATGGCTTTCCTTCGTGGAAATGGAATATTTCTTTACGATACACCGGCGACACTCCTTCCCCATACAGAACCTTAATTCTACATGTTCCTAATTAGGTTTTCCTTATTTACTAGTTGTTCCCAATCAGGATAGAGGTCACTTCTACGGTCACGCCACGTTGTTACCGAACCAGCTTCGCGTACTTCGTAAAGTAAAGATAAATCTAGATCACCAGTAATGATCATATCATTATTAATATCACCCTCAATGAGGACCCCTCGTTGCGGGAATGGAACATCATTCGGTGTGATAATTGCTGCCTGACCATAATTCATTCGCATAAAATCAACTGTTGGTAATGATCCAACCGTACCAGTTGTCACGACATAAACTTGATTTTCAATTGTTCTTGCATGGCAGGAATAACGTACACGATGGAAGCCGTGAGAGTCGTCAGTACACGACGGACAGAAAATAACATCTGCCCCCATCGCTTTTGCCATACGAACAATTTCCGGAAATTCGATATCATAACATGTTAAAACAGCGACTCTTCCTTTTTCAGTGTCAAACACTTGTAAGCCAGAGCCACCATGAATATTCCACTCGTCTACCTCAGTTGGCGTGATATGAAGCTTCGGTTGCCCAACAATTCGACCATCAGGGTAAAACATGTGAGCGACATTATATAGTTTCCCTTCTTGTTCAATCACGTGAGTACCGCCAATAATGTGCATACCATGTTGTTTTGCTAACGTACTAAATAGCTGATGATAAGCCAGTGTAAAGTTAGGCAAATCTTGGATCGTTGGTGTTTGATCACCTTCACCTTTGATAGACATTAATTGCGTAGTAATAAACTCAGGAAACAAAACAAAATCCGATTTAAATTCTGCTGCAGTCTTCACATAGTGAGTAACCTGATCCTCGAACTCTTGAAAACTTGAGATTGTGTGTAAATGATATTGTACAGCTGAAACGCGCAGTTTCATATCAAGACCCCCTTTAAAACCGTATCATTTATTATTATTTATCTGTGTCCTAATAAAAAGACAACAAAATGATCATAACATAATTTCATTATACTTTTGTCAAATTTGCCTGGAAATAATCCATGAAAAAAATGGGCCAACTCCGCTGAGGAGATCGACCCATTTTTTTAACATAAAGGTTGAATATTTACTTTCAAACCTTCTAAGAAAGATTTATCTTTTAAAAGACGATGAAATTCTAACTCCTCAAATATCTCGGTTACTCTCGCTTCATCAATTGAGCGAATACATGCTTCTAAATCAATTTCTACAGGAGCCTCGCAGTGGATTTCCGCCAACTTTCGAGAGAGGTGGAGCATTTCTAATTCCGTTTCAATCTTGGTACGGATACCTTTGGACAGCTTAGGTAAATTTTCTAAAATCCCTTCAATGGAATGGTATTCTTTTAGCAACTTAATCGCTGTTTTTTCACCAATTCCTTTTACACCAGGGAAGTTATCGCTAGTATCACCCATTAATCCTTTTAAATCAATAAATTGAGCAGGTGTCAGTTCTTTTTCCTCTAGAAGTTTCTCTAATGTATAAACTTCGTAATTAGACATCCCTTTTTTCATAATAATTGAATGCGTGTTTTCGTTAATCAACTGCAAACTATCGTGATCGCCTGTCAGGATTTGCACTTGCATGTCTTGACTAACTTTTCTCGCAATTGTACCGATACAATCATCTGCTTCGAATCCTTCAATTCCAATATTTGGAATATCAAAATATTCTACGACTCTTTTGACTAAGTCAAATTGGGGAATTAACTCGTCTGGTGCCTCGCCTCTGTTAGCTTTATAAGCTGGATAAAGTTCATTACGAAAAGTCCGTGCACCCATATCCCAACAACAAAGAACATGGCTAGGTTGAAATGTACGAATGGCGTCTTGCATGTATTTAACGAAACCATAAATAGCATTTGTCGGTATACCTTTACTTGTTTTCATAATGTAGCCGCTATATGAAGTAGCATAGTAGCCTCTAAATAGAAGTGCCATGCCATCAATAATCATTAGTGAGTCTTTCGTTGTCAATTTTTCCAACTCCTTCACTAGTTTTAAATAAATAAAAACCGTAACTATTATCATAACAAAAACTTGTCCAAATTCATAGGTTTAACCTAAAACTCTATCTTTTTTATTCAAAGATTTGACATAAAATGTTAAGATATATTTAGACTATCTAAAGAAGGAGAACCTTTATGGCCTTACAAGAAAAACAGCTAACAGGGGTAATGCCCGAACAAAAAACGATGTATAACATCTTATTAATTATTGGTTTTGTTCACTTACTGAACGATGCCATCCAATCATTAGTTCCAGCTATGTTTCCAATTTTACAACAGTCGATGGGACTCACCTTTACACAACTTGGAATTATTGCTTTTGCTTTAAATTTTACTTCTTCCTTAATCCAACCAGTGGTAGGCTACTATACGGACAAAAAACCATCGCCATATGCCTTACCCATTGGTCTTTGCTTTACATTTATCGGAGTTCTAGGCATCGCCTTTGCGCCGTCATTTTGGTTAGTTGTTTTCTCGGTAATCTTTATTGGACTTGGTTCAGCAACGTTTCATCCTGAAGGTTCACGCGTTGCCTACATGGCGGCAGGAACTAAACGAGGGACTGCTCAATCGATCTATCAAGTTGGTGGAAATGCTGGTCAGGCATTAGCTCCGTTAATAACTGTCGCAATCATAGTTCCTTTCGGGCAATTTGGTGCGATTTGGTTCACGTTACTTGCTGCACTCGCCATTGGATTATTAGTTTACATCGCCAAATGGTATTCACAGCAAGTAGCGATGATTGCTAGAAATAAGAAAACACAAAAGAAGAGCGTACAATCTAACCCTGAAACAAAGAAACTTGTAGGTTTTGCTATTACTCTATTAGTCTTTCTTGTGTTTGCACGTTCATGGTTTCATGCAGGAATTTCAAACTTTTATGTCTTTTATTTGATGGAGAAATTTACGATTGATGTTGACCGAGCACTGATCTACATCTTTGTCTTTTTAGCGGCAGGAGCATTTGGAACATTCGCAGGTGGACCTTTAGCTGACCGTTATGGGAAACGTAATATTCTAATGTTGTCGATGCTTGGCTCAGCACCACTGGCTTTACTATTACCACATGTAGGTCCTATTCTTTCCTACGTTCTGATGGGAGCTATTGGTTTTATCATCTTATCGAGCTTTTCAGTGTCTGTCGTTTATGCTCAAGAGCTTGTTCCAGGAAAAATCGGGATGGTATCAGGGTTAATCGTCGGTCTAGCCTTTGGTATGGGAGCGATTGGTTCAGTCGCCTTAGGTGCGATTGCTGACTGGATTGGCCTAACAAATACGATGCTACTGGTTGTCGCCTTACCTTTATTAGGACTTCTCACATTCTTCCTTCCAACAGATCAAAAATTACGGGAAATTAATGAATAGAAAAGCTCGCCAACGCGAGCTTTTCTTGTATATTCAAACAGCGAAGTTTGAACATTCAAAGAAAAAAATCTTTTTCGTGTTGACTATTTACTAATCAGTTGTTACTATTCTTTTAATCAAATAAAAGAACGCGATGATTACTATGGATCAAACTATAGTAGGAGCAGCTTCTGGAGAGACCGTATCTTGCGGCGCCGAAGGATTCACAATCTCAGGCAAAAGGACAGAAGAGTAACGACACTTATCAATTGTACGTTATTCTATTGACCGTTGAGATTGGAACATTCATCCAATCTTTTTTTATTTGTAAAATCAATTCGTTGAGGTGACATTGATGGCAAAAAAACGTGCTGTGGTAAGTGTTGTTGGAAAAGATCAGGTTGGTATTATAGCTAAAGTCACAAATATTTTGGCAAAGAACAATGTAAATGTGCTAGACATAAGTCAAACCATTCTCCAAGACTTTTTTACAATGATGATGATTGTAGATGTTTCAGAAATGAATAGTCTTACCCAACTTCAGGACCAATTTGAACCTATTAGTCTAGAAATGGGGCTGAAAATTAACATTCAGCTTGAAGATATATTTAAAGCGATGCATCGTGTCTAAAGGAGGAAATATCAAATGAATATTGCGTTAGCGGAAATCCAAGAAACGATTCGCATGGTCCAAATGGAGAGCCTGGATATACGTACGGTGACAATGGGAATTAACCTTCGCGACTGTGCCGACTCTCACTTCGAAAATCTAAACCTACGTGTATACAATAAAATTACTACCTACGCAAAAGAATTAAAGTCAGTGGCAGAAACAGTCGAAAAAGAATTTGGCATTCCAATTATTAACAAGCGGATTTCAATTACACCTATCGCTGAAATTTTAGGTCATGCTACAAAAGATGAAGCGGTTGAACTAGCGAAAACTTTAGATCGAGCTGCAAAGGAATTAGGAGTTGACTTTATTGGTGGGTATTCTGCCCTCGTGCATAAAGGAATTTCTAAAGGAGACCAAACACTGCTTGATGCGCTGCCCGAAGCTCTTAGCGTGACAGAACGAGTCTGCTCGTCCATTTCCGTTGCTACCACGCGATCAGGAATTAATATGGATGCAGTACGACAATTAGGTTTTATTTTAAAGGATGCGGCCGAGCGCACAAAAGATCAAAATGGACTCGCTTGTGCCAAGCTAGTCGTTTTTTGTAATCCAGTAGAGGATAACCCGTTTATGGCTGGTGCATTTCACGGTGCAGGAGAAGGTGAAGTTGTCCTTAATGTAGGTGTTAGCGGGCCCGGAGTAGTCCTAAGTGCTCTTCGCCGTTACCCAGAAGCTGACTTAGGGAAAGTCTCTGATATTATTAAAAAAACTGCTTTTAAAATTACCCGAGCAGGTGAGCTCATTGGTCGAGTTGTTGCTGAACGCTTAAATGTTCCATTTGGAATTATGGACTTGTCTTTAGCACCAACGAATGCTGTCAATGATAGTGTCGCAGAAATCCTTGAAGAAATTGGATTAGAACGTGTCGGTACCCATGGAACGATTGCCGCACTCGCATTAATGAATGATGCTGTGAAAAAAGGTGGTGCCATGGCCAGTTCCTATGTTGGTGGTTTAAGTGGAGCTTTTATCCCTGTAAGCGAAGATAATGGTATGATTAAAGGCATTGTTGATGGTGCTCTAACTCTCTCAAAGCTTGAGGCGATGACATGTGTCTGTTCAGTCGGGCTTGATATGATAGCCGTCACTGGTAATGTGACACCATCCACCTTATCGGCAATGATTGCGGATGAAGCTGCTATCGGAATGATTAATAAAAAAACAACCGCTGTCAGGGTTATTCCTGTCCCTGGGAAAAGAGAAGGGGATATGGTTGAGTTCGGTGGGTTGCTTGGTCGCGCCCCGGTTATGGGCGTTAATCCGTATTCCTCTGATAAATTGATTAGTCGCGGCGGAAGGATTCCAGCACCATTACAAGCGTTAATTAATTAACGAATTGGCGAGGGCTAATCTCCCTCGCCAGTAACTTATATTACAACCAAAATCTCGGCTTACCATACTTCGTATAGAGCTCTTCCTCTAACTCTCTTGTTAATGCTTGATCAGGATGGTACTCTGGTCCATTTTTTATTGTTTCCTGCATTAGTTCTACCCGAACAATGTTCTCTGGCCAACTTACATACGTAATCCATTCAGGACTTACTAATACACGCTTGCCGAACCACCATTTTTTGGTATCAACTACCAAATACCTTACTTTCCATGACTCATCGCACATCACAAAGTTTTCTACATGGCCAATCTTTCCATCAGTTGCTTCAATAGTATAGCCTTCAAGCTCTTTAAAACTTCGCAAAGTACTCTCATTTTCATAGTTACCCGTAACTACGTCTTCTACCTCCTGATTCCCTATCGAGGTATGAGCCACCTTTTCAGCTAAGAACCAGTAAGGTCGTAACCCATAATAATGAACGAAGCTAGCTTCATATTCTCTTGTCGGTAATTCCGTTTCTAGTGCCGGACTTGATTTAATTTTATCCTTCGTTAATGAAAGAACAATGTTTCCATTCACTAGGTCAAATTCAGTAATTGCCCCTGGGGAAATTAACACTTTTTGTCCTGGCAACCACTTCTTTGTATCAACAACTAGATAGCGGATTGTCCATTCTTTATCATCTAGTAAGAAATCATGGACCGTACCAATTGGACCATCAATTGCGATAATATCAAACTTGTTCAACTCTTTAATGTTGTGTAACACTCTTAACACTCCTTTAAATTGTTGATGTTTCCATTATGATATTTTTTTCGAGAGTTCGCGCATTTCTTTTTTAAATTCCTGTTGAAGGTGACTTACTTCATCTTTTATAGCCTTACCTATTTCTTTACCTGATTTTATTTCTTCCTTGACGATCCTTTGTGTCAGCTCTTTTACTTCTTTGGAGCTAATCTCTTCTTTTTCTTGTAATTCTTCAAGTGCTTTTTTCGCTTCGTAGACGATTTGATTTGCCTCATCAATGATTGTTTCGGATAAATTTGAAGAACGATCATCTAGTATAGTTGTAAACGAGTCAATTCTTTTTTTTAACAGATCGGAGACTTCTTCAGCTTTCATTTTTCCGTATTCAAGTTGTTCATTAATCTCGCTACGTAACTCGGGCCCTGATTTAGGAGTTGTCAGTACCGCTACAGCAGCACCTACAGCAGTCCCAATAAGTGTTCCAACGACTAAACTCTTTTGATTATCCATATTCATCACATCTCCTTAGAAAGTTATAGTTTCATAGTCTGATCAAAAACTCTCCGTTACACGAAATCAACTTCCTCCTTTGTTACTGCCTTGGTTAAGAAATACCCTCTGAGTGACTTACCAAACATCTTTTTTTCTAAATTTTTATGAATGGAAGTTGTTACTACTTTGCATAAAAGAATTAAGGAGAACAAATAATGTAAAAGTATATTGAGCAAAGGGAGGCGGCGTAGTTGTTACAAAAAGATCAAGTTGATAGTTATTTAACTAGAGCACAAGAAACAATCGATAGTGCTCATAAAGAGCTGTTAGATGTAAAATTGGTTCAACAAAATGATCCAACTGAGTACCCATTCCTTATGAATCAACTAATGGAATTAGATGAGGAAATAAGCGAATTATTAACCTCAGCTTCTCCAGAGCAACGTGCCCAATTGGAAGAAGCACAACAGCAAATAAGAGAAACAAAGACAATTATGGTGCGAGGAATTTGATAGAACATAGAAAGTCGAGGACGATCCCGTCCTCGACATTTTTTAATGTGGAAATACATCTTCCTCATATCGGTCATAGTTAAGTTCATAGGGAGAAATATCCCCTTGCGCCTTTGCATATAATTTCAGCTCAACCACGTTTTCCATTAAGAAGCGGACAAATACTTCATCTCTCACTAACCAAGCCGAAAAATTTCGTTTTATATAATTTTCTGCCTCCTGAAATGATGTGAATTCTTCTTCTACCGGTGTTCCATTTTGTTCAATAATCCAATGGTCATTCTCAGAAGGATAAGCAAAAAATTGATCATCTTCTCTATTCTCATATAGAGCGCCATAGAGGGAGTCCTTAAGATTATATTGATTACGAAAGGCATCTGCTCGCATTGGCTCAATTTTAAACGGCTCCGCCACAAAATATTCATAAGCTTCTGTCGTTAATGAACAGCCCGACGCCTTTGCATGGCCACCACCACCATATGTACCAGCAATTTCAGACACATCAATATGGTCATGAATTGTACGGAGGCTCATTCGTTTTCCACCAACACTTACAATCGCTATATAGTCTAAATGTGGACTTTCTTTTCCTAACTCGTTCCCTAGTTCAGAATGGTATGATTCTGCATGAACAATTCCAACACAGTAATCATCGATAAAGGTCTGTACCATTTCCCGTTTCTTTTTTCGTACATATCGCTGTATTTTTTCTTCTTCCAATGCTAACATCTTTTCTTCAAAGTCATCAAACGCGAAACCGTCGTTTTTCTTTACTCTCTCAACCATTCGTTCCTCAAACTCATCAATAGAAAGTAGAAAAAACAAATCATTTAAACGCTTAGCTGTAAGATTTTCATTTTGGTCCCATTCCCAAGTATCGTACTGACGAACCAATTCAACAAATTCCTCAATCGTATTGGTTGGTGTAATAAGCCCGTTATCCTTTAAATGTTCATAGAACAAACTCGTTGCAGAAGCTAAACGACCATCATCATATTCCACTTGAACATTTCCCCAGCTATAATCATTAAAATGCAAGGCTGTTTTATGATGATCAATTAAAGTCACCATTCCCCCACTTTTCACATAATCATTGAGCCCTTTTTCATTAGCTTCACTTACCGATAAATCAGTGATAAATAGCTGATCGTCTCTTTTAGGCTTTTCTAGAAACCTGGACACTTGAAAATCTAATCCCATCACTGAGTTGTAACGGATTTCTACATTTCCATCAAAGGCTAGTTTGGCGATAATTCCACAACCTACACCGTCTAAGTCATTATGTGTATATAATCGATACATTTTTGCACACTCCCATATTTACCAAGGTACAAAATTAGTATGTACTAAAAGATGCAAAATAAAATAAGCGTGGAATGTCCACGCTTATTTAACCTAGTTGATAAATGCTCGTTTAGTCGCACTACTATACGTTACATCGAATTTTAATCCTTCAGCTATCGCTCGTAATGGAACATATACCTTGCCATGAATGAATTGAACTTGATCTTTTAACGTTATCATCTTATCGCCAACAGTAATTATCTTTGAACCCACTGTAAACGAAACGACTTCACCATTTAACGCGACGGCAGCTTGCTGCGTTGCTCCTTGCCACGTGACTTTGGCTCCTAAGCTTTCCGCATACTCCCTAATCGGAACATAAGTCGTACCGTTGAAAATCACTGGTTGATACGGTGTCACTAATTCCTTACCTTTTACAATAATTGCAATTTCTTTATCTGCTGCAGGGGAAGGATGGTAAACACCCCATAAGAGTTCAGAGATAACTTTTGCCATAGCATCGTACCCTTTTTGATTTGGATGAATATCAGCCCGTAGAATATGGGTAAAGGAAATTTCACGATTAATGAAGCTTTGAGCGACAGGGGCTAGAATTAATTCAAAGCCGGCTTTCTGATATTGATCTGACAATCTTTTGAGAGCTGTCGTGAATTGAGTACTTAGCAACGTTAATTTTTTATACATGTCTTGATTTACTCTTGGGAAAGGATTGTACTGATCGGCGACGACGACCGTAACATTTGGATTGAGCTTATAGATTATATCCAACGTTTCTTTCATGTTCGCTTGATATACATCTAATCTCTCATCTAAAAAACTCTGTAATTCATAGTCATCTAAATCACGAATGTCTATATAGGTCCGCGCACCGAAGTCATTACCGCCAATTGTGATGGTAAGTAGATCTGCGTTGATAATATCTTTTTTCATTTGTTCTGTCTCTTTTAATATCTTATCAATTCTAGGATCTCGTAACGTTTCTTGGATGTCGACCCTACTCGCTTCTTTACTTTGATCCATCGTAACGAGCAAATTTTTTAACCCCGTACTCGTTAATCCATTTATACCATAGTTTGTTACAGTAGACCTTCCGTTAAAAAGAGCTTGTTCATAGACTCGGTCGACAAAACCAAATACAAGGGCAGTTGGATCCCATAACTGCTGCGGCTCTAAGCCAACAGTTAACGAATCACCTAATGCCACGTAATGAAAGGTAGTTGCTTTCGCAATCACCATATTGCCAGGAAAGCTTCCTAAAAGTAAGGTAACGATCACAAGAAAAGAAATCATTAATCTCATACGTAAATTTTTCATGTATAGAGCCTTCCTTTCGAATAGCATTTACGTTATAACTATTCTAGTAAACTCTACAAATCCCTGCTCACATGTTAAATTTACCAAAATTTATTCCTTAATATCAGCTTCTCACTAACCGATATTTTTAATAGGTGATGGTAAATGAAACATGTAGGTATTAGAACTTCTTTAGTATTAAGTTTTATCATATTATTAGTGGCCATTGTGTATATCGATTTCAGCAAGAATTTTATCTTCCTATTACTAGTTAACCAAATTGCGTTTTTAACGGTTGGTTATATGTACGATCAAACAAAAGTAATGGCAGAAAGAGATCATCTCACAAACTTGTACAACAGAGTCTTTATTTCTCACAGGCTACCAAAATTAATGAAACAAAAAAACAATCTTTCTATCTGTATTGTTGATATTGACTCTTTTAAAAATATTAATGATACACATGGCCACCTCATTGGTGACAATGTTATAAAAAGAATTGCATACGTATTATGCTCCGAAACACGTAAAACTGACACTGTTGTTCGCTGGGGAGGCGATGAATTCTTAATCATTGCGCCTGATCTAACCAATGATGCCTTAGCTTCTCTAAACGAGCGTATTAACTATAGGCTCGAGGAAATCTCTAAGCAATATCAGTTTCCGATCAGTGTATCCATGGGGATTGCGACTTGTACTAAGAACTTAGATATTGAAACTCTTATTTCACATGCAGATGCAAATATGTATAGTCGTAAACGGGAGAAACAAAGCCGTTTACAACCTCAATTTTTCTAGAACACCCCAAAGTACGTAAAGGGTGTTCTTTTTTCTAGCGGACATATTCTGCTTGAAAAGAATTCTCCCCTGCATGAACGGATAATAAAGTATTAGCGTATCCAACTAAGCGATTAACTAACTCATCAGCAATCGCATAAACAAGTGGATATAACTCACTCTTAAAGAGGTTAGGATCGTCAAAAAGGATTGTTGTGCTGATAAAAATATCACGATTTCCAATAAGGTCATAATGAATGATTGCCTTTCCAGCCGCACCTTTTGAGACAGGATCAACATAATTAGGCAAAAATACGTACCATTCCTCAGCTGTGTGTGAACGGAAATTCTTAGTAAACGTCATACCAGCAAGTTCTTTCTCAATTTTCGCTTCTAATTCTGGATTTCTTAGATTAGCTATATTTTCCTTCATAGGGACTCCTAGGTAGTTTTTTACTATTCTTGTCCATTTTAGATGTGTATAATACGTATGAATACATACAAAGGAGGGCGATATCATGACTGATATTTCAACACCTGCACAAAAACAATTAGAAGCCTATAATAATCGTGATTTAGAAACTTTTATGGAGTGTTACTCAGAAAACTGCTTTGTAGAAGACGGGGCTGGAACTGTGTTAATGGAAAACAAGGAAGCGATGCGTAAGCGTTACGACCTTCTTTTTCAAGAAAGCCCAAATCTACACTGTCGCTTAGTATCTCGGATTGTTCTTGAAAACTATGTCCTTGATGAAGAGAGAGTGACTGGATCGAGGGGATCAACTGAAGAAAGACATGTCGTAGCCGTTTATAAAATTGAAAATGGCTTAATTACTCATGTGAGGTTCTTAAATTAGAAGTACGATTTTCAAAATTAAAAAAGGGCGCGATATGATTAGCATCGCGTCCATTTTTGAGCTTATTTTTTCAACTTAGCAAGTGCCTCCGCAAAAGGATTGTTAAATGGTTCATCCTCACCTTTGTTTTGCTGTTTCAAGTACTTCGAGACATCCTTTTTGGATACTTTCGATTGCTTCTCTTTATTTCTTCGTTCCGTAAATGTGGAGAGCTTTTCCCTGTGTCCGCACTTACAAACGAACATTTGCCCTTCACCTTCACCACGTAGCTCTAATTTTTTCTTACAGTTTGGACATCTTGCATTGGTAGTCTGCGAAATCGTTTTCCTATGGCCACATTCACGATCCTGGCAGACATGCATTTTCCCACGCTTACCGTTGACCTCTAGCATCAACTTTCCACACTCTGGACATTTGCTTCCAGTTAAATTGTCATGCTTAAATTTTTCATTGCTCATCTTAATTTCATTTACAATAAGCTTTGCATAGCTTTTCATTTCGTTAATAAACACGTCTTTGCTTAACTGTCCTTTAGAAATAGCTTCAAGCTTTTGCTCCCACTCTGCAGTTAGTGCAGGTGATTTCAAGTCTTCAGGTGCAAGCTCTAATAGTTGTTTCCCTTTTGAGGTAACAAAGATATCCTTACCTCTTTTTTCTAGTAAAAAGGTATTAAAGAGTTTTTCAATAATATCTGCTCGCGTAGCTACCGTACCAAGCCCACCTGTTTTTCCTAGCGTCTTCGCTAGTTCCTTATCGTCTGTTGCCATATATTTCGCAGGATTTTCCATTGCAGTCAGTAACGTTGCTTCATTAAATGGTGCTGGTGGCTTTGTTTGCCCTTTAGTTTGGGATATTGAGAGCAGGCTCAACGTGTCACCTTTTGAGACTACAGGTAACTGTTGATCTTTCACATCATCCTCGTCTTCATCGGAAAACTGATTTTCATAAACTTCTTTCCATCCTAGTGATTGAACGATTTTTCCACTAGCGATAAACACCTCTGACCCAACTTTTGCTTTAAGCTTCGTTTGCTCATATAAAAACGGCTCAGATAGTACTGCTAAAAATCTTTTCACAACTAAATCATAGATTTTACGCTCTTTATCAGTAAATTTCCCAAGATTCACAAACTCTTCTGTTGGTAAAATTGCGTGATGATCTGAGACCTTGCTGTTATCAACAAATGATTTATTTGCTTTAATCCCAGATTTTAAGATTTTTGCCGCGACCTTGGCATATGGACCAATACCGCTAGCTTTCACCCGATCTTTTAATGTATCAACGATGTCGGTAGAAATAAAGCGAGAATCAGTTCTCGGATATGTTAACACCTTGTGCTGCTCATATAGTTTTTGCATGATTGACAGTGTTTCTTTAGCCGAAAATCCAAAAGCTTTGTTTGCATCTCTTTGCAATTCCGTTAAATCGTATAATTGAGGTGCGTAACTTTTCTTAGCTGTTTTCTCCACTTCAATTATTTGTGCGCTTTTTTGATTTTGAAGGAGTTTGACTAGCTCATCACTTTTCTTTTTATCGAACGTTTTTATGTCATTTGTTTTTTGATCCTGCCAGGTGAGTTTCAGTTTTTCCTTCGTTTGCGCAGTAATACCGTAAAAATCTCTTGGCTGAAACTTTTTAATTTCCTCTTCTCGTCTTGCAATAATTGCAATCGTTGGTGTTTGAACACGGCCACAAGATAACTGGGCATTAAACTTTGTCGTTAAAGCTCTAGTCGCATTTATTCCTACAAACCAATCGGCTTCCGACCTTGCCACAGCTGAATGATAAAGATTTTCGTATTGTTTTCCACTTTTTAATTGTTTAAAGCCGTCTTTAATCGCCTTGTCCGTTACAGAGGAAATCCAAAGACGTTTCAGCGGCTTTTTTACATTTGCTTTTTCAATAATCCACCTGGCTACTAACTCGCCTTCGCGACCAGCGTCTGTTGCAATGATGACTTCATTGACATCTTTTCGTACTAACTGACTTTTCACTGCTTGAAATTGCTTACCTGTTTGCTTAATTACAACGAGCTTTAATTCATTCGGCAGCATCGGCAAATCTTCTAATTTCCACGCTTTATATTTTTCATCGTAAACTTCCGGATCTGCCAAGGTTACTAGGTGTCCAAGGGCCCAAGTCACAATATACTCATTACCTTCTTGGAACCCATTGCCTTTTTTCGGACAGTTCAAGACTCTTGCTATATCCCGGGCTACTGACGGTTTCTCACACAGAACAACTTTTTTCATCATAACATCCTTTCCAACTTTCACTACCCATTACTATATCATATTGTCTTACGCGAGGCACTTCTCCGTACGAACAAAAGAAAACATCCGCAATGCGGATGTTACTTTTGAATTGGGTCTGGTGTTAGACCTTCTTCTTCTATCTGTTGATTCGTTTTCATATGTTCCATTTCCTTGCCTAGTTTCTTCGCATCTTCTAAATTTGTGGTCATTGAGTTTTCTTTTTTGATAGGCTGATGTTTCTTTTTTGATAGTGGATTTTCAATTTGCTTCTTATCTTTCTCATCATCAATTGTTCCACCACCTAGACCTTCATTGATCATTTCATCAATTTGTTCTTTTTCAGTTTTCACTTGGATCAACCTCCTTGGATGAGTGTAGTTTTCTTTACCCCGAGGTGGACAAGCATAAACATAAAGACCAACCATATATGTGACATTATTGAACTCTCTTAGTTTTACTGACCTTTAAACGGCCACCAATTTCTTGTTCCAAACATTTGAACCATAACCGGAATAAATAATGGTAGCATGAAAAATGCGTACAACAGTAACCCGATTAATACGAGTGTGGCTATTTCAATCAACGACATCACCCCAGAAGGCATCATTGCCCCAAACGTCCCCGCTAAAATAATGGCAGCTGATAAGATTACCGTACCAATTTGCCCCATGGCACTAACTAATGCCTCTTTCAGCGGCATATCTTTTACATTTTCCGTAAAGCGTCCCATTAAAAAGATCGAATAGTCAACACCTAAGGCCATTAACATGACAAAGCCGAAAAACGGAACTGCCCAACTAAGACCTGCATGACCTAAAATATCGATAAAAATAATTTCGGTAAAGGAGATAGCAGCAAAATACGTAACAATTAGCGACACCATAATATAGAGTGGCATTACTAGTGAACGCAGCAGTAAAACCAGTACAAAGAATATTCCAGACAGCATAATCATTGCTGTACGATTAAAGTCTTCGTCTGAAATGGTTTGTAAATCTCGATTAACACTGGCTAACCCACCAATTGAAAAACGGTTATCTTTAAAAGGCGTTCCTGCCAATGCAATAGCCATTCGCTCTTCAATCACATTTACCACTTCAATTGCTTCATTACTATAGGGATAAACATCGAGAATGACGTCGAATTTTGCCACTTTGTGATTTGGAGTGGCAAATGTATCCCATAGTTGATCTAGCTCTCCATCTTCAAGAACAGATTGTGGGACAAAAAAGCCTGATAAAGGGTTTGTCTTTTGACTAGCAATCTCCGCAAATAGATCTTGGATATCCAGTAATCCCTCTTCGATTTCTTCAATCCCGTCCGAAATCTCCAGCATTCCGTCGGCTAATTCACTAAAAGCCCCCTCTATATCGCCAAAGACTCCACTGATTTCACCTTGCCCTGATCCTAACTCACCAATCCCAGAGGCAACCTCACCTGTTGCACTAGCAATTTGTTGTTGTCCTAATCCTAGTTCATTTAACCCACCTTGGATTTCAGCTAATCCTCCACCGACTTGACCCAGTGCATCTGCTAGGTTAACTATTCCGTACGCTAATTCAGGAGGTAGCATACCACCTTCTGTTAACTGTCTCATCTGAGCGGAAATGGCTGCAATATTTTCGTTTAATTGTGCTAATGCTGCAGCTGACTGTTGTGTTGCAGTACTTACTTTCACCATTTCCTCCTGTAGTTGCTTTGTCCCCTCTTGAAGTTCTTGAGTACCCTCAACGAGTTCACCTACATTCTCTTGAGCTGTCTGCATCTCACTCTGACCCTCTATTAGCTCTAATGCAATCTCTTCTAATGCCTCACGGATCTCGCTAAGACCATCGCTGATATCTCCTAATCCATTATTCACCTCACCTACGAGATAAGGGATCGTAAATTCCTCGATAATTGCCCCACTAGGTCTAGTAGCACTACGAACTTCTTTGACTCCATCTATTTTTACGAGTTGTTGAGTGACGAGTTCAATATATGGCATCCATTCTTGTTTACTCCACTCTTCGTCGTGTTCTAATACGATGTTTACTGGAAACGCCTGACCTTCACTGAACTTCTCAGAGATAATTTCAAATGCCATCACCGAGTCATATTCATTCCCAATTTCGTTTAATGTGTCCATCGATGTCGCTCCACGGTGAAAGAAAAGAGCCGGTATCAGCAATATTGCCAAGACAACAATTGTCCACCCAGGTTTATAAACCGAAAATCTCCCTAACTTATCCCATATCCAGCTTTTACTAGAGGTAAGGTTTCCTTTTGCAGGCCAAAATAATTTTTCGCCTAATAATAACATTGCGGTCGGAACCCAAATCCACAGACCAAGGATTAATACAACAATCCCGACTGCTACACTAACAGCTGAACGGTAGAGGTCAAAATCCGCAAATCCGATCGCGAAGAAACCAATAAAGCCCGTTAAGGCACTATAAAAAACGGTTGCTCCTACTGCTTTATATGTAGCGACCATCGCATCAACTCGACTTTTCCCAAGGATTAATTCTTCCTTAAATCGAGTGAGTAGTAAAATACAATAATCAGTTCCAATCCCAAATAAGACCGCAACAATAAAAATCTGGGTGAAATTCGAAACTGGAAAATTCATATATTCGATCATATAAGCGACTATTGGCACACTAACTAAATAAGACGCACCAACGGTAACTAGCGGAACGAGAGGTGCTGCCAATGAACGAAACACAAATAACAAGATCCCTAGTACAAAAACAACGGTGATTACTTCCGTTTTGGCTAAGCCTTCTTCGGAACTAATGATCACATCCTCAGCGATTACAGCTGAACCTGTTACATAGGAAGACACACTGTCGACTTGGATCGCTTTTTCTATTTCAGGACGAACGTACGTGACATCCGTAACACCCATCTTTAACATTAACACGACTAACAAGGTCGTACCGTCTTCACTAACTAAGAGTTTCCGTTGATCATCACTATCAAATGGTGTGATTACCTGTGTTACTTCAGCAGTTCCAAGATATGCCCCTATTTGTGAGGTTTTCTCTTCAATCAATTGGTAATGTTCATCCTGTAATCCGTTTTCATCATAATAAACAACTAGAACTGCTTCTCCTGTGACTCCACCATGCTCCTCTAGGATTACGGCTCTCATTTTTGATGGAAACCCTTCTGGAACTGAAATTTGTCCTTTTTCACGAACCAGTTGTTCCATACTTGGCGCGTTTAAATGAAGAACCACGCCAATCACTATCCAAAGAATAGGCAATAGATAAATCCAACGGTAATTTCGCATCGTCATTTCTCCTCGTGTACTTTAATCCTTTAGATAATTTTACCATAAACAAGAAAAATCAATGCTGTTTCATAGGCTCCATTTATCTTTTTATGAAATGGAAAAATATTTTTTCGATTCGCGAAATTTCTCCATTTACTATTTACCTAGATGTCGTTAAAATGTGTGTAGGAAACTTGAAGAAGTGAGGGCTTATCATGGGTAAAATAAAATTAGATCAACATGGAATTGGGTTTGTTGCTGCGCTTTGGGCTTATGTATTTTGGGGGATCCTTCCTCTCTATTGGAAGCTAGTAAACCACGTACCAGCAGACGTCGTCCTTGCTCATCGAATTATATGGTCATTAGTTTTTGTGTTTATTATTTTAGTAATCTTAAAGAAAGTATCTACTTTCAAAGCCGAATTGAAAACAATGTTTGCAAATAAAAAACAACTTGTGTTTATATCATTAGCTGCTTGTTTTATCAGTTTTAACTGGTTTACTTATATCTGGGCTGTGAACAACGGCCACCTAGTAGAAGCTAGTCTCGGATATTATATAAACCCACTCGTCAGTGTGTTGTTTGGAATGATCTTCTTTAAAGAAATTTTAACAAAATGGCAAACACTATCTTTTTCTTTAGCTGCCGTTGGCGTAATTATTCTAGCAATCTATACAGGTGGAGTTCCTTTTATCTCTCTTACGTTAGCGATTAGTTTTGCTTTTTATGGCGTTCTTAAGAAAAAAGTAGAGGTGGCTGCATTAACTGGTTTAGCTGTAGAGACAATGATCGTTGCACCTGTTGCGCTGCTTTATTTAACAATGATCTCTTCTTCATTTAGTGATGCCTTTTATTTACACTCGTTATCAACGTTTTGGCTCCTAGCTGGAGGTGGTGCTGCGACAGCCATTCCGCTCTTGTTATTTGCAATCGGAGCAAGAAGGATCCCACTAGCAACAATTGGCTTTCTGCAATATCTGGCACCAACGATCACCTTGCTTATCGGCGTGTTTCTGTTTAAAGAAACCTTTAGTGGTATTCATCTACTAGCCTTTTCATTTATTTGGGTAGCTTTGGCGATTTATACATTTTCAAAAACAAAACTATTTCGACGACTGCAACATCTTCAAGTTGAAAAAAGACCAGCAAGTTAAGACTAAGCTCCTGAGCTTAGTCTTTTTTCTTTTTGTAGGGGACTAGAGTTACTTAGATTTTGGTGTTCCAATAGCCCACATATGGAACATAGATTTTACAGTTACTGACAGTTTCGCGTTCCAATCACCCATTTCGGAACATACTTTTTACAGTTACTGACAGATTTACGTTCCAATCATCCTTTTCGGAACAAATTTTTACAGTTTCTGACAGATTCTTGTTCCAATCATCCTTTTTGGAGCGTGGATTTTACAATTCCTTACAGATCCTTGTTCCAATCATCCTTTTTGGAGTGTGAATTTTACAATTCCTTACAGATCCTTGTTCCAATCACCCATTTCCGAACATATTTTTTACAGTTACTTACAGATTTGCGTTCCAATCATCCTTTTTGGAGCGTTGATTTTACAATTACTTACAGTTTTGTTGTCGATTCACACGCAACTAACCACGCATTTAACAATTCCTTACATATCAGTCGTCAATTCACCCGCAACCGACCACACTTTTTACAATTCCTTGCATATCCGTCGTCGATTCTCCTCTTCCGAACGCAACGATTACAACTACTTACAGCCCTGTCCCAAATTCCACCCACCATCTACTCAACCACCTAATTTGGGCACTCCAATCACTCACCTAATTTGCCTTACCATAATAAAGTGTGATGGTAAGGAGGAGTTTACATGACGCAACTTTTTGAGACAAACTCAATTGAAACTCTAAGTTCTTCTCTTAAACCTTGGCAAATCAACGCTTATCATTCTTTTGCAACAAAGATGAGCGCCAAAGACAACCCATTCCCCTGCATTCCTGCTACTCAAGGGTTTAAACAACAGCATTTTCGGTTCGGCTTTGTTGAGGATCCGCGACTAGACAACTCTGCAGTTAAGCTAGCCTCAATATTAAAAGAATATAGTGAAATCTCAAAAAGCACGGGTACCTTCTCGTCTTTAGTCGTCCTTTTCGAAACACCAGAAGACATGATCGAGCAATTCAACGTAGAAGATTATGAGTCTTTATTTTGGGATCTTTTAAACCGTATTAGTGAATTAGATGAAAAACAATGGCCAGCACATATTCCGACCGAGGCCGATCATAATGTCTGGGAATTTTGCTTCCACGAGGAGCAATACTTTGTTTATTGCGGAACACCAGCTCATAAAAATCGCCAGAGTAGACGAATGGATGTGTTTATGCTTGCGATTACTCCTAGATGGGTACTAGATGTCTTTAATAAAACTCCAGAAACGAGTGATAAAATAAAAGCGAAGATTCGCGACAGACTTGACGCATATGATAGTGTTCCAGCTCACCCAGAGCTTAAAAAATATGGTGAAGATGACAACTATGAATGGAAACAATATTTTTTACGAGACGATGACACATCCGCATCCAAGTGTCCATTTTCAAAGCTATGGAAAAATAAATAGAGAAGCTTGACAACCTGCTCAAGCTTCTCTGCCAATCATCAGATCCTTTTAGCTGTTACAGCTTCTGAAACGAGTTGATACATGTTTTCTACCCCATCACTAGACGCCTCGAAACTAAATGCAAGCTCCGGCTTAATCCCAAGGCTCTCTGCTTCGCTTGGTACATCAATGTTTGCTCCTAGAAAAATAAATTCCCATTTGTACTTTTCTTGGTGCTGTTCAATCAATTGTTTCACTTTTTTGTATGTGAACTCACGACTAGCATTCTCAAGCCCATCAGTGGTTATGACAAAGACTACTTTCGCTTCTGTTCTTGTTACGCGATGTGCCACCTCTAAAATTGTTCTTCCTACAGCGTCAAGAAGTGCTGTAGAGCCTCTTACAAAGTAATTTTCTTTTGTTAAGTTAACCTCTTCAGCTTTAGCCCCATTCCATAATATTTCATATTGATTATCAAAGAGGACCGTTGTCACTAGCACTTCACCTGCTAATTTTCTTTGATGCTTAATAAATGAGTTAAACCCTCCAATCGTATCATCCTCAAGCCCTTCCATTGAACCACTGCGATCAAGTAAAAAAATAATTTCTGTTACATTCGATTTCATTGTTTTCTCATCCTTTCATATTGTTCATGGTATAATCTTAGCTAAGAAAAGGCTTAATTTGGTCGCTTTCTAGGCGACATTTTGGAGGGAAATTCCCGTGCTCAAGCAAATGTTTCTTAAAGAATTACAGGAGTATGTAGAAAGCCACTTACAAGTGTCTATGTTTGATTTATCAGAAGCAGAGTTGATTTTTTCAGAAAGCATTCAGCCTTGCGAACTAGATGATTTCATTAATAAAAATAGACAACCAACATTTTCCAAATTACTATTTGAGTTTATTGATCAAACTGGCAATACTGACTCTCACTTTTACAAAAAGGCTGGGCTAGACCGTCGACATTTTTCAAAAATACGTTCAAATCCTGATTATAAAATTGGAAAGAATACCGCTATTGCTCTCGCCTTAGCTCTTGAACTAACAAAAAAAGAAACCGAAAAACTATTAAACTCTGCCGGTTACTCTTTATCTGATAATGAGACGTTCGATTTGGTTATTACATTTTGTCTTGAAAAAAAGGTTTATAACCTTAATGAAGTCAACCTTGCTCTAGACCACTATCACTTGAAGCCCATAGGTCGGGTGCTAGAGTAACAAATCTTGTTGAACAAATAAATCATCCATATCATATTTTATCGCATGGAGGGATTTACAATGTTCGAACAAGTATCAAATGCTTTAAATAAAGCATGGCAATTACCGAAGTATGGTTTTGATTTAATGGCTGATACCTATGAGTCTAATAAATATGAAAAAAATAGTCAGCAACGCTTACACGAGCTCGCGTTTGATGATAGTACATTGCAGTTTATTCAGAGTGCGTTAGAAGGAAGTGCAACTACCCCTACTTCTTTAACTCAAGGGGATCGCATCTTAGTTAACGAAATAAAAGCAAAAACTGAGCGCTTCAATCGTAATAACTTGACAAGAACGAATGCCTATCTTGATTTTTATAAAAAACACCCGGAAATCCATTGGGCCCTACTAGCTCACCTTGTATCTAGAAATGGTGGCTGGAATATGACGGATTTAAAAGGAAGCCTATTACCGAAAATTCTTTCAGATACTTCTACTAACGATTTCTTTTCATTTTTAGAACGAGCAAATGCATTAATATTCCATGATGCCTACCCCCAACTTCTATTATATGAGGCAAGTATAAACAAAGGCAGAAACTTATTTTATCTCTTACCCAAATTTCATGTTTCTCGATTTATGCGTCTATTTTGGGACTATTTTTTAGAGAAAAAAGATAGTCAACTCCTTACTGTAGCTCTTATTATTAATGAACAGAATTACATTGAAAAAAGAATCATTCATCATCCAGATTATCAAGAAAAGGTACTCGAAAATATCCTTTTTAAGCTCCAAGAGTTACTGCAGTTTACGTACGTCCTTTTTCCTTATCAAATCAAACGAACGAAAAACCGTTTAGCCGGCTTAACGTTAACTGACTTTGCAAATGTAAAAAATAGAGTTGAAGTTGGAAAAAAGCTTTATTGTACACTTTTTGGCTTTGAGCGTTTATATAACGACATCTATACGTTTGCGACAACAGTTCCCCATACAGCTTCAAGAAGTGATTACTGGCCAGAGATGTTTGCAAAAGATAGTAACTCTATCATGAAATCGGTGAGTTTGACCTGTAAACCTACGAAACCGATCGTATTTAGCCCATCATTAGACCAAGCTTGGCCTGATGTAGATCATCGTTTTACAGATACTCATGATTGGTTCCATCCTACTTCTTCATTACTAGAGTATTTTCAGGAGATTTCCGTTTCTACCTCTTTTGATTTATCAAGGCAATACTGTCAAGATCTAAACAAAATGATTGCTGCTAGTACGGCAGCTGAATTCGTCACGCGCTAACCCTCTTTACTTTATTTCCTTTCCCTACTTTGCTATTGTAAAAGTTGGAAAGGACGTGGAACGAATGAATATATTAATGATTGGTGCTGGCAGAATGGCCGAATCGATTATTTCAGGATTATTGAAACAAAACGGAGAGTTATCTATTACGGTTGCAAATCATTCCGACGATGTAAAACGCATAGAGTTAGCTAATAAGTTTAAGATACACGAAACAAATAATTGGAGTACTGCTGTTGAAGCTAGTGAGATCATCATATCTGCAGCTCCTCCAAGTGCACATGAACAGCTGTTCAAGGAGCTATCACCTATACTAAATAAACAGCTTGTCATCACAGTTGCTGCTGGTATTGATACGACATTCATGCAGGCACATTTACCAGAAGGAACACCGGTTTGCTGGATTATGCCAAATACTGCGGCGCAGTTACAGGCATCTATGTCTACCTTTGTCTGTGGTCATTACGTAACTAGTGAACACCGTGAAGTTATTGAAATGATCTTATCTGCTATCGGTGACTACGAGGAATTAACAGAGGAGCAAGTTCATGATTTAACAGCAGTAACAGGCAGTGCGCCTGCTTTTCTATACCTGTTCTGTGAGGCATTAGAAGAAGCTGCTCTTATATACGGGGTAAGTCAAGAACAAGCTCGAAAACTAGTAACGCAGATGGTAGCCGGATCCGCTCAAATGCTTGAAGCCGGATTTGCACCAAGGGACTTACGTGATCAAGTAACAACTCCAGGCGGTTCAACAGCTGCGGGAATAAGTGTATTAAACGACGGTAACTTCACTGAACTAATTGGAGAGGCAATTAAGGCGACAAACGAGCATGCTCGTGGTCGGAAGAACTAATCACATCTCATATTAAAAGAGGATGTCCAAAAGCTTACTCAGGACACCCTCTTTTTGCTATCGTTTTAATTGTAAAATAACTTCAGGTGCATATTAGGACAACCTCACCTACAGTTACTTCCTCAAATACGCAATCCCGTCAGGATGCACACCCACATCGATCGTTCCCTCTTCTTTCAACGTGGTCATGTTAATAATAGAAACATCATTTGTTTTATTATTAGCCACATAGGCAAACGACCCATCCTCATTAAACACTGTACCCCCCGGCCAAACACCGACACGGATACGTTTCACTTCCCACGGGCGCACGTTTCCTTTTAACTCGTGCTCTGTTTCAATAATTGATAAATCTCCACTCTCACGGTTTGGAATTAAGGCATACTTCCCGTCTGGAGAAAAGACGATCCGAATTGGCACTGCGCCAATGCGACGCTTATACTCAACTTCAAGAGTTTCTATATTAATCACAAACAATGTGTTGTCATGTTGGTTCGCTACATAAAGATACTTGCCATTTGGGTGAACTGCGACTCCCTCAGGACCTTGTCCTACTGAAAAATGATTGACGATCGCTTCTGTCTCCACATCAACAACAGTCATATTGTGACTACCTATGTTTGGCACATATACCGTTTTTCCATCTGGAGCAAATGAAATCATATGTGATAGCTTCTGATTGGTAGGAATTACTTTCTCAATTTCGTCTGTTTCAGCATTAATAATAAATACTTTTTCACTGTAGGTAGATGCCATATAGACTTTTTTCCCATCAGGAGTTACACCAAGCCCATGTGGGAAATTGAAATCAGGATGCTCTAAGCGTTTTTCTATCTCAAACGTCTCATTATTAATAATATTTATCTTATTTCCTAAAGAACAAGTGACATAGGTCTTCTTTCCATTAGGCGTTACAATTACTTCATGTGGATTGTAATCTGTTTCAATTGTTTTCTCTACAGTTCTAGTTGCTAGATTTACAAAAGAAATTGTGTCCTCATCTTTATTTAATACGATTAAAAACTCTTTCATCATTCTCACACCGCCCAACTATAATCTCGTAAAGCTAAATACAGAACAAACTATAGCAAACTAGATGAAAATTGGAAAGACTTTGTCCTCGCTCTATATTTCTGTTATAATTTTAAGGATAATGACCGATGGAGGAATAATAATAGATGATTACTGTTTCAAATGTTAGTTTACGTTACGGAGATAGAAAGTTATTCGAGGATGTAAACATTAAGTTTACTCCGGGAAATTGTTACGGTTTAATCGGTGCCAATGGTGCTGGTAAATCAACATTTCTAAAGATTTTATCAGGTGAAATTGAATCGCAAACAGGCGATGTCCACATGGGACCTGGTGAGCGTCTTGCTGTACTTAAGCAGAACCACTACGAGTTTGAGGATGTTGAAGTAATGACAGTTGTTATTATGGGACATGCTCGCTTGTATCAAGTAATGCAAGAAAAAGACGCAATCTATATGAAAGCTGACTTCACAGATGAGGACGGCATGAAAGCGGCTGAACTTGAAGGTGAGTTTGCAGAAATGAACGGTTGGGAAGCAGAATCTGAAGCTGCGATCCTATTAAAAGGTCTTGGCATTGGCGAAGACTTGCACAACAAGAAAATGGCTGATTTATCAGGTGGAGAAAAAGTAAAAGTATTACTTGCTCAAGCCCTATTTGGTAAACCTGACGTTCTTTTACTAGATGAGCCGACGAACCACTTGGACATTAAAGCAATCCAATGGTTAGAAGAGTTTCTAATTAACTTTGATAATACAGTTATCGTGGTATCGCATGACCGTCACTTCTTAAACAAAGTTTGTACGCACATTGCTGACTTAGATTTCAGTAAAATTCAAATTTACGTAGGAAACTATGACTTCTGGTATGAATCAAGTCAATTAGCGTCTCGTATGGCTTCAGATGCCAACAAAAAGAAAGAAGAGAAAATTAAAGAGCTTCAAAGCTTTATTGCTCGATTTAGCGCAAACGCTTCTAAATCGAAACAAGCAACTTCTCGTAAAAAATTATTAGATAAGATTTCTTTAGATGATATCCGTCCATCATCTCGTCGTTACCCATTCGTTGGTTTCACACCGGATCGTGAAATTGGGAATGACCTCCTTCGTGTCGAAGGTATAACAAAAACGATTGATGGCGAAAAAGTATTAGACAATGTTTCATTCGTCATGAACAAAGGTGACAAAATCGCTCTTGTTGGTACAAATGAACTTGCAAAAACGACTCTTTTCAAAATCTTAATGGGTGAAATGGAAGCAGATAGTGGCTCGTTCAAATGGGGTATTACTACATCTCAATCCTACTTCCCGAAAGACAACTCAAAATTCTTTGAAGGCTGCGAACTAAACCTTGTTGATTGGTTACGTCAATTCTCACCCCAAGACGACTCTGAAAGCTTTTTACGAGGCTTCTTAGGAAGAATGTTATTCTCTGGTGAAGAAGTATTGAAAAAAGCAAGTGTCCTTTCTGGAGGAGAAAAAGTTCGTTGTATGCTTTCAAAAATGATGTTAAGCGGGGCAAACGTATTGCTTTTAGATGAGCCGACAAACCACTTAGACTTAGAGTCAATTACTGCCGTAAACAACGGGTTAATTGCTTTTAAAGGATCAATGATGTTCGCATCGCATGACCATCAGTTCATTCAAACAATCGCTAACCGTATCATGGACTTTACACCAAACGGCTTAGTTGATAAGCAAATGACATATGATGAGTATTTAGAGACAGTTAAAAAATAAAACCATCTAAAGGACCCAATCTATATGAATGGGTCCTTTCTTATTGTCGAAGCTATTTCCGTAAGTTGGACAGTGATAGTGTTCGTTACCCGGCAATCGTTGTTCCCGTAGTCTTATAACCGCTCTTTTTAAACACAAAGACAGCATAAATAGCAAATAAAATATTTAACGATAGGAAAGTGACTAATTGACTTGTCGCAAAACCTTCTTGGTGAACACCATTTTCCCCTGTTGCAAAATATTCTACTGTATCTAAAATAAAATGAAAGGTTATGACAGGGTATAAACTGCCATTTCGAAGCCTTAATGCAGTTAACGCAATTCCTCCTGCAATCGCCCACATGATTTGAAAGATGGCAAATGTCATATCTCCTCCGCCGAATACATTCCCGATATGAATAAGCCCAAACAAGATTGCTGGAACAAAAATTGTTACATTACTTCCAAAGCGTAGAAACCCTTTAACAAAGGCACCGCGAAAGATTACTTCCTCGTTAACTGCTACACAAAGTGCAGAAATGAGTAGGATGAGTGCAGTTGAAAATTCATTAACATTGTAACCAAACGATATAGCGATATAGAGCGGGATCATTAGCGGTGGTACCCACAGTAACCACTCTTTTTTAGAAACAGGTTTTGTAAACCCGATACCTTTCGCATCACCTGACCAAAAAACGAGGGCCACGGCAGTTGTCGCAAAACAAATCTGTATAAGCCAGCCTAGATCCTTAATTGGGTTAAGTTCAGGATAAAATAGGTTGACTATCGCCACTACCCCTAGACCAATAATTCTTGAAACAATTAAAATAAAAAAGGCAAAAACAAAAGGGTGATTTTGAAAGAATTTTTTCACACAAGCTCTCCTTTACTGTCTTATTGAAATCTAACTGTATCATTCTATAAATCCTACTTTTTTCCTGCTAAGTCCAATTTATTTTTTCATTCTCTCTATGCTCAAACTTCGCCCAAAAACTCTCGAATTCTTACATACGTTTTTTTCCTTTGAAAAGGTCAACCATCTCGTTTATAATCTATAAAGTATGCATAAAAATCTACGGGGCACTCCCCCACTTATAGAGGGTGTATAATCATGAGTATTTTAACAGTTAAAAATTTAAGTCATGGTTTCGGCGATCGAGCTATTTTTAACGATGTATCGTTCCGTCTTTTAAAAGGCGAACATATCGGTTTAATCGGTGCCAACGGTGAGGGTAAATCTACTTTTATGAACATCATTACTGGAAAATTACAGCCAGATGAAGGAAAAGTAGAATGGTCTAAAAACGTTCGTGTTGGCTACCTAGATCAGCACTCAGTGTTAGAGCGTGGTATGACAATGCGTGATGTATTAAAAACCGCGTTTAAGTATTTATTTGACCTTGAAACACAAATGAATGAAATCTGTGATAAGATGGCTGACGCATCTCCTGAGGAACTAGAAAAATTACTTGACGATATGGGTACGATACAGGACATGTTGACTAATAATGATTTCTATATCATTGATGCAAAAATTGAAGAGATTGCTCGTGGTCTAGGATTAGATGACATTGGTCTTGAAAAAGATGTTACTGACTTAAGTGGTGGACAAAGAACAAAGGTTTTACTTGCAAAACTACTCTTAGAAAAACCAGACATTTTACTTTTAGACGAGCCTACTAACTATCTAGATGAGCAGCATATTGAATGGTTAAAACGCTATCTGTTAGACTATGAAAATGCCTTTATTTTAATTTCACATGATATTCCGTTTCTAAATAGTGTAATCAACTTAATTTATCACATGGAAAATCAAGAACTAAACCGCTATGTAGGTGATTATGACCATTTTATGAGTGTTTATGAAATGAAGAAGTCTCAGCTTGAATCTGCCTTTAAACGCCAACAACAAGAAATTTCTGAGCTAAAAGATTTCGTTGCACGTAACAAAGCCCGTGTTTCTACTCGTAATATGGCAATGTCTCGTCAAAAGAAACTTGATAAAATGGAAGTTATCGAGTTAGCAAAAGAAAAACCAAAACCAGAGTTTCGGTTTAAGTCAGCTCGTACTACAAGTAAGCTTATTTTCGAAACAAAAGATCTTGTGATCGGTTACGATAGCCCATTGTCAAAACCTCTAAACTTACGCATGGAACGCGGCCAAAAAATTGCCCTTGTTGGTGCGAACGGAATTGGGAAGACGACATTACTACGTAGTATTCTAGGTGAGATTAATCCGATCAACGGTACTGTTGAAAAAGGTGAATACCAACATATTGGTTATTTTGAGCAAGAAGTGAAAAAAGACAACAATAATACTTGTATTGATGAGGTTTGGAATGAGTTCCCTTCTCTTAGTCAATATGAGGTTCGCTCTGCCCTTGCAAAGTGCGGGTTAACAACGAAACATATTGAAAGCAAAATCGTTGTGTTAAGTGGAGGAGAAAAAGCAAAGGTTCGACTTTGCAAGCTCATTAACAGAGAGACAAACATTCTTGTCCTAGATGAGCCTACCAACCATTTAGACGTTGATGCCAAAGCTGAGTTAAAGGCTGCCCTAAAAGATTATAAAGGAAGCATCTTGTTAATTTGTCACGAACCAGAATTCTACCAAGACGTAGTAACGGATGTATGGAACTGTGAATCTTGGACAACAAAACTTGTATAAAACGAGCTCTATGGCTCGTTTTTTTATATCATTTTGTGAAATAGTTCACAAAATGTTCATACTGTTTTTTCCAGTACCGTGGTATACTATAATCAAGAAAGGAGGAAGAAACAAAACGTCATTATCACCCTAAGTGACTCAATCATTCCTAGTTGGTTTCCCAGAAACCGCTTACGCGAAATGATTTGAGTAGTAAAGAGATATACTGTATGGTTCGTAAGTTCCAGTGTAGATGCTTCAAATATGGTTGATTATCATTTAGTTCTGGTGAAACTAAGTAATAAAAAGGCTACAGCGCTACGGTTGGTATTTTGAATACGGTAGTGATTGTCTTAGTATAAGACATTTTATAACCAATGTTTCTTGTACTATGGAACGGGACTAACGTTAACTAAATCCAGAAAGGAATACAAGATATCCAGTAAACTTTTATAAACAAGCATGACCTAAATTGATTTAGGGAAAACAACTACATCATATTCCTTGCTCTTTCCTGAAAGCTCTGCAAGTAAAATGTTGTGTTTCTCTCAAATATGATGGATGGTATGGTTGGGTCACTTAGGATGATAAATCCCCCTCAAAATATTTGAGAGGGATTTTTATTTTTCTGGGATACTGTTAACAATCATCGTTAACCCCCAACAAAGTTGTTTTTCCTCATTATAGAACTTTTGTATCGTCACAATTCCTTTCGAAAAAGGTGTGCGTAGGGATATCCCCTGCTCAAGAAGGTACATATAAAGATCTTCTTTTGTCTTATCTTCTAGGTCGGTTATTGAAAAAAAGTAAGTCACAAAAGAACGGTTTGCTTCACGCCAATATTGAATTTTTACTGTGCGCCCATCTTTTAAGATCATGGTCTCTTCATCAATAATCTTTGACTTTCCTTTCACTGAAATGTACAAGGGCTGTTTTTTCTTCATTGAAATCCACTCCGTTTTGTTGCATTATTAATGAACCTATGACGTAATGTTCTCTTCTAGCACTTCGCTCAAAAATAAAAGCATAAAAGTACTCTCTTTAATGAACTATATAAATAACAAAAGTAACAGGAGGGCATTTAGCGTGAGGTATGAAGAAATTATTCAGTTAGTCATGTTAACCCAGGATGCCAAGGCTGTTGGTTGGGATTTCATTTTAGAAAACGACACCTTAAAGGCTGTAGACAAAAATTATGATAAAGAGGATGTTGTTTTCAAAAGTGAAAACCAATTGCTCGAGTGGCTTGAAGATCAATTTGATGAGGAAACATAAGAAAAGCGCATGAAGCTAGACATTTATCATGTTGAAATTTTATATTTTCTTACTGAACGAAAAAGGATCACCGGTATTGTGATCCTTTAATTGCCTATGGTCTAACCTCTACTACTTTTTCGATTGGAATGGCAAGACCTACCGACTTTCCGCCGTATTCATTAGTTCTCCGTTTGGCAAAGACAACTGCAACAACCTCACCGTCCATATTAATGACAGGACTTCCACTATTCCCACGGTATATCGGTGCAGAAATTACTGTGACAGCTGTTGTATCTAGTATTGCTCCTTCATTAGCTATCTGAGTCCATGATAGAGGGTTTCCAATAACATAAATACTCTCGTTCTCTTTAACACTATCACCGAGTGGTAAGTATGGTAGATTTGATCCTTCCACTTGCACAAACGCAATGTCAATTTCAGGGTAGCTACTAATAACTTTTCCTTCAAACAGCTCTCCTTGGTAAAAGCCTATCATGAGTTTTTCCTGATTTTCAATTACATGATGATTCGTTACTATTAATCCATTTGCTGAGATCGCAAATCCAGTTCCTCGAGATCGTTCTCCTTGCACAGTAACAACTGCTTGTTTATAGAGCTTTACATCTTCTTGTTGAGAGAGACGGTAGGACGTCTGTAGAAAACGAATAGCATCAATACTAAACGTGCTAAAGAAAACAGCAACAACCTGAAACACCAACATAACAGCAATAATTATTGATATTGTTTTTATCCATGTTTTTCGGTTGTCATTCTTATTCTGCAACTCTTCTTGCTCATCCTCAAACAAAAAATCCTCAGGTGAAGGCTCCCAATCCGGATCCACTAATTCATCTAAATCATCGTCTTTATGCTCCTTCATTTTCTCCTCCATAACGTGACAATATAGTTCTATTATAACCTATTTGGGAGATATGGTCATTTAAACAAAAAAAGGACTGCCGGAACAGTCCAAGAGTAATTATCCAATTGGATTGGTAATCCCCATTTCACCAACAGCATCTGTTACGGGATCCATCACATTCACGTTACGTTCTCTCATCATGGCTATGATTAAACCAAGTGCGAGACCTAAAAATACATAAAAGCTGCGACTACTTCTTTTTACTCTTCCTCCTAAAATCATTTGAAACAGCTGTTTCAGTACCTGACTTAGTAACCAATTCATAGTAGTACCTCCATTACATAAATTTGAAGCCTATTGTTAGGATAGGTATCTTTCTTGAATTGATCCTTGGTTATCATTGGAAATTGAAAGTTGAGCCTTTCAACGAGAAATCGCTTGATTAAGTAGCGAGAGTTGTTTTCGTTTTGTAGGTTACAAGGAACAAAAATCTAATCGGCATAGAAAAAAGGAGGACCATGTCCTCCTTAATAATCTCTATTACAAAATGTCTAAGCGAGCAATTATTGCTACAAGTAACTGAAGTAACAATTGAATGTTAACCGCTACTTGAGTATCTGTTGTTGTCACATTAACATTTTTAGAGTTTTCAATAATTGTTTTTTGCTTAGTAATTTGCTTAATTTTCGCAGTTTGGAGTAAATCTTGAGTAATCTTTTCTGCTTTTGAGCTGTCAGCGATTGAGATCGATATAATAATCGCTATGATCGCTTGTAAAGAAGCTTGTAACGATACAGCAGCCTTTGTGTCTGTAGTACTTACTGTTACATCACAAGAGTCTTTAATTAAAATATATTCTTCAGATAATTGGAATGTTTTATTAACTTGTTCTGCTGCTTGAGTATCGTCTTCTTCTTTTGGTGGACATAATGGATGCGGTTTACAATCTAAAGCTGACCAATTTGAAGATTTACTTTGAGTTGAACGAAAAACGTCTTGGTTCATAAATTATACCTCCTTTTAGTCTTGACACTGTTACTATATGTTGGCTAGACGTTTTACGAATGGACAAATTAATCAAGGTAATCGCACATTTCTTAGATGAATGAAGGATTTTTTTCCAAGTGAATAAGAAAAGCGCAAGGCGCCTAGGAAAAAGGAATTCGCTTTTTCTTTGTCTATCGGCGACAAGCAAATGTTCTGGCCGATGGAGCCTGGAGCTAGACCATTTTCAAGATAAAAATTATATAATTTATAATATAAGAAAAAGACCTCATTAAGAGAGGTCTTATCTTTTTGGTCGGTTAAAAAATGTTTTTGCTGCTTTTACATCGTTATTTGAACTAAATGTAGATTGCCTTCTTGGAACTTGTTCTACTGCTGGTTCACTCAATTCATGATGATTTACGTTCCTAGTTTGTTGTTGAGAAAAATCATGTTCAGTTTTTACTTTATTAGCATTTTCTAAAAACTTTTCTACGTCCGATTTGATATTTTGCACAATTTCTGCGATCTTTTGCTTTTCTTCATCATCAAGTTCTGGCTTTGAAGCCTCAACGCCGTGTTTTTTTAAGACTTTATCTACAACAAGCTCCATGAGCTTTTGTTGATTTAATTCTTGATCCATTATCCGTAACTCCCTTCCTAGTCAATTGCGTACAAGTCACATTACTAGCTTATGAAGGTTTGGATAAATGGTGTTAGGCATTCGTTTACATAACGGCATTTTGGAATTTTTGTAGAAATTACAAAATCTAACAAAATAAAGTGATGAGCACTTTATCTCGCTCATCACTTTATAGATTTATTTAACTAATTGACCTCTTGTAACACCTAACTGATTCGTTGCTTTTAGCGACTTCCACACACTCGTTCCTGATCTTTTTCCTTGTAGAGCTTCACGATATAATGATAGTACCTCAGTTACTTTCTCACCCGTCTCCTCCAAGAACTCAACACGATAGTGACTAACGCCAAGCTCTAGAAAATGGGAAATATACTCTGCACCGGATTGTTCAATTGCGTTAAAAACAGTATTCCGGCAACCAACATCCACTCTAACCGGATGAGAGAAGCCTACACGGTCTTCTAAGGAGATCCTGTGTTCTTCACATGGTCGACCACAGTTTGTATAGTCAGTTCCTTCACTTAAGAATGTACAATATACACAATGCTCTGTATGATACATTGGTAAATGCTGATGGATGACAACCTCCATTTCACTGGCCGGAGCCTCACCTAACAAATCAACCATTTGTTGAATGTTCAAGTCATAAGATGGCGTAATTCTTTCTAAGCCGCGCTCTAAGAACATATGCACCGCCTTATGGTTTGCAACATTTAATGAAAAATCACCGATAAGTGGGAGATCTAGCTTCTGCTCTAGATAATAGTGAACAGCCCCTAAACTTCGAACCAAGATGGCATCAGGTTTCGCACGTAATATTTGATTTAGTACGCCTTGCTCACCAGGCATATGGATTCTTGGAGTAGCAAGCGCGATCGGTTTCGCAAACTTTCTTGCTACTTCCACCGCTTGTGGGTAATCCTTCGTGAATTCAAAGTCAGCATAAATATAATCAACGTCTGTTTTGCATGAAGCCTCAATTTGCTCTAACGAACGACAGAGGGAAATAAGTTTTGTTGGTCCTTTTCCTTTTGCAAGTAGCTTCTTTTGTGGAGCCAACTCCGTATTCACTGTGTACTTTCTTGGCTCCTGTCTCTTAGTGACTAGCTGTTCTACTGCTTCCCTTCGAATACTATTTAACTCTTTAACAGGAACAATAACGTCACCACTTACATGTAATTCAAGATGGTCTAACTCGAATATCGTACCACCAAGACGACCAAACTGTTCTGCTAGATAATCACGAGTTAACGGGCGTTTTTGTGCTTCCTCTAGGTCGATACTCGAATGAACAGTTACTGAAAGACCAGTTTCTTCATCCATCCATTGAGTAACTAGCGGCTTCCCGACTTTCCCAGTCACTTTTACTGTCAGCGGAAAGGAACGATACGCTTGTTCTGTTTCAAATGTTTTTTGGAGTCGGCGCTCTAGCTCTTGGTCGCTAGTCTTCCAAATTTTATCTCCCACATGAACTTTTGTTAGATTTACATCGTGCCTTCCTGCAACAATCTCCACAAGTCCCTCTTGAGCTTCACCCTCAAGTTTACGTCCTTGTTTACGGATATCGTAGACACGACCACCTTCCTCTTTTAAATCCGGGCGCCCAGCATCAAATACAATCCCATCTCCTCTTTTGATAGGAGCCTGAATATCACAGAGTACGCCATCCTTTAGAACTTTTTTAACCGTACCAAGTAATACACCACGACTCTTTGGAAACGTTCCATCTAGTAATGTTTTATGGTTCGTCCCTTTTAGAAAGCCGTAAGTAAAGCCACGACTAAAGCTTTGCTGAAGTTCGCGTAAGTCCTCTTTAGAAATCAGATAATCCCTTCCAGCCAGATGCTCATCAATCGCTTTTCGGTACTTACTTACAACGTTTGCGACATATTCTGGTGACTTCATTCGTCCTTCAATTTTAAACGAGGAAACACCAGCTTCAATTAGTTCTGGAACTAATTCAATTGCGGCCAAATCCTTTGGTGATAAAACGTACGCAATATTCCCCATCTCCTTACGTTCGCCATCAACAATTAGATCGTACGGTAGACGACAAGCTTGAGCGCACTCGCCACGGTTAGCTGAACGGCCTCCCCACATTTCTGATGTTAGACATTGTCCTGAGTAAGAAACACAAAGTGCGCCGTGTACAAATACTTCTAGAGGCACCTTTGTTTTATCTGAGATCGTTTTAATTTGTTTTAGGTTGTTTTCACGTCCTAATACAACAACCTCTATATCAAATGGCTTTAAAAATTCAACAGCTTCTGCAGAAGTTACTGTCATCTGGGTTGAACCGTGAATCGGAAAATCAGGTGATATCTCACGAATCATTTCAACTAGCCCCATATCTTGTACAATCAACGCATCAACACCTGCATCAATACAAGCACGCACTAGCTTTCTCGCATCATTCAATTCATTTTCAAAAACTAATATATTAAAAGTAACATAGCCTCTTACATTGTACTTATGCAAATAAGCCATGATTGTAGGTAATTCATCCATTTGAAAGTTTTTCGCACGTACACGTGCATTAAACTTTTCAACACCGAAGAATACAGCATCCGCTCCATTAGCTACAGCAGCACGAAGACACTCCCAGTTACCTACTGGTGCTAGTAATTCAACTGAATTTTTTGTTATACGTTTCAAGGTCTCTCTTCCTTTCCGATGATCTCTATCAATCAACCTAACCTATTGTAAACTATTTATACTATTTTTGCATTGGAAACTTAAGAAACTTCAAAGAAAAAAGGCTATCAACACCCGATTTGGATATTGTTAGCCTCACACTTAAGCATAATATTTAATAAGCTTCGGAAGGATTTCAGAAACAGTCGGAAATTTGTATCCCAATTGTTCAGCTTTTTCCATGTTTTCAGAGAAATGAGTGAATAACACATAGGGTGTTGCAGCTTCTTGATTATCTGTTAAAATGGCTTTTTTCCCAACAATATTTTCGATCATTTCAATGAATGCTTGAAACGTAATATCGTCCTTGGAGCCGGCATTAATTGGGCCAACAAAGTCACTGCTCCCTAACCAATACAGGAAATGACCAGCATCATCCGATGTGATAAAATCTAGCACATTATCCAGCTTTGGAATGTACATTTCTTCTTCATGTTTGACTTTCTCTACGTAAAACTTTAATCGCTTAGAGAAGTCATCCTCTCCTACAACATAGGTAGGTCTAACTGCAACCACTGGAAAATCAGCTTTTTGAAAATATACTGCTTCCGCTTGACGTTTTGCCTGCTGGTATCCCACTACACCTTTGTAATGACTTCGGTCATAGAGTTCCCCAATCTCAAAGTGATATGGATCAAACTGTTCTTCTCTTAAATCTCTGCCACCCTCATATACTGCCGACGTTGAAGTGAAAATTAGGCGACCAACCTTACTAGCTAACACTTCTGTAATATCCAATGCTTCTTGTGGTGAGTAACAACTCTGATCATAGACGAGATCCCACTTTTGTTCAGCCAATGGTAGAAGCGACTCCCGGTTACCACGATCAATTTTTATACGCTGAACCTTATCACCAAAATCGTCCTCAGTTAAACCGCGAGTAGCGATGGTCACATTAAATCCAGCATTTAATAAATGTGTAACTAATTTTTTTCCAAAAAACATTGTCCCACCTAAGACCAAGGCGCTTTTCAATATATTCGCTTCCCTTCTTTGTATATACTCTTCCTATTACTATACTTTTTTACATAAGATACTGTCTAATTTTTCTTATTTCCAACTACTATTGTTCTGGTCGTTCGATTGGAAGTATGTAGCGGTATGGAACTGGTGATGTAAGAACAGTGGACGTATTAATGTTCCCATACGGAATCAACCGATCAATTAGTAGTCGCATACTATTCATATTAGAAACCGCAGCCTTAATAATATAGCTTACTTCCCCTGTTACCCGATGACATTCAATAACTTCCTGTTCTTGTTTTATCATTTCTTCAAAATCATTTAGAGAAACCTTTAAACCACTAACTTGGATAATAAGCAAAATTTCTCTTCCAACCGCAGATAAAGAAATCCTCGCTGTATATTCTTTAATTACCCCTTTTTCTTGTAACCGATGAAGACGTTCTGTTACACTAGGCCGACTTAAAGCAAGCTCATTTGATAACTCACTAATAGTCATCCTTGCATTCTTTTGGATTAGCTCAATTAATTTTCTATCAATAAGATCCATACAAACCTCCTTTTTTCATATTGCACAAAAACCATGTCGAATAAATTCATTATGAAGTTAAATTCAAAATAATACATTCAATTTGTTATGTAAAATCCTCTTTTTATATTTTACCATTATAGTATACAAATTAGATGAAATCACAGACTAGAAAACAGGTGAAATTTCCAATGCTAAAAAGATTATTATTCATTATATTAGGTTGTGCAATTACAAGTTTCGGAGTCATCCTTTTACAACATTCTAATGTTGTAACTGGTGGGACCGCTGGACTTTCTCTTAGTGCCTCCTACCTTTTCGGGCTCCCATTTGCGGTTCTCTTCTTTCTTATTAACCTTCCATTTTATATTTTCTCGGTTATTCGAATGGGCTGGAAGTTTACTTTATCAACCGTTTTTGCTGTTACCACACTGTCCATCATGACAAGTGTTGACCAATGGTTACCACATTTCACTCTACCAATGTGGTTTGGTGCTACTGCAGGTGGCTTCGTAATCGGTATAGGTTTATCTTTGTTATTTATGAATGGGGCTTCTTTAGGTGGGGCAAACATTTTAGCTTTATTCCTACAGAAAAGATACAATACTAATCCTGGGAAAACAACATTCATTTTTGATGCTGCCGTTGTTTTAACTAGTATTCTAACAATTGGTTTTGTTAGAGGGTTGTTTTCAATCCTATCCATTGCTGTTACCGCTAAGGTGATTAGTTACTTTAAACAGCAAATATCATTGCAACAAAAGACAGAAGCTAAAGAGATGGATACTTCATCCAATAAGCGAATGCCAATACCTAGCTAAGCATAGAGGCTGACTCAAAAGATCATTGAAAAATGACTTTCGAGGCTCAGCCTCTTTCTTTTATATAGGCTGTTTTCGCAAAGTTTGTTGCTTTCGTAAAAATCCCAAAAGCCGGATTTTTACACAAAATACTAAGAATTCACAACTAAGTTAGTAAGTATCGCTCTTTTCTGACATAATTTATTGGCGGATATTTTCATCTAAGGTATTTTTCGATTATTTTAGGGTGAAAAAGCCACAATGTTTACGAAAGAGCCTTTATATAAGAATTAATGTGGAGAAGTAAATACCTAGCCTTAAAGGAACCGTGTTTATAGGTAAGACTCTCTTACGTTCCCTTTTGAAACTTCCTCTGCCTCCAAATGGCACGTAAGACTCGCTTGCGTTCCCTTTTGAAACTTCCTCTGCCTCCAAATGGCACGTTAGACTCACTTGCGTTCCCTTTTGAAACTTCCTCTGCCTCCAAATGGCACGTTAGACTCGCTTGCGTTCCCTTTTGGAACAATTTCTCGCGTCTAATGTCACGCGAGGATGTCTTGCTTATTTTTTGCCTACTATACCCAGCTTATTAGCTGTACTACCTCAATGGTAAAATTCAGCTCTCATAATAACTTGTATAATGTAAATATTGTTAGAGATACTAAACTTAAACTTTTCATATTGGAAGGAGTTTATATTATGACTAGTTATCGATGTCCTTCATGCAAAGCGAGAAGCCGCTTCAACATCATTGATCAAGTTGTCACTGCGGTAAAAATGGATACAGCTACTGGAACCTACACTCCTATCGAAAATCTTGAACCATATCATTTACGCTATACGGGACCTAACAAGAGAGTTCAATGCGCTAGCTGTGGCCTCGTAGAAGATGAGACTCGTTTTGTAAAAGCTGCGCAACTATGATTTGTATTTTGACCCCAATTTGACCATTCACAACAATACTAGGAGCTGTTCTTGACGTTGTCTTGACAGCTCTTACTTATCGGGCAAACCTCCTTGATAATAAACGATTCCTAGCCTTGATACATAAGATAAAGTAGTACACGGTTGAAAGGAGTCTGTAAAATGAACTATGTAGCCATTGGTGACTCGCTAACTGTAGGAATAGGCGCATTAGGGCAAGGAGGGTTTGTTAGCGAATATAAACGTTTAACCGAATTAACAGTTCAACAAAAGATTTATGTTCAAAAGTTTGCTAGAAATGGTCTAACTTCAGATGAGTTAGCTCATTTCTTTCAGTCCCTGCATTTTCAGCAAGCAATCATGAACGCAAATATCATTACGATTTCAATAGGTGGTAATGATTTAATTCAAGCTAACCGTTACTTTATTCAATCTAGAGACTCTTCTATTTTTAACAAAACACTCTTGTCACTCACCTCAAATTTGTGGCACATATTAGAAACGATAAGAAACTTGAAAAACGTGAACGGTGTTCCTTATCTAATAAGAGTGATTGGTATATATAACCCTTACCCTGAACTTCCCCACAGTCACTATTGGGTAAATACCTATAATAGACACTTAAATTCTATTGTTTCAAACTATGGGACTTTCGTTAACATATATCATCTATTCTTGCATTATGGCAAAGCACTCTTAGCAGTTGATCGTCTTCACCCTAACGCACTCGGTCACAGACTCATCGCACAAGAATTATACAAGAGTGGTTTTCGTGAATTAACGACATCAAAAAAGGCACTCTACTAGGCAAGTGTAGTAGAGTGCCCAATAAACTAGATCTTTCACATTATAATTACAAAAAAAAAAAAAAATTTGTATGGGGATCAAATGCACCTGTTGTTATACGTTGTAAAACCCTCCTAAAATCTGACAATGAAACTTATTCTCCTCAAAAAAAAAAGGAAACAGCATGATAGCTATCTCCTCATTTGTATTGCTCTATTAATGTTGATTCGATAATGTGAGTCCCAATGTCATTCTTAAGTGAAAGATTAAGCATCGCACTTGCAATACTTGCAGCCTCGTTAGGTTTAAATCTTTCTAAAGGCCCTTTAAATAAATACGGAATCGCTTTTGTAACTTTTTGACCGATATCTTCTCCGAAACGAGATTCATCTCTTTCACCTAATATTAAAGAAGGCCTAATAATATAAAATGTTGGAAGAGAGAGCTCTCGAATAGCAGCTTCAACATTTCCCTTTACTTGGTTGTAAAAGAACGGTGAGTGTTGATTGGCTCCCATAGCAGTAACAATAAAAAATTGTGAAACCTCACATTCCTTCGCTAATTTTGCTACAACTAATGGATAGTCAAAGTCAACTTTGACAAACTGCTCTTTAGTCTTTGCCTTTTTCATCGTTGTGCCCAGGGTACAAAAAACTATATCAACGGCAAATAAGTCTTTATGTTGATCTAACTCATCGAGACGAATAACATGTTGCTCAAGTTTTTCATGGCTAAATTCAAGCGGCCTTCGCGTTATTGTAACGATCCTTCCATAATTCTCGTTATGTAATAGCTGCTCTAACAGATGCCGTCCGACTAAACCTGTAGCTCCGATAATTAATGCTGATTTCATTTATATCCACCTCCAGTTGACGCGAATAAGGTGGTAAAAACCACCTTATACTTCAAAATATTCCTTGTAATAAGCTCCTACTTTCCCCGTATTATCAACAACAAAGATAAATTCCTCTGTCTCATTTTTAACTTCATACATCTTTCCTTCAGTTAGCGCAGAGCTTACTGTATATTTTTTTGCATTTGTATGTACACACTTTACTGTCTTAATTGTTGGGCTATTTTGCCATTTTGTATGAATCATGATTTCCACTCCTACTTTCTTATAATAATTTATCTTATCATAAACAATTCGCAAAGAACATAGTGGTGATGATTGCCAAGAAAACCTTATTTCTGTATGATGATATGGTCATACTATGGAAGTACATATAGCAAATGCTTGCTATATATTTTTTGATAAACGGAGTTGAGATCGTGGCAAAAGTTATATTAAATCAAAAACGCCGAAAGCGTTTAGAAGAAGGTCATCCTTGGATCTACCAAAATGAAGTTGCAACCATTATTGGAGATTACGAGCCAGGTGACATTGTGGAGGTCTATAACCACCAGAAGCTACTATTAGGTAAAGGTTACATAAATCCAAACTCACAAATGATTGTACGTATTCTTACATATCGTGACGAAGAGATTAATGAACATTTCTTTATAGAAAAAATTCGTAAAGCATGGGAACACCGCCAGCGTTTTATTCCTGAAGCTCGTTCTTGTCGTGCTGTTTACGGTGAGGCGGATTTCTTACCTGGACTTGTCGTCGATAAATACGAAGACGTTTTGGTCGTCCAAATTGTCTCACTTGGAATAGAAGCACGTAAGGATTGGATTTTAAAAGGACTTCTTGAAGTATTTCAACCAAAAGCCATTTATCTACGAAACGATGTATACGTTCGTGAATTAGAAGGCTTACAACAGGAAAAAGGATTTTGGTGGGGCGAGTCTCCTACAGAGATAGAAATTGAGGAAAATGGGGTTAAGTACATCGTTGATATTGAAGGCGGCCAAAAAACCGGATTCTTCTTTGATCAAAGAGAAAACCGGGCAGCAATAAAACCTTTAGTTTCACCTGATACAACTGTATTAGACTGCTTCACGCACACTGGTTCCTTCATGCTAAATGCTTACTCATACGGTGCAAAACATGTCACTGCAGTCGATATCTCTGAACATGCCATTAACACTGCTAGAAAAAATGCTGAGCTGAATGGCTTTACTGAGAATATTGATTTTGTTGTTGCCAATGCCTCTGATTATCTACGCGAAGCTGTTAGAGAAGGCAAGAAATGGGATGTCGTGATCGTTGATCCACCAGCTTTTGCAAAATCTCGTAACGCGGTCGAGAAGGCCTATCATGGCTACAAAGACGTTAACTTAAACGGTTTAAAACTCGTGAAAGAAGGCGGTTATTTCGTTACAGCTAGTTGTTCCTACCATGTTCATCCTGATATGTTCATTCAGATGGTTCAAGATGCTGCTTTTGATGCACAAAAAATTCTCCGTAAAATTCATTGGAGTGGAGCAGGAGTTGATCATCCAAGATTACTTGGTGCTGATGAAGGAGACTACTTGAAATTTGCCATTTACGAAGTTACCTCGAGAAAATAAGTACGAACAGGCGGACACCTTCCGCCTGTTTTTTTTTTATCTATGAAATAGGAATATATGCTAAACTAAATAATGTAGATTATACTTTTCTGGAGGGATCATATGTCAAGAGACTGGTTAGGTGATTTAATTAATAAAGACGAAAATGTAAAAGGGATGGGTAAACCGCTGTCACGTGAGGTTTTAGAAGGAAACGTACTTGATAGAACTGTTAAAAACGCTGGTTATCGACCTGGCTGGGTTGCCTTGCAACAAGAGGTCCGCGAGCGATTGGTGAAGGTTTTACCCTTACTAGACAACCAAACCTTACATAGCGAGAGAATTACTCAAGAAATTAATGAAATAAATAAACTTATTAAAAAATATAATTCAAGTTGCCCTCCTCCTCTGCAGAAAATGCTTGTCTCTATTGACCAAATCCCTCAACAAATTAAGCGCTGGGAATAAACATAAAGACTACTGGTTCACCACCAGTAGTCTTTAAAAATCACTTAATTTTTTTTCAAAAACATTCATTTCTCTTCCCTGATTATTAAGAGAGTCGATTACCGTATATCCCCTGGCCTCTAAAAAATCCTTTCCTACCGTATGCTCTTTGAAAACTCCACTTCGAATTTTACTAGTAGCCAACTGGTTTTCAAATAGATCATGAGCTTTGCTTCCAAAACCATACCCTTGATAATCCTTATGGATCAAAAATTCGTTTAACCATGGACATTGATCAATTGAATGAAGTGGCGAATAGTTTATTAAGCCAATATACGTGTCATCAAGCTTAATACATATACTTTTCGTACGTTCTTGGATAAACGCCTCTTTTACATCTTCTATAGTCCTAGTTTCTTTTCCGACTTTGATTAGATTATACTCCGGATTTGAGTTTACCATTTCCAAAGCAATATATAGTGTCTCTTCTGTTACCTGTTCAAATGAAATTGATTCCATACATTATTACCGCCAATCAACAATATTTACTTAAAGGCTGTTTTCACATTGTTTGTTGCTTTCGTAAAAATCCCAAGCATTCACCACTAATTTTGTAGGTATTGCTCTTTTCTTACTTAATCAATGGGATGATAACCTCATCTAGGGTATTTTTCCGATTTTTTTAGGGGAAAAAGAAATAATGTTTACGAAAAGAGCCTACTTAAAACATACTTGTTAATAGTATCATTGCTAATAAACCAAATACAAAGGAATAAGTAGCACTTAATGCGTGACCATCTCCATGACTCTCTGGAATGATTTCTTTGTAAACAATAAAGAGCATCGAGCCTGCCGCAAAGGCGAGACCAATCGGCACAATTCCTGAGACATATGCAGTGAGGAAAAACCCAATAATAGCTGTAACTATTTCAACTGCCCCTGTTAAAGTAGCCAGAATGAAGGCTTTCCATTTGTTCACTTGCTGTTGCACTAAGAATAGGGCAATTAAAAGACCTTCTGGAGCATTTTGCAATCCGATTGCAATTGCGATAACTGGTCCTAACCCTTCAACACCGCTACCATAACTTACACCTACAGAAAGCCCTTCAGGTAGGTTATGGAGAGTTATTGCGGCGATGATTAGTATTGATTTTTGGTCAAAATTAATTCTCTCTTTATTATGTCCAAGGTCAATATGTGGGATTGTTCTCTCTAACTTAGTTAAGACTAGAACACCAAGGAAAACACCTACGGACATTATAAAAAAGTTTGACATTTCAAGAGCTTCAGGAATTAATTCAAACGTTGCAGCAGCGACCATAACTCCCGCCGTAAATGCTAGTAAAATGTCGCGCCAACGATGGGTTGCATTCTGGAAAAATAAGACAGGCAATGCCCCTACTCCAGTGGCTAATGCTGAAAGGATACTAGCAATTAAAAATTCTCCCATATTGCCTCCAAATGTTTATCAGTTTTATTCATATAATATTTTATACTTGTTAGCTTGTCTAGATTAACTTATTTTTATCGTCAAAAAGATAATATTGACATCAATCTTTTGCATCTTTATAATCAAGAGTAACTAAAAATTAACCGAGTAATAAATATATGGATAGTTTTCAAAAGATTAGCCTTTGATTAATGCTACTTAAAACTGGCAGTGATACAAGGAAAATTTCGTTTTTCAAACTATTCATCGATTTACAGTTAACCGGTATATTCCCGTATTTAAGTACGTATGGAATATACTTTTTATTTTTTTATTGTATATTTATGTACTTATGCTCTAGGTAGAAACAAGACGTTTCCAATAGGTAAAGGGGGATCTAATATGACTCAAAAAAAGGGACAGCTTGAAGCTGAAATAAGTAAAGCCATTACACAATGGGAAAAAGAATACCTTGGTCGAGGGCCTCTTCAAGTAAAGACAGATATTTTGCGGAATATGATCATTGTTCATTTAAAAGGAATTTTAACTCCCGCGGAAAAAGAATTAACAAAAACAGAAACAGGATTACTATCAATAAAGAAAATTCGTGCTGATTTAATTGAAACAGGAAACCAACAATTGAAGGATATGATTTTTTCCATTACAGGTGAAATCGTAGACAGCTTTCACACGGACATTAGTACTAGAAATGGCGAACGAATCATCATTTTCATACTAAAAGATAATTTAGATAAGAGACTAGCGGAAATAAATTAAGGTTGCTATCGTAAGCACTATCAGTGAGTACGCCAGAGGCCAACGGAGAAAAACTTTCTTCGTTGGCCTCTTTCATTTATAAAGGGGGAATTCGTATGTTAGACATGGTTGTGCAAAACTTAGTATCACCTGCCATTTTATTCTTTATGTTAGGGATCATTGCGGCTATTGTCAGCTCTGATTTTGATCTTCCGAAAGGGTTAGGGGAAGGATTGAGTGCTTATTTACTAATTGCAATCGGTTTAAAAGGAGGAATTGAACTCTCAAACTATTCGTTCGCTACCGTATCAAAACCGATTATGGGCACGATTTTATTAGGTACACTGATTCCACTTGTAACGTTTTATGTACTTCGGCACTTTTTAAAAATGGATGTAAAAAACGCCATAGGATTAGCTGCCACCTATGGGTCAGTTAGCATCGTCACTTACGGTGCTGCCATCACATTTTTAGAAAATCTGGCCATACCTTATGAAAGTTTCATGAACGCAATGGTTGTGGTAATGGAAATTCCGGGTATACTCGTTGCCCTTCTCTTACTAGGGGTAATTGAGAAAAAACAACATGTACAAAAAACTCATTCACCATCACTAAGAAATGTTGGCTTTGTTGCCCAAAACCCTTTTTCTTTTATCAGCGTTGAGGTACTAAAGGAAAGTTTTTTCGGAAAAAGTATTCTATTACTAGTCGGAAGCTTGTTCATTGGCTTAATCGTAGGACAAAATGGCTTACCAATAATCAAGCCACTGTTTATTGACTTATACCAAAGCGTGCTAATTTTATTTCTATTGAATATGGGATTAATGGCAGGAAAACGTTTAGCTGTTGTTCGTCGGCACGGTCTCAAATTACTAGCATTCGCGTTGTTCATGCCAATAATCTACGGGGTAGTAGGAACTAGCGTTGGTGTACTCGTGGGCTTATCATTAGGTGGTGCCACTCTAATGGGTGTCCTCGCAGCTAGTGCTTCTTATATTGCAGCACCAGCTGCGTTGCGTACATCGGTACCAGATGCAGATCCTTCAATTTATTTAGGGTTAGCATTAGGAATTACCTTTCCACTTAATTTAACTCTTGGTATCCCTCTCTATTACACGTTTGCAAGCTGGTTATTCTAGACGGTTTCCCTTAAGTGGGTAACCGTTTTTTATTTGATCGTATAAAAAAGATAATTGATAGAATAATCTAGTCTTTAGATTGAATTCCAACCTCATTTGATAGAATAATCTACTCTTTTGATAGAATTCCAACCTTATTTGATAGAATAACCTACTCTTTTAATTGAATTCCAACCTTATTTGATAGAATAATCTTCTCTTTTGATTGATTTTCTACTCTTTTTGATAGAATAACCTACTCTTTTGATAGAATTCCCCTTTCTTTTATTTGCTTAACCTATACTGATGATGCGTATCCACAATAAAAGGGCGGTGCCAAAGCACTACCCCTCCCCAGTTAAAAGAATTTTTGCTTTCCTTGCTCCTCTTTTAGGAGCTCAACCGCTTCTCTAAACCTTAATGAATGGACAATCTCTCTTTCTCTTAAGAAGCGCAAACTGTCATTTATATCAGGATCATCGGATAAATCAATTAACCATTGGTAGGTAGCTCTCGCTTTTTCTTCAGCAGCAATGTCTTCATATAAATCAGCAATAGGATCTCCTTTCGCTTGAATATACGTAGCTGTAAAGGGGTTACCTGCAGCATTTTGATAAAATAGTGCTTTATCATGGTCCGCATAATGATCTGCTAATCCTGCAGCCTTCAACTGCTCAGGTGTAGCGTCTTTTGTTAGCTTATATACCATTGTTGCAATCATTTCTAAATGTGCAAATTCTTCTGTACCGATATCCGTTAATAAACCAACGACTTTATCAGGGATCGTATACCGTTGATTTAAGTATCGAAGAGCTGCAGCTAGCTCTCCATCTGCGCCTCCGTATTGTTCTATTAAAAATTTTGCCAGCATTGGATTACATTTACTTACCTTAACAGGGTATTGTAATTTCTTCTCATAAATCCACATACTATTTCCCCTCCAGACCTATATCTGCCATGGCCATGGTCCATCTTTCCAATTCCAAGGGTAACCACTATAACTGTTTCCATATTGCTGTAATGGACCATACAATTGTTCAACCTGATGTCTTAATTGCTGTCTTACCTGAGCGTACTGGTTAAACTGGTGAATTGCCTCTTGGTCATTAGGATGGGTATCCAAATACAATGTTAACTCAACTAAAACAAAATCTACCGCTTGGAGTTCCTCCATCAGTGGATAAAATTCTTTAGGCAGTTGTTTATTCATTACTCTTCCTCCTGCCTTTGATGTGGTCTATACGGACTATAGTAGGGATTGTACAAGGCTGGCCATAGAGTTCCGGCACGTAGGGCTTCTTTAGGTGAAAATTGTGGTAGTCCGTAAGGTTGAAAGTTCATATACAAGTGAGGTGGCGTCTCGTACGTCTTGACCATTTGAGGTGGACAAGGATCAAATGGACTTACATAAGGGGTGTAACATTTTCTTGGTGTGTATTTCTGCATGAAGTCGTTCCTCCCTTTACCCATTTTTTACACCAATAGTACATATGAGAGGAAATTCACCTTTAGAACAAAAAAAGCCAAGGTTATAAAAATAACCCTAGCTCTATGCTTTGTTAATAATATTACTCACTAATGACACAACACTTTCATCTGCACCAATGGATTGACACATAATAAACCGATCATCCTTTAGCTTACGAACAAACTGCTCCATTTCCGCTAAAAGCAAGCCCTTAAAAAGTAAATAAGGTAAAACATAGATCTCAGTATAAGTAGTTTGCTCTGCTAGTCGAATAGAATCTTCAAATGAGGTATGTCCACCAACTAAGTAACTCGTTCGCAAATGAGACGTTTGGAGCTTTTCTCTCAGTAACCTTCCCACTTCCTCGAAATCATTGATAGCTCCTTCATCATTACTACCTCTTCCGACTAAGATGATCAGAGATTTCTCTGAATGTCCATAACCTTTTTCAAGCAAACGCTTTTCTAGGATAGAGATAAGTACCTCTTGAATTCCCAAAGGCTTTTCCATCTCAAATTTTATATGCGGAAATAAGTCTTTCCCTTTGTCAATTTCATTTGGAATATCAACTTTTGCATGACCAGCAGTCAAAAGCAGTAATGGAAACACGACAATCTCTGTTGCACCCTTGTCGACACAAACCTTAATCTCATCCAAGATAGAAGGTTCAGCTAGTTCAAGAAATGCATAACGAAATATTTCTGCATCACAATTACTCCCAACCGCATTTGCAAATTGAATAAATTGCTCATTTGACACCTTACTACGGCTACCATGCCCAACAAAAAGTACTGCTCTGGCCACTTCTTTTTCCTCCTATTTATCGCTTACTGTTAGAACATTATCCAAAAGTATCTTAGGAAGATCTGTCTCGATGTAAGTTTTTTGATTGATAGTAACAGGAATTTGATATTGAATAGCTGCCTTATTTGCCTCGTCACTTAAACAAATGACTTGGCATTGCTTACTAATCAACATCGGGTCAAGTCCATCTCTAGTTACTTGCTCCATAAAAGAAACAACAGAACTAGCCTGAGTGAAAATGATCGTATTAAAGCCACTTTCCTCAACCATCCGACGGAAGGCAACAGATACCCCTTTGTGGTTTTCCAGATAATGAGTAGACAAATAGTCACCTTTATACATCTGCTCTTCTTCCTTCGCACCAACTGTTAGCTGATGCCTTCTAGAAGATGATTGTTGTGAGAGGAAGCCTCGTTTTGCTAATAACCGTCCTGTTTCTTCGTCTTTATAATATAAGATTGCCTTTAAGGTTCGAAAATCAACTTTCTGAGCCACAAGGCTGTCAAAAAATAAAGTCACACTATCTTTTGATAGAAACAGAATGTCGTTATAGCAAGAGATTTTATCTAAAATATGATTTGTATTTAACGCTACATGGTATTGTTTAGGATACGCTAGTACTTCTGCACCGTTAGTCGTTAAAAGATCGATCTGTCTTTTCGTAGCATTTGGAAATAGCACTGTTCTGCCAAGGAGTTGCTTGTCCTCAAACCATTTGATCTGTTGGCGAAGTGCCACAATATTTCCAACCAAGGTAATTGCCGGGTTACTAATCTTATGCTTTTCAACATCGTCTACTATTGTCTGCAATGTACCTTCGACCACTTTTTGACGACCGGTCGTCCCCCATTGAATGACAGCTACTTTAGTTTCCAAATCTTTCCCGTTAGAAATCAAGTTTTCACAAATGTACGGAAGATTTTTTACACCCATATAAAATGCAATGGTATCAATCCCCTGAGCTAGGGCTTGCCAATGAATTGTCGGCTTTCCTTCTGAGGATTTATCATGACCTGTAATTACTGTAAAACTAGTTCCATACTCTCGGTGTGTAACAGGTATCCCAGCGTACGCTGAAGCTGCTATCCCTGATGTTATCCCAGGAACTATTTCATAACCAATATTCTCCTTTTTTAGAGCCTCTGCTTCTTCACCTACCCTACCAAAGACACCAGGATCCCCACCCTTGAGTCTGACAACAAGCTTCCCTTGAAGCGCTTTTTCAACTAGTAGATCATTTATGTTCTCTTGCCTTAAAAAATGTCGGTCCGGCAACTTGCCGCAATAAATTAATTCAGCATTTGTATCTACCTCTTGTAACAGCAAGGGACTAACTAAGCGATCATAGAGAACAACCTCTGCCCGTCTCAATACTTCGAGCCCTTTTACAGTAATTAGCTTCTCATCTCCTGGGCCTGCTCCAACGAGATAGACAAATCCTTTTTCACTCATTGCGTGTCACCTCCGTGTTTCTTAAAGAGTAAAGGTACTCTTTCGTAGTTATTTCACTACGAAAGCAGTACCTTTATTACTAATTTTTTTCCGCTCGGTTAATACAATTTCTTTTATTTCCGGTAGCTTTAAGAAGCTGGCTTCCACTTCTATCTCTGCTCGTTTAAATGCTTCTTCATCATTTTCCGCTGCGACTACTACAGTAATTTCATTTTGCTCAGATAGTAGCACCTTAAAGTGGTATAAGTTCATCTATTAAACCTCCACTAGGATTTTGTCTAACACTCCTTGAAGAGTTTCTACCCCGACACGTTGAACAAAGTGGTAGAAGTCCTCACCAGCTACCTTTTCTTCTTTAAAGAATGTAAAGATATTTTTTAAGACTGGCTCTAAATCTTCTGCTTTTACACGGCCTTTTAATTTTTCATTAAATTGAGCATGTTCTTTTTCTAGTGTACCACCAACATAGATTTCAAAGGCCTCTACCATACCAGCGTCTTTTGTTTTCATCAAAACACCTTGCAATCCAACGTCTGCAATTTGGCGTTGACCGCATGAATTTGGACAACCAACCATGTGAATACGAACAGGGACATCTAATTGAACATGTTGATCTAAATACTCCGCAAGTCGGCGAGTTTTTTCTTTTGTTTCAACCAATGCTAAATTACAGTACTCGATCCCGGTACAGGAGACTGAATAGCCAATAAAGCTGTTTGGTTGGATAGTAATTTTCTCGAAAATAGGCTCTGCTAAAAGTTCTGCTACTCGCTCATTTGGAACATTTGGAATCACAACATTTTGTGAGTTACACGTTCTAATTTCACCATTACCGTATTTATTTGCTACATCCGCAAGTTGTAGTAATTGTTCAGAATTCATTCTTCCAACTGGAACGTTAAACCCAGCATAGCTCAATCCTTCTTGTTTCTGTGGATGTACTCCATAGAAGTAACCAGCATTCCAACTTTCAATTTTATCTTCACCTTTTGTCGGAAGCTCTTTCCCATAAACTTCAATTAATTTTTCACGGAATTTGTCTTTACCCCAGTCAGCAACTAAAAACTTTAGTCGAGCACGATGACGCTTTTCACGATAGCCATAATCTCGGTAGATTGTTGTAATCGCGATGGCTACATCTTTAACATCTTCTGGCAAAACAAATACATCTAACTCTTCAGCTAAATAAGGTTTTGATGAAAGTCCGCCACCTACCTTCACGTGGAAGCCAATGTGTTCTTCTCCATCAATCACTTTTGTTGCTGGAGTAAACGCTAGACAGTTAATCGTATCGTGACCTGCATTTTGCGTATTAGAAGAAATCGACATCTTAAATTTACGTGGTAAGTTTGAAAAGTCACGATTTCTTTGGAAAAATTCATAAACATCATTTACGATTTCTCTTGTATCCATTAGTTCATTACGGTCAATTCCAGCTAGTGGGTTCCCAACAATCGTTCTCGGGATATCACCACAAGCACCGATGGAAGAAAGTCCCACTTCACCAAGGCGTCTATATATATCAGGTAGTTGTTCGATTGTTAACCAATGATATTGAATGGCTTGTCGAGTCGTGATATCAATAACATCTCGACCATAGTCTTTCCCAATATTCGCTAAAACAATTGCTTGCTCATTGGAAATAATTCCTGTAGGAATATTGACGCGCATCATAAAATATCCGTCTTCCTTAGGCTTTTGTAGGTAAAGACCAGCCCACTTGAAGTGTCCCCAATCCTCTTGAGGAATAGAAGCAAAACCTTCTTTCGCATAACGATCTATATCATTTAGGATGTCTAATCCATCCTTTTTTAACTTATGAAGTTCCTCTTTACTTAACTTCTCATCATTTGCCCAAATTTTCTCGTATGCCATTCTTTACCTCCTAAACTAAGAACCTATGAAAAATCTACAATTTAATTCCTAGTTATTTTATATGATTAATTGATATTTTATAGCTTTCGCGTAGTAAAGTCAATAAAAAACCACGCTTCCTCACGAAGTATGGTTTCCTAGTTAACTAGGGAATGTTATATGAATTTATAGACTTTGAATAAACTTCTCTAGTCGATTACAACCTTCTTCTAATACCTCTTGACTATATGCATATGATAAGCGAAGATAACCTTCCCCGTAGCTTGAAAACGCAGAACCTGGTACGCATGCAACTTTGCCCTCTTGCAATAGTCTTGTAGCAAATTCATTGGAAGTTAAACCAAATTTTTCAATAGATGGAAATAAGTAAAAGGCCCCTTCTGGCTTAACAACGTCAATACCCATGGCTTGTAATCTTCCATAAACATAGTCACGACGCTTTTCATATTCGGCACGCATAGGTAATGCGTCATTTAATCCCTCCGTTAAAGCTTGTACCCCTGCCCATTGAGAAATAGCGCTAGCGCAACTTACATTATACTGATGAACTTTTAACATATGTTTGGTAATCGTTTCAGGTGCAAACACAAACCCAATCCGCCAACCTGTCATCGAATGTGATTTAGATAATCCATTTATAATTATCGTTTTTTCTTTCATATTAGGGAAAGAGGCAATCGAACAATGATTTTTTCCATAGACTAATTCACTATAGATCTCATCAGAAATGACAAATATATCACGCCCCTGTAAAACCTTTGCGATGTCAGCTAGTTCACCTTCTGTTAAAATGCAGCCTGTTGGATTGGACGGATAAGGAAGCATTACACATCTTGTTTTGTCGGTAAGTAAACTTTCTATTTGCTCAGCTGTTATTTTGAAATTTGTAGTTCGTGTATCCGCATAAACAGGGATTGCACGACACATTTTTATAATTGGTTCATAGGCTGGATACACAGGTCCTGGAAGTATAACTTCCGAGCCTTCCTCCAAGATGGTTCGAAAAGCAATGTCAATGCCTTGGCTTGCTCCAATTGTCGTGATGACTTCTGATTTTGGATTGTAAGTAAGGTCATATTTTTGTTGAATAAAGTTTGTTGCTGCCACGCATAGTTCATCTAATCCTGCATTTTTTGTATATCCTGTTTTGTTTTGGGATATTGCCATTACACCAGCCTCTTTTATGTGCTCTGGTGTAGGAAAATCCGGTTGCCCGATCGTTAATTGAATCGCATCAGGATATTTTGCAACCATATTAAAGAATTGGCGGATCCCAGATAGTTGTAGCTCTTTTACTTGATTATTTATTAAATGCTCCATTTTTTCTTCCCCTCACTTTACGTTCATATGTATAAACACCATTTTAGCAAAAAACGCTCATTCTTAGGAATTATTTTAATTTCCAGCCTTTATTTGTTCTCTAATTCTTAATACAGCTAACTCTTTCTTTTTCGCCTCAAACATAATATCAACCTCTCTGTTCCCTAATAATTCAAGGAACATGTCAAAATCCTCTTTTAATATATAGTCATGATGCGAAGTATCCGTTGGTGAGTTCCGACCAGAACTAATGTGCATTTTTGGCACTCGGGTATTTTTCCAGGAAGAAACAACTTGGTCTAGTAAGCTGTCAATGTTCTCCTCCACATATGGATTACAACGGTGATGGTGGATATCAAAACAAATTGGCACTCCAGTTTCTTCATGTATTGAAAGAACATCTTTTACATGAAACGATTTATCGTCGTTTTCTAAAATGAGCATCCGTTTAATTTCAGGAGAAAGTTCTTTGTATTTATTAATAAATCTTCTTTTTGCTTCATCCTTGTTTCCATATACACCACCTACGTGAATAACCATATCTGTCCCGCCCATTAGGTCGATAAATTTATAATGATAATCCAAGTCCCGAAATGCGTTGTTGACCACCTTTTCATTTGGTGAATTGATAATCGTATACTGCCCAGGGTGAACGGTTAACCGCATTTTATGCTTTTCTTTAAAAGCTTTAATATCCGCTGTTAGAGCAAGGACATCTTCATCCTTCCACCAATCCCAGGTAAGAATCTCATGGCTTCCAAATGGAACAATATCACTTGTTACCCTAAAAAAATCGATCTGATGTTGGTTATTCCACTCAAGAATTTGTTTAACGTTCTCTAAATTCTCGAGCGTTAGTTCTTTAATTTTCTTCATTCCCTCTAATTCCACAGTGCGAATTCTACACGTTCTCATCTTTAATTCAAGGGTTACATTTAAACAGGCATAGCCTAGTTTCATCTAATCACCTTCCAATTTGAATATTTGTAATTTTCAATATAAAAGTTAGGAAAATAAAAAACTATCTCACTAGATCCTTTTCTGATATAATTTCGTTCATATGACTACAAGAGAAAGAAGAGGTTACATGAAACAAACCCTTACCCTTAAAGAAAAAATTAAACAATTTCTTTATATATTAGTTCCCATATTAATTACTCAATTTGCTCTTTTTTCGATGAACTTTTTTGATACTACAATGAGTGGTCATGTTAGTTCAAGTGATTTGGCTGGAGTCGCTATTGGTTCAAGTTTATGGGTTCCTATATTTACTGGCCTATCTGGTATATTAATGGCAATCACACCTATTGTCGCTCAACATATTGGCGCTGGCAATCGAAAAATTGTTCCACATACAGTTGTTCAAGGAATCTATTTATCTATTGCGATTGCAATTGTGGTTATTGTTCTGGGCGTGCTCTTCTTAGATCCAATTTTGCTTTCTATGAATTTGGAATTACCGGTACAAACGATTGCAAAGCAATATTTACTTGCGTTATCTTTTGGTATTTTCCCGCTATTTTGCTATACAATCTTGCGCTCGTTTATTGATGCCTTAGGTCATACAAGAGTGACGATGATTATTACCCTCTTATCTTTACCAATTAATATTTTCTTTAACTATATTTTAATTTTCGGTAAGTTAGGTTTTCCTCAGCTAGGTGGGGTTGGAGCAGGTATTGCTTCTTCAATCACATACTGGTGTATTTTTGGTTTATCAGTCTTTTTTGTACACCGCATGACACCTTTTGCTGAATATAACCTCTTTAGAAATTGGTTTAAGATCTCATTGCATTCTTGGAAGGAAATTCTAAAAATTGGCGTTCCAAGTGGTTTAGCTGTTTTTTGTGAAACAAGTATCTTTGCGGCAGTGACACTTTTGATGAGTAAGTATAGTACAATAACAATTGCCGCTCACCAAGCAGCCATCAACTTCGCTTCATTTTTATATATGTTGCCTTTTAGTATCTCGATGGCACTCACGATAACAATTGGTTATGAGGTTGGTGCAATGCGCTATAAGGACGCGAAAAGTTACAGCTATTTAGGACTAAGTTTAGGAGCTGTACTCGGAATTGTATGTTCAATCATTTTGCTTGTTTTTAACGAACAGGTGGGGAGGCTTTATACTAACGAACCAGATGTATTAGCATTAATTTCCCAATTTTTAATTTTTGCAATCTTTTTCCAAATGTCGGATGCAATTGGTGCACCTCTTCAAGGAGCACTTCGTGGTTATAAAGATGTCAACGTGACATTTCTACTTGCCGTCTTATCATTTTGGATCATTGGATTACCTTTAGGTTATGTTCTTGCAACTTTGACAGATTTACAGGCTTTTGGTTATTGGATTGGTTTAATTACAGGACTCGCTACAGGAGCTATCTTCTTGTTCATTCGCTTACGTGTCATTCAAAGGAGATACACCAACAAGTTGCAAACTAAGCTTGAATTAAATACACAATGAATTTAAAAACCACAAGGAAAGCATGGACTTTCCTTGTGGTTTTACTTTGTTAATTCCTGATACACAAGGAATACTGCAATGGCATATGCTTCGAGTGTATCCCTTACTTTCTTAAAGCCCTTTGGACGAGAAATAAGATGTTGTTGAAAGTCCTTTTTTATCTGCTTTTCTTCCGCAAGGATATCGTTCAAAAAGGCTACTGTTTGATCAAGCCCATGTCTCCCTAAAGTCATGATCTCGTAAAAAGAAATAAAACCATGCATAACGCCATTATAATGGTAATGGATCACAGGGACTCCCGCCTCAGCTAACCTAGACCCATAAAGCTCTCCTTCATCCCGTAACGGATCAAACTCGGCAGTAATAATGAAGGTAGGTGGTAAATTAGCCAAATCTTCTGCATTCAACGGAGATGTATATGGACTTAACCACATATCTTCCATCGGTGTGTATAAATCCCTCGCACGATACATCACGCTACGTGATAATAAGTAATAGCCACTATCATAGACAACTCTCGATGGTAATGCCACATCTTGAAACGTTGTTAAAGGGTACAGCAATGCTTGACCTACTAACTTTGGCCCGGCTAAGTCCCTTGACATTAACGTGACAGCAGTTGCAAGGTTACCACCCGCACTATCACCAACCACCGCAATACGATTGGGATCACCATTGAACTGTTCAACATTTTCATACGCCCATACTAAAGCGTTATAACTATCATCAACCGCCGTAGGGAATACGTAATCTGGAGCTAAGCGATAGCCCACAGCGATGACCACACTCCCTGTCCGAACTGCTAGCGCCCTAACAATATTGTCATGAGTTTCAATATTTCCATAACCCTCCATAAATGCTCCACCGTGGTAATAGAGGATAACGGGGTGTACCCCTTCTTTTTTGGGGTAATATATTCTACCAGGAATTTCTTCCCCATCCACTACTGTGATCACAATATCCTCTCTAGCTATGGTTGACGGTCTAGATTGTACTAAAAATTCTGGCGGTTTCATGTCTGTCGTGATCAGATTGTTATGTATTGCGTGGAGGATAACAGCTGTTTTTAGGGGGAGGCGGCCTTCATCAGTAATTGTCCAATAATGCACAGACACTACAACATAACCTATTAATACAAGAAGAAAAACAGCAAATAATGCAAGTACCTTCTTTAGGAATTTCAATAATGTCCCCCCTTTTTGTATTAGTTTCCCTTTGCAGCTTCAAAAAAAACTGTATTTTTATAACATCCCTCTCAGACACCCACGAAAGTTCAACCATCAAAACGGATGTAAATATGTATGACACAAAACATCGAATCGAAGAAAGTGAACTTTCCTGTAGAAGCTATTTACAAGGGAGACACTTATCAGTAATTAAGAATTCAACACAAAAAAACGAGTTGGAGGACCAAACTCGCTTTTTACTAGTCATCAATTGATTTATAACAGAACCACCAATCTATGCAATGTAGTTTTCCTGCTTTTGCGTCCTCTAGCCTTTTCTGTATGCTAAAAAAGTTACTTGGTGGCGGTACCATCACTTGAGAACCAAGATACTCATTATACGGCCAGTTTGCAGGTGTTGCTACTTTATGTTCTGTGGCCGTCTGTAGGGCCTTGATTACCCGTAATAGTTCATCACTATTTCTTCCTACCTCGGGTGGATAGTTCAAGATTAAGCGAATTCGTCCTTTCGGATCAATAATAAACACCGAACGGATAGTTAAGGGACCAACGGATGGAGAAATCATCCCTAACCTTTTAGCTAGAGTACCTAATTCATCAGCTATAATTGGAAAATCGATTGATATTTGAAAATGATCTCTTATCCATTCCACCCATTTCATATGAGAGAAAACGCCATCAATGGACAAACCTATTAGTTCCGTATTGAGAGCTCTAAACTCCTGACTTCTTCTTTGTATTGAGATAAATTCAGTTGTACAGACTGGAGTAAAATCACCTGGATGAGAAAATAATATAAACCATTTGCCTTTAAAATCACAAGGAAGCTTTATTCTACCCAAGGTTGTTTTCACTTCTATCTCAGGAAACTTTTCTCCAATTAAGGGAAGGCAGTTCTCTTTCTCAGTCATTCATCACCACTCCTCTCGGTCAAAACTATGTATATGCGCCTATCCTATTTTGGGTGAATTGAAAAACTTTTCCTCTAAACACTACTTTTGGTAATATACTAGTAAGAGTTCTTTAGTTAGGTTCCCAATTACTTTCTAAATGAGCTACTAGGAAAAATACATATGTGAGGAGCTATTATCATGAGTACATTTCAACAAAATTTAGAAAAATATGCTGATATTGCAGTAAGAGTAGGAATTAACATTCAAAAAGGGCAAACATTAGTAATTAATGCCCCAACGAATAACATGGAATTTGTTCGTCTAGTTGCCAAAAAAGCTTATGAAGCTGGAGCGAAAGATGTTGTTATTGAGTGGACTGATGAAGAACTTACATTATTAAAGTACACACTAGCGCCTGACGATGCGTTTTTGGAGTTTCCACAGTGGAAAGCCAGAGGGTTTGAAGAAATGGCTGAAAACGGTGCCGCATTTATGAGCATTGTTGCAGCAAACCCTGATTTATTAAAAGGCGTTGACCCTGAAAGAATTTCAAACGCAAATAAGGCTCGTGGGACAGCCCTTGAAAAATATCGAAACTATGTCCAAGCTGATAAAGTTAGCTGGTGTGTAATTGCCGCTCCTTCAAAAGAATGGGCACAAAAAGTATTTCCAAACACAACGGAAGAAGAAAGCATGGAAAAACTATGGGATGCAATTCTTATGGCGACTCGTGCTGATTTAGAAGATCCAGTTGCCGCATGGCGTGAACACAATAACAAACTTCTAAACAAGGTTGAGTATTTAAATAATAAGAAATATGCAAAACTTCATTACCAAGCTCCTGGAACTGATTTAACAATAGAGCTCCCTGAAAAGCACCTATGGGTTGGTGGCGGAGGCAATAACGAAAACGGTGTTAGCTTTGTTGCAAACATGCCTACAGAAGAAGTATTCACGCTCCCAAAAAGAGATGGGGTTCATGGAGTTGTTCAAAGTACAAAACCATTAAACTATAGCGGAAATGTGATTAATAACTTTAGCCTGACGTTTGAAAACGGAAAAATTGTAGATTTTACTGCTGAAGAAGGGTATGAGACGTTAAAACGCTTAGTTGAGACAGACGAAGGTTCTCATTACTTAGGGGAGGTTGCACTTGTTCCTCACGATTCACCGATCTCAAACTCAAACATTATTTTTTATAACACTTTGTTTGACGAGAATGCCTCAAGTCACTTAGCTATAGGTAATGCGTACTCCTTTAACCTAGAAGGAGGAAAAACAATGTCTAAAGAAGAACTTGAGAAAAACGGTGCAAATACCAGCATTACACACGTAGATTTTATGATTGGTTCTAGTGACATGAGCATAGACGGCATCACAACAAACGGTGAACGTGAGCCTTTATTTAGAAATGGAAATTGGTCGTTTTAGTTAATAAAACAAAAAAGCCATGTCTTACTTTCCAGCAAAACATGGCTTCCAAAGATAAGGAGTGCGGCTGGAATTGAACCAGCTAAATACTAGGCAAGCTAGTTGCTCTACCGTTGAGCTACGCACTCATATGACAATAGTAGTTTTAACTGAAATAACAAGGTTTATGCATAATGATAAGAAACGAGCTTGGACGTTTACCAAGCTCGTTATTTTATTGACCAACGCTTATTTTTTATTTGGGCGTGGAAACTCATTACTCTTTTCTTCAAGGTTGTCAATTTCACCATCAATTGTACCTTCCATATACGTATCACTTACTTGTTCATGTGTAATGGCTAAACCCTTATCTACTTCATTGTTACTATGGTAGTCTGATGGATCATAGGAATTCTCCGCTACTTGAGAGCTTACGCTGTTTTTATTTTCTTTTTTTCCCATTATGATAACACCTCCTTATGGAGTTAGTATGCCCGCCATTATTTGAGCTAAAAAGGAAAATTACACTTGCAAAACCAATTAACATAATCATACAATTACATTAAATCCCATTTTAAAAAGGAGCTAAATCAGTGAAAGTAGCCATTTTTGATTTTGACGGTACATTATTTCCAGAAGAGACATTCCCATTGATGATGCGACACTTAAAAAAACACCATAGCCGTAAATATCGACGTTTTCTTTCAAAGATTTTACCTGTATATGTTGCTTATAAATGCAAACTTTATCCTGAGCAAAAAATGAAAGAATATTCAATGAGGTCTTACATAGCTTCCTTTGGCCAAACAACTAAGAATGAAGTTTATCAGTTCTTTTCACAATTGGGTGGAGAAATGAGCCAAAACTTAAGTCATACTGTTCTCCAAAGACTAGACCAACATAGTAAAGATGGTTACTACATCATGTTAGTGTCAGGAGCATTTGAACCATTACTTCATTCTGTAACGAGTCAAATCCACTTTGATTGTATCATTGGTACGAGTATCCCTTTTAAGAATATGGAAATAGATAAACAATCTCCGGTCATCCATATTCATGGCGCCAGAAAAACAGAGAATATCTTTGCTCAGTTGGCGAATGATGAGGTCGATTGGGAAAATAGTTTTGCATACGGTGACAGTTTTTCTGATTTAAATGTATTAGAACTAGTGGGAAATCCTGTTGCTGTAAAACCAGAACCTAAGCTTTTAGAGATTGCAGAAAGTAGGAAGTGGGAAATCCTCTCATAACTAGGGTTCGTCTCCTCTCATGAAGTAAAGATTTTTACAAAAGATACTATTGTGGTAAAACATGAAGGAGGCTAGTAGGAATATGGATTTCTTTATAAAAGCAAAAGATGGAGCAATTCCTTGTCTAGTGACAATAGATGAAGATAATGGAAAATATATGTTACGTAACTCGGATACAAGTGGGGAAGTATTTCAAACCAAAGAACAATTGCTCCAATGGATAGAAAGTGAATGGTATCCCGAATTTTTCGAGGACGAAAGTGCTTACCAACAGTTACTAACCATAATTCGAGGGAATATTGAAGATTTAGAGGATTTTGAAGGTAACGAAAGTATAGATGTCTAAAGAAGAAAAGTAGTACTTCTCAATTATGTTGCAAGAGAGAAGTACTACTTTATTTTTTAATGAATTAGTTGAATGATTACTTACCTGCCTATCTCTAAAATTGATAAGTCCAGAAATGCTCCTCATTTAACCAGTTCCTTAAACTGGCTTTTTGATCTTTGCTTTGTTTAAAAATGGCTTCAGTTTGAGAACGATGAGCTTTGATGGCAGATATTTTCGTATCTAGTGTTTTACTAACGTCTCTTACGACATCTGGCTTCCCGAGGACGATTTCGCGTTCTTTTGTTATGGCCATACAATGAACGATAGGTCGCTCCGTAGAGGGAAGCTGGCGCACAGCCTCTACGGTTGCATGACCAGTTGCATCGTGATCCGGGTGAACACCATGCCCAGGGTAATGTGTAATAATAATTGAAGGCTTAACCTCGTTAATCACTTCTTTAATTGAAGCTATAACCTTTTCTTCATCCTCAAATTCGACGGTCTTATCTCTAAATCCGAGCATACGTAGATCCTTGATACCTAATATACGACACGCGTCTGTAAGCTCTTCTTTTCGCAATAAAGGCAATGTCTCACGGTTTGCGAACGGTGGCGTCCCCATATTCCGCCCCATTTCACCTAGTGTTAAGCATGCATATGTTACTGGTATACCTGATTGTGTATATTCTGCAATTGTTCCACCTGGACCAAATGATTCATCATCTGGATGAGGAAATACTACTAATACATGATTTTCATTCATCTTTTGTCCCCTCTTTCCCTAGTTAAACGGAGTTTCACTTAACTGTAATGAGATCGCTATTCTACCTTCACTATCATGTCCGGCTAACAAAAGCTGACCGGAGTCCGTTACTTCCCAGTCGGTTAGTCCTTGAGCATAAACCCATCCATCCTCTAGTTTAAGGCCAACTCGATAGGGATGGCTCCCTGTAATTTTCCCATGAGAAAACTGAATTTTACCATTGCGAATAAATGCACTAACGGTCATCATCCCCTCGTTTCGGTGTGCAGCATACGCTCCATTTGTCGTCTCTAAATGTAAGTATATTGGTTTATCTTTAAAATTATTGATCAATGCTTCTACCTTTTCAATAGCTATAGGTTTCATTCTTCTTACCCTCCTACAAGATAACTTTCTTGCATTTTACCATAGATTTGCCTGAACTACTCAAATTCAGCCTAACGTAAAAATAGTCCTACATAAGGTAGGACCGAGCAACGAAATTACAGCGATATTTTCACGATGACAAAAGACTTTTTTGATACTGCTCTTTTAAGAGCCCGTAGTAAGCTACATCTTCAAACTGATCCCATTTTCGTACATGCTGTGGGAAAGTACCTTCATATAATAAGCCTGACTTTCTCATCACTTCAATGGACGCCTGATTTTTTTTCATTACACAAGCCCAAACCCGATTTAACTGGAGATGATGGAAAGCAAATTCAAGTATCTGTTTTGCTGCTTCTGTTGCATAACCGTTATCCCAGTATGGCTTTCCAATCCAGTAAGCCAATTCGCCACGTTGGTGGTTTAAGGCAATCGTTAACGTAATACAACCAGCTATCTCCATTGAGCCTTTTAAAATAATTGCAAATGAATAACTACTTCCCTTCTTTCGTTTTTCGGTTGAACTAATGATCCAATGTTTAGCATAGTCTTCCGGATAAGGGTATGGAATATGTAAAGTGGTTCGAGCTAGTTCAATATTACTTGCTAATGTCTGTAATGATGGAGCGTCCTGATCTTCAAATGGTCGTAACACTAACCTATCTGTTTCAAAGATATACATCGACAAGCACCCCATTCGCAGTTAAAGTTATTATAATAAGATAATACCTTATTCCGTCTATTACAAACAACAGAAAAAGATGTACCGCAGGGCTTTTCCTTCTTTGTTCTTATGGAAAAAAGTTACTATTGTCATTAACGTTGAACTGTATTATTATATAAATATAAAGAAACAGTCAATCACATCCTGCGATGAGCGTGACTTAAGATGTCTCAAACCGATGCATTGTTTTCGGGAATTCAAATTGTTATTCGGACAACAGGCCAAGTAAGCTGATTGGAAGTTGGAAAAATAGCCGAGAATACCCACCTGCTTGTGAGCGGGTTTTGAGACACTACGAGTTACGTCAGAGCGGGACCTACTACATAAAGTTATCTAAAGCCTGCATTCAATTGAATGCAGGCTTATTATTTACGTATAGCATATCCTTTTTCTTACATCGTGTTACTCGCCAAAGCTTCCTTTCTGTTGTGACAAAGATTTTGAGGTCAGTGATTGTTCTTTCTGTTCTTTTTTTGCTTCTCGAATCACCATACGAATCGTTTTTCTAATACGCTTCCTTTTTGCCATGAATAACAACACTCCATTTACTTTAGATTTGCCTTCATGAATTATAAGAAAAGTCAGAATTTTTTAATTATACTACCGTTTAAAGAATAGTATAGAGAAATCATATGTATGGCTATCGTTGAATATGACCGTTCAATACAAAAGGACAGTCACGTTGACTATCCTTTTAAGTACTACTTTTCTTGAAAAAGCGATAAATAATGACCTAAGCCTTTTTCATCAAGCTTTTCCTTTGGTATAAAATCTAAACTAGCAGAATTAATACAGTAACGTAGGTTGGTAGGTGGCGGCCCATCATTAAATACATGTCCTAAATGAGAGTCAGACTTCTTTGTTCTGACTTCCGTTCGAATCATAAAATGGCTGAGATCCGCTTTTTCCACAATCAGATCTTCAGACAACGGCTTTGTGAAACTCGGCCAACCACAGCCAGAGTCGTATTTATCTGTAGATGAAAATAACGGTTCACCGTTGATAATATCTACATAAATACCGTCATCTTTCTTACTCCAGTATTCATTTTGAAACGGAGGTTCCGTGCCATTTCTCTGTGTAACCTCATATTGCATTGGTGTTAATCTCTTTTTCAATTCTTCACTCATTCTTATTTTCCTCCCAATGTGTCTTAATAAAACCTACTCGACCTGAGCCAACACTATATAAAGAATAATGACCTGGGTTTTTCTTATAATAATCTTGATGGTATTCCTCACCAACATAGAATGTACTTGCAGGTAGGATTGCTGTTACAATTGGCTTTGTAAATCTTCCACTTTCCTCAAGTTGTTTCTTAGAATGTTCGGCTTGCTCCTTTTGCTCTTTGCTATGATAAAAAATAGCTGTTTGATACGACTGCCCTCTATCGCCAAATTGCCCGCCTGGATCAGTTGGATCAATTTGTTTCCAAAAAACAGCTAATAGTTTTTCATAAGGAAACAGCTCAGGATCAAATTCAATTTGAACTGCCTCATAGTGTCCAGTATTTTCTTGACATACCTCTTTATATGTTGGATTTACCGTATGACCACCTGTATAACCAACAGTTACACTTTGGATGCCTTCTTGTTCGTGGAACGGCTTTACCATGCACCAGAAACAACCACCAGCAAATGTTGCTTTTTCTATAGGCATTTTACACCCCTTTTAGGTTAACTACTTACATTATAGCAATTGTTCCCGACACAATCCTAAACAATGCTCAAAATTGTAAAAGAAGGAAGAGAAAATGTTTTGCATTTGCACCAACCATTTTTCTCAGGTAAGTTACTTCGTAGACTAATAAAATACGTCCAACACAATAAAACTTCATGAAAAAGAGAGTGTCCAAAAATTCGGACGCCCTCTTTCACTTAAATTACATAGATATCGTATCACCATAATACTTCACAACACTACCAGTCTGAGTCGATGTGACTTCAAAACGAGCGTCTATTCGTTCCTTCAATTCCGGAACATGGGAGATCACCCCAACTAGGCGTCCAGTACTTTGAATATCAATCAAGGTTTCAATCGCATTTTCTAAAGATTCTGGATCTAATGTTCCGAAGCCTTCATCAATAAACATCGTTTCCATTGACACTCCACCAGAGTAACCTTGCACAATGTCAGCTAAACCTAATGCTAGGGATAGAGATGCTTTAAAACTCTCGCCTCCAGATAATGTTTTAACATGGCGCGAGCCGCCTGTATACTGATCAAACGCTAGTAGCTCTAACCCGCTTTGTGCATTCCCTTTGGAGCGTTCCGTTTTTCTTTGTAGCTGATAGCGGCCATTCGTCATACGGTTTAATCTAGCGTTTGCAGCTTTTATGATGTCATCCAGAAATGATGCCAGAACATATCGTTCAAACGTAATTCGATAGGTATTTTTCCCAGCTGCAATTTCAGCTAGTTCCCCAACCGTTTTATATTCTTCTTCAACAGAAGCCATTTGCTTATTGATGTTTTCAATTGTTTCAAAAATATTGCTATTGGTCTGTACTTTATGGTAAAGAATATTTCGATGATCCTGAAGCTCTGAAATTTCCTCATTTACCACTCTTAACTTCGTATTTAACGTTTCTAAGTCGGGCTTTTCGATATTGGTTAGATTGGCCTCCATATCGTTATAACGGTCGGTGACTGATCGTAATTCCTCACGATAGGATTGCACCTTTTCTTCTAATCGTTTCATTTCGATTTCTGGAAGTTTCGCTTCACTATAATGGATAATTGAACTAAACCCTAACTCCTGTAATTTCTCTTGAAACATTTGTTGCAGTTCTTTTTGACGTTCTTTTAACTCAGTCACGACTTTTTGCAGGGAAGAAAGTGATCCTTCTACTGAGGCAAGCCTTTGAGTTGTCTCAACCACTGCTGCCTGAGCATCTTGATAGGCGGTTTCTAGCTTCTTCAGCCGTTGTTGTTGAACAGCTACCTGTTGTCTATATTGATTTTCGTTACGTAGTTCTACCGGGAGCGATTCAACTAAACGCTTATAGTCACCACGTTTTTCAATATAGGATGTATAGAGACTTTCAAATTCCTCAGTGCACTTTGTTAAGAGTTCCTTTCCTTTTTGAGCCTGCGTCGTGAATATGTGGATTTGCTCATCAACCTTAACAGCAGTTTTAATTTTCTCTTCCAATTGCATTAATTCCTGATTTAACTGCTGACACCTTTCTTCATAATGCTCCTGCAGTTCTTCAAGAGAAGCTGATCGCAATTGCTGAGGAAGATTTTCACTGACTTCATCAGCTAGCTTCATCACTTGATCCATCTGTGTCTCAAATTTTGATTTGGCCTCATAATAAAGCAAGTCTACTTTTTGTTTGTCTAATTCTAGTTTCTTTACAGCTTGCCTTGCTTCCTTAATTTGAGCTTCGGTTGGCATATCACCGTGGATTGTCGCTTTGTTAGGATGATCTGTTGCTCCACATACCGGACATGGGTGATCATCAGCTAGCTTATCAGCCAGTAATGCTGCTTGACCCTTATTCCAGGAGTCCAGTAAACTCTCAAGTACTGTATTTTTCTCGGCAAAATCTTCTTGTAACTCATGTCGATCATCTTCTGTGGTGGAAAATTGGTTTTCTAGAGCAATTAATTGTTTTTTATTCGTTAATAACGTGGTAACTCTTTCAAACATTCGCTCCTCTGATGAAAGTTGAACTGCAAGCTCAGCTTTTTTTAGCTTCGCTTCGTTAATCACTTCTTTTTCCTTCGCTAAGTTCTCTCGTTGCTCCTCAATCTTTGTTAACCGGCTCTCATACTTGCCTTTATTTTCCTTTAACGCTTCTAGAGAAGCATGTAATCGTTTGACTTCTTGTTCGATCGTTAAAAATGAAAGAACATCTTTTTCTAAGAGCTGTAAACGCCCAATTTCATTTCGGCAAGCTTCCCTAATGCTAGCCTTTCCTTCTTCTTCTTGTAAGAGTACTTGTTTTTCTTTTAATAACGTAGTCAAGCTTTCCATCAGGTTTTGAGCATTTTGTAGCTCTTGTTCCTTGGTCACGACTTGTCGGGCTGCCTCTTTACTTCGTTCCTCATGTTGAGATAAAATTGCCGCTTTTTCAGCTAACTGAATATCCTCAAGTATTTTCTGAATTTCTGGCTGCCTAGCTTCTAATCCTTGTTTTAAAACAAATAGCTTTTCCTTCAATGCCATTTGCTCAAGCAGTGAGTTACCATGGTGGATTTCTGTTTCGATCAACTTTCGTAACTCCTCTTTACTACTAATTGTCTTAGCAAAATTCGTAAGAGTGCTATTATCTTCAGCGATGACTACTTTCAACTCATCTAGTAAATCTGAAACATTCACATGCTCGTTTTGTACTAGCTCTTCAAGCTTTTCGTTACCCGTTGTTTGAATTCGCTCAATATAACTTTTGCGTTCAAGCATACTTCGCTCAACTTGCTTTCGTAAATGTGCCGCACTCTCTCTAAGCTTATCTTCAATCCCTTTATAGTGTTCCGTATGAAATAACTTCTGGAGGATTTTTTCTTTATCTTTACTCTCAGAAACTAAAAGCTTTCGAAACTCTCCTTGGGGGATCATCATAATCTGGCGAAATTGATGGCAATCAATTTTCATGATCTCATCAATTTTTTCATCAACCTCACGAACATTAGATGCTAATAGATGGTTTTCATCTTCCTTAAGCTCATATAACTCAGCCTTTGAACCAATCGTTGTCGTTCCTTCACCGCGAGCTTTCTTTTTTTCTTGTTGCGGACTTCGAATGATCAAATACCGTTTGCCTCGAAGCTCAAATACAAGCGACACCTCTGTGAGTGTATCATCCTGAGTAAATTGACTGCGGAGGTCTACTCCGCTACGATCGTCACCACTTGCCTTGCCATAGATCGCAAAACTAATTCCATCAAAGATTGTCGTTTTCCCAGCACCTGTAGGTCCTGATACGACAAACATCGTCTTTTCACCTAATTTTGTAAAATCTACTTCTTGCTTTGTCGCATATGGACCAAAGGCTTGCATTGTTAATTTTAAAGGTCTCATTTACAAGTTACCCCCTTGTTACCTTCGACAGCCTCAATAACTTTTGTTAGGACTTCTTGCTTTTCCTCATTAAACTCATTCGTCGTCATTTCATTATAGAAGCTCGTAAACAAATCGAGCGTGCCTTTTTGTTTACTTGCATCAATGTGGTATAACTTATCTTTTTTCGCATCTCGCTGTTCGACTTTTCGTTCTAAATGAAGCACATTTGGGTAAACGGTACGCAATTTCCCGATCGGATCGATCAACGCTCCCTCATCTAATAGAGTAATTTTTAGGTAGTCTTCTACCTTTTGAGATTGATAGAACTTACTATCTAATAACTCTTCTAGGTGCCCTTCAATAATTCTCATGTCATATTTCGGTGTCAGACTCTTGTATGCTACTGAAATAGAACCTTTTTCATCAATTGTGACAATGGAGACAGACTTTTCTTGCTTCGCTTCTGAGAACGAGTACTTCATTAATGATCCTGAGTAATAGACAGTCGGATGTTTAATCGCATTTGGACTATGGAGATGACCCAGAGCTGTATAGTGAAATGGTGAAAATACCTCTGCACTAATTACCTCAGATCCTCCCACGGATAAACTTCTCTCAGAATCAGATTGCATCCCACCTAGCACAAAGGCATGTCCAATCATTACATTTGGTTCATTCGGGTTAAGGGATTGTTCCATTAACTGAACCATTCGCTTCATCGCATCTTCATGATTAAAAATGGATGAGTCATCCAGTAAGTAGCGAATTGTACTAGGTTCTGCGTATGGCATTAAGTAAAAATTAACTCCGTTTATTTGAATTGGAGTAAAATGTTTTGTTGGTTTACCTTCAATAAATAGATTACTCTTGCGGAAAAGCTGATTCCCGAAATGAATTCGTTCACCGCTATCATGATTTCCTGATATGGCTAAAACAGGTATATTTAGCTCTGTTGTGATGGTATAGAATATATTATGCAATACTTCTACTGCAGCAGTAGGTGGGACAGAGCGGTCGTATAAGTCACCTGCGATGACAACCGCATCTGGCTTTTCTTCAGCAACAAGCTGAACAAATTGTTCTAACATATGCTTCTGGTCTTCTGTCATATGAATACCATGGACAAGCTTGCCTAAATGCCAATCGGCTGTATGAATAAACTTCACAAAAATCCCCCTCATACTTTTTTCTTATTCCATTCTACCATGAACGAAAACAAGTCGCCCAATTTACCATTTAAAAAACCCCATTCGTTAGCTGATGGGGTCCTATCGATAATCTCTACCCTTACCGGAATCACTAATTTCAACGAGACGTTCAGGATATGGGTCAAAATAGGTCTGCTTTAATAAATACTCATTGTCAAACCGAAGTGCCCATGATTTTAATAAACTAACAACGCTACTTAACGGCACTTTCTTCTTTTTATATTTGTCGATCATACTGATGAAAAATTCTTTTTCTTTGCTAGATAATTCCTTTGAAAAAAATCCGAACAAATGTTGACTAACACTAATGTTTGATGTATATTTTGGAAGTTTCTGAAACAGCTTATACAACTCTTTTTCATACTCTTCAAAAATTTCTTGAAGTGATTTCCGTTCATGGTTCCCAACGATGTTACCCATCTTTTTTAAAATCGTAGGTTGATATGCCATAAATAAATATTTGTTTCTCGCATGATACTCAACTAGGTCGGCTAAAAGACCCTCTTTTTTTAACTTTTTAAAAGCAGCGATCGTAAATAATTTCGTAAAAAAGTGTTCCCTAATCGTCCAATTTTTTAACCTACCCTCATCTTCAATCGCTAAATAACCAAAACGGTCTTGAACCTGCTTCCCAAAAAGTCCACTGCTAGTGCGCACGATCGGTGATTTCCCAGCGTTAGCATACACCTTTACATCGTTCATTCCACAACTAGGCGATCGATTTTTCAAAATAAATCCGTCAATTTCTCCTACCTCAGCAAGAAACCCCTCAGAAAATCGAATCATATTTTCTGTCAAGTCACGATTTTGGGCAGGCTGGTAAAGAGCATCTTCGCCATCATTATCGATGATCCGAATAACATCTCTCGGCACACCTAAACCAATCTCAACTTCTGGACAGACTGGAACGAATTCAACAAATGGCAGTAGATTATGAATCGTTTGATCACGGATAATCTCACCATCGTAGCGACATTCTTGAAACTCTAAACACTTACTAACGACTACCCTTGGCTTTACAAATTCGCGCATGATTTCCCCCATTAGGTTTCCAATTTATCCTTAACAGGATTATAATTACTCGTAATAACCTCATTATATCCGTTAGGAGTTCATTCTATGAAGAAGACAAAAATTGCTACAGAAAAGCTCTGGGCGAAGAATAAATATGATGTCATGGCAAAAGGATATCAGTATTATACCCAAACCAAAACCCTTTTTTCGCAGGCAGTCTGCACCACGGACCATCTTGAAATTTATTTATATATCAAATCAGTGAGAGAGCGGCCCTATACTACCAAGGGAATGGTTACTACATGCGAGCATCTCTGGGGGTATTTTAAAAGGACCGCTCTTCCAGATGAAAAACAGATATTTTTTTCTTTACTAGAAAAACTAAAAGGTGACGAACAAGTTGAAATTAGTACCTCTTCATTAGATATTCAAAATATCTTAACGTTTCTTATGAACCTAACCGAAAAGTATGACCAGCCCTACTTAAAGAGCTCTACCATCCTTTTTCCAGAACGTCCGTGGAATGAGATTGTTATGAAAAAAAAGACTTACATGATTACAAGCGAATTTTATGGAGTCGACTAACTGTTAGTTTTGCTCAGTTTTTTATTGATCTCGTCTAGGAGTTTAATAATTTCCGAAAATCCAATTACAAAAATTCCACTGACCACGGAACTGATAAAGAACATCACTCCCGTAAAATCGGTCATCATTAAATAAATGCCGACACTACCACCACAAAAAATTGTTAATACGCCAATGATAAATAGTGTTTTCGCAATTTTGTTTTTCAATGTACACACTCCTCTCTTAGATTTAGATAAAAAAAGACTGTAGAGGGTTAATCATCTACAGTCTTTTTTGTAAGTAGTTATGCTTTTTCTTGAAATACAATTACGTTAGCTTCTCTATCGTATTTCCAATTACCTTCAATATGAAAGTGTTTCGTAGCAACTTCTGTATGTAACATTGCTATCCCACGATCAATCCCCTTCGGTACATTTGTTTCTTCACTAGGGTTAGTAATCTTTAAAGCGATTGTTTTTCCATCCTCACCAACAACAAAGTGTATGGCTTGACGGTTGTAGGCTGAAGGAGATAAGCTAGCCGCACGGATCACTGAGCTTACCCATTCAGGCCATTGTTCCTGCGTTAAGCCTTCAGATATCTCATCTACCGATTTCCGTTTATGGTAATCTCCAACCTGATTCATCATTTTTTCTGTTAAACTTAAATTTTTTCTAGCATACCCAATCGGTATCACAGCAACAACTCTTTCATCGTCGCTAATCCCGACTTCTTCTGCTGCAACTTCTCTATTAAAATAGCCACCAACCCAACAAGAAGAAAGACCATGCATCGTTGATTCTAGTACACACGCTTGGCCAATAAACCCAGCCTTTTCATAATTGAAGTCTTCCTCTTCATTCATAACCAATGCTAAGTACGCAGGTGCTCCTGTTATCTTTCCGTATGGACCAATAGCACCAACAAAAACAGCATCTGGTGATTTCTCAACAAGAACTACCCTTACCCCTTCGTAGTCCTTATTTAATTCATCCATTATATTGGTTAATACTTGTATACTATCTTGTTCAATTTGTTTTGTTACATACGTTCTTCTTGAGCGACGGATTTGAATTGCTTTAAACCAATTTTCAAAGCGTAAAACCATCTTTACACCACCTTGCTTGATCACTTTCCCGTTACTATTATAGCATAGTTAAAACGAATGAAAATGAGTAGTTAGAAATATTTATGAGTAAAGACTATCGTGGTATAAAGTTCAAAAAGTTTTGGTGGGTGAATCCAGTGACTTGTTCATTAGTGTAATATTTTTGAAGTTCATTTACTAAATCTTGGTATTTAGAAGCATCCTCTAGTCCTGTTACAAATTGGGAAATACCATCAAAGTCAGAGCCTAAGCAAAGATGCTTTTCACCACCAAGTGTACAGAAGTGTTCAATATGCTTTAGAATATCCGAAATTGAAGCTGCACCCGTTTCTGTTAAAAATGGTGGATTAAATACGATTCCAATAAGACCATTGTGTTTAAACATAGCCTCTGCTTGTTCATCTGATAAGTTTCGTCGGTGGTTACACAACCTAATCGAATTTGAATGGGTGGCAATTGGATACTTGGCTATATCCATTACATCCCAAAATCCCTTTACACTCAAATGTGACACGTCTGTAAGTACGTTTCGGTCGTTATTAAGCTTAACAACCTCTTTCCCAAAGTCCGTTAACCCTGCACCACGACTTTCTCCAACACCATCTCCAACTAGATTTGCATTGTTCCAAGTTAGACCTAGTGACTTTACCCCTAAGTCATAAAAATTTATAAGTTTGTCTAAATCATTTCCAAATGCATCGGCTCCCTCGAGGGTTAGAACTGCGCCGATCTCACCATCCTCTAGGAGATCAAAATCGGACCAATCATGAATTTTCTTTATATGTTCATGTTTACCAATGACTTCACTATGAAACAAGTCAATTTGTTCTAACGCGAGCTGATATTTCTGATCAAAAGGGCGATCAGGATCAATAAAAATGGCAAACAGTTGTCCTTTAACTCCACCTTTTTTCAGACGTTGGACATTCGTCTCGATTTCAGGGCTATCAGTAAATGATCGGTTTCTGTCTTCCCAAAGCTTTAATAAAGCATCACAGTGAGTGTCAATAATTTTCATGCTATCACTCTCCCTTACTTGAAATATGAATTATATAAATTATTTGAAAAAAATCGCGCATCTAAATGTTCCAATCATACACGAGACATAAAATCACCCTAAGAAGGGTGATTTATAGTTTGTTATTCGCTAGGATAAATCATCTTTTTTGGATTAACAATATCGTTATATTGCTCTTCAGTTAAATAACCAGAAGCCACAGCAGCTTCTTTTAATGTTGTTCCTTCCTCATGGGCTTTTTTTGCAATCTTTGCAGCTTTTTCATAGCCAATATACGGATTAAGAGCGGTGACAAGCATTAGTGAATCGCTTAAATACTGTTCAATTACCGGGATATTGGCCTCTATCCCTACCGCACATTTGTCATTAAAAGACTGAATAGCGTCTCCTAAAAGCGTTACTGATTGGATAAAATTATAGATAATAACAGGCTTAAACACATTTAATTCAAAATTCCCTTGGCTAGCTGCAAACGATATTGCTGCATCATTCCCCATTACTTGCACAGCAACCATTGTAAGTGCTTCACTTTGGGTAGGATTTACCTTTCCAGGCATGATTGAGCTACCTGGTTCATTAGCTGGGATAGAGATTTCACCAATTCCACATCGCGGACCACTTGCTAACCAACGAACATCATTGGCTATTTTCATCAAATCTGCAGCCAATGCTTTTAGTGAACCATGGACATAGACTAACTCATCGTGACTCGTTAGCGCGTGAAACTTATTTTTGGCAGTCATAAATGTCTTCCCTGTTATTTGACTAATTTCTTCTGCAACGAGATGTCCGAAGTCTGGGTGAGCGTTGATCCCAGTTCCAACAGCCGTACCTCCTATAGCCAATTCACGTAAATGTTCTACACTCTCTTTTACCATATGCTCCGTTTTCTCTATCATTCTTAACCATCCACTGATTTCTTGACCAAGAGTTAGTGGCGTAGCATCCTGTAAATGTGTTCGCCCAATTTTCATGACGTTTTGAAATTCTACTACCTTTTCAGCTAAGGTCGTTTTAAACTTTACTAAACTCGTTACTAAATGTTCCTCAACCTTTAGTAACGCTGCTATATGCATCGCTGTTGGAAACGTATCATTTGAACTCTGAGATTTATTAACGTCATCATTAGGATGGATAACAACGGAACTTCCATTTTGAACTAAGTATTCATTCGCTTTATAGGCAATCACTTCATTTACATTCATATTTGATTGTGTACCGCTTCCTGTCTGCCAAACAACTAGGGGAAAGTGTTCAAAGCTACTAGAATTCCTTATCTCATCTATTGCTTCCACAATTGCCCGGGCCTTTTCACTAGGTAGTTTTCCTAACCTCTCGTTTACAATTGCTGCCGCTTTCTTTAGAACTAAAAAAGAATCGATCACTTCATAAGGCATTTTTTCAATGCCAATTCGGAAATTTTGTCGACTTCGTTCGGTTTGAGCTCCCCACCAGCGATCAGCTGGAACTTTTACTTCTCCTAATGTATCTTTCTCAATTCGATAAGACAAAATAAAGTCCCTCCTAAAAGTCAAGAATAGATGTTTCCACCAGCTTTATGATCGTTAATACAGTTCCCCGAAGATACGAAACATAACCATCGACAGATCCATTGATAAAATAAAATAACCAATAGCTACTATAATACCGATACCTATGATGATCCTAACAAGCTTACTGATCACTTTTATAAATAAAAATACTCCAAGAATGATAAATAAGATGATTGTCCAATCCATAAAGAACCTCCAATTTTTACTAAAAAATTTCAAACATGTATTACCGAAAACCGTTCAAAATAAAGAAGGTCAAAAGAAAATCGCAGGCATGCACTATGCAATTCCCCCCGAGCTTCACAGCTCAAGATATCGAAGTAATGAGTGTGGAAGTAAACATTCTCGATCTGTTCTCTAATCATGAACCCCAGAAAAAGAGATGAGAGGAGGCATTTGACATGAAACAAAAATGGTTCTTTGGAATAATTACTGTATCCGCTCTTTTCGTTTTCGCTTATGTTGCCGGGATGAGCCATACCTCACCATCCAAATCCGCGAGTGAATACATAACAGCCTTAGAGACTAAATTAAAACAACATTCCATTGAACTAGAACAGAAAGAACATGATTTAACAATTGAAAGAAATGAGCAAATAAAATTACATAAGGAGGTCGAACACCTTAAAGATAAGATAGTGCAGTTAGAAACAGAAATTCGAGAAATGAAACAAAAATCAGAAAAAAAAGTGTTTTTAACATTCGATGACGGACCATCCCCACTAACAAATCAAGTACTTGAGATTTTGAATAAAAAGAACGTCAAAGCGACCTTTTTTACCATTGGGCAGATGATGGAGCAGTACCCAGATATCGTTAGAAAAACCTATGATAACGGCCATATGGTTCTAACACATTCATATTCTCATAAATATTCAATTTATTCCAGCTTCGACACGTTTTATCAAGATTACGCAATGGTTGATGACGCATATGAAACCATATTAGGGTTTCAGGCACCTCAATTTTTTCGATTTCCTGGTGGATCCTCCAATCAAAGCTCATTTAAATATGGTGGGAAGCAGTTCATGCCAAATTTAACAAAGGATTTACGAGAACGGGGTTACAGTTATGTCGATTGGAATGTAATAGCAGGTGACACAACCTCCATATCAAACCAACCGCAAAAAATGCTAGAACAAATTAAAAAAGGCTCAGAAAACAACGACTTCGTAGTTGCTTTGTTTCACGATATCACGCCAAATAAAGCCACTGTCGAAATTCTTCCGGAAGTCATAGATTACTTTGAAAAAAACGGTTATACATTTCGGACGTTTCGAGATGTCACTGCTGAAGAAATAGCTGAAATGAAGCGGCGCGGAATACTAAATAAACAGATTGTACACTCTTAAGAGACACGAGTCAGCATTTGGTGCTGGCTCTTTTTTTAAGGCTCGGCTTTTTTATCCTCTTTGCGAAACAGCCTTTTTTAATGAAAATACTTCAAATTTCACTATAACTTTTCATTTTCTTTAATAAACGCTCTTAATATTGCTAATTTTATCCAGATTAATGTAAGAGAAGCGCAAAAAATGTTCAAAATTGTCTGAAGTTAAAAAATTCTAAACAAATGAAAATACCTTTTTACATGCTAAGATTATTTTAGAAAAAGTAAATCACATGTTTGTCAGGAGGACGCCTATGATCGTTAAAATGCTAATTGAAAATTATATAGTAAATAGAAACGATAAACCCGTTAATGTAAATCAACTATTAGACTATGCAACCTTGTGCTATATTAATAACCAACTTTCTATTAGACAATATAAGTTACTAGTAAGAGAGTTGATGCACAGAGGAGCTACAAAACCTGAGTACTCCTTCGAAGCACCTGAACTAATCAAGCACTAGCCTTTTCCCCTTTGTCGATACTTCTTATCACTTTTATTATTTGCTTCCGAAACTGACATATCAGGCATTCGTCGACACCTTTAGCCTATAGACTTTAACGATTTTAAGCGTTAAAGAATAAAGCGTAAGCGCCCTGATTAGCCCCGACAAGCAAATGTTCTGACAGGAAAAAGTGTGCTTTTTCACTTTTTCTTTGGCAGGTTATTTGACCTCGAGGGGCTGGGGGCTGAAGCTAGTAAGTAAACTTATACAATTTCCTAAACAACCAAGAAAACAAACAAAAAGCGTCTCTCACGAGAAACGCTTTTTGCTTAGTCTTTTTATTTCTTTTTAATACTGTACTGTTAATGAGTTATTTCCTTCAACCAAATATTTTGTACCGTGTATGATCATCGGTATACTTACTGTCGTTTCGTTAGTAATAGTAATCACATCTGCGGTAACCTTAATGTTTAATAACGCGTCTCTGAACACAACCTTAAACGAGAACGATGTCCACTGGCCAGGAATAAACGGATTTAATATAAGTTGATCGTTTCTTACTTTTAAACCACCAAATCCCTGTACGACACTCATCCAAGTACCTGCCATACTTGTCGTATGACACCCATCTTCTGTATCGTTATTATAGTTATCCAAATCAAGTCGTGCGGTTCTTAAATACATCTCATAGGCCTTTTCCTTATAACCAAGTTCACAAGCGAGGATTGAATGAACACAAGGTGATAAAGAAGATTCATGAACAGTCATTGGTTCATAGAAATCAAAGTTTCTCTTCTTAGTCTCCATATCAAATTCATCATTTAAGAAGTAAAGTCCTTGGAGGACATCCGCCTGTTTAATAAAACATGAGCGTAAAATACGGTCCCACGACCAATTTTGGTTGAGCGGTAGGTGTTTAGGATCTAAATCTTTGACAGGTATTAACTCTTTATCAAGGAAGCCATCCTGTTGTAAGAACACTCCTAGCTCTTCATCGTATGGGTAGTACATCTTTTCAATGATATCAACCCACTTAGATGTCTCCTCACTCGTAAACTGTAGCTTACTTTGTAGGTCAGCGTACCTCTCTTTTTCTGCATCCCTTAAGTAATCCATTACAGATAACGTATATTCCAAAGTCCAAGAAGCAATACGATTAGTATACCAGTTGTTATTTACATTATTTTCATACTCATTTGGACCGGTAACTCCTAACATCATATACTGATCTTTTGCTGGGACATAATTCACTCGTTGCGCCCAAAATCTTGAAATACCAACTAGGACATCTAGTCCATACTCACATAGATAGGATTTATCTCCTGTATAATTCACATAGTTAAAAATCCCGTAGGCAATAGCTCCATTACGATGAATTTCTTCAAACGTAATCTCCCACTCATTATGAGATTCCTCACCGTTCATTGTTACCATCGGATAAAGAGCCGCACCATCAGTAAAGCCTAACTTTTCCGCATTTTCAATTGCCTTTTCAAGGTGTTTATAACGGTAAACCAATAGGTTTCTGGAAATTTTTGGATCTGCAGTACTAAGGTAGAATGGTAAGCAATATGCTTCGGTATCCCAATAGGTACTACCTCCGTATTTTTCGCCTGTAAACCCTTTTGGTCCTATATTTAAGCGGTCGTCTTCACCTGTGTAGGTTTGATTTAATTGGAAGATATTAAAACGAATTCCTTGCTGTGCAGATACATCACCTTCAATGACAATATCACTTTGTTTCCACTTTTCACCCCAAGCAGCTGCTTGCTCACTAAGCATTTTTTCATACCCTTTGCCAAGTGCTCCTTGAAGTCTATCCATCGCCACTTCTGCTAACGTTGACGCATCATAATCTCGTGACGTGACATTTGCTACGTATTTATAGATAATCGTTTCTTTCCCCTGGACAAGAGAGTGTGCAAACGTATGTGCAACATATTTTTCGCTCTCCGTCACTTCTGGATTGAAAGCTACCTTTAATCCATCGTGTACAAGCTCGGTTTTCATTGTGGAACAAAGGGCATATTCCGTCTTTTTTGTAATGACGGTTACAGATGCTATATTTGTTGTAGCCTCTTTTGCAACCTCTTCCCAAAACTTTTCATCGTAATTCGCATCCTTATTTTTTACATCCCCGTCTAGATAGGAAGTAACTTTCAACTCTCCACTAAAATTTACTGGAGTTATTGAATAACGAATCGCACCGATTTCTTTATCAACAATGCTAACAAAACGTTTTGCATTAATTTGAACTTCTTTGCCACCTGTAAAGCTCGCTATGAAGGCACGCTCTAAGTAACCTTCCTTCATGTTTAATGTTCTTACAAACTCTCTTACAGGTACTTTTGCTAAATCTAACGTTTCACCGTCAATTTCTATCTTTAAGCCAATCCAGTTCGTGGAGTTCAGTACTTTTGCAAAATATTCAGGATAGCCATTTTTCCACCAACCAACCCTTGTTTTATCTGGATAATAGACCCCAGCCATATAGCTTCCTTGAAGTGTTTTTCCTGTATAGTCTTCTTCAAAGTTCGCTCTCTGACCCATGTGACCATTACCGATACTAAATATACTTTCAGATACTTCATGGTTCTCAGGGTCAAAGCCTTCTTCAATTATTGACCATTCATCAAACTTTAAATATTGTTTCATTGTTTTTCCTTCCCCTTCTAGTAATCTTTTAAAGGCAACCGTTTGCGCATTGAGTGCTAAAATAAAGGCTAGTTACTTTGCTAACCTATCTAATGTCATATCCGCTAATGACTTTACAACATCATTCGCTTTATAAAGTGTTTCCTTGGAGCCTATACCGACTACGTACATTCCAGCACTTATTGCTGCCTCAACTCCTGATACAGCATCCTCAAAAACAATACATTCACCTGGCTCGACGTTTAAAGCCTTTGCTCCTAATAAAAATACCTCCGGATCAGGCTTTGCTTTTGTAATATCTGTCCCGTCAATGATTGCATCAAACATGTGTACTATTCCTATTTTTTCTAATATCATCTTCGCATTTTTACTTGCTGAACCTAATGAAATTTTAATGCCGTTTTCCTTAAGCAGCGTTAAAAATTCCGTTGTTCCTGGTAATATCTCTTTTTCATCCATATGTGTAATTAACTCAACATACCACTCATTCTTCTTACGAGCTAGCTCATCTTTAACTTTATCGTCTACTTCTACTCCGCCAATCTCTAATAGAATATTGAGTGAGTCCATGCGACTAACACCTTTTAGTCTTTCGTTGTCTTCTTCTGTAAAATCAAACCCTAACTCATTGGCAAGTCTTTTCCAAGCTAAATAATGAAATTTCGCTGTGTCAACAATGACACCATCTAAATCAAATATGCAGGCTTTAATTGGAGTCAAAATGATCCCCCTTTACTTTTACAATGTATATAACCAACTACATTTTACTCTACTACCTATGAAAAAGAAAGCGGTATCTAAGAAAATTTTTCTTTTCGTAACAATATTCTGTAGAAAGAGACTTAACATTTTGGCGTTAAGTCTCTCATCGTCATTTCAACTGTATTCTAAGCCTTTCGTTTACCCTATGATTTTTGGTATAGCTGTGTATAAATAGTTTTTCTGGAAGGACAATGTCGTCTTCTTCGCCATCATGCAAAAACAGCTCAATTCTTTGCTCTGTTGAAATGTATTTAATGTCATCATGGTTGTCTATTTCCGCTAATTCCTCGTGACTTAAATATTTATTCCCTTGATTATCTAGCCATACACCTTCTGAACTCATTCCGTACCCAAAATCATTTCCGAAATTGCGGTAGAGATCCAGGTGAAAATAATCATAACTACGATTTTCGTCATATTCCTCTTTTAAAATAATAATCGTCGGATTGCCTTTTTCGACATGACTAATTGTAATGTTGTTCTCCAAAAAGGAAAAGTCCATTGGCAAATTATCGTAATCAATATCAATCTCTGTCTCATAAAGATAGTTGCTAAATAGTTGATTGATCACAATATCGAGCTCTTTTGGTGGGAGATAGTACAACGATTCTATTGGGAATAAACGGTCCCAATCTTCAAATCGATAATTATCGTGTGAACGATGATCGTAAAATGGTAGGTACCGTTTCCCATCAGCTTCTACTGATAGTTGAATATCATGATAATCATACCTTCCACCGTTTCCGGGGTTTTGCATTTTATATCCTAAAATCGTTACTGTAGGAGAAAGGACTATATGAGTGAATAGAAATGTTTTTCCCCTCACATCCAACGTTTGATCTATATCGATGTATATTGGTTCATATTTCACAACGGGAACTTCTAAAATCCACTCTCCTTCAATTAATTGAAGCTCATTTGCCTCGAAACTCTCGTGAAAGTTGAGTCCCTTTGGGTATTGATCAACTTTATGAAACCGCAATGTAATCAATTCTTCATCTTCGGCAAGAGCGGGTAAAATAAGGACCCCCTGACTACTAGTATCATCAGTCAACTTCTCATGTTCTCTTGGTCGACTATATATTGACCAGTACTCAGCCCAGTAATCTTTATTAAGTACTTCCACGTAGTCATGGTACATATCCATATTATAATGATAGTTTCCCTCTACATCCCTAATCTCGTAATAAAGGAGTGTTTGTTTAGCATCCGCTGCCACGTGAGTAACTGTAATTTCAATACCTTGATCAACTGCACTGACATAAACACTTTCTCCAAAGCCAACCTGAGGGCTTGTCCAAATTTTCCACTTATGTTGGATTTCAGCAACACCAACGCTACTAACAAACAGGAGCATTACGAAAAAAAGGCCCGCTACCGTCGTAAAAGTATATTGTTTTCGTTTACGATTTTTTAGCTGGATTTCTGTTAACGGTCTGTTGCCTTCTAGAAAGTATTGTGATGGTGTCAATGTTCGCCCGAATTGTTCTAGCTGCTCAATGAAAGAAATTATCGTTTCAAGGGCATTCTGATTTGCCTCATTTTCCTTTAGCAACTGGTTGACCTCAATATATTCAGAGAAAGAAAGCCTCCCAAAATGATAGTCTACTAGTTTCCAAACAGACACCTGATCATTTCCGACTAACTCCTGTAGACCAAAGCTAATATTCTTATCGACTTGTTCTTCAGTAATCGACAAGTACTTAGCCGCAATTCTAGTTGGTATACCTAAAACATAGACCAAATATAAAGAAGGAACATAAGAAAGCGACAGATTTTGAAACAAATTGTTTGGTAACTTTTGAACTCCATTGGCCTTTTTCAAACATTCTTTGACAAAGGTACTACCAAACTCTAGTTCCGAAAAATCTGTCGGATCTTTAGTTGCCTTTACTACAGTTTCAATGACATTTTCTAGTTTTTCTTCGTCTTGAATAAATAAATATCCTATTTTATATAAATGTACCTTATGTAATTTGACCCATTCAGCTACCTCATGGTTGTTAACCAAAAATTACCTCTCCTTTTCTACATGCTATACTTCATTTCAAATCATAAAAAGGAAATAATATGGGATATCATAACACAAGTGAGGTGTAAAAATCTTGAATATTGAAAAAAAGAACTTAGAAAATAATAGTAAGAGCCGAAAAATTTCTAAAGAGGCTGAAGTAAAAATTAAATACGATGTCATGACACCTGAAGAGCGTGACCCTCAACCGAAAGCTTACGATGAGATTGAGTACTAGAAAAAATGTCGGAACGAAACACAAAATGACGATTTGTCGGAATTTCGGAAGATTAGTGACTAGTTTTAGCGAAACTGTTTAATTTTTATAGTTTTTGTTGAATAATGGTAAAAGAAAGAACACAGCAGATTTAAGGAGTGACCTGAACAGATGTTAGAAGATGTCATTGAGAAAAAACGAAAGCAAATGATTTATTTAGCAAGTATTACAGGAATGACGTCGAAAAAGACGATCAAGTGTAGTCAAGAATTGGACGAGCTACTTAACCTAATTCAAATCGTAAGTCATTAATCACCGAATTTGCTGTGTTTAAACGTTCTTCTTTAAAGCTTTTAAATATTGTATTAGAAAAAATACAAGATTGTACGAACAGGCAAAACCATTGAAAAGTGGTGACGCAAAACTACAGGGGCTTCATTGATCACAATATGCCAGCCAGTTTCCGAAAACGAGATAAAACATGAAAAGACTTTCATTGTTATGATATAAAAGCAAAAAGAAGCATGTAGCACAAATTACCAACGAGAAAACTATGGCAGTAAGTACATTACTCTAGGGGTTGTTACAGAAAAAAAGGCTGATCAATTCAGCCTTTTTTTCATTTAAGGTTATTTAATTGCTGCAACGCCTTTACGACATTAATTTCTCCGTATCCGTAGTAAGGGTCGAACCCTACCGGGCCAATGTCGTTCGCTGTTGATCGAATGAGCTCGGCAACTTCGACATTCGTTAATTCTGGATTGATTGAACGAATTAATCCGGCAAGCCCTGCTACATGAGGTGCAGCCATTGAAGTACCAGACATCATTACATAAGAATTATCCAAAAACGTACTAGGGATATGTTCACCTGGAGCCGCTACATCTATATGTCGTCCATAATTAGAGAAAATCGCCTTATGTCTCTTGCTGTCAACGGCTGAGACAGCAAGAACTTCTTCATAAGCAGCCGGGAACATCGGTGTTTCAACATTGTCATTACCTGACGCTGCAATTAAAACAACATCATTTTTAAAGGCATAACGAATGGCATCATACATAATTCTTGAGTTATACGTATCCCCTAAACTCATATTAATTACTTTTGCTCCATTATCAGTTGCCCAACGAATCCCATTGGCCACTTCAAAAGCAGTACCTTCCGCCTTTTCATTTAACACCTTTACTGGCATTAACGGATTATGCCAAGAGACTCCAGCTATACCTAACACATTGTTAGTTGCTGCTGCTGCAATTCCAGCAACATGTGTACCATGGCCGTGCTCATCAAAAAATTCACCGTCGTCTTTAAACGCATTATATCCCATTAGAATTCGATCTTCTAAATCTTCGTGGTTTGGATCTACACCACTATCTAAAATTGCAATTGGTACATTTTCGCCACCACCGGTAATATTCCAGCCGATCTCTGCAAAAATTTGTGATAAGTTCCATTGATATTGCTCGTAAAATTCATCATTTGGGACCCTATCCCCTTGCCTACGAATAAACGGTACTTGGGTTTGTTTTGTTACAATATAATTTGGTTCAACGGTCTCAATTTCTTCTAACAAGCTTAATTCATGGACTATTTGCTCTGTATGTCTCGTTTCATCACGGACGACATAATATGGCCCACCATTTTTCACAAGAGTTAAAGGTGAGTGCTCAATCCACTGTTTTCCATTTACACCTTCTGCAAAACGAACAATGACTTCATGTTCAATGTAATGGTCTTTTGTTTCAAGTGCATTGGGATCTGATTGTACCACGATGTTCCAACCGAGCTCTGGCACCTGTTGTTTCGCACCATAACGATGAATTCCTTCCCCTTCAAATTCCAACTCGGTGTCTTTACCACCAATAAAAAAATTTCCATTAGCATCAACCACATGTGCTAGATCACGGACATATTTTTTAACAAATGATAAATCTACTTCACCGACAACTTTCTTGCCATTCTCAGTGTTACATGATACAAGCATATACTCATTACCATTCTTGGTATATGGATCTGAACTATCCAATCCATCGATCGAATGAGTTAATTTTTCAAGGTCCTGCTCATGAATTTCTCCCGCCACATTTTCAAACGTATCACCATTTACAATTGCAAACGCGCCAAAATGGTGATGTTTTCTCAACTCCTCTTGGAATTCTTCAACTAGTTCATTATTAGAGAAGTCCTGCTCACTCCAGCGCATGAGTTGGTTTCGAATTTGATCAATGAACATCGAAGTGGTCATTGATAAATCCTCAGCCATAACTTGATCCAACGCACGTTGCTGCATCATTGACATTTGACTTTGCCCTTGAAATTGATCACCATTATGTGCGTTTGTATACCAGATTCCAATAACACCTAATAGAACAAGACTAAAGAAAGTAGCTAATCTGCGCATTACACTTAAACCTCCTAACGTACTAACATACCGTTAGGATGTACCTTCCTAAAAAAAAAATGTAGAAAAAAGCGGCAAATCGTACTGGCTGTTTCAGCCAATTCACTACACTTTTTTCCACATGATTTACTATTTATCATTTTAGGACTTAGAACTCAGACCTACTATAATTTTCACTCATTTACATTCTAAGTTTAATGAACACACGCCAATCCTTCTTCTTTAATATCCTTCAACCTTCCTGAACCAATTCCGTTAATTCTTGTCAGCTCATCAACAGATGTAAATGGTCGTAATTGTACTAACTGTTGAGCTCGTTCTAGTCCAATATGAGTGATCTTCTCTAGCTCCTCTATAGTTGCAGTATTAATATCTATACATGTTCCGGAGGTTACATTTGAAGATGGTGGCTTTTCAACACTTTCTGGCTGTTTTTCTGCTTTTGTTTTCATTGTGGCGTTCATTTCATACGATCTTCCATCTGTAGCAATAATGATTGTCCCGTTTTCGATCGTTCCATATACTGGGATGTTCATTTTACTTAACCTTTCAATTACTTCACGATGAGGATGGCCATAGGAATTATTTAATCCAGCTGAATAAATGGCAACTTCTGGTGCTACAATCTCTAAAAAGCTTTTAATATTTGAGGTACTAGATCCGTGATGTCCTAGTTGAAAAATTTGTGCTTGAATTGGTTCTTTTCTTGCAAGCATCGCTTCCTCTGTTTGCTTCTCAGCATCTCCAGTAAATAAGACGGAGACTTCTCCATACGTAGCAACTAGGCTTATGCTACCTTCGTGAAAATCACCCGTTAACTCTACCGGGTTAACAACGGTCAGGGCGAGTGATCCAATCTGGAATTGTTCGCCTGCTCGCGGCTCGTAATAATCTATTTCCTGCACTATTATTGTATTTAATACTCTTTCGAACGTTTGTGTTGAATGACTATCACCTGACATCCAAACCTCTTTTACCGAAAATGCCTTCATTACCTTATCCATTTGTCCAATATGGTCAGCATGGGGATGTGTTCCAACTAATAAATCAATTTTTTCAACCCCTACCGAGCGTAAATAAGGGACCACATCTTCGCGATCATGACGTCCTGCATCAAATAACACCGTAAAATCTGGTCCTATTAAGAGGGTTGCATCTCCTTGGTCCACATCAATAAAATGGAACGTTGCCTCACCTGTTAAGACTGGCACAGAAGAAATTTCTTCTAACAGTTCGGTTTGATCGGGTTCAGCAGGTTCATCAAGCTCAGTTACTTCCTCTTTTACCTCTAGATGATCCTCACTTATTTCCAATGGTGCTTCATTACAGCCCATTAGAATGCTCGTAAGTAATAAGAAAGAAACAACTGACTTTCTTTTGCCAAGAACTATAAGCATCAATAAAAGTGTAAGTATTACATAAAAAATAGTAGTCCTCTCCTCTCAAAAAAACAGCTTTTTTTAGGATACCAAAAAATTTGAATTTAGTTTACTAAAAAAGCTTATAGTAAGAACCAAATAGAAATTTTCAGCAATACACACGATATTTTTGCATCTTATGACAAGAAGTATTTCGAAAGTCGTAGTTACTTTCAAAAAAGTTTTCTCAAATGTCGAATTTGTAGGCAAGAAGTTCTATTCTGCGCGATTAAATCTTCATTATTTGTCACATGCTTACTGGATATAACTTACAGATTTCTACAAATTATATTTTGTAGATCCTTTATACTACAGGAGAATGTGAGACGAAATAATGTATACTATATCTAATTTTCTTAATTTTCAAACAAAGGCAAACTTATTGAAAAATAAGGACGCAAAGTCACAGATCTAAAATTATCATTTAATCATGATGGCTGGGCTGCTTGAAATACTGAAAAGTATTTTTAGGAGGGAACGTTAATTGGAATTTCGAATAGTTGAAGGTCTTGATCAGGAATGGGTAGAATTAATGAAAGAAGCCATGGTTATTGGAATAAGCGCAGAAGAAGTTATGGAATTCTTACTTACAAATAAATGAGGAAAATACAACTCATTCTGACGTTTAAAAAGACATATATAGTCCCCTACTAAAATTACATACTTACATTTTTGGTGAAACTGACATCTGCCAGTTTCACTTTTTTGTTTACATTGGGGATAAAAGACTAAACAAAAGCATAGATACATTAGAAAGGAATATAGAATACTTTTCTTTAGGTAGTGTTGACGTCAACTTAGAGGAGGTCTTCAGCATGCGATTATTACTAAAAGGTATGATTAAGAAAACAAAAGGAACCTATCATCGATGCCTATACGCTTATAATTACCACCTGTATAAAGATTGTTTAGATAATGATATTCGTATTAAGTATTACAAAAAAGCGGCTTATCATAAAAAAGAGATGAGAGCCTAACAACAAATACTCACATCACCCATTCAAGTAGGAAGAGTAATAACTACAGGCGTCTTGTTCCTTTTATTCTTTCAAGCGCTTTCTGAAATAGTCATTCGTTTTCATTATCGATGGCACTTGTTGCCTATCTAACTTAACAGAATTGAATTATTTCAATGTAATTATTTCGTAAGGAGTAAAGTAACTATTGCCTGACAAGGATTTAACCGTGATTGATTTTATTTTCGGATATTATCTAAGTTATTAGCAAAGGTGTTCGAAACGCTTAAGCAATTAAAATTCTGTAACATTTTACTAATATAACAGCCAAACTCAATCGTTTCTATTTACAGAACAAATAAAAAACTGTTATAATTCCTCTAATGAGATAGGTTTGAGAGAGGAAACGATAACAGATGATTGGTGAACGCGTAAAAAAGTATCGCTTACAAAAAGGCTTATCATTAACTGAGCTAGCAGAAGCTGCAGGAGTAGCAAAATCTTATATAAGCTCAATTGAAAGGAACATCCAATCTAATCCATCAATACAATTCCTTGAGAAAATATCTTCCGTACTAGGTGTAAGTGTGGAAACTTTGTTAAATGAAAAAAACGATACTGACAAAGTCGAGGATCTGGATGCTGCTTGGTTACAATTAGTAAAAGATGCTATGGAGTCCGGCGTAAGCAAAGAACAGTTTCGTGAGTTCTTAGAATTTAATAAATGGAAAAAAAACAATAATTAATACTTGCAAAACAACCCATCAAATAAGATGGGTTGTTTTTTTCTTAAGCGCACTATTACTAAAAGAAATGGTGATTGTATATAAAATTTGATAAATAGTTATTGTTCTTTATTAAGAATACATTTATTATAAAAATAAAAGAAAATAAATATTTGTTATGTTTAAACCACTATCAATGACAGATTGGGTGATCTTCATGAAAAAAACGCTAATAATCATTGCTTCTATTTTAGGTGTTTTAGTAGTTGCCACGATTGGATATGGATACTTCATCTATCATTCAGTTACAGAAACAGTTGAAGAAATGCACGAGATAATTGTCAGAGATCCTAAGAATTTAAAACGCAAAGAGGTAGTCAACATTGAGAGAAAGGAGCCCTTATCATTCCTTATTTTAGGAATTGACGCAGAGCAAAACAACAAAGGGCGTTCTGACACGATGATCGTTATTACCGTTAACCCAAATACTAAGTCATTGAAGATGCTCAGTATTCCACGGGATACAAAAACTACTATTATTGGGCGCGACTTCGAGGATAAAATAAATCACTCTTATGCATTTGGCGGCATGAAAATGACCATTGAAACTGTCGAAAACTTCTTAAACATTCCAATTGACCATAGCATCTCTATAAATATGGAAAGCTTTAAGGAACTTGTTGATGCTTTTGGCGGAGTTACTGTACATAACCCATTTTCCTTTTCGAATGGGGGCTATGATTTTCAGGAAGGTGAAATTACGCTTAATGGAGATGCTGCCTTGTCTTATTCAAGGATGAGATACAATGATCCTCGTGGTGACCATGGTAGGAACGATCGCCAAAGACAAATCATATCTTCCTTAATTAAAGAAGGTGCGCAGTTCTCTTCCATTACAAAACTCTCAAAAGTTTTAGAGGTTATCGGGAACTACGTTCGTACTGACCTTAGTTTTGAGCAAATGGTTAAAATTCAGGGGAATTATAAGGATGCTAGATTGAATCAGGAACAATTGACCGTTCAAGGCACTGGTGAAGTAATCAACGGCATTTGGTATTACATCGTACCAGATCATGAAAAAAATCGAATCTCCGGAATCCTAAGAAAACACCTTGAAATCCAATAAAGGTAAGGTCCCCTATACAAACTATAGGGGACCTTTATCATTTAAAGACTTCTCAACTTCGTCAGGATTATCTTTTGTTCTACAGAAGCTATTAATCTACGAGTATAATTCATTGTATCTGGATTAACACTAATACTATCTATCCCACTATTCACCAAGAATTCGGTAAACTCTGGATATAAAGACGGCCCTTGCCCGCAGATAGAAACCGTTTTCCCGTGTTTATGTGCTGCTTCAATGAGAATTTTTATCGCTGATTTGACTGACGGACTTCGCTCATCAAAGTAACCCATACTGTTAAGGATCCCTGAGTCACGATCAGCGCCCATAATTAATTGTGTTAGATCATTACTGCCAATACTGAACCCATCTACTAACTGTGCGAATTCTTCTGCTGCAAAAATGACTGATGGAACTTCTGCCATAATCCAAATCTTGAATTCACTATTTTGTTCTAATCCTTCTTCTGCCATGATTTGTTTTACTTTCACAACTTCCCACGGGGTACGCACAAACGGTAGCATCACCCAAACATTGGTTAAGCCATACTCTTCTCTAACCTTTTTAATCGCCTGACACTCTAAACGGAACCCTGCCTCGTATTGAGGAGAAATATATCTCGATACTCCACGCCAGCCGATCATTGGGTTTGCTTCAATTGGTTCAACCTCTTCTCCACCTTCTAGACCACGGAACTCATTTGAGCGAAAATCACTTAAACGGACAACGACGGGTCTTGGATAAAGTACTTCTGCAGCCATTGTGATTGCATCCGCCATCTTGTTTACAAAATACTCTTGTTGGCCAGTACGTACTAAATACATCGGATGTTTACCGACAAGATTCGAGAAAATAAATTCAGTTCTCATTAGACCTATTCCGTCAAATGGTAAGTTTTTATACTTGTGAATCATTTCTGATTCCCCTAGGTTCATATATACCTTTGTACCTGTAATGGGTGCAAGCTGAGCAAGTAATTCTTCATTAATTGCTGGCTGGTCTGAACTAGCAATCATTTCTTGTTTCTTTTCACTGATAATCTTGCCGCTATAAACAATTCCTCTTGTTGCATCGATCGTGACTTCCATTCCTTCTTTTAATGTCTCAGTGGCTGTGTTTGAACCGACAATACAAGGAATCCCTAATTCTCTTGAAACGATTGCTGCATGGCATGTGCGCCCACCTTCATCGGTAACAACAGCTGCAGCACGCTTTAAAGCTGGAATCATATCTGGATTTGTCATTACGGTTACTAGTATATCCCCTTGTTGGACGCGACTAATTTCAGTAATGTCTTTGATCTGTCTAACAATCCCACTCGCCATACCTGGCGAAGCAGCTAACCCTTTTACTAATGGACGGCGTTCAATCATCACTTCTTCATTTCCTCCATCTACTTCTTTTAATGTTGTAATCGGTCTTGCTTGTAAAATATATAACTCTTTTGTATCTGCATCTAGAGCCCACTCAATATCCTGTGGTGTTTGATAGATTTCCTCAATCTTTATACTACTTTTACATAAATATATAATTTCTTCATCTGTGAGGCATTGTGCCGTTACGTAGTCATAGCCTAAATAATCTTTAACCGCGACTTCAACTGTCCCCACTTTTTCTTTATGTTTTACGACTAACACATTTTTTGTCGCTATTTGTGTTTCATTGATTGTTAAAGTTTGTTTGTTAACTAAGTATTCGTCTGGCGTCACAGTACCAGATACAACAGCTTCACCCAATCCCCAACTTGCGTTGATCATGATTTCATTAAGGTTGTTTGTTACTGGATTTGCAGTGAATAATACACCGGACTTTTCGCTATCAACCATCTTCTGTACAACCGCACTTAAAGATACGTCAAAGTGGCTAAACCCTTGATTTTCTCGATAATAGATGGCTCTCGCTGTCCAAAGTGATGCCCAACATTTTTTTACGTATTTTATGACCTCATTTACTCCCTCAATCTCTAAGTAGGTGTCTTGTTGACCTGCAAATGATGCTTCAGGTAAATCCTCAGCTGTAGCAGAACTCCTCACAGCGACGCGTGGATTTTCAAGTCCAACTTCCCTACTAAACTGTGAATAAGCCTCACGTATTTCAATTTCAATAACTTCTAACATATCCGTTTTCTCTATTAGATTTCGAATTTGCTGTGATTTAATTTGCAATTCGGCTGTATTGTCAGTATCTAAATTTTGAATAATACTATGAATTTTCTTATCTAAATCACGTTGCAGGATAAAGTCACGATATGCAGTAGCGGTTACACAAAAACCAGGTGGCACGTTTATACCACATTGGGTGAGTTCTCCTAAATTAGCTCCTTTACCTCCTACCAACGGAATATCATTTTTGGCGATTTCCTTAAACCAGCGCATGTATTGAAATGACAAAATAATTCTCTCCCTTACACTATTCATTTTTAATTAGTATATCATATTTAATAAATAATGTTATACTTTATTTTGGTATTTTTCAAAATGAGTTATAACGTCTAGTATTTAACTATATAAAACTATGTTATATTTGTTGTACAAACATAAAAAACACCCCGTGGACCCTTATTTGATCCCTTGGGGTGTTATCTTATAATCTTGATTGTTTCATATCATTTGTCTTTTCATTTCGTATATTTTGTTCAAACTTTTCTAATAGTTCTTCTGCCATTTGCCTTTCTTTTTTCGAAGTCCAAAAGCTTCTCTTTTGCTTGGCAAGCATCTGGATCAGAAACTTTTTCTCATTTAACGTCAGGAGCATCGTGAACCATCCTTTCGTAATTAATAAAGAAAGTTTACCAAAAACTCGCACATATGTCTTTGAAACTATCTTACTGTTAAAAGTTTTTTACCTTTTGTAGTATATGTTCTTCTTCTGCGGTCGTGACGTCCTTTGTTTTTAATGAGAAGTAAAGAATGATTAAGGCCACTATGAATAATGAGGCTGAAAAATAAAATACAAAAGAAATTCCAAAGAAACCTGATAAAATTCCTCCCATTACAGGACCTATGACATTTCCTAAAAAACGAAAGCTTTGATTATATCCTAAAACCTCACCTTGAACAGATAATGGTGCTAACTGTCTTATATAAGCAGTCATACAAGGAATTAGCCCACCAACTTGAATTCCGTATAAAAACCGTAGAAATACTAGTTGCCATATGTTGGTGACAAATGCTTGTGGTATAAAGCACAAAACTGCTAAGACTAGGCAAATAATAAGTACCTTATCATGACCGATTCGATCTCCTAAATTACCCCAGCTTCTCGTTGAAATTAAATTTCCTAGCCCTGTAATTGAAAATGCTAAACCAGCCATGAAGGCTAGATTAGCTGTCGTTGTAAGTTCATCAACGTATAATGCTAATAACGGTTGAATACTGAAATTTGCTGTTTGAATAAAAAAAGAGATAAGCATGACTGCTAGCAGTAATCTACTCTTAAAAATGAGGCCAAGCACCTCTTTTCGACTATAGCTCTTTTTACTCTCATTTTTCTCGTGAACTACCATTTCTTTAATTCCAATAGCAACAATTAATGTAGCCAATGCGATTGCTGAGGAGGTCAAAATAAATGTATACTGAAACCCTACGGCATCCACTAAACTACCGCCTATTAGTGGACCGAATAACCCACCAGAAACAGTTCCAGTCTGAACGGTCGCTAATACTTTCCCTGCATGTTTTTTATCTGTCTGAGCTGATATCAATGCAATTGACGTTGGTATAAAGCCTGTAACAACCCCCATTATTAATCGGAGAATGAATAACTCTGTTACAGATGAAGCATAACCCATAAAAAATATGCTTAGCGCAATCCCAAATCCCGTAATCAGCAATATTTTTTTTCGACCATGCTTATCACCAAATCTTCCCCACAGCGGTGATATCAAAAAAGCTGTTAAAAATGTAATACCAAATACAAATCCTGACCATTTTTGAATGTAGGCACTTGAGTAATCCCCAAATGTAGAAATGTACAACGATAAAAAAGGCAAGATCATCGTCGCACTAGCTGCAACCAAAAAGTTGGCAACCCACATAATCAGTAAATTTCTACTTTGAACTTTAATTATAAACACCTTCTTATTTATGATATTTCGAGTAACTAAATATATTATACACGAAATAGTTTGAAAAATGTATCAAAAAAAACCTAAATCGCCGGGAAAACAAGTGAATTCATTAATCGGTTATATATATAGGAGGGGATTAAGGATTCTTGCCTTGAATTTAGGAAAAAAAGTGAAGCCCGTAAGCTTCACTTTCGTACTCCTTATAAGCGCTCCCCACAATTTGAGCAATATAGATGTTTCGATTTATTTTTAGTGCCACAATGCTCGCAAAAATGGTTAGACGTCCCTTTATCTGCTACAAGTATTTCACGAATAATAAAGTACAAACTACTTAAAACGATGAAAAATCCACCGCAAATAATCAGAATTGCTGTGTACAGATGAGTAGGTGTGCTAATAAGCTGTTCAAAAATTGAGTTATCACTATAATACAATGATCCATACCCAATCATTAGGGCACCTACGATAGTTGTAACAATTAAGAATTTATGTAGCTTTATGTCTTGATTAGCCAAAGTTTTTTTAGCAGCGAGTTGTCCATCAGTTGCCTTTTTAGCATTTTTTAATAAAGAAAGTATCATTGTCGCAATTGCTACAGATAGAATTAAATAAATAATTGATCTAGATATCAAACTAACAAACGCAAAAAACAGCACAACCACTAGCATCTGGTAAGCTTTTTTGGTATTCATTATTGCACCTCATATCACACGTTTATCATCCTATTCTATCAAAAGGTATGATAAAAAAATAGAGCGATAGGGCTGTTCCCTATCGCTCTTACGCTTACAGATGCTTTTCTAAGAACTCAAGCATCGTTTCGTATACTTTTATTTCATTGTGTTTCTTTGAAAAACCATGACCTTCGTCATCGAGTACTAGGTATTCAACTTCTACTCCGTTTTTCTCTAGAGCAGCGACGATTTGATCTGATTCATCTTTTACAACTCGGGGATCATTCGCTCCTTGGATAACGAGCATTGGATTTACCATCGTATCTAAGTAGGTAATCGGAGAATCTTTCTCCAATCTCTCTCTATCTTCTACTGCATCCCCTAACCAACGCTTCATCATAGGTTTCCAATGTTCTGGTACCGAGTTTAAGAAAGTAAATAAATTACTTACACCAAAAATATCAACGGTTGCTTTAAATAAATCTGCATGTCTCCCTGCAAGTAACAGTGCCATATAGCCGCCGTAGCTTCCCCCAACTACGAACAATTTATCTGGACTAGAAATGTTTTGTTCAAACAACCACTGAATGCCATGCACACAATCAAGTCTAGGGCCTTCACCCCAATCTCCCTCAACGAGCTTTTCAAATGAAGCACCATAACCAGTGCTGCCTCTAAAATTAGGAGCAAAGATTGAATAACCTCTATTTAAGAAGCATTGAAACATAGCACGAAACGATTTGCGTTCAGCTGCTTGTGGACCTCCATGTGGCCAAAAAATAGTATACCCATTAGCTAAATCTGATTTTGCTTTAAAATAAAGGGCCTCTATCTCCATTTCATCAAACGATTTATAGATAATGACTTCTGGTTCTACCATTTGGTCGGAAGTAATTCCTAACACATGGTTTGTAGTTACCTGCTCCCATGTTCCTTCAACTAAGCGGAATATATTAACTGGTATCGTTGCACTTCTTCCCAACACATAAATTGAGCCGCTCTCAGCAATCGTTAACTGCTCAATAATATCTGTAGGAACTTCAAGCTTAGTTACTTCCCGGGAACTAATAGAATAAGAGTAAAGTTGGTCAGTAACACCTTTTTCAGTAACGAAGTAAAATGTATTTAGGAATTGGTTCCATTTTAAGATTTTCACAGACTCAGAAGGTATTTTCTGAACTGGGAGAAATTCTCCGTTCAAAATGTTATAAGATGCGATGTAAGAAAACTCATCGCCATAATTGGTAACAAAGTATACGGTGTTTTCATCGGTGTAAACTGGATTTGACACAGTATGAACTTCATCCTTTGTTGGCGTTAACAAACGCTTTTCACCATTTACAACTACATAGCCAAGTGAATATGTATTAGCCAGTGTGTTTACGATGACATAGCTACTTTCATCTGGAGCTAGTCCTTCCATGTATATAGGGGCACCCTCACCTTTTTCAAGCAAAACATCTTTGTTCGTTTTCAGGTCATAGCGATGCAGGTTTAAGAACTGCGGGTTTTCCTTCGAGGTCATGTAGTAAATTCTTTCACCGTCTTTGGAAGAGTTAGTAAAGAAAAATTTATCCGTTTTTTCCCCAACAAGTAACGGTTGTGGTTTTCCTCCTTCAAAAGGAAGCGCATAAATTTGATAGTTTTCATCACCATCATGGTCAAAACCTGCTAGGACATAGCGATTATCATGATCGACTTTTAAAAAACTGCATTGCTGGTCCACTTGAGCAAATAGGTACGGAAACTGATTTGGGAAATCAATGGCCCATAAGTTTTGTTTCCCGTTTATATTACTACTGAAAATTAGTTTTTTTTCATCCTTACTAATTGTAAAAGTTGTAATAGAGTATGTACGAAAAAATTGGTCAACATCTGGTTTCGGAAATGGGATCATAAAAGATTAATCCTCCTTTAATCATTTACTATTTTAGTATTTACTTTCTCAAATGTATCATATTTATTTGAATTGTGTAATAACTACACCTCTAACCATTTTAGCAAATCTGAAAAGCTCGTTTTAGCATCCTCGTAACCCAATTTGTAAAGCTCGCTTAATCTATTTTTATCCCGTTCGACACGGTCTACTGTTAAAGGTCTGGAAGGTCTAAACACAAACACATTGCCTTGTTTCTCCTCTTCTTCAATATACTCAAGTGTAGCATTATAAACATTGTGTCTTATTTTTATCTTTTCTACTAAATGAGGGTATTTTTTTTTATGAATTCTCTCTACAAGCCATGAGATACGCTCTTTTTGCTTTCTGTAGCCAGCATTCCTAGTTAGAATGACCACGTTTTTTTCATTTCCATCCTCTACTGATTTTTTAATGGGGATCGGATCACTTATCCCTCCGTCTAATAAACTAAGACCATTATAAGGGACGATAGGTGCCATTAGTGGTAATGAGCTAGATGCCCGAAGTACTGTTGATATTTCTGCTCCTAAACAATCTCCCTTTTCAAAATAAACCGGGTCCCCTGTTTCACAATTTGTAGTTCCAATTAAAAACGTTTCAGGCACATCTTGAAACGTTTTATAATCGAAAGGAACATGTTTGTTAGGGATTTCATCAAAGATAAAATCCATCCCAAAAAGCCCTTTATTTCGAAATAAGTTTTTATAAGAAATGTAATTGGGGTGATCAACGTAATCTACGGTAACTTGATAGTTTCTCCCTCTTTGCCTAGAAATGTAAGAAGCCCCGTTACAAGCACCCGCAGAGACACCTATGATGTAGGGATAAAACAATTGCTGTTCACTGAAATACTCAAGAACACCTCCAGTATAGACACCACGCATCCCTCCGCCTTCTAGTACTAATCCAACATTCTTCACAAAATATTCCTTCTTTCTATATAGTGAGTGTGACTTTTATCCTTTTCTATATTTAAGACTTTGATTAGAATTATAGTATAAACACTGCTAAGAAACTACCAATTTGATTAAAAATAGACAATAAATGGTAGTTTCTTCATATTATCTGACAGTTTTAGGAGGAGTTATTGAGTATGGGGAACACTCAAGAAGTTAAAATGATTTGCAGCTACTGCGGTACTGGTTGTAGTCTAGTTGCGGAAATTGAAAACAACCGTATTGTAAAAGTTAGAGGAGACAAAGAAGGTGCCGTAAATAAGGGACAAACATGTATTAAAGGGGCGTTTGCTTTCAACTACGTTCATGCTGACGATCGTTTGAAAACACCACTACTTCGAAGAAATGGCGAACTTCAGCCAGTTTCATGGGAAGAAGCATTAACCTTTATTGCAGAAAAACTCACAACAATCAAACAAAGCTTTGGGCCAGAAAGCATGTCCATTTTCGCATGTGCACGGGCTACAAATGAAACAAACTATGTGACGCAAAAGTTTGCACGGGCCGTGCTAGGTATGAATAATATTGATGGATGTAACCGAACTTGACATGCGCCTAGCGTTGCCGGTCTGGCAACTGTATTTGGTGGTTCTGGAGCTCCTACTAATCGATTTGAGGATTTTGATCAAGCAAAGGTCCTACTTCTAATTGGATCAAATACGACAGAGGCACATCCAATTATCGCTAATCGAATTAAAAAAGCTGTAAAAGCAGGGTTGCGGTTATTTGTAATTGATCCAAGAAAAATTGATATGGTTAAGTCTGCTGAAAAGCATCTTCAACTTAAAGTTGGTAGTGATATCGCCTTACTAAACGCGATGATGCATGTCATTATTGAAGAAAAATTGTACGATAAAGACTATATAGAAAGAGTCTCAGAGGGCTTTGATGAATTGAAGGTTAAGGTGGCAAGTTATACTCCGGAGTATGCTGCTGAGATAACACGAGTACCTGCTGAAGATATCCGTGAAGTTGCACGCGCCTATGCCCAAGCTGGGCAAGGTATGATTGCATACACTCTAGGAATTACCGAACACCACTTTGGAGTTAATAACGTTTTGGATATCGCTAATATTGCGCTTCTTACAGGGAATATTGGAAAAGAAGGCACAGGTATTTTGCCACTTCGTGGACAAAACAACGTTCAAGGGGCAGGAGATATGGGCTGCTTACCTAACCAGTTAGTAGGTGGATTAAAGGTTAGCAATGATGTACACCGTAAAATATTCGAAGATGCTTGGGGTGTCAGCTTACCAAAGCAAAATGGTCATACGCAAACAGCGATGTTAGAAAAGATGTCCGAGGGGAATATGAAAGCTCTTTATATTATTGGTGAAAATCCAATTATGGCTGACGTAAATATGCACCACACGAAAGCAGCAATTCAAAACGTTGACTTATTAATTGTTCAGGATTTGTTTCTCCACGAAACAGCAAAAATGGCAGATGTAGTTCTCCCTGCAAGGTCTTGGGCTGAGGTTGATGGAACATACATTAACGCGGACCGACGTGTCCAAAGAACGCGCTTAGGAATTGAAGCACATCCAAACACAAAAGAAGATTGGCAGATCCTTTGTGAGTTGGCGCAACTAATGGGCTTTGACATGAACTATAATTCTAGTGAGGAAATTTGGAATGAAGTGCGATCACTAGTACCTGACATGTTTGGTGGGATGACTTATGAAAGATTTGACAACGAAGGAGGACTTCACTATCCTTGCCCAAGCGTTGATCACCCAGGCACATTTGTTTTACATGAGAGATTTCATCAAGGGATAACTCTTGTTGACAAGTCTCGGTTTATGCCTGTGGACTTCGTACTCCCCGCTGAGCCAACATGTCCCGACTATCCGTTTACCCTCACAACAGGTAGGCGCTTAGAACAATATAATACCCATTCACAGACAAGATATTACCCAGCAAATATCAAATTGAAACAGACAGAAGAAACGGTGGATATGCACGCTGAGGACGTCGCTGAGCTTAACATTGAAGACGGCGAATACGTATTGGTCCAATCCCGCCGTGGCAAAGTGAGCGTAAAAGCCAAGGTTTGTAAAAGAATGCAAAAAGGCGATGTCTTTATGAGTTTCCACTGGGCCGAGGTTCCTACAAACGCTCTTACCCTGAATGAATTTGATCCTATCTCTGGAACAGCGGAATACAAAGCTTGCGCAGTAAAAATATCTAAGATTGGGTCTTAAATATAAAAGAAAGGACAGCATATGCTATCCTTTCTTTTTATGTTTACAACTAGCTCGCTTTTTGCATTTCTACTTCTTTCATTGCTTTTATTCGTTGAATATCCTTCATCATAAAGAACGATGTAACTAGAGCAATGGCTAAAAAGCCAACAAACACGTAGAACGTTGCATCATAACTATTCGTCGTTTCACGGATATAAGCAACTAATAAAGGTCCCATTACACCTGCCATTGACCATGAAGTTAAGATTAAACCATGGATAGCTCCTAACTGTTTCGTACCAAATAAGTCACCAATAAACGCTGGTAATGCCGCAAATCCTCCACCATAAATCGTTAATACTAAGAAAATTAAAATTTGAAACATAAGCACATTTGTTATATTTGGTAAAATTAAGAAGGCCACTAACTGAATACTGAAGAAAATGGCATAAATTCTATGTCTTCCAATAAAGTCTGATGCACTTGACCACGCAAGTCGACCTGCTCCATTAAATAATCCCATTAACGCAACCATACTTGCTGCAGCTACAGTAGTCATACCCACTTTTTCTTGTGCCATCGGTGAGGCAACTGAAATAAGCATTAGACCTGTTGAAATATTGATAAACATCATTACCCATAACAACCAGAAGCGTTTCGTTTTTGCGGCTTCTTTTGCCGTTAATTGTGCTAGGTCCTGTGTTCCTTTAATATCATATTTTCCGCCACTAACTGTACCTGGCTCCATTCCTTTTGGTACCCATCCTTCTGGTGGCTTAGCAATATAAGATGCCCCCAAAAACATAAGAATAAAGTAAGCAACACCAAGAGTAAAGAATGTGTTAGATACACCGATATTCACAATTAAACGTTCTGCTATCGGTGCAGTAATTAACGCCCCCGCACCAAAACCTAAAACTGCCATACCGGTCGCCAATCCGCGACGATCAGGAAACCATTTCACCAATGTAGATACTGGAGAAATATAACCTAAACCGAGACCCATACCTCCTAAAACACCGAAAGTAAGGTAAAACAAAGGTAGAGATTCGAGCATAACAGCTACACCTGAGCCAAGAATTCCCGAAGTAAATAAAGTAGCTGCTAGTAAAGCTGATTTTCTAGGTCCTTGCTTTTCGACAAATTGACCAAAGGCAGCAGCTGACATTCCTAAAAAGAAAATAGCGATTGTAAATGCTAATGACACTTGCGTCTTTTGCCAGCCTAATGTTTCTAATGGCTTCACGTATACACTATACGCATAAGCTGATCCAATCGATAAATGGATTGCTACTGCTGATAAAGCAATTAACCAGCGATTTTTCATAATGTATTTCCCCTCTGCAATATGATAACTAATTACCCATTTGTCAGATCATCTGACTTATAAATCATTTTATATGTATACTTTAGCTATAATTTATAATTTTGAAAATAACCTATGGGACATTTTCATAAAATGTTAATGACTTTATGAATATTATGTTCACAATTTCACAAAAGGATATATTTTTCCTTCTTTCTTTTAGACGTAAATAGGAAAAGGAGTTTGATCGCTATGAAAAATACAGCATAATTAGAAATCTCAGCTTGAAGTGAAAGAAAACGAAGAATTAGACGGAAATCTATTCGAAACAATTTTTAATTGATGAAGCATTTTGTTAAGTGGCTAGCAAAAACCCTTTAATTTCTCTTTTTTGGTTAGTATTACATCTCATATAATCTTTCCACTAAGGTTAGGATATGGTGTAAGGAGGGATTAAGATGCCAAATACAAATAAATTACTCGTACCTGGTATTGAACAAGCATTAGATCAAATGAAATATGAAATTGCCTCAGAGTTTGGAGTTAGATTAAATGCAGATGATACATCCCGTTCTAATGGTTCTGTAGGCGGAGAGATCACTAAGCGGCTTGTTCAGATGGCTGAACAACAGCTTAACGGTCAATAGGAAATCCTATGACTCGGTATACACGAACTAAACGCAAGCATTTTCATAATGCAGCTTCGAAAAATAACATGACTCCAACTGAAAGTGTATATAACGAAGAAATTGCTGATGAAAATGTAGACCTTGCAAAAGCTAAGAAACATAAAAACAAGCATTGACCAAGATAATAAAGAGGTGACAGTTTTGTCACCTCTGTTTATTACTCAGCGTAATACATGAGAGCAAGTGCTCCAGGACCTGTGTGGGTACTAATGATAGGAGTTGTATCCATAATTTTTATGTCTTGAAAACCAGTTGCTCTTAGCAAGGCTTCTTTCAAGTCATTTGTTAACTCGAGTGCATCAGCTTGGGCAATCCCAATTGCTTTTATTGTTTTGTTAGTCGTTTCTGTCTCTACTTGTTTTGTTAAATATTTAATTAATTGTAAGTAAGTTCTAACTTTTGAAACTGGTGTATAAACCCCATCAGCCAGAGAGGCAATAGGTTTAATTTTTAGTAGCGAGCCAAGGAGATACTTTCCTCTACCAATCCTACCACCTTTAGCCAAGTATTCCAACGTATCTACCATTATATAGAGCGACGTATTCTCTCTGATTTTGTTTAATTTTTCGATGATTTCAGCAACTGTTTTACCTTCATTGGCCATTTTTGCAGCCTCTACGACTTGAAACCCAAGTGCACAAGAAATAAACTTGGAATCTACTACTGTAACTTTTGACTTCGACATTTGTGCACCGCTTTGAGCAGAGCCGACTGTTCCACTCATTCCACCTGTTAAATGGATGGATATAATCTCACTCCCGTCTTCTCCAAGACGGTCATAAACATTAGCAAACACACCAACAGAAGGCTGCGAAGTTCTAGGGATTTCATTAGATTGTTTAAGTAAAGTAATGTATTCTTTTGCTGACACATCCACACCATCGATATAGGACTTTCCGTCTACTGTAATTGTTAGTGGGACTACCTCAACACCTAAGGCATGTAATTCTTCCCTTGGAAGATCAACAGTTGAATCTGTTACAATTTTAACTTTCTTCACATAAGCACCCCGTTTTATGTACATATTCTAGTAAACATTTAAATCTATCATACTATAAAAGAGGTTATAATGATAATTTTTAACGCACAACCTACCAAAAAGGATCAGAGCAAAAAACGTGAGAGTTCTTTTGCTCTGATCCTTTTCGTTACTCTATGCCACTTTCTTTAATTGCATGTTCCCAACTAGGGAAGTAGTGAAGGGCACTTCTCATTAACTCAGGGTGGCTTTTTTTGACCTTTTTCTTAGCTAAAGCTTCACCACTCGAATGTAGTTGGTTAATTGAGCTAATCACTTGATCAACACTCATATCCATTTCCATCTATATACCCCCTCCTTTCTTTGCTAATATTTCCATTTTTTCCAAAACTCAAAGAAGTATACAAATGAAATATACGAAAAAAAGTAAAAATAAAGATAAAACTACACGAAAGGTGCCCTCTGTGATAAAATAACGTTTGTCTATTGTTGTAGAACGAGGAGGGAAAACGTTGAAAAAAGTACCATTTATAGCTGTAGAAGGACCAATTGGCGTTGGTAAATCTTCTTTAGCGAGGGAAATTTCCGATTATTATCAATACACGTTACTTAATGAAATTGTTGAGGAGAACCCTTTTTTAGGTAACTTTTATAAAGACATTAATGAGTGGAGCTTTCAAACAGAAATGTTCTTCTTATGTAATCGGTATAAACAATTAGAAGATATTCAAAAATATCATTTAGCAAAAGGCCAACCGACCGTTGCCGATTATCACATTTTTAAAAATCAAATATTTGCAGAACGAACATTACAAAGCCTACAATATGAAAAATATAAAAAGATCTACTATATCCTGACAGAAAATATGCCTGAACCAAACTTAATCATTTATTTAAGAGCTAGTTTAGATACCTTATTAGAAAGAATTTCTCTAAGAGGACGAGATATTGAAAAAAACATAGACCCAGCGTACCTGTTTCAACTCTCATCTGACTACGACAAGTTTATGGAAAAATTCAGCAACGATCATCCAAACGTCCCAGTAATAACGTTTGATGGTGATAAGATAGATTTTGTTAAAAATAAACACCACTTAAAATCCATCTTTTCTGAAATAGATCAACATCTTTTAGTAAATAACTAATCTTATGGGAGTTGGAAAAGAATGATTGATACAACAATCAAAAATAATGCACTAATTACTTTGGCAGGAACTGTCGGGGTCGGTAAATCTACATTAACTAGAAATCTAGCAAACGCACTAGACTTTAAAGCTTCCTTTGAAAAAGTCGATGGAAACCCTTATTTAGAGGATTACTACGCTGATTTTAAGCAATGGTCATTTCACTTGCAAATATATTTTTTAGCTGAGAGATTTAAACAACAAAAAGCAATGTTTGAAAGTGGCTATGGCTACGTACAAGACAGAAGCATTTATGAAGATGTGGGAATTTTTGCAAAGCTGCAGTATGATCAAGGAAATATGACTGATCGTGACTTTGAAACATATAGTTCTTTGTTCGAAGCTATGACTTTATCTCCTTATTTTCCAAAACCAGATGTCTTAGTTTATTTAGACGGCTCTCTAGAAAAGATTTTAGAGCGTGTCCATAGACGTGGCCGAAAAATGGAGACAGATACTCCGCTAAAATTCTGGGAAGACCTTTATGAACGTTACCAAAACTGGATTAATGAATTTACTATCTGTCCAGTCCTAAAACTAGATATCGAATCGTACGATAGCCATGATCCAGAATCAATTGCTGATATCATTAAGAAAATCGAAAAAATTACTACTGAAAAAAAAGAAGTAGTGTTTAAATAGGTGAAAAGAGGAGTAGTTTACACTCCTCTTTTTGTTGTCCATAGATAGCGCTTGCAGCTAGTCAATTCTTACGTTGAAAAAAGAACGCAAAACTGCGTTCTTACCTTGTAATTGACAATGCTAATTTAAGGTGGAAATAACTAATTTCTTCTGGTAACGCCTCTTTTAATGGCTTTAACTTTTCACCACCTAGCTCTAAGCGTTTTTCTTGAATTAGCTGATCGAATTCAGGTGGCAGGACTCTGGCCCATTCTAACTTCATTCCTTCAAGGGCACCTTGGAGAAGATGTTGTTCAATCGTTGCTACCTTTAGCTCTCTTTCTAATGCAATTTCTTGAATACTCTTACCTTCCGTATAAAGTTGAATAGACAATAAGTAACTTGGATCTTCCTCTTTTTTCTGAGAACCAGCTACTTTCTCTACCATCTCAGTCTGTATGTTATTCTCTTCAGTAAATTCGACAATCGCTTTGAGAAACTCGGTACCATATTTTGAGAACTTCATTTCACCTACACCTTTTATTTGCAACATATCCGCCCTAGTCTGAGGATAATACTTACACATCTCTTTTAAAGTAACGTCAGAAAAAATAATATAAGGTGGAAGCTTTTCTTTTTCGGCTATATTTTTACGAAGTTGACGGAGTAGCTCAAATAACTCTGAGTGTACCGGTTCTTCTTTTCTCAGCGGTTTAATCTTCTGCCAAACTTTTTCGCCATTTTTTAATACGGAAATTGCGCTTTCTGTTAGCCTAACCGTCGGATATTGTCCTGCAGACAATGCTAGGTACCCCTCAGCAATAAATAGCTGGGTCAATTCGCTTATTTCTTTTTCAGTCTTGTCTTTCATTATTCCATAAGTTGACAAACTGTCTAATCCTAATTCCTTAATTCTTTTATTACTAGAGCCTCTTAATACTTGTGCAATAAGTGTGACACCGAAGCGTTCCTTCATCCTCGCCACACACGAAAAGATTTTTAGTGCTTCTAAAGTAACATCAATTTCTTCTAAATCCGATTTACAATTTGAACATTTTCCACAGCTGCTTACCCCTTCGTCACCGAAGTAATTCACAATATATGTTTGTAAACATTTGGTTGTATGGCAGTAATCGACCATAGCTTGAAGCTTACTGTACTCATGAACTTTCCGTTCATCATCTCCGGTCGACTGTTCAATTAAGTATTTCTGTGTTTGAACATCTTTACTCGAAAACAGTAGTATACATTCACTATTTTCTCCATCTCGTCCAGCTCGACCTGCTTCTTGATAGTACCCCTCCATACTCTTTGGCAGCTGATAATGGAGAACGTATCGAACATTGGATTTATCGATGCCCATTCCAAAGGCATTTGTCGCAATGATAATCTTCTCATCGTCAAAAATAAACTTCTCTTGATGGTTATTTCGAATTTCTTCTGACATCCCTCCATGATATGTGACAGCTCTTACACCATTTTTCTCGAAAAACAATTGAAGTTCTTCTACATCTTTTCGTGTAGCTGTATAAACAATACCACTCTCATCTTTTAAGTTGTTTATGAAATCTAAAACGTATTGCCGCTTATTGCCCGTTTTAACAACTGAAAAGGCTAAATTTTCCCTTTCGTAGCCAGAAAGAAATTCAAGTGGGGAACTTAGTAAAAGTCTCTCTTTTATATCCGATGCAACAGTTTTAGTCGCAGTAGCAGTAAAAGCAGCAATCCTAGGGCGTTTAGAAAGTTGTTGAATGAGTCGGCCAATTTTTGCGTAGCTTGGGCGAAAATCATGCCCCCACTGAGAAATACAGTGAGCCTCATCAACTGCAATTAGACTAATAGGTAATCGCTGAAGAAAATTTATAAATTGATTAGTCTCCATTCTTTCAGGTGAGACATAAACCAGCTTATATAACCCTTGGTTAGCCTCTTCCATCATTACTTGTTGATCATTTTGAGATACAGTGCTATTGATATAGATTGCCGGGATTCCAATACTGTTAAGTGTATCTACCTGATCCTTCATTAAAGAGATAAGTGGGCTTATAACGATTGTTATTCCTTCTAGTATCATAGCAGGCACTTGATAACAAATTGATTTTCCGCCTCCTGTCGGCATGATACAAAGAGCATCACGACCTTCAAGTATTGTATCTATGATTTCCTGTTGATTTTTGCGAAAGCTTGTATACCCGTAATATTTTTTTAATATAGACAACGGTGTATAGTCCGTAAATGATTTTTCTACCATATCTCCAACTCCATAAAAAAGTATCATTGTTAACATAACATAGAGACCTATAAATGTGAAAGCATTATCTAGGTAAATAGAAACGTACTAATAGGTAGATAATAGGAGAGAAGTGAAAACTATTTGAAGGGAGTAAATCCGATGACAAAACGAAAGGCAAACCCTAGAAAAGAAGGGAAAAATAAACACGGTGGCCATGTAAGTCCACTAGGAAATTCCCCACAACAAGAATTTGCTCGTGAACCTTATGTTGAGGCAGGACAAGCAGGGAAACAGAATAACGACAAACGTTAAAAGGAATGGCCAATTGGCCATTCCTTTACGTTTGTAGTGTTTTTACATAAATACCTTTATACGTTTGGATACAAGCTGCAACACATAGACCACAACCATTACAGTTGCTTTCGATAACTGTTGGTTTTCCATCAACTATAGATAACGTATCAGCTCCTGTTGGACATGCTCTTACGCAATAATCACAAAGTATACCTTTGTAAGCTAAGCAGTTAAATTCAAATATTCTTGCAACACCAAGTTTTTCCTTTGCGCCACTGCTCTCTAATGCGCCCGTCGGACAATTCGTAACACATTGATTACAAAATGTACAAGGCGTCTCGTTTGGGTTAATAATTGGTGTTCCTGCTAATTTTGCTCCATATTCCACAGAGAAAAGACTAATGGTTGAAGTGGGACATACATCCGCACATACACCGCACCGAGAACAAGTAGATAGAAAGAATAGTTCGTTAGCACCTGCTCCAGGCGGTCTCATAAAAGTCCGCTCCTCAATCGTAGTTCCAATGACTTCTCCCAAAAATCGAAAGGAAGAACGAAAATTCTCCTTTAGATACTGTCTCCTGTTCATTTTTTCAATCATTACTGCATCACTGCCGTTTTATGCTGCATTGCGTCATCGTCTTCGAAATTTGTGTAAGCGAGGCAGATCGTTACAATGCCATCTATTTTTTTGAATGACTCACCAATTCGGTAGCTTTCATCAACGGAAGGCGCTTCAAGAGTTAAAATAATTTTAACCTCCTGTTCTACGTGATGAACTTCTAAACCAGGAAGCTTCTCAAGTTGTTCAATTACTTCAGCTGTTTTTCCTTTTACTGTGATTAGCATAAATCCTGATATGACCATGCTTACACCTCCGATAACGTTATTTTAATCGTTAAAAGCTGCTTTTTCTTCCCCAGTATCTAGACCGTGACATGTTACACACACATATCTTGGGCCAAAAATTCCTTTTGAGGGGTCTTCATTGACAAAATGGTCAATTGGTATAACTCTAGCCCCCATAGCCTCAGCATTCTCATGACACATTAAGCAACTAGCCCCTAGTGTTTGTGGATTCCATCTGCCTGTATGATCTGTTGGTTGAAGTGTTGGTGCCGTTATCAGAACCATGGTAGCCGCTTCTGCTCGTTCTTGGCTTAACTGTGGAATACTGGCGAGTTTTCCTTGCTCTTTAACTGGTTGTTCTACCTTTGGTTGTTCACTTGGTTTTGCCACTGTTTTGCTATCAGAGTCCTGTAAGAGAGTAACACCGACGACAATAGCGAAGATCAGTATTCCTAGTGCGGCTGCAAATAAAAAATAATGTGGTTTTTTCATGTTCGTTCGTCCCCCCTCTTTATGCTTTCAATACTTGAACAGCACATTTTTTATAATCAGGTTCTTTTGAAATCGGACAATACGCATCTAATGTTGCATTATTTATCATTGTTTCTTCAGCAAAGAATGGGACATACACTAAACCTCTTGGCGGCTTTCCGCGTCCTGTCGTAGTCGCTTTTACTTTTGTTTCACCACGTCGTGACCTGACGATTACCCAGTCCATATCCCCAATTCCTATCGCAGCAGCATCGTCAGGATGCATTTCGCATAGTGCTTCTGGATATGCTCGGTGAAGTTCCGGGACACGGCGCGTCATCGAGCCACTATGCCAATGCTCTAGAACTCGTCCTGTACATAACCAGAAAGGAAATTCGTCATCTGGAATTTCAGCAGCATCCTCAAATGGTCGGAAGAAAATAGTTGGGCGATGGTCGGTGGATTTATAGAAATCGATGTTTTTGTATTTTCCGATTTCTCCAAAGGTTTCAACACCCACTTGATCAAAACCTTGTTTTTGATCTCCATGAGCATAGCGCCATTTCGTTTCGAGCCATTCGCCATTTACTTCACGAACTGGCCAACGCATTCCATGTTGTTTTAGATATTCATTGTAAGGGCCTAACTCTTTGGCACTTGTTTTTAATTTGTAGCCAAGCTCCTGAACAGCTGGATTTTGATGAAGGTGCGGTGCAGAAAACAAACGGTACTCTTCAAACATCCGAACACAAACCTCATGCTCATCAATTAGATCATTCTTTTCATAATCCCAGATGTCAGGACCATGTTTCCCAAAGACAACATCGAAGGCAACGTGCTCACCAATTTTTTTCCCTTCAAGCACCCTTTTTGCGACTTGAACCATTGCCCAGAGATCCCACTTTGCTTCTCCAGGTGGCTCCTGACATTTCTCAAAAATGGAGTTACGTCGCTCTGCGTTTCCAAACATCCCTTCTCTCTCAACCCACATTGCTGCAGGAAATACGACGTTCGCCATCTCAGTAGAACGAGTTGGGTATACTTCTGACACAACAATAAAACCATCGATGACTCCTTTTCCATCTGTGTCTATACCCCTGAACCGATTTGTTTTTGGTAATGTTTGACCCCAGTTATTAGACATACTCCAAAGAAACTTGACGTTTCCGAGCCCTAGTTGTCTAAACATTGCAATCGTATGAAGCCCTGGCTTTTCTATCGAGTCTAAGTAACCTTCTGGTAAATTCCAGATCATTTCACTAAAACGTCTATGTTCTGGATTGTTAACCACTAAGTCAGCTGGTAAACGATGTGCAAAAACACCGACCTCACGTGCTGTTCCACAAGCACTCGGTTGCCCAGTCAGTGAAAAAGGACCGCTACCAGGTTCGCTAATCTTTCCTGATAAAAGATGAACATCATAAATTAAGTTGTTCATCCATGTTCCACGGGTATGTTGATTTACCCCCATGGTCCAAGTAGATACAATTTTCTTGTTCGGATCAGCAAACTCTTTAGCTAGGGCTTCTAGATCTTCGGCAGGTACACCTGATAGCTTAGATACATAATCAAATGTATAGTCAGAGACCATTTCTTTAAATTCATCAAAAGTGATCGACCACGAGTCGTTTACTTTTTGACCAATTTCACTCTTGTCATAACCATCCTCGATGGCATGACCCAAGTTTTCTTGACCAGCCTTAAATTGGCAATGTTCTTCAACAAACTGCTTATCATAGGAGTCTGTTTGTATTAAGTAATTGATAATACAGTTTGCAATTGCTAAATCTGTTTGAGGTCGAAAGACCATGACTTTATCCGCTGCCTCAGATGTACGTGTATGGTACGTTGTTAAATCATAGTGCAATACCGTTGGATCTGAAAGCTTTCTAGCAATCATACGGGAGTATAACACTGGGTGCATCTCTGCCATATTTGCTCCCCAAGTCACAAAAACATCTGCCTTATCTAAATCATCATAACAACCCATTGGTTCATCAGATTGAAATGTCGACATAAAGCCAGTTACAGCACTTGCCATACATAACCTTGCGTTTGGGTCAATATTGTTATTCTGAAGGCCAACCTTCCATAGTTTCACAGAAGCATACCCTTCATGAATCGTTTGTTGGCCCGATCCCCAAAAAGCAATTGAGTTAGGATCCGTGTCATGCGCTTCTCTAATTTTACTTGCTACTAAGTCAAGAGCTTCTTCCCATGATGCTTCGCGGAAGCCTTCCATGGTTCCCTTTTTACTATTATCTTCACGAATAAGAGGCTTTGTTAAACGATCTTTACCAAAAAGTATTTTTCCTAGATAATAACCCTTAATACAGTTTAAACCTCTGTTCGAGCGGTTGTCTGGATCACCTTTTACAGCGATAACTTTACTCTCTTTCACTCCCACTAGCACTCCACAACCAGTACCGCAATAGCGGCAGACCGCCGTTTTCCACTCATCTGGCTCAATGGACTGTGCCTCTACTTCTACCGGATCTTTCTCAGGCTGTTTCGGTACTAGCGTAGAGACTTGTTTTTGAGTACATCCTGCCGCCACCATTGCCGAAGAGATTGCTGCTGCCTTAAGCAAACTTCTACGTGTAAGTTCCATTACAACTTTTCCCCCTTCACCTCGTAAGGCATGTGAATTTGTTGCTTTTTTGTCTATATGGTCTAAGACCCTTGATAAGGCTAAATAGTGCAGATTGAAGCCAAGCACCACATAAGCTACAATCGCCTAATTTTTGAATTAAGTTTTCAATAAAAACCCAACTCTATTTCATTTTACCTTTGGTTATCAGTCAGAAAATGTGATAGAAGTCACTTTTAGTTGTGATATCTTTATGAACAAAGGCGCTAGACAAAAGAAAAAAACCGGCTAAATAGCCGGTCTTGTTTATTAAGCTTCGTTTTCTAGTTCACGTTCACGTTTACGCTTTCTACGAAAGACAATCGTTGAAAGAACAATACTTACTTCGTATAGGAAGATTAGTGGTATGATTACTAACACATCTGAGATAAAATCAGGAGGTGATATTAATACCGATATGACAACAATAAAGAAGAACGCATACTTTCTGTTTTTAATCATTCCTTTTGGTGTAATAATTCCTAAACTAGTTAGAAACATGACGACTAAAGGCATTTCAAAAAGTATACTAAAGGGTATTGTCATGCGTAACACGAACTGAAAATACTTGTCCGTTGTAAACATCATTTGGAACATATCTCCACCTAAATTGAAGAGAAAGTTCAAGACTAATGGTAATACAACGAAATAACCAAAAGACAATCCTGCTACGAATAAAAACAATGACGCTGGAATATAAGTCAAGGTTACTACTTGTTCTTTCCTCGTTAGTGCTGGCTTAACGAATAACCATATCTGAAAAATAATCACTGGTACTGTTAAAGCTAGGGCAATTGTTCCTGATAATAGAAAATAGACATAAATAATATCCATTGGGCCTAATACGGTCAATGGCATGTCCAAGTCTTTGACAAACCAGTCGTAAATATCATTAATAAAGATAAAACTGATTATAAAAAAGATGATAAATGCTCCTAAAATAACAATGATCCTTTTTCGTAATTCATCTAAATGATCAAGAACATTCATACTTTGATCAGACATGCTTCACAGCTCCTTAAACAACATAAAAAGATGCAAGACGGATAAAAATCTCACATCTTTACCAAATATCCTTTTTACATACTATATAGTTACATTAAGTATGATATTAATTCTTTGTTTTAGCTTTTGGCTTTTCATCTTCAAATTCTTCTACAACATCTTTCGTTAGCTCGCGAGTTGATGATTTGAACTCTCGTAACGTCTGTCCCACAGCTTTCCCTAACTCTGGTAATTTCTTTGGTCCAAAAATAATTAATGCTATTACAAGAATTAAAACTAAGCCTGGTATTCCGATGTTCGTTAACATTGCTGTACCCCCTATAGTAAATATAATTTCGATATTTACTTTAATTATTACTCCATTAGTATACATGATGCAATTCATATATTCTACTCTATGTTAACAGAAACATGCTAATTTTTTGTTACATTTGTCTTAGAAAAATTTACAATTCCAATTATATTCCGAGAAAAATTCACTAGAAACGATATATCTTGGATTATCTTCAGCACTTTCTACCATATTAATGTTTGAGAAAACGAAATCAGTATTCCTCCATTAATAGACTCATAGTATACTATATACTATGACAACCACATACATACTGTAGAAAAAGGTGATCTATTGTATTTATTTTTAATCAATAATCAATCTGGGAAAGGGGCAAAAGTATGGAAAAAGGTTTTGCCTATCATTCAGAGTAAAGAAATTACATATAGAGCAATCTTTATGAGTAAACCTGAAGATATAGTACCTATTTCAACAATAATAGGCGAACAACCACTCAAAGCTATCATTATCATTGGCGGCGATGGCTCCATCCATCATACGTTAAGATGTATTGAAACTACAGAAATCCCGATCGGAATTATTCCTGCAGGCTCAGGAAACGACTTTGCCCGAGCTCTAAAAATTCCCAAGCAGAGTTCTGAAGCATTAAAGGTCATCTTACAGGGAAAAACGAAAAAGATTGATCTGATTAAAGTAAATGAAATACCTTGCGCCACTATCGTTGGAGTTGGTTTCGATGCAAAAGTCGCGGAATTAGCTAACCAAACAAAAATAAAGCAATGGCTGAATACCTTTAAATTAGGAAAGCTTGCTTATATTTATGGAGTTGTAAGAGGTGTGTTCTCCTACCAACCAACTGACATTACGATAAAAATTGATGGAAAAATAAAAACTTACCAAAATGTATGGTTAATCGCTCTAGCTAATACTCCTTATTACGGCGGTGGCCTTAAGATTTGTCCTAATGCCGATTATACGGATGGAAGCTTGAGTATTTGTGTTGCCCACTCCTTGACACGTCTCGAGCTATTACTATTTTTCCCGTTAGTGTTCCTAGGAAAACACACTCTCCACCCTTCAGTAGACGTAATGGATGGCAAGGAATTTCATATCTCATCTAAAACCACTATTCCTATGCAGGCTGATGGCGAGCCATTGGGGGATACACCAAAAACTATCAGTGTTAGAAAAAGAGCACTCCACATTCTAGTGTAATACCATAAGAAAAGCGTAAGCGCCCTGGTTAACCAAGGCGCTTACGCTTTTCTTATGACATCCATTTTGGTGGAGTATTTTTGTCCCAGTAAATGTCCCCGAGATCGTAATGATGTTCAAATTGATCTTCAATAAGATGATAATGGAAATTAAAAGAATGACCTTCACGTGGGTGGTTTACACGTCGGACATGAAAACGAGCAATATCAGTGCCTGTCTCTTGATTAAAGATGTGAAAGATTTTTTCCCCATAACCGTTTGAAGGTTTTTCAGTGACCTCAAACCTTACTAGTTCTTCTCCGTTCACTTCGTTTACTAAACCGCGGATAACCTCTTCAATTTTTGGAAGAATTACCTCTAAGAACTGGTCACCGACTACATTAGAAATTTTCGGACCAAATTTTTGGAAAGATTGTGTTTTTGCTTGTTCATAAGCATAGTTAATAAATTGTTCATGAACATCTATTGATGATTCTGTAATTGTTGCTTCACTAATTTGCTCTAAGTTTTGCTCGGAATTTGCTAGTTCCTCTTTATTAACCGATAACTCCTGATCATTGTCTGAGGCTTCAGCGTCAAGGTAGGTCGGAGGTATATATAATCCGAACGTCATAAATGTAATTAAGACTACAGAAAGTTTGGTTAACCAAAGTCTCATATGTAAACGCCTCCTTACATACTTTTCTATTATTTTACCACAACTAAACTAAAAGTCTATGAAAGTATAATTACATTTTTTTAAATAAAATTAAGCCTGCAGAAATATACAGGCCAAATTCCCTCACTTATAACTTTTCCAATCGAGATTACTCTCGTTTAACAACTCTTCAAATGACTTGTTTTTTTCTTTCTCTTGTCTCCTTTGTCTTTCACGCTCTCTAGCTTCCTCTTGTATCCTTTGTTCTTCCTCTTTTAGAGATTTGCTCGTTTCCTTTAATTTTGCTAAAACTTCCTTACTTATCCGTTCATTAAGATGAACGGTTCCATCATCCTTTTTACTATTCTGTTGCTTCTTTTTCATTCAATCACCTTCTTAATTCTTTTCTGCTTTTCTTTTCGGAAAAATATTGGCATCACTTTACTATCATTAATTTAATCAATTTGTACATGATAATCAATACAAGTAATTCAATATCCTCAAATAGAGGTGAATTTTATGGTATTTGTTTTATTTATTGTAGTTGCAGCCATAACCGTATACGCAGCAACAAAACTATCCAAATATGCAGATATTATTAGTGAAAAAACTGCAGTCGGTGGTATGCTAATCGGTTCAATGTTATTAGCAGGTGCTACATCACTTCCAGAAATAACCACAAGCTATACTGCAGTTATGTTAAATAACCCTGACTTGGCGGCAGGAAGTATACTTGGGAGCAATTTGTTTAATCTTGTTATCTTAGCGTTTTTAGATCTATATTTTCGTAAGGATCAATTTTTTGAACGAGTATGGACACAGCACCGTTATACAGCTGGAATTGGGATTGCCCTTATGTTTATTATCTTGTTTTCACTTCGTTTAGACGCAATGTTTATTATCTTAGGAATAGGGATTGATACGTTTATTATTCTTGGAGGATACATACTTGGGATGATAATCTTATCAAAATTAAAGCAGACGTCAAAAAGCAGTGATCAAGAAGCGGAAAGAGAGCAAGCATTACCCAATATGACTGCCAGAAGTGCTACAATCAGGTTTACAATAACCTCGGTCATCATACTCATTACTGGGTCAGCCTTAACGATAGCAGGTGACCAAATTGCAGTAATTACCGGTTTAGGAGCAAGCTTTGTCGGTAGCTTTCTCATAGCAGCATCAACATCCTTACCAGAAGCAGTAGCTTGCTTTGTTGCCTGTAAGTTACGAAATTTCAATTTAGCAATCGGATCTATTTTAGGTAGCAATTTGTTTAACATTCTCATTTTATGCGGGACAGATATTTTTTATCGCCAAGGACCATTATTAGTTCATGTTGAACCTGTTCATGAACTCACAACATCGCTTGTGATCTGCCTGTATTTAATTACCTTTTATCTTCTCATTCGACACAAACCTAAGACAAGCTTTCGCTATTCAATGCCTTCTCTACTTATCATTTTTTCCTATTTTATCACTAGTTACTATATCTTTATTTATTCTTAAATGGAAAAGTCACCTGACTTTTCCTATTTTCATTTCATAATACCTTGATGCGGTACCTTTTTCATTATATAATTCAGGTGAAAATTAGCGATATATGAAACTTTTTCTTTATAGAGACGTATGAAAAATAAGAGATAATTGGAGGGAATAACATGGATAACAACAAAACATTTAAATTAGACATAGACGAAAAGGTTAAGGAGTATTTCAAACCATTAAATAACAATGAGGATGACGTAAATCGATTGTTGGAACGGTTAAACGGATTAGGGGCAGATGCTCAGAAAAATGCTGGCGAGTCTTTAGAGGCATTAAAACGTCCAGTGAAGGAAATGATGGACCAACCTAATAATGAGTTACCAAAAAATTTACTTCGTTTAAGAGAAATTGTTGCGGAGCTTGAGCCTAGTCACTTAAAGAAGGGGCAAGTTCAAAGTATGCTTGACCGTTTGTTACGAAGGAATCCAATGGAGCAATACGCTAGAAAATATAAAACTGTTGAATCTCAGGTTGACAATATCATTGGCGCTTTACTCGTTGGAAAGGATAAACTCCAAGAAGACACCGTTATGCTTCATCAGTTAAAAGAAGTTGCCGTTGCAAGGATTCACGGTTTAAATGAACAAATTGAAGTAGGTAAAAAACTTAACACAATGCTAGAGGAAAAAATGACCGAAGAAGACTGGGTAGAACGGAAACCTGCGTTATTAAAAGGACAGCAAAAAGTCATTTCAAGAATTAAAAACATGTCTCAAGCAGTACTCGTACTACAACAATCTTTGGCAAGTGTTGATTTGATCGTGGAAAATAACGAAAAGCTTGAAGAAGCGATCTTTAACGCGATTACTATGACAAAAAACATTATTACCGTAACGGCTTCTATTCAACTTGCATTAGGTAATCAGAAAACAGTGATCGATGCTGTAAAAAATGTAAACGAAGCAACCGAAGCTATGCTGTTATCAAATGCCCAAATGTTAAAATCCAACACTGAAGAAACATTAAAAATGTTAGAAGAGCCTTCCATTGCCATTGAGACATTCCGTAAAGCCTATGACGATGTATATTCCGCCATTAAGCTTACCGAGAGTTCAAATGAACGTATTATTGAAAGTGGGAAAAAGTTTATTCTTGAACTTGACGACTTAAATAATCAAATGAAACAAAAGTTATTAGATTAACTAGTGAGGAGGGTTCCATATGCCCTTATTTTCTAGACTTTTTGAAATTCCATTTTTTGAAAGTCTCTTACCTGATCGGCTGAAACCTGTAAAAGATGAGTATATTTCAGATCAGTATAGTCATGCTCTATTTACTGAAACTGAGAAGTTTATTGATGATATCATTAACCTTTCAGAAATGGAAAGAATTAATCGAGTCTTTAAACGGAAAACAACCCAATTTAAAATACTTCTTAAAATTAAAAAAAAGCGGATGAGATTGGATATTTGTGATCAACGCGGTTCAGAATCGCCTATTAAGAAGCGTGTAATTATTGACATCTACCGAAAAATATACAAATCCACAAACGGAATTGGCAAAGTTGTCGAAGCTACTATTTATTATACCTATCAGGGGCAATCAATTGTACGTTCCGTGAAACGTTCTCCCTATTTTCAGGGAATCTTCTATAAATTAGATATGTTAGATGATGCCCTAATTGGCCGATTGGTAAAAACAAACGAACATGAGGTTCGACCACAAGCCATTCAAAGTCCACCGACAGAAAAACAGGAGGAATTACGTAATTTACTTGTGGAAATGAAACGAATTTCCAACCACAATCATAGCCTATCCGTTGATCCACTTCTCGAAAATCGCTTAAATAAAGTAGTTCAACATATTGAAAAGATTACACCAGATTTTCATCTACTTGAAATTGAAGATCGCCATATGATAAAACGAGTGCTTAAGGAGGATCTTCCAAATTTACTTCACTCCTATGTATCTTTAACACCTTTGCAACAGCTTGAACAAAAAGAAAATGTATTTATTGCTATTTCCCGGATTGAAGTAAATATATTAAAAATTATTGATCATATGGAAAAAGCAAAATTGGAAAGAATGGAGCATTTATTGAGACTAAATAAGGTTAGGTATGATGATAAAAAAAAATAAGGCTGATGGAATTTACATTCCATCAGCCTTATTTTTTACACCATGATCTTACATACGTCGTTTGTAAACTCTAGTGGATCTTGAAGTGGTAAGCCTTCAATTAGTAAGGCTTGATTAAATAATAACTTCGTATAAAGAGTTAGTTTTTCCTTGTCACTCGCAAAAGCATCCTTTAACGAGCCAAACACTTGATGGTTAGGATTAACCTCTAACACTTTATCTGCTTTAATATTTTGATTATCAGGCATTGCTTGGAGGATTTTCTCCATCTCAATGGTTACTTCGCCATCAGTCGACAAGCAAACCGGGTGTGATTTTAAACGTTTTGAAACTCGAACATCCTTTACTTTATCTGCAAGGATCGTTTTCATTTCTGCTAACAACTCTTTGTTTTCATTGTCTTCAGTTTGATTGTCTTTGTTGTCGTCAGCGTCAATTCCTAAATCTCCACTAGAGACAGATTTAAATTCTTTCTCCTGGTACTTCATCAACATTTTAATTGCAAATTCATCAATGTCATCAGTGAAGTAAAGGATTTCATAGCCTTTCTCAACAACCACTTCTGTTTGTGGAAGTCTGTCAATACGTTCAACAGATTCACCTGAGGCATAGTAAATATATTTTTGATCTTCTGGCATTCTTGACACATATTCTTCGAGCGTAACTAACTTCTTCTCTTTTGAAGAATAGAACATTAATAGATCTTGAAGCTCATCCTTGTTCATCCCGAAATCATTATAGACCCCAAACTTTAATTGTCTACCGAAGGATTGGTAGAATTGTTCATATTTCTCACGTTCCGTTTTTAATAAACTTTGTAGTTGGCTCTTAATCTTACTTTTGATATTCTTGGCAATCATTTTCAGCTGACGATCATGCTGAAGCATTTCTCTAGAAATGTTTAGGGAAAGATCTTCTGAGTCCACCATTCCTTTGACAAAACTAAAATAATCAGGCAAGAGATCTGCACACTTATCCATAATTAAGACGCCACTGGAATATAGCTCTAAGCCCTTCTCGAAATCTTTTGAATAATAATCAAAAGGTGTTTTCTCAGGAATATAAAGGATCGCGTTGTAACGAATCGTTCCATCTACACTAATATGGATATGTTTAATTGGCTTATCAAATCCATAATGCTTTTCTGCATAGAAGTTTTCATAGTCTTCTGTCGTTAGCTCATTTTTATTTTTTCTCCAGATCGGAACCATACTGTTAATTGTTTGTTCTTCCTGGTAATCTTCAAATTCAGTTTCACTGTCTTCTTTCGGTTTTCTGCCAGTGACATCCATTTTAATAGGGTAACGGATATAATCAGAATACTTTTTAATAATTCCCTTCAAGCGGTATTCTTCAAGATATTCATCATACGACTCGTCTTCTGTATTCTCTTTCAATTTCATGATAATTTCTGTACCTACTGTGTTTTTCTCCCAAGGTACAATTGTATATCCTTCTGCGCCTTCTGATTCCCACTTATACGCTTCTTCACTACCAAGTGCCTTACTAATAACAGTCACGACATCGGCAACCATAAAAGCGGAATAGAACCCTACCCCGAATTGGCCAATAATATCATGACCATCTTTTAATTCATTTTCTTTCTTGAAAGCAAATGAACCACTTTTAGCTATCGTTCCAAGATTGGTTTCTAGTTCTTCTTTCGTCATCCCAATACCTGTGTCTGTAATCGTTAATAGACGCTCTTCTTTATCCGCAGTAATTTTTATGTAGTAGCTATCTTTATCAAATGTTAAGTTTTCATCTGTTAGTGCTTTGTAATATATTTTATCGATGGCATCACTTGCGTTAGAAATCAATTCACGTAAGAAGATTTCTTTTTGGGTGTAAATTGAGTTAATCATCATTTCTAATAACCGTTTCGATTCTGCTTTAAACTCTGTTTTTGACATGATAATCTCTCCTTTTTTGTCTTTTCTATATCCATAACATACAATTAGCACTCAATGCTACCGAGTGCTAATTCCATCTATTTATTTACCATATTCTTGTTGCTTTGTCAACAGATGCGCTATGAAAAATCATAGACAACTCCTGTTAATTTCTCAGAGACTTCCCAAAGCCTATTCATCGTTTCTTGATTGTACACACCTGCTTTAGGAGTTTCAATCGCTGGATTACCTGTTCGATTTCCTCTCCCATCAGGTCCAATGTATTCGCCACCTTCTAACTCCTGTTCTGTAGCTGCATAAATGGTTGGTAGTACGCCCATTTCAACAGATTGAAAAAAGATTTTTAGTAGACGTTTTAAAAGACTCGAATCCTTTTTCCCTATCTTAAATAAATTCGTTGAAGTAATACCAGGATGGCATGCGATACTAATGGTTTCTATCCCTTGTTTTTTCAATCTCTGATCTAACTCTTTCGCAAATAAGAGGTTAGCCAATTTACTTTGCTGGTAAAATTTCATTGCCTTATATCCTTTAGAACCATCTAAATTGTCAAAATAAATAGATGCTCCTCGGTGTGCAATACTGCTTAAGGTTACAACTCGTGATCCTGGTGTTTTCTTTAGTAGTGGTAACAATAATCCCGTTAACGCAAAATGTCCAAGATGATTGCTGCCGAATTGCAACTCAAATCCGTCTACTGTCTTTTCATAAGGTGGAGCCATAACCCCTGCATTATTAATTAACAGATCTAATGAAGAAAAACGTTCTGTAAAATCTGAAGCGAATGCTCGAACACTCTTTAAGTCAGAAAGATCCAACTTCATCACTTCTACATTTGCCTCTTTGTAATCTTGTCGTATTGTTGTAGCTGCTTCCTCGCCTTTTTGCACATTCCGAACAGCTAGTATAATGCGATCACCTCTACGTGAGAAGATCTTCGCTGCTTCTAAGCCAATTCCACTATTGGCTCCTGTAATGATAATGGTTTTGTTTGACACTATGAGCACCTCTGTTCTATACACTTAACATGAAGATGTATTCATTATAGCATAGGAAAAAGTGGTTTATCGTTTTTACGACTGTAGAATTGTGCACGGTCCTTTCCTACTTACTAGGATAAACATAAGGCTCTTTAGGTTGTCGGAGGACTTCTACATTCCGGACTTTTACTACAGGAACCATACTCTGGTGATGACTACCAACTTCCAGTGTACCATTAACCTTCACCCATGAATTCTCTTTTATTTGAGCTTTGGAGTCATCATCAATACGCACGAGAACCCCAATTACACTTGCGTCTGCCACGCAATGTGTAACTAAAAATCTAGCAATGACCCAATAGTTATCACCTTGTGTTTCATCCTTTAGTGCAAACCCTTCTATTTGAATATCCCTTCCTCTATACACTTCTGGGTTTGTAGTAATCATAGTTAAATAGTTTGCAAATGTGTTTGAGTTAAGGATGATTGTAGAACGCTCTGGCATTTGCTGACTTTGTTCCGTCACCATATCACTATGTTGATGGGGCTGTTCAAATAGATCATCACATACTTCATCATGTTCATGAAGCATCGTACCAGGAAGAAACACCGCTCTTTTCGCCGCAATCGATGCATCTAACTCCTTGGCCGGAAGAAAAAATCCTGTTAAAATCGGGATGATGATTAATAGATAGGATATGATTGCTTTATAAGATAGCCTTTGGTTATAGCCATCATCGTGATTACAACCCCACGGACCGCAATTACTGTGATCTTCTAAATCAAGAGCTGAGTTACGCCAAATTCTTGGCACTTGAATAAAAAAGAGAAACAAAAATAGTACAGATGCGATCTGACTAAATACTACATACTCTGGATTAATAAACCTAACGATATCACCAGTATGGTGTAACATAAAGATGAAAGCAGAAAATAGTAATAAAATCAGTGCTCGTAATGCCTGCATCTTGTGAAATTTCATCTTTCCTTCCTCCCCTATAGCCAGCTATCGTAAATGATGAGAGTGCCAAAGACGACTAGTGTGATAATGGAGACTAAAACAATCACAAATTTAAACTTAAATATACTCATCATCATCATCGTATTTTTCAAATCCAACATTGGACCATAAATTAAAAAAGCTAGTAATGATGTTTCAGGGAATAAGTGTCTAAATGATGCTGCGATAAATGCATCTGCTTCCGAACAGAGCGACAGTAAATACGCTAAACCCATCATCACTATTGTTGAAGCAATGATCCCTTCTCCCAGGCCAACCATTGCTTTTGTGGAAACAAAGGTTTGAACAAAGGCTGCAAGCAGTGCCCCTAAAACTAAATATTTACCCATACTAAAAAACTCATCAATTGAATGTTGAAACATGTGCTTCCAGCGATCGATGAAGGGTGGCTTTGTCAAGAGAGCTTCTCTATCAAGTTCCTGTCCTTTTTTTAATTGGTTCCCTTTGAAAAATAAGCTAATTACTAACGCAATGATGAAAGCAATGATAAATCCTAAAACCATTCGTAGTATTGCAATCTTACTGTCCTGCCCAAAAGCCATATAGGTAGAAAACGTAACGATTGGATTAATTAATGGTCCGGTTAATAGAAAACCTACACCCGCAAAAATTGGTACCCCTTTGGCTACTAACCTCCGTACAATTGGCACTATCCCACATTCACAGGCAGGAAATAATGCACCAACAAAGCAACTCATGGCTACAGCTAAAAAGCGGTTTTTCGGTATAATCCTTCGTAATTGATCTTCCGTCACAAATACTTGTATGATGCCAGCTATAAAAACACCGATGAGAACAAAGGGAATAGCTTCAATTAAAATGCTTAAGAAAATCGTATTAAACATTAATAAAGAATCAGGAATAAAGACAACTTCTGCCGAAATACCTTCGCTCACTTTTACAATATAAATCACCAAAACAAATAGTAAAAAAGCAGTTATTTCTATGAGATTCGCTTGTATTTGACGTAACATGACTTTCCTCCATTTTCCCAAGTATATCCTTGTAGGAATATATGCGGACAAACTTAGAAAAGACCGTTAAAACAAAATTATTACGTTTTGTATTCAATAAAAAAAAGGCCTAAGCCTTTTTATCGTTTTCCGAGAGAGGTCTCCCACTTCAAGAGGTGGAGTAGTTCAATTTACTACTAACAATTTTTCCCATTCTCTCTTTATGTTTGCTTCATCTAAATTAATGCCAATCAATACTAAATAATAATAACCTTCGTAACTTGTTTGTTCCCAAGAAGTTCTTTTTATGACAGATTGCATGAGTAGTGTTTTATCCTTAACAGGAACATACCCTTTTGCTCGAAGCAAGTTAGGTTGCCATTTTTTTAAGAACTTCTCAATGACTTTAGTAGAAGTTATCTGTGTAATAGGTAACGAAATTGTGTTAATTCTTGAAAAAGATTGAGGTTCTTTTTTATGGTGATGATGATGGTGATTTACGGCTTTTTCTTTACCAATCCTTATCATCATAGTCTTTCTTTTCACTGGCTTTAAACCGATATAGAAAGAATTTACGTCAATGTCACTATAGGAAGCATAATAGATTGGCGAAGAGTCATTGTGCTTTTTTAGCATTTTTTCTATTTTTTCTTTTTTAGGAGTCGAAATTAGGTCTATCTTATTGATGACTAACAAATCGGCTACTTCAATTTGTCGGCGGTTTGTTTCAACAATTGTCTTATCCGCTGCCAGAATGCTATTATATTCTAAGATATTTTCAGAGTCTAAAACAGTGATAATCTTCTCTACATATAGCTTATCAATGAGCTGTGGCTCAGTAATTGAGTCGACAACCTCCTCAGGATTTGCTACCCCCGTTAACTCTATAAAAACAACGTCTGGATTTTGGATAAGTAAATTTTCAATACAACTAACTACTTCGTTTTTCTTGCTACAACAAATACACCCATCTAGTAGCTTTTCAAGAATGTCATTACTACCCTCACTAATAATCTGGCCATCTGTATCTGTACTTCCTAATTCGTTCATTAAGATCGCTGGTTTTAAACCGTTCTTATGACTAGCTAGTATCATTCGTTTTAGCAACGTTGTCTTTCCGCTTCCTAGAAAGCCACTTAAGATAAATACTGGAACTCTTGACATATCATCACCCCGAAACCAAAATTTCTACCTCTTTCATTACTATAGTTAAACCAAGTCGGAATTATTACTATTTAGTTTGTAGAGTCCTAAAGAGAATGGTTTCTTTTCTAATATTAAAAACTATTAACCTATTAAACTTCTTATACCTTCCAAGGAAACGGATCAACAAATGAAGACCAATCTTGGTCGTATTCTTCAGGTGTAATTAAGCAACGATCCAATTCTCTTGTAATTTTTTCTTTTTCCATATCAATGCCAATAAATACTAGTTCTGTTTTCCGATCACCAAACTCTGGATCCCATGACTCAAGTAAATGCTGGTTATCTCGTAATATACTTTCCTGTTCTAGCTTAGGTAATGAAGCTACCCAATACGAAACAGGCTCTAATGATTTTGTTGGACCTGCTTGCGATAAGAGAATGGCCAAATTGTTTCGTGAAGCACACCATACAATTCCTTTAGCTCTCACGACTTCATCTGGAAAGTCATCTGACCAACGAAGAAAGCGTTCTGAATGAAATGGTAAATTACGACGGTAAACAAATGAACTAATACCATATTCTTCTGTTTCCGGAGTATGCTCACCCTCTAATTCCTTTAACCAACCTGCTGACATACTTGCTTTATCAAAATCAAAAAGCTTTGTATTAAGTATTTCATTTATGTCTATATTGCTATATTCTGTTTTAATTAACTTTGCTTCCGGTTGTAACTTCTTAAGCACACCTTCTAGTCTATAAATCTCTTCTTCATTTAACATGTCACATTTATTTAAGATCAGGACATTACAAAACTCAATTTGGTCAATTAGTAGATTTACAACATCACGAGTATCATCTTCTCCTAGCGCTTGCTGTCTTTCTAAGAGCGTCTCGCCACTTTCAAAGTCATGCCAAAAACGGTTAGCATCCACCACCGTAACCATTGTATCTAATTGGCAATATTTCGTTAAATCAATGCCCATTTCTTCATCTATATAGGAAAACGTCTGTGCAACAGGAACTGGCTCAGATATCCCTGTAGATTCAATTACAATATAATCAATGTTTCCTTGCTTTGCTAGTTTCTCAACTTCTAAAAGAAGGTCCTCACGGAGAGTACAGCAAATACAGCCATTAGACAATTCTACTAGTTTCTCTTCCGTTCTCTTAAAGCCTCCTTTTTCAATGATATCTGCATCAACGTTAATTTCACTCATATCGTTAACAATTACGGCTACACGTAGCCCTTGACGATTTTTTAAAATATGATTTAACAAGGTCGTTTTTCCAGACCCTAAGTAGCCACTTAATACTGTTACAGGAATTTTGGTTGTCATTCTTTTTACTCCTACTCTTTATATGGTGTTTTAAATTAAATTTCTATCATGTAAATCCAGCTCTTGAGCTTCCTGTTCTGTTGCTAAGCATGCATCTAATTCTGCGACAATTTGTTCGCGATCAATATCAATTCCTATAAAAACTAATTGTGATTTTCTTTGGATACTATCCCAGCTACCGCACTCTTCTAACGTTAATGAAGGACCTGCTTGCGACAATAGTATTGGCGTTGTAAGATCAGATAACGACCAAACAATTCCTTTTGTCCTTATTACTTCAGGTGGATATTGCAAAAACCACTGTTGAAACCGCTCTGAATGAAAAGGAACAGTTCTTTCATAAACAAAAGAGCCTATTCCATATTCACCAATGAGTTGAAACCGGTTTTTCTTTTGCTTCAATTCTTCCAGCCATCCAGCAGATAGTTTCGTTTTTGTTACTTCATATAAATTTTTGTTTAACAAACCTTCAATCTCCAGGTTTTTGTCTAACTCCACTAATTCTGCTTGTGGTTGTAATTTTGCCAAAACCCAATTAAGCTCATGAAGACTTTCACTACTTAGTGCCTTACTCTTGCTAACAACAATACAATTGCAAAACTCTATTTGGCTAACTAGGATTTCAGCTACCGCTGACTTGTCATAGCCGTCAGCGTCATAAATTAGAAGCTCAGTATCTGATGTGAAATCCAGCCAGAAATTTGGTCCATCGATCACTGTTATTAGCGTTTTCAGATAGAACAATGATTGTACATCTCTCGAAATTGCATCGGCAATAGCATGAGGATTCTCAGTAGCAGCTAGTTCAACAAAAACAACATCAACTAGCTTACTTAAAGCTAATTCCTCAAGGCTTGTTTCTAGGCCCTCTATCGTATGAACCTGCCTAACAAATAAGCATTCATGTCGAACAGACACTCTTTTTTTCATTTCGTGAATGGGTTCGACTATCGTAACATTCGTTGGTTCATAACTAATAACTGCCGCGTTTTGATAATCTAATGAAGTGGCAAGCCGATTAATAAGTGTTGTTTTACCAGCCCCTCTGTAACCACTAACAAGAACTATTGGAATTCCCATGCTATTCACCTCCCATTTACCGTTTTGTTTTAAAAAGGCTCTTTTCGTACATTGCTCCTGCGGTTACTCGTCGCACAAAAAAACTTGTTGCTTTTGCACCCTAAAATAACTAGAAGCTTACCCTAGATGAAGTTATGACCACATTGATTAAGTAAGAAAAGAGCAATACCAACTAAATTAGGTGCGAATCCTTAGTATTTTTAAAGCGACAAACTTTGTGAAAACAGCCTTTAATAAAAAACCTATTCTACCAGCTTGATTTTTTCACGCCTGGAATTTGCCCTTTATGCGCTAATTCACGAAACTTAATCCGAGATAATTTAAACTTTCTTAAGACACCTCTTGGTCGTCCGGTTGCTTCACATCTTCTAGCTAAACGTGTTGGAGAAGAATCGCGTGGTAGCTTTCGTAGAGCTTCATAATCTCCTTTTTCTTTTAATTCACGACGTAACTGTGCATATTTAGCAACCAGTTCTTGACGCTTTCTTTCTTTTGCAATCTTTGATTTTTTTGCCATTAAAGCTCCTCCTGTTTCAAATGAAAATCGCTATCATTACTATTTATTACATTAACCTTTTCTGTAGTAAAAGTAAAGTTTTAAGCAATACAATTTTCAAATTGTCTCTGTAGTTCTACTTTATCTAAGTTTCTTCCGATAAACACTAGTTCGGTGATTTTCTTTTCACCTTCACGCCATGTGCGGTCAGCCTTTCCAGCAAATAGCATATGGATACCTTGAAAGACAATCCGTTGCTTTGAACCTTTTACATTAATAATTCCTTTATAACGTAAAAGATCTTCACCTTTTTCTTGTACCAAGTAACTCATCCATTCGTCAACTTTTCTCATATCCAAAGGTCGTTCTTCTACAAAAGCAATTGACGTCACTTTATTATTGTGATGGTGATGATGATGGTTTTCTAAGAATTTCGGATTTACCTTAAGTTTTACATTTAGGTCAAAAGAGTGAATACCTAATATATCTTTCAGTTTAACATCACAATTTTTGCTACGAATTCTTTGAGCTGTTGGATTCATACTCTCAACCCTAGCTTCTATTTCTTCCAATTCGTTTTCATTGACTAAATCTGTCTTATTAAGAATAATAATATCTCCGAAAGCAATTTGTTCTTGTGCCTCGTCTTTGGTATCAAAATGCTTCGTGATATGTTTGCTATCCACTACTGTAACAATACTATCTACTTCAAATTTATCAGCAATCGCTTGGTCCATAAAAAAGCTTTGCGCTACTGGAGCAGGGTCTGCTAGCCCTGTCGTCTCAATGAGTACTCGATTAAATTTCCCATACTGATACTGCAGCCTTCTCCTATAAAAGAGATGTCGTCAATCCTGTCATCTATGACAGAAATGAATAAAGTCATAACATCCCCACAGGTCGGGTTTTTATAATGAATGTGTTTAACATCAGCACCTTCAAGACGTTTATGATTACGCCGATTTTTTGCATGATCAACGACTAACTGTCGATAGATTTGATCTATCATAACGTCTCCCTCCTTTTTTAAATCGAAATAATTTCGTTTTATAAAAAATAATAACTCAATTATCTGTCGTTGTAAACAAAACTCCAAAAGAAATATCCTCACTGTATAGTTAGTTAAAACTTAACAAAAACTGAAATTCAAGGCTTCAATATCAATTTATAGAAATAGGACAGGAGAACTTCTCCTGTCCTTGCTGCTTTTATGGTAATTATATTATGAATACAATTTCATTTTATTATGATGCCGTCCAATTGGTACCACTGAAGGTGAACCCGATACAGGATCATTTATTACAGTGCAATGGAGGCCAAAAATGTCTTCAATCAATTTGCTTGTAATAATTTTTGTCGGCTCGCCCTCTGCAACAAGCTTGCCGTTATGAAGAGCAAATATATAGTCTGCATAACGAGCGGACAAGTTTATATCATGAAGTACCATCACAATTGTTTTCCCGTATTTTTGATTAAGGTCTGTCAACAAGTCTAGAATTTCAATTTGATACGTGATATCTAAATAGGTCGTCGGTTCATCTAGAAATAATATATCGGTTTGTTGTGCCAGTGCCATCGCAATCCATACACGCTGTCTTTGACCACCAGAGAGCTCATCAATATTCCGATCGGCAAATTCTGTAATATTCATAATTTCCATTGCCTCAGCAACAGCTTCATAATCCTTTTTTGTCCAACCGCCTAAAAACGTTTGATGTGGGAAGCGTCCTCTACCAACTAAATCTGCCACCGTGATACCCTCAGGGACAATCGGTGATTGTGGTAAAAGTCCTAATACACGTGCTAACTGTTTCGGTGCAATTTTATTAATTGCTTTGCCATCTAATGTTACTTGCCCAGAAGTAGGTTTTATCAATCTAGCCATCGTTTTAAGAAGTGTAGATTTTCCACAACCGTTGGCTCCAATAATAATGCTTATTTTGTTACTTGGAATAGAAACACTAACATCATGAAGAATTGTTTTATTATCGTAACCAGCTGTAATTTGTTCTGATTGGAAAATATGTGTTGGTTTCATTATAAATCTCCCTTTCGATTAATACGGATTAGCAAGTAGATCAAGTATGGAGCACCTAGAATGCCTGTAATTACACCTACAGGGTATCTAGTAACGAATGCAAACTGTCCAATAAGATCTGATGCTAAAACTAGAATGATCCCAACAAGTCCCGCAGGAATAATGTTTGAAAAACCAACACCAACTAATCTTTTGGCAATAGGACCAGAAAGGAATGCGACAAACGCGATCGGTCCAGTTGCAGCAGTAGCCAGAGCAATGATGAGTACAGAACTGATAACAAGAAGAAGTCTTGTCTTATCCGTATTAATTCCAAGTGAAGTTGCTGCTTGTTCACCAAGTTCTAACATATCTAACCGCTTACCAAGTACAATGATGATCGGTGTGAAAATAAGAACTATTAGTAGCAACGGATACAAATTTTCCATTTTAGCTCCATTTAGACTACCACTTAGCCATCTCATCGCTGAAGGTATATCATTTTGTTGCCCGATAAGTAGCAGATAGGAAATAACTGCGTTTAGCATTGCTTGTATTCCTATTCCTATTAAAATTAATCTACCAATTGAAAAAGAAGTTCCTTTTGACAATAGAAAAATAACTACCACCGTAGCAAGTCCACCAGCAACTGATGCAATTGAAACAACCGCATTACTTGCCTGAAGAACGATGATACAAAACACAGCAGCTGCACTTGAACCAGCTGTTATTCCAATAACATTTGGATTTGCCAATGGGTTTCGTAACATCGTCTGGAATACGTATCCGCCAACTCCGAAAGCAAATCCGGCAAACACACCTGCAATCATTCTCGGTAACCGTATCGTCCCCACTGCAAATGATGCACCTTGTACATCCTGACCTAGCAACACACGTATAACATCCGAAACTGGATAAATCGTGTTTCCTAGCATTAGCATCGTACAGCTTAGTGCGAAAGCAATACATGCTAGTATAGTGGTAACAAGTATAAAACGCCGGCGTCTCTTTGTTCTACCTACAATAATATGATTTATAGATTTATTCATCATAAGGCACGCATTTTCGCTTTCATAGTTAGTAAGATTAAAATAGGAGCTCCAATAAAGGCTGTTACTATACCAACTTCTAGTTCTCCAGGGCTACCGATAAGCCTTCCGCAAATATCAGATATAGTTAGGATGATGGCGCCTGAAAGTGCTGACATCGGGATAACATAGCGTAAATCAGGTCCAATCACGAGTCGTATTACGTGGGTAGCTAATAAACCAATAAAGCCAATTGGACCGGCTAGGGCAGTTGCAGCACCACACAATAGAACACCACCAAAAGCAGCAACGAGTCTCAGCGTGCCAGTACGTACTCCCAACCCAGTAGCAGCTTCATCACCTAATGCCAAGGCATTTAGTGCTGGAGCCGCAAAAAATGCGATTAACATTCCTACAATAAGGAAAGGAATAAAAGTAGAGATCGTATTCCAATTTCCTGCCCCTACACTTCCTACCTGCCAATATCTAAATTGATCCATAACGTTAGAGCGGGGAATCATAATTGCAATGACTAGCGACGATAATGCTGCACTTGTAGCAGCTCCCGCTAAAACGAGTTTAAGGGGGGTGGCTCCACCACTCCCCATAGAACCAATTCCGAATACAAAAATGGCAGTTATGACCGCTCCCGCTAATGCGATCCAAATATATTGATTAGGCGTACTAATATTTAGAAAAGAAATTCCAACTACTACAAAAAGTGCTGCACCTGTGTTTACTCCTAATATGCTAGGATCTGCAATAGGATTTCGAGTAACTGATTGCATTAGAGAACCAGAAACCCCTAATGCAGCACCACATAGTAAACTGAAAACAGTTCTAGCAATTCTTTGGCGAACAACAAGTGCTTCATGGGATTGTACATCAGATCGGAACAAACCATCCATCAGTTCATTCCAACCAATCGTACGAGCGCCAAAAACAAGAGAAGCTAAAACACTTATACCAAGTAAAATAATAAGGAGTATAAGAACCCTAATGAAATTCTTTGGAACTAGTAACTGCTTATTTTCTGAAACGGCTGGATGTAACATGTTACTTTAATTTGCTAACAGCTTCTGAGATTAGATGTAAGTATTCATCAATAGAATACTTGATTGAAAGTGGATTTGGATTACCAGCTGCCGCAAGTGGTGTACTATCACCAATGATAACAACAGAACCTCTTTCAATTGCAGGAACCTTACCAAGAATTGGATCGGCTTGTAGCGTTTTTAACGTATTCTCATCACCGTATGCGATTAAAATTTCAGCATCATTAAGAGCATCGGCATTTTCAGCACTTAGTTCAATATAAAAGCTATTTGGATCAGTGATTTGATTTTTAAGACTTTCAGGAAATTCCATTCCTAGTTCACCAAGGAAAGCTCCTCGTGGATCTCCTGGTGTGTAAATATAAAATTTAGATAAATCTGCAACCATAAACATAGCAAATGCAGCTTTTTTCCCTTTAATTTCAGCGTGCTCATTTGCTTTATCTTGAATTAACTTCTCAGTATCAGCAATGAGCTTTTCACCTTCTGCTGCCATACCCATTCCCATTGAGTTGAATGTAATTTGCTCTCTCCATGAAGCAATCCAAGGAGTAGATTGGTAAGCAACCACTGGAGCGATCTTACTTAATGTATCATAATCTTCTTGTGTAATTCCTGAATACGCTGCAAGAATGACATCTGGATTAGCATCTGCAATTGCTTCAAAGTCTAAACCGTCAGTATCCTGAAATATATTTGGCGTTTCTTCACCAAGTTCTGCTAACTTCTCTTTCGTCCACGGTAACATTCCGCTATCATCTTGAACACCATAATTCGCAGCTGAAAAGCCTACAGGTACAACGTTAAGAGCAAGAACCACATCATGGTTAGCCCATGAAATTGTAACAACACGCTCAGGTTTTTCTTCAAGTATCGTTTCCCCAAATGCATGGTTGATCACAATTGGATATTCAGAATTGGACGCTTCAGAACTAGCTGTTTCCGTTTTAGGCGCTTCACTCGATGCTGGTTCATTACTAGCTTGCTGATCTGAGCAACCAGCCAGTGCAAGTAGTAGCATCGTAATTAGTAGTGTAGTAGTTAATGTCATTTTTCGTTTTAAGTTCATTTTGTCCCCATCCCTCGTTATCATTTTATTTGATAATGATTATCATTATCAGTATTATATTTTTTTGAAAATAAGTTGTCAATGGTAATTAAAAAAATTGTCTGTATCTGCACACTTTTAAGTAGCAAACTCTTGTTAAACTCATTAAAATTATTTCTTTACATCAATCCCATTTATTTTTAAATGATCATGAAATACTTTCAAAATAGATGGGAAATCCGTTGGATCTTGCCATGTAGTTGGCTTCCAGATATTCGATTCCTTTATTGCTCTTGGGCAATGAATAAAACATTCCTCTACATCTATTCCAATCCCCAATAATGGTGCTTTACCTTTTAGACTCATCTTATCTAATATTTCTTTATCTTTAATAACCGTTGCCCTTCCGTTAATACGGAGTACCTCTTCTAAGCCTGGAACTAAGAATACAAGGCCCACGTTAGGATTAGAAATTATATTTAAAATTGAATCTAGCCTTTTATTACCAGGACGATCTGGTATGACTAATTGATGTTGATTTAAAATGCTGATTGTGCCCGGCAGATCACCTCGTGGCGAAACATCACACTTTCCTTCGGCATTTGCTGTTGAAAGAAACAGTAGTGGTGACATTTCTATCAACTTTTTACAATGCTCATCTAAAATAGAAATACTCTTCTTAACGACTAGTTCATGTGGCATCCCGATTATTTCTCTAAGTTGCTCCTCCGAAGTAATTGCACTACGAGAAAAATTTACTTTCTCCATTCAATCAACTCTTTTCTAGGTTTTTAACAACGATCAATTTCTAGCATACGCTGTTTCTATCATTGTGTCTGCTAGTAATACTAACCAGCGAAATCATTATATAGGATGTATGCTAGTTCAACGCTTATTGTATATGATAATCATTCTCAAATAAATAACTGCACCTAATTTGATTATTTTTGCAACACATGTGATTGTTTTTATGAAGATTTTAAGATATATTTTTACAAAGGGGTTGCCAAAAATGATCATCACATCCTACCAACAATCTAAAGCTACGTTTATAGAAAAACTTTCATTTATTAAAATGGAAGAAGAAAATTTTACTTTATATACAAATAAAACGAGACCAGAGCTAGGGCACCTTGTTAACTATTCAAGAGAAGGCTATTATGATTTACTCATTGCTGACTATACAATACCCGAGGGCTTTTCGCTGATGTTTGATAATCCAGAGCAATTAATGCGGTTTGGGGTAGTCTATGAGGGTGTCACACACTTTAAGATTGAAAATAATCCTGTTTATTCTTTTACTCCTTCTTCCTTTTTTGTTATTGAAAAAGATCTTCGGGGAACAACTTCGTATACTAAAGGGCAACATTTTCATGGGACTGAAATCATTCTATTTGAAAGTTATTTTAACGAAATAATAAAGCCAAACTTTCCTAATATCATTGATTTTCAATCACTACTTAAGAACTATACCTATACATATTTACCTTTGGAAATTAGTGAAATCATTGGCCAATTACAAAGTTTGCATCACGAAAATTCTTTAACTAGTATTTATTTAGAAAGTAAAATATTAGAGTGTATCGCTATATTAATAAATGAAGTAACCAAATCTAAGGAAAATGCATTTACAAATCAAATTGACTACGGAAATATTCACATTGGTACTAACAGAATAGTTAAACTAACCTTCTCTGACATTCAAGCGATTAAAAGAGCTCACGATCTATTGCAAAAAGAATATTTTAATCCCCCTACGATAAAGACCTTAAGTAAAACTGTATTTTTAAATGAACAAAAGTTAAAGGCAGGTTTTTTAAAGCTTTATCACACATCGATCGGAGACTATATAAATAACCTACGAATGTCTGTTGCCGCAAATCTTTTATCTACCACCGATTTAAGTATTGAAGAAATTGCCCAAAAAGTAGGTTATAATTACTCTGCCAATTTTTCTAAAATGTTTAAAAAAACTTATGGAAAAACCCCATTAAAATTTAGAAAGACAAAATAACTGCCAAGAAAAAACCGGACAAGGAATCCCTTGTCCGGTTTACATACTAGCCAATATTCGCTTTTTACGCTCAGCTCTTTCCTCTTCACTCATTCTCGGACAATCATAACATTTGGTAGTCGCACCCTCTGTTTGATAATATAAACAGCACGATGGCTTCAACTTTATCATGACGCCTTTCTCCCTGGGACTTTCAATTAATTTAAATGAGATATCTAACGGGTTTTTAGGCATTCCGAATAGGTGGTTTCCTAGTTCTTTTGTTAAGAAGGAAAAATCTTTTTGAACGATTTCTTTTTGTTCTTTGCTTTTAGCCAACTTCATGTTCAAATCATGTCCATTGTATAGACCGATTGCTAATTGACCATAAAGTTCTCTTTTTCTTACACTTGTAGCTTGATGGAGTAATTCAACTAGTGGAACAACATTCTTTGCATAAAGTTGCTCAAGTGTGGTGCTTCTCCACCCTTCTCTAAAGCCTGTTAAAAAGATTTCCTTTTGGTCTACAATGCGAAAACAAATACCATAATATTTTTCGTCTTCATCAAAGTAGATTTGTAACTCTATGTTAGCTAATAACGTGTTATAGGTAGTATCGAATACAGACATAATATATTGTAAGCTAGACAAAAACCAACCATAAGCACTACAAAAATATGTAGCTACAACATCACTATTTACTCCCTTTATTTTAGTAGAATATAAGTCGATAAACTCATTCATTATTTTTTTATGAGATAATTCTGACAGCAGTAACGTCTCCAATTTGTGTGGGTGATCACTAAAACGAACACAGTAAAACTCTGTTTCTATCAAATGTAAGTCGACCTTGGTCATATAAATCAACTCCTTATTATGCTAAAAAACAACGCAAATTTGTGATGTGATGAGTTACAAAATGTAAAAACCTGTCCTTCAAACCTATGGACAGGCTTTTGCATTTCCCTATCTCCCTTCAAACAGTGCGACGATTTCATCCATTCCATTCGAGCGTTCTATTGGGTCCCAGAAGCCCCAAACATTTTTTAATGTCAAAACGTTATCATCCTTCACAGCTCTTAGACTTTTCCAAACATTCCCCTCGACAACAGAATTATAATAATCACCACTATCAAAGTACGTTGAGTCTATCATAAAGTCTGCATCAATCGTTGTCAGACCTTCAACAGAAATATTTTCCCCAAATCCATATGGTATTCCTTCAGGCGGAGTTAGCTGGAGATCATCATATAATAAGGCATTCATGGCATGACTTGTACGACCATAAACTCTAATATTTTCTCTGTTAATAGCAACAGATAATACAGTTTTACCTTCTACGATGTCTGCCAATTTTTCTCTTGCTACTTTTGCTTTGTCATTAAGTTCTTCAATTACTTTTATTCCATCTTCTAGCTTACCTACAGCTTCTGTAATCTTCAGATGATCTTCCTTCCAATCGCCACCAACCTCAACCATGATTGTAGGTGCAATTTTTGCTAGTTGTTCATATACTTTATCAAAGCGGTCACTAACAATTAACAAATCAGGATTTAATGATAGAATTTCTTCTAAATCTGGTTCTACTGTATATTCAAGTTTGTGCGCTCCTTCAAGCTGCGTTGCTAAATGTGGCGCGAACTCTCCGTCAAATGTCATGGCAGCAACTGGTTTTACACCTACAGAAAGTAATGAGCCTTCCCATGAAACGTGAGCAAGTACGATTACTCGTTCTGGTTTAGCTGGAATTTCTACTTCTCCTTTAAAGTGCTTTATCGTCCTTGTTACATTAACCTCTTCTTCTTGTACTTTTTGTGCTTTTTCTACTTTTTCTTCTTTATCTTCAACTACTACCTCTTTCTCAGTAGTCGCTGTTTGCTTTTCTTGGCAAGCAACTAGTAAAACAAGCATGGATAAACTTAAAAAAGCTACTATAAATATTTTCTTCACAACGTAAACCTCCTATATATTTTTCCTACATTTCGATTATAATAGAGAATGATTATCATTATCTATAGACTATTTATTCATGCTACTATGGATTATATTGCTAGGTTAGGAGGAACTTATGAACAAATTGAAAGAAAATGAATATAAACTTCAATCAATAAAAAAGCATTTTTACAAACCACATACTCTACTAAAGCATAGAACTCTCACCAACCATGCAATTTTATATGTTCAATATGGCGAAGGCACCGTTGTCATTGACCAGATGTTGTATAAAGTAAAATCTGGTGATTGTTTATTTCTAAAACCATCAATGGAGCTGCAATTAAAAACAGCGAAAGAACCACTACAAATTTTTTATTTAATGTATTCGGAAAAAATTGTAACAGGTGAACATGAATGGAAAAATTTATTTAATCAAATGAAAGTTAGTATTCAATCACCAATTACTCTTTCAAATTTATTAATTCAATTAGAACAAATTAAGGAAGATAATTTTCAAACCTTCTTTAAGCAACAAGCTTTATTTTTTGATTTACTTTATTTCCTGGTTGTAGAGCTACAAACTTTTCAATTGGACCCATCGACTACGATAACGAAAGTGATTGAATATATGGGAGAACACTTTTCAAAACTCGATAACATTGGCCAACTTCCATTTATGGCAAACTTAACACCTAGTTCATTTTGCCGTGCCTTTAAAAAAGAGACTGGTCAAACTCCAGGGAACTTTTTAACAAATTTAAAAATAAATCGAGCAAAAGAGCTCTTAAAGTCTACAGACCACACGTTAAAAGAAATCTCTCACTCAATCGGCTATCAAGATCCGTTATATTTTAGTAGAGTATTTAAAAAATCTGTAGGTGTGTCTCCTTCTATCTATATTAAAAATAAAGACACCCGCATAGCTGTCGTAAGTGGACTAATGTTACAAGACCAATTACTGTCATTAGGAATTACACCAATTGCCGCGCCTTCGTTACCAACCTATTTTTCAACAAAAACGGGTTATCCATCATACTTAGAACAACATTTAGTCGACAGTATTCCTTTAAATATGGAGAAACAGATTTGCGAATTAGAAGTTGCTAACCTTTGCCCAGACCTACTATTTTGTATGGATACTAGAATTTGCAAGTACGATAATTTACAAAATAGTGCTTACAATACAATCTACCTTGATGATTTAGAAAATTGGAAAGACTATCAATTAGAGCTCGCTAGAAAACTAGAAAGAGAAGCTATTGCAGAGCGGGTGATTAAAGAAATTGAGGACCTTGAAGAAAAAGGCAAATCAAGATTACGAAAATTTACTGGTAAAGGAAATTGGATGATCATTCGTATCTTCCAAAACGAAATTCGTCTATATGGGAATAATGGTCATGCATTGAGTTTCTTATTCTTTCACGATTTAGGATTTCAGCCTAACGAAAGCTTAAATCATTCAGGCTATAAGGTCATATCAATTGAAGAGCTTGTTAAGTTAAATCCTGAAAAGATTTTATTCATTTGGACTGAAAAAACAGAAATTGATAAACTTAGAAGTTCATCTTATTGGAACGAATTACGTGCGGCTCGGGAACATCAAATATACATTCCAGAAAGTAAAGAATGGGATCCTTGGGGGCCACTGGGTAGAGAACATATGGTTAAGAAGAGTGTGGAGTATTTTTCACAGTTTCTTTAACTTTACATACAAACTTATAATAGAGATCACAAAAACACCCACCTTGCTCTTGGTTGCAAGATGGGGGTTTGTTCTCTACATCATAGATCTATGTAAAAGCCCCAACTAACTGTTTTTCTACTAGCCTAGTGTTCGTTTCTTTTCGAAGTAAATCATACGTGATACATACTGGTTTACCTGTTCTTGGGTCCTTCACAACTTCAGCATCTATATTAAATACATTTCTTAAAACGCTTGAAGTCATTACTTCATTAGCACTACCCTCTTTAATAATTGTTCCACGATTTATGGCAACCATATGGTGAGCAAATCTAGCAGCATGATTTAAGTCATGGATTACCATCACAATCGTTCGCTTCTGTTCTGCATTAAGTCTATCAAGAAGTTGCAATATTTCTAATTGATGAGCAAGATCAAGATATGTAGTAGGTTCATCAAGTAAAAGTATATCGGTTTCTTGGGCAAGTGCCATGGCAATCCAAACCCGTTGTCTCTGACCACCAGATAAAGCCTCAATCGGTCGTTCGTAGAATGGTGTCATCCCTGTTACATCAATGGCCCAATGAATAATTTCCCGATCTTCGTTAGATAGTCGACCAAACCCACGTTGATGAGGAAACCGTCCGTATGAAACTAGTTCAAATACAGTTAAGCCGCTAGGTGCCTCTGGTGTTTGTGGTAAGATAGCCATTTTTTTTGCAATTTCTTTTGTCGGTGTTTTATGAATGGCTTTCCCATCTAAATAAACTGCTCCTTTTTTCGCTTCTAATATTCGTGACATTGTTTTAAGAATAGTAGATTTCCCACAACCGTTAGGTCCTATTATTGTTGTTACTTTCCCCTCAGGTATTTCTAGGTTTAATCCTTTGACGATATCAATATTACCATAGGAAATTCCAAGTTCTTTTGTCGATAACATAACCAATACTCACACTCTCCTTAATTGGTTTTCATCAGTAAGTAAATAAAGTAAGGTGCACCTAAGATAGACACTACAATTCCAACTGGTACTTCTGAAGGAGATAAAATGTTTCTGCCAATTGTATCTGCCACAAGCAAAAGTAACGCACCCATTAAGGCTGTTGTCGGTAATAATATTTGATGCTTAGGACCTACTATTCTTCTTGCTAAATGCGGTGCAACCAATCCTAAGAAAGCAATTCCTCCACCGACAGATACACAAGCACCAGCTAATGCCACTGCTAAGATCAGTAATTTTCGTCTCTCTTTTTCAACGGCAGTACCAAGGCCTGTCGCCGTCGAATCTCCTAAGCTTAATACATTTAAGTAACGAGCTTTGTAGATTACAACTGGGATCAAAATAAGTATCCATGGTAAAATCGCTAAAACAAATTTCCAGTTTGTCCCCCATATACTACCACTAAGCCAAATAGTCGCTTGCATAAAGTCACGTGGGTTCATTTTCATTTGAAAAATGAGTAAGGCTGCTCCAAAAGCAGCATTTACTCCAATCCCTACTAATATTAATCTTGTAGGAGTCACCCCTTTTTTCCAAGCTATTGTATAAATTAAGAAAGCTGCTAGTAAGCCTCCCGTTAAGGCGGCAAGTGGCATTACAAAAATAGAAAAAGTGCCAAGTGATGAAGTACTGCCCTGGAAAAAGAAAATGAACACTACGATAAATAATCCTGCACCCGCATTGACACCTAAAATTCCTGGATCGGCTAAGCCGTTTTGAGAAATTCCTTGTAAGATGGCACCTGAAATGGCAAGGCCTGCTCCAATTAATATGGCGATAACCATCCGAGGAAGGCGAAAATCAAACAAGACTAGTTTATCTTTATCTGTTCCCAAACCAATAAAAATCTTCACTACATCGACAGGGGCAATTCGAATATACCCCATGTTTAAGCTAATAAAAAATGATAACAAGATTAAAATAAACAAAATTGCTATTACTATAAGTGGCTTATGTTGTTTTTTCGTAAACACTTCGATTACAATCCCTTCCTTTCACTACGTGCAAGGTAAAGAAAAAACGGGACGCCAATAAGTGCTGTTAATGCCCCTACTGGTGTTTCAAATGGTGGATTAATCATTCGTGCGCCAATATCAGCACTGACCAAGAGTAAGGCTCCTAGTATTGCTGAGCATGGAATAATCCAACGATAATCAACACCTACTAAATAACGTGTTATATGTGGGATAACAAGTCCAATAAATCCTACTGTACCCGCTACTGATACAGCAGCGCCAGTTAAAAGTAATACAACGATGATACCTACTACTTTGACAACAACTGTTCTTTGACCTAATCCTTTTGCAACATCATCACCTAAGCCAAGGACTGTTATTGATCTCGCTAACATAAAAGCGATAACTAAACCAACGAATGCGACAGGTATAAGAATTTGAATGCTGACCCATTTTGTTCCTGCTACACCACCTGCATACCAAAAGCTAATGTCTTGAGCAACATGATAGCGTATCGCAATAGCTGAGGATAGAGAACTAAGTAAAACTCCTACGGCTGTCCCAGCTAACGCTAATTTCACTGGAGTTAACCCACCTTTTGAAAGTGACCCAATACCAAACACGATAGTAGCAGACATTGCGGCACCAAAAAAAGACCACACCATTAACCCTACATATGATGTTCCTGGGAAAAATGCAAAAGCAATGGCAATCATAAAGGCGGAACCTGAGCTTATTCCCATAATTTCCGGGGAGGCTAAAGGGTTTCTTGTCATTCCTTGCATAATCGCTCCTGACAAGGCAAGAAAAGCACCTACTATTGCTGCAGCTATTGCTCGAGGCATTCGTAGTTCTTGAATGATTTGATGTGAGGTTAATTCGGGATTAAAATAAAAAACTGCTGTCCAAACGGTGTTGAGGTCAATATTAGCTGCTCCCAATGATATAGAAGTTGCTAACCCTAAAAACAATAGGAAAATACCAATAATTAAAATCAATGATGCTACTAGAGGCCTAGCAATTATTTTATTCCTTTTCTCTTCTTTAATTTTCGCCATCACATAAATGTCCTCTCAAAAAACATCCAAACACATCAATTGTGAATATAATAATCATTCTCAATTAATTTATTTGATAAAGAACATTATATAAAGAAATGTCTAATCCAGCCATGGACAGATTTGATATTTCTTATGGACTTTTTTACACTAATCAACTTTTCAACATTTTTATGTAACATTTTATAAAACCTTTGTATATAATTGATAATAATTATCAATAATAATGAATGAAAAATGGGTAGCGCGAACTACCCATTTCAAAAACAAAAACAATTACATACCAGCTTCTGGTTCAAATGTTTTGCAATCAGTTTCCTCTTGTCTTGATGCTTCTTTACCTCGATGACTGACAACATAGATTGCATCCGCTGTACATTTGTTACCCTCTTCATTGTAAACGCAATTTCTTACTTCACATAATACGTCTTGTGCCATTGTTAATCACCTCCGTTTCTTATTTTAGGATAGACATATTCCTTTTATCTCATTCAGGGCTTGAACATAAATCATTTTTATTCACACCAAAAAACCTTACAATACATGTAATAATTGTAAGGTAGTTTCTTTATTAAAAATTATTTTGTACAACTAACAGTTCTTCCAATCATTTCTTGAACCTGAAGGCGGTGACTTTTCGGTATAGGGACAGAGTAGAATAATTTATATTCTGCACTATGGTTGCAAAAAACGCAGCACCCTTGGAAATTATCTTCCTTAATCGGTACGATATGCGGTGTATTTAGGTATTGTAGTCCTTGTTTTATGTGAGCCTTACAAACTAATAACAAGTATATCCCCTCCGTTTATGTACTCATTATTATCATGTTTACTATTCCAATCTCTTGAGTATTCTTTCTTTTAATGTACCACAAATAATTGATAATGATAATAATTTTCAATTAAATACCTTCTTTTTACATAATCTCCCTTTCAATCCTAACAAACGATCAAGGCGGCGTTTGATTTTTCAATTCTAATAAAAAAACTCCTACGCTCTGTAGGAGTTTTTTATTACTTTATAACTATTTTAAACCTTCGACAAACACATTTACATTGTGTTTAATCATTTTAATATACGTTTCTGCCCCGCTTCCTTCCATTCCAACAGCATCAGTATAAACTTCCCCTGCAATAGAAACGCCTGCTTCTATCGATACAGTTTCCATATATCGCTTATCGACAGTTGTTTCAACAAAAACAGCCGGTATATTGCGTTCTCTAATAATGTCAGCTAACCTTGCAAACTGTTGTGGTGTTCCTTCTTCAAGTGAGTTAAGTTCCCAAATACCTTCAGTTTCAAAACCATAGGCCTCACCGAAATATTTAAATGCATTTTCACTAACCACAATTACACGTTGTTGTTCAGGGACTTGAGCTACTTGCTCTCTAATCCACGCATCAAGTTCTTCTAACTCTTGAATATACGCATCCGCATTCGCACGGTAATGCTCCTCACCTTCCGGATCTCTTTTGATTAAGTCTGTAGTTACATTTTCTACATAAGTAATGACGTTCAATGGATCTAACCAAGCATGTGGATCAGCTTCATCATCACCTACAATAGGAATAGGCACAATCCCATCTGATAGTGTGACAATTTCTGTATCTGAGACATTAGATACAACTTTCTCTAACCACCCTTCTAAATCAAACCCGTTTACATAAAATACATCTGCTTCACTTATTTTTCGATAGTCACTAGGTATAGGCTCATATTCATGAGGTTCTTCGCCAATTGGAATAATATAAGTAACTGAACCACGATCTCCGATAACATTACTTACAATATCATCAAGGATTGAAAAACTAGTGATGATTGTTAAGCCATCTTTTTCTTCGTCTACAGAACTAGCCTCCTCTGAATTACACCCAATTAAAAACACACTTGCAATTAGCAAAAAGCTCAATGTTAAAAATAGTGATTTTAATTTAAACATTTTCTTCTCCTCTCAATACTTATATATTTTTCCAGTAATAAACAATTCATTTTATTGCCATTAGGATACTTTCAATTCATATCAATCGTTGGCAACTCTTACGTTTGCTGTTACAAAATAAAATGATGAACCGCTAATAATCCTAAAGCCAACAAGATATACACCCCTGTAACAACATTTAAACCCCTTATTGCTTTCATCATCCACGCCCCTTTTGTCCAAAACTAATTTTATTGCCTTAAGGAAACATTTTAGCAAAAAAGAAAGCACTCAGCTATTATAGATAAGCGCCTTTATTTTAACCTCCACTAAAAAAGTTTCCTTAAGGAAAAACTTACTTTTATTTTAATGAAGCATCAATCAATTTGTCAACAGTTTATCAAAAATAAATTTTTGAAATAACAATAGCATCGTATGCAAAAAAAATAGAAATGGTCACAGTGATATGACTATTTCTACATACAAACAATGATCTCTCTTGTAAATGATGATTTCTTTGCGACACAACGGTCTATGATCCGAAACCCCACATGTTCTAGTATCTCATCAAGAGGCTCTATTGTAACGACTACGACCTTAGAGGCAAAATCGCGAGCACTTAGTAACATTTTGATTTTTTCCTCAATAGATAAAACAGAACAAAGGTTGTAAGGCATGTCGATGATCGCTACATCGAAATGTCCTTTAACATTGCGGATGTCGGCTAAGGTAATTTCTGTACGATAACCGAAATACTGAATGTTTTCTCTGGTTCCAGGCAGTACTTGAAAATTAATATCACTCCCAACAATATCAATGCCCATGGAAAGTGCTTCTATCAAGACTGTGCCAATCCCACAACAAGGATCGATGACCTTAACTCCTACTGGATTAGGGACAGCAATGTTTACAACTGCTCTAGCGACTCGAGTACTTAATGCCGTTGAGTATTGATGTGGTTTTGATTGATGCTGAAACCAAACCGCTTTACTAGTTAGAAGTTCACCGAATACCCACTTCCTATCCAATTTCATTATTCCAAATAAGCATTCAGGTGCTACTAAATCCACTGTACCATCTAATAGTAAACCAGTTTGCTTCTCAATCAGCCTTCGCTGCTGTAAGCTAAGTTTTTCTTCCTTTGACAGGCGACCACTTTTCACATATACAACTTTAAATGTCGAATTTCCCACTTTCAGGCCTTTAATACTACCCCAGAGTTGTTCAACGGTTTCTGCTTCCACCAAGACTGCAAGTCTTTCGTTTATGAACGGGCTTCGACTAGGATGTATCTCGATCGGGCTCTCAAGAACTTGTGAAACAGTATCAATACCAAAAAATGATCTCATTTCCAACAAACATAGTGATTGTTCATCTTCATGATAAGAGTATGTGTAAATATAGTTTATAGCCAAACCTCTCCCACCTTATACTAGTGTTTCCTCTAGTATAATCTACCATTATTTTTGAAAACACAAACATTTACCCTTAGAAAAACGTTTTAATTATTTCTTCCTCTGAGTTACATTCTAGACATCTATACTCTATTTCAAGTGCATCCTCTCTAATTTTATGATTTGTTTCTTTCCTACAATTGTTACAATAACGCTTTTTTTCAATTTCCATAATAAACCTCCTTTCTATCATAAGTTTGACCATTCAAAAGCCATTCATGTAAAACAACTCTTCCACGATGTCAGGCAGGCTGCTTATCAGGGTAATATTCATGAGTAATTTGCTGGATAAGTACCTATCTGGATGATTTCGACATGAACCAGTAACCCCCAAATCGTCTATCTCCTTCTTTTCACTTGATTAGACTTTTTATGTTTCGGAAGTGCTGTTGGAGATTGTTTTTTAATCCACTTTATGTATTTTTTCATTTTTTCCTCATCTTGGAGTGCTTCTATCGTAAAGAGGTCTTTAGCGAGTTGCTCATTCGTATAAAGAGCATGAATTTGTTTATGACATGGAATACAAAGATGCGCTTTTGCGCCATAGTTTCCACCCATCTCTCTCGGCACAAGATGATGAACGGTGGTTTTTACACCTTCTCTATTACAAAGTTCACATTGAGTAGCAATCATGAAAAAGCCTCTCTTTCCTTGACTTTATGATAATCATTTCTCAAGACGAGTAAAATATACTATAATAAACATTAAAGCTAAACATTACTATAGATGAAGTGAGGGTACTCATGAATAGAAAAGAAGCGAATAATTATATTGGAAAGCACATTCGTGTGGTTGATCCACTATTAGGCAGCTATCTTGGGGAATTAAAAGATATTGTCGCCGAACCAAAAAAACCTTGGCGAGGAAAAGTTACCATAACGGCAATTGAACAATATCCAGTGCAGAATATAACTGATGAAAAAGAACTTACACGCCCTCCATTTACGAGTGGTCAAACTTACGAAATTGCAGGTTCAAAAATTGAACCTGCAGGTGATATTGATATTCAAACTAGCTATCACGAGTCTCTTGTTCACGCATTACTTAATGAGATCAATCATTTTCAGGAAGAGAAAAACAAGATTGCCCGTGTGCTCCATAATTTACAGTTAGAACTGCAACAAGTAGACTCCACCTATGAAATTGATTCCACAGATGACATCGACTATCAATATTATACAGTTTTTAAAGATGAAGATCTTTCCTATATCATAGATGAAAATAATAATCAGGTTCCTTTACACGATTGTCCATTCGATTTTCAAATAAGAGTAAAGGGTCGCTGGATAACTGTTCATTATACTGAAGACTTATACTTTGAAGATAACAATCAAAAAAGGCATCTTGTCAAAGAAGGTACTCAAATTCGTTTAAATAAAGATCAATTTGATCCTTACCATATTTTTATTAATGAGCTAGAGAAACCAGCGTTAGACTCATTGAATAATGGTTTACAAAAATTTAGAATGACTCATGACCATTGTGTTAATTGCCATAATACCCTTCTAAACCAATATCTTTCCGCTGAGGAAGAAAAAAACTTTAAAGGTGTTAATTTTATTTCTTACCAAAAAGGTGGGGAAACGCTGCTTGTACAACACCATTACGAGCGCGAAATTAATGAAGATGGTGAAGATAGTACCTACGATCGCTTTGAGTTTACAAACGACAAAGGAAAACGACTACTAATGACTTACACAACTGAAAAAACGAAATAAAACTGGGGTTTCCCCCAGTTTTTTTGTATAGTAAAACTTCAATTTTTCTTATAAGTTTTCTAAGAATAAACGAACTACATCTGCCCCTCCAATGAATGTTCCTAAGGTACTTCCTAGGTTTGCTAAGGCAACAATTAATAGTATTCTGGTCACTTTGTTATTCCAAAATCCTTTTAAAGAATAAACATCTTCTGAAAGGTTTTCAAAATCGGCTACACTAGGTCGCTTAAAGTAGGCTTGTACAAAACCTGCAAACCAACCTGCCGCCATTAAGGGACTTAATGAACTAATTGGTGCGATTAGAAATGCCGTAAGAATTGCAAGAGGATGGCCAAAGGCTATAATTGCTCCTAATGCTGAAAAAGAGCCGTTCCATAATATCCAGCTTAGTGTCTGTTGAAACCCAGCTGTTGGATTTGCAGCGAATGTGTAAGCAATAAGACTTATAATGAGAATTGGTATCATCCAAGCAATGATTTTCGGTGCTTTTGACTTAGGTGGCAGTTTGGTAATTGCCTCTAGATCGTGGTCCTTTTTAATTTCTTCCTTAATGCCTGGAACATGAGCTGCCCCTAAAACCGCAACAATTTTATTACCAGGCGCCTCTTTAATTTTTTGCGCTAAATATTGATCACGTTCATCAATTAACGGAACCTTTAATCTCGGAAATACCGCAGTAAAATCATCTAGCATAGCATTTAGCATATCTTGAGACTTAAGCTTTTCCAATTCTTCCTCAGAAATTTTTTCATTATTAAAAACGCTAGCAAAGATTTGTAACATGAGCTTTGCCTTACCCCAAAATCCAATCCCGTGCCATATTCGAGCAAACGTAATCTGAATGTTACGGTCTGCCAGCACTAAATTTGCTCCAAGTTCATTAGCCGAATCAATTCCTTGGATCATTTCTTGTCCAGGTTTGATACCAAATTGTTTGGCTACGCGTTTTTGAAAAGATGAGATAAGAAGATTCATGAGAAGCAACGTTGCTTTCTTTTCTTTTATCACCTTGAAGATATCCATCTCTTTCCACTTATTACCGTCCATAATCGATTGGTATCTTTGTTCGTCTAACTCAACACAAACTGTATCAGGTCTTTCTTGTTCAATGACTTCTTTTACTTCCTCAGCACTCTTTTTAGAAACATGCGCTGTACCAATTAGGATAATTTCCTTACCATCAAGGGTTATTCTTGTAATATTTTGTTCTGTCATAAACTACCTTCCTTTTGGACCTTGTCCATTCTATCAACTTTATACAATTATGAGCCAAAATCACGTAAATTTCAATTATGTTTTCCTAGCTTCAATAGAATTGGGCGACAATTGTTGCCGCCCGTTCATACTTACTTATCTTCACTCATTTTTTTCATCGGTCTTCTTTTTTGCCACCCAAAACGCCAATATCACCAAAGGAATAGCAATAATAAAAGGAATGTTTATATAACTTTGAGTTAAAAATGCTAAGAACATTAAGACAACTATCCCTATGATAATGTATAGACAACCTCTTCCAAAAGTCTCCATTACATATCACCTCAGATCGTGTTATCTAAATTTTACCATAAAATTCCCCTTATGAATTGATTAATTTTACCCTTTTTTCTTATATTGAAAAAAAGAGAGCTAACAATTGTTAGCCCTTTTGCTCTTCATAAGAATACCAAGTGAGTAATTCACTTTCTTGTTCCTCGCTTATGTCAATGGTTCGAAACGATTTACCAATAATGCTTGTTAGGATTGAAACTTGTAACGTAACTAACTTTCGATACTTTTGGATGAGCGATTGTTTCATTTCAACTGCTTGAATTCGGTTTTTTGGAATAACAACAGATGTTTTTGAAACATTTCGGTATGAAATCCATAAAAATGTCTCATTTATTCCAAAGCCAGCATCCTTGAATTGTAAGTTACCTAATATGAAACCACCAATGACAATGATGATTGAACCAATAAATCCATATGGTACGAAATAGGCAAAAAATGCTGCAATGAACAACGAAGGCACAATCTTTCGAATGATGTACCTAATCCTAGATCTCGCAGGCAAAGGTTCAGTGGGCCGCTGAAAAGCATAGTCGGGAATGATTTCACGTAGATGGTCATCTAAGTCCTTTTTCTTAATCAGTGGGAAAAGAACTGTAGATAACTGTTCATCTTTAGATCCACCACCGGCACTCTCAACATAAACTGTGGCTAATCCAAACGGTTGCCGCAAGATGCTCTCGACAACCCTTATTGCTGTAATTCTAGGTAAGGATAAGGTTAGCTGACGTTTTTCAAGGATACCTCTGGTAATCTCAATCTCTTCACCGCTTTTTACAATGGTAAAGTTGCCGTACTTAAGTAACGTCCCAATAATTGAGATAAGCCACGAAAACAAAATCAAAATTGTAAATAGAACAATTAAGACAGCTACACCAGATTGAAACAAGTAACCAAAAGACTCGTAAAGATATTGTTCGGGCAACCATTCTTCTACTTGAGTAACTAGCGCCATTAATGCTAGAAATGCCAATCCAACTCCACTTGAGGTTAGTGCTGCTAAAAACAAATTTACATTAGGTAGCTTCCATTGATTAGATACTTCATCTTGGTCTTTTGCCTCTGAAATACTCTCTTCTATGCCTCTGTCCACAACAAGCAATTGTTCTCGTATTTCAGTCGCTTCTTGCTTCGTTACTGCAGACAGTAACACTTCTGGCTCATTTCCTCCACCTGCTGTCTCAACCTTCACAGCAACCAATTGAAAAAGTCTCTGCAGGGGGCCGGCTGTAATATCAATACTATAAATTCTCTCACGCCTAATAAATCGCTGTTTTTTTATAAAAATACCTTGCTTTATTTTTAGTTCCTCTGAAGTTACTTCGTAAGTGAAGGTTAGCCACTTTAGATACCCATATATAAATAATAGAAGAAGTCCGCCAATCACAAACAGAACGGTAAAAGGATAATTCCATGTAGCTGCACCTCTTCCAAAGAAAAAAGCAGCCAATAAAGGGATTGTGAACTCCTTTAAGCCTGAGAAAAATAAGAAGAAGATGGCAACAGGGTGAAGTCTTTTCCCTTTAGACATCTTCATCAGCCTCCGATGCTAGTTTCGAAATTTGGTCTCTAAGCTGAGATGCCCGCTCTTCACTTAAAGCAGGGATTTGGTGAATAGTCGCTGCAGTAGTAATTGTTACTGTTGCTAAGCCATATCTTCTCAGTAATGGTCCATGTCTTGTATCTACATGTTGGACTCGAATCATTGGGATTAATACTCTGCGAATGACTAGTATCCCATAATGTAAGTCCACTTCACTCTCATATACCTCGTAACGCCATCTTTTCCACCGGAGTGAAGGAATAATGAAAACTTTAAATAAACCTACAATAATCATGAGTGCAATAAGTAACCATAACACCCAAATCGGAAATTCAAAATAACGAGCCAGTAGATAATAACCTAACGGTAGCAATCCAAATAGGAGACTTTCAAAGAGTCCTTCCAACCTCCACACATATAGGGCTTCTTTTGTTAAGGTTTGACTAGGTAGGGGACGCATTGTCGTTCCTCCTATTCCTCGTCGTCTGTCACGTAAATGATTTTCACACCTAACTCTTGAAGCAATTTGATAACCTCTTTGTTAAGAGTTTCGTCATAGAGGAGACCGACGCTTTCCACTAATTCTAACTCTTCTAAATCACCTGTTTCAGCATCCTCAATTAATTCAATAATATCGGTAAGCCCTTGCTCTTTTAAAATTTGTAAAATTTCCTCAGTATTCATTTTTATACCTCCAATATGCTAATGTTCTCCATCTCCTAGTGTACCACCTAATAGTACTTTTAAAAATGTTTTTGAAGGCATTAGTTAACTCCCCCATGCTCGTCGAACGAGTTTTGAGGGAGTATTTTGTCTATACTATTCTTCTACAATCTGATGAAAGTACTTAAGAGGCAGCATCTCGGGATCATAGGAGATCGGATCGCGCCAAGTTTGGTCTAAAAATAAGCGGGCGACTAGTTCTTTTCTTTCTCCACCGATGGCAGCATCCTGTAATGCAACTAGACTAATGAATATCTTCGTCATCAATTTTGCAAGTCTTTTACAATGGTACGTTTGTTCAGCTACAGAAGCGCCTTTGATTAATTCTATGAATTCTTTTAATCCTTCACACGAAACCTTCACCGGTAGCCCCAACTCTTGTAATTTCGGTGGTAATTTCTCGTATTCTTGCTCAATGTATTTCAAAAAAAGTTGATCAACTTCGAATTTGTTAAGGAGTCTTAATACTTCTAGACCTAAAATATTTGCTGTCCCCTCCCAAACTGTCAAAACCTGTGCATCTCGTAATAAGCGCGGTGTAACAAAATCTTCTATATAACCGTTTCCACCATGCATTTCAATCGCTTCATGAGAAAAGTGTATCGCCTCTTCTGCCGTTTCTGCTTTTAATAAGGCGATTAATAAACGAAGTAGTGCTTGATCTTTAGCAGCTCCTTGATTAAGACCAACTACCTTATCAAAAAAGTCTACTAGTACAAACGAGGCACTAGTTTCTACTTCTTGCTTTACCCTCATTTTTACAAGTGTTTCTTGAACCATTGGGTAGTCTTTTAATCGATTACCAAAGGCATCTCGTTTATAAGCATAGCTTTTCGCTTCTAAATATGCCCTTTGCATAATTCCAACAGAGGCAATTGTATTACAAATTCTCGATAAATTTAAAGCCTCCATCATATAATAGAAACCCCTTGAAGCATCTCCAACTAAAAATGCTTTAGCCTTTGTCAGTACGACTTCGCCAGAAGGGACTGCACGTACTCCTAATTTATCCTTTAACCTTCGAATTGAAATTCCGTTTAGTGAGCCATCTTCGTTTCTCCAAGGAACTAAAAATAAACTTAGCCCTTTTGTTCCTCCTTCTGCTCCCTCCATTCGGGCTAAAACCATTGCAACACCACAAGCCCCAGCATTACTAGCAAAATATTTTTCTCCTGACAAAAGATAGTGTTCCCCTACATTCTCTGCTTTTGTTTCATTAGCCCCTACATCTGAACCTCCTTGCCTTTCTGTCAAGAAAGTTGCTCCTTCGTACAATTCAACATCGCCTGTAGAAATGATATGTGGTAAAAACTGCTGTTTTAATTCTTCATTACCGTACCGTTCTAACAAATAAGCCGTTGCCATTGTCAAAGTTACTGGACAATAAAAACCAGGTTCTACTTGAGATAAAAGGTACCCTTGAGCAAAGGAATATAAATAGTTTCCTTTTCGCCCGATTTCAGGGATTTTTTTATGAATATATCCCACAATTCCTGAGTTGTACGTTTGTTCGATTGTTTTTTTGTAGCCTTCATTTAACCAGACATCTGAAATTTCATCCCCATAACGATTGTATTTAATTAATCTTGGTTGTCCTTCACGGTCAGTATGTACTGCCCGTTCATCAATTTCAGTTCCACAAAGGAGACCAAAATCCTCCAACTCCTTTTTTGCCCATTGATAAAACTCACCATCTAGGTATTGTTGTAAAATAAACGACAAATTAGGGTCTGCTTGATATAAATTCACAGCTACTCTTCCTTTCTATTATCTAAATTAGTCAACATTCAACTTCTCTTTGAATTCTTTTAATAAAGTCTCCATTTCTACCTTTAACTCTGTAAGCTCTTCAATCCGCGTATTGACCTCGGCTATTTTCTTCTCACCGTACTCTACTGTTTTTAGCAGTTGCTTTCTGCCTGTTCGATCTTCGTCAAATACTACGATCATTTCTTTAATTTCCTCTAAAGAGAAACCAAATTTTTTCCCTCTTAAAATAAGGCGTAATCTTATTTCATCCTTAAGTGTAAAGAGTCTACCGTTCGTTTTTACCCGTATAGGAGAAAGAATTCCAAGTTCCTCATAATAGCGGATTGTTCTAGTTGTTACATTAAATTTTGTTGCCAATTGCCGTATTGTGAATGTCTCCATCTCTCTGACCTCATTTAGAATTTATTCCTTATAAAAAAAATAACATTTACGTTAACGTAAATGTCAATAGTTATCAAAATATTTTCGCTAGACCTTTAAGAATATCTGTAAAAGTTGCTTTATCACCAAACCTTGCAACAATTTCATGCTCTTTATTTAGTAGGAATGTACTCGGTACTCCCATGCACTGATATGCATCATACACTTTTGTACCCTCATCCTTCAAAACAGGAAAAGAATATTGATGTTCTCTAATGTAAGTCTCTCCATCATTTGGATGACCTTCCCTACCGGTTACATTAATTGTTAAGAAAACGAGTTGGTCAGATTGGATCGAACGGTAAAATTCATTCTTTACGTGGAGATCTCGCTGAGAGTCCGGACACCAAGAAGTCCAAAAAGTAATCATCACCGGTTTCCCTTTACATGTGGATAAAGAAATTTCTTCGTCAGTTAATGTTCGCAATGAAAAAGCAGGTGCGTTCATATAAGCCTCCTATTCAAAACAAGTTACAGACTAATGTAAGTAATGTAGTAACGCTGTCGCAATTGAAAAGTACGTGAACAATCCTATAATATCATTAATCGTTGTGATAAATGGTCCAGAAGCAACTGCAGGATCAATTTTAAATTTATTTACAATTAATGGTATAACCGTTCCAGACACTGTCGAAAACAAAATTGTAATGAACAACGAAACTCCGATAATAAACCCTAATACAGCACTTCCTTGGGGAATGAGTAGAGCGATGAGCGAAGCAATCGCTCCACAAACGATACCCATCATTAATCCAGTGCCGACCTCTCTTTTTAATAATCGGATGATTGCTTTACGGTTGAGTTTGTCTAAAGAAAGTCCTCGGACAACAACAGCTAACGATTGGGTTCCAGTATTCCCAGCCATGTCCGCAATTAATGGAATAAATATTGCTAATAAGGCTACTTCCGCTAAGGTAGTTTCAAAACTTCTAATTAACCCCGCAGTAAAAAGACCAATAAATAATAGTAAGATTAGCCAAGGAAGTCGCTTTTTTGTCGCAATTAACGAGCTTACCTCAAGATCAAGAGTTCCTTTCATAAGGGCAAGCTTTCCAATATCTTCAGTCGTCTCTTCTTCAATGACATCAATGATATCGTCAACTGTTACAATCCCTAAAATGATCCCATCTGTATCGACAACTGGTACAGCAAGTAGATTATAGTCTTTAATTACTTGAGACACTTCTTCTTGATCTGCAAATGGCGATACCGTGATTAACTGTTCACTCATTAGTTCGTTAACAGTCGCTTCTGTGGAAGCAGTTATTAACTCCCTTAAGGAAACAACTCCAATTAATTGCTTTTTTCCGTTGGTGACATAAAGATAGTAGATTGTTTCTGCCTCTTTGCCTTCATCCCTTAGTTGATTTAAGACAGCTTCGGTACGATCCGTATGCTGGACAGTAATAAACTCGGTTGTCATTAAGGAGCCTGCTGTATTGTCTTGATAAGATAACAACAATTTAATAGTATCAGCTTCTTTTCTATCCATCTTTTCTAATAAATAAGAGGAAATATGCTCCGGTATTTCATGAAAAAAGTCAGTTATCTCATCAGCTGGTAGCTCTTTTAACATCTCAATAGCAAATGAGTCTTCTAGTTCAGTAAAAACCATTTTCTGTTCTTGAAGCTGTAGGCCCTTAAAAATCTCAGCAAATTCATCAGCAGTTAGGTACCCATAAACTCGCTTTCGTTTTTCTAGACTCATCTGCTTAAAGATTTCTACTTGATCGGTGGGGTGCAACTCTAAAAACTCTCGTTGAAATTGTTGTTTGTCTTGATTTTTTAAATATAGAAATAAATAATAAGTAAATTCTTCACGGTTTTTAAAACTTAATTTTCTCATATTAAAGCCCCCCTCCTTCTAGGTCCTTCACCAACTATAAATGCTCAACTTCCACAGTAAGAACGTGATCGATCTTTTTTAGTAAATAATAGATCTCAGTTGTATATTGTTTTTCAGGAGCAGAAAGAGTTAAGTGAATTTGCTGGTTTCCATTTTCAATATCTTTTAATTTTATATTTCGAATTTTTATCTCACTTTTTTCTGTTTCATTTAAACCTTGACCCTTTTGTTCAATCGCCTTGATTAATTCAGTCATTCGATAATTTGGTTCCATCACAATCTTCACAGACAAATCGCGTTGTCTTAAAACTGTCGGTCCAACAGCTTTAATTAAAGGAGGTAATACATTGACTGCAATAATCAAGAGAACTACTGCAATAAAAGCCTCAAAAATAAAACCAACACCAACAGCTATCCCTAAACCAGATGCTGCCCAAATCATTGCAGCACTCGTTAATCCAGATATAACATCATTTTGCCTACGTAATATGACACCTGCACCTAAAAATCCAACACCGGAAACAATTTGAGCAGTTAATCTCATCGGATCCATCGCGTTAAATGTTGGTGATGCAAATTTATAAAAGGATTGAATAGAAACAATTGTTACTAAACAACTAGCAACACAGATCACCATAACCGTTTTTAAACCTAATGGCTTATGTCTAAGTTGTCGATCAATTCCAATGAGCATGCCTAAAAATAAGGCTAGACAGAGTTTTAATAAAACTTCTTCGTTAAAAACCATGAATACCACCTACTTCTTTTTTTACAGATAACGTTAGCTTACCCAATCAATTGAAAAAGGCACCTTCAACAAAAGAAGGTACCCTAAAAAGAAATCCGACTCTTCCATGTTGAGCTTTAGCACTGTACGGCATAGGAATGTCCAGCTACATTAAAAACCACCTTGATCGATAGTTTCTGTTGACCCATTGGCGTCTCTCGACATTTCTGGGCAGTAGCGTATCTCCGGTACAGGAGCCTCACCTAACGAAGTGAGTATATTTTATTGTGGAATATGTTCAAGTAATGCAGTAGCTATTGTGAAATAAATGAGTAATCCCATAATATCATTAATCGTTGTAATAAATGGACCTGATGCTATGGCTGGGTCGATTTTTAACTTTTTAATAATTAATGGAACAGTAGCTCCCACCATTGTTGAAAAGCTTAACGTGAGGAATAAAGACACTCCTACAATTCCCGCTAATATAATTCCACCTTCATATAAGAAAGGAATTACAATGATTAAAGTGATAGCAGAAACTACCCCCAACATAATACCTGTTCCAAATTCACGTCGAAGCATTTTTCCGATAGATTTCTTCTCTATTGAACCTACAGCTAACCCACGAACTACTACCGCTAATGCCTGAGTCCCTGTATTACCAGCAGAATCCATAATCAACGGTATAAAGGCAGCTAATACAATGACTTCTGCTAATGTATCTTCAAAGCCACCAATAACTTCTGCTGTTATTAAACCTAAGAACATTAAAATAATAATCCAAGGTGAACGCTTTAGTCCTGCAGAGAACCAAGATACATTTGTGTCAATAGAACCTCTAACAGCTGAAATTTCCCCGAAATCCTCTTCTGTTTCTTCTTCCACAACGTCCATAATATCGTCGACAGTTACAATTCCGACAAGCTTACCTTGTGCAGTAACAGGAACTGCAAGGAAGTCATACTTTCTCATAATTCTAGCTACTTCTTCTTGGTCAGTATGAGTTTCCACTGACTTTACCCTAGTTAACATGATTTCATCAATTTTTTGATCAAGGCCTGCAACAATCAAGTCTCTTAGCGAAACAACTCCTACTAGCTTAAGCTGTTCATCAACAACATATAAATAGTAAATGGTCTCCGCTTCAGGTGCTTCAACACGTAAACGGTCCATCACATTACCTACAGTATCCATAGAAGATACGGATATATACTCGGTTGTCATAATCGCACCGGCTGTTTGATCGTCGTATTTTAGCAACTGAATAACTTCTTCAGCTTCTTCTTTATCCATTTTACTTAAATACAGTTCCTTCGTCGTTTCCGGTAGCTCGGCAAAGAAATCCGCAATATCATCGTATGGCATATTGTTAATTACATCAATGGCATAGTTTTGTTGCAGTTCAGAAATATAAAGCTTCTGTTTTTGTATCTCAAGCCCTTGGAAAATCTCAGCAAATTCCTCCGGCTTCACAAATTTATAAATAACGACGCGCTGTTTTTTTGTAACTGAATTTAATAAGTCAATTTGGTCTGTTGGATGCAACTCGAAGAATAGTTCTCTAAAGTCACTCATATTTTGATCAACTAATGTTTGAATGATTTGTTTTGTATACGTCTCACGATTTTCTTGATCTAATCTTACCATGACAATTCCTCCTAATAGGAATTCATCAACTTAACATCTGAGATGTAGAAAATGAAGTTCCTCAATTTCTTAGTAGTAGTATTTTTCAAATGATAATAATCTATGATGAAACTGAAATTGTTCCTCCTACTCGAGTCACTATCCATTTCCCCACCCCCCATGTAGTTAAACGTAAAAAACACCTTCACGAATGAAGGTGCTTTTGCACGTCACAAATAAATTGTAGTTACCATGGGTAACACAAATAAGCCTTTGTTTCCTCCATTCGTAGAGCTTTAGCACTGTGCGGCATAGGATTACATCCAGCTACATTAAAAACCACCTTATGTCGATGGTTTCTGTTGACCCATTGGCGTCTTTCGACGTTTTTGGGCAGCAGCATATCTCCAGCACAGGAGCCTCACCTAACGAGGTATTTAATTCTACAACGAGAATAACGAAATTATTACTTGTTGTCAATACCTAAAGAAAAAATAGTTAACATGACTTAGAACGGAAAAAAGTAAGGAATGGTCAGCATCATCATCAACCAAATCACGAGTTGTAGTGGGACTCCTACCTTCACAAAGTCACTAAATTTGTATCCGCCTGCAGTCATGACTAAGGCATTTGTCGGAGATGCTACAGGTGTTGCAAATGCCATACTTGCAGCTACTGACACTGCGATTAAAAACGGGTACGGACTTGCCCCAACATTGATTGCTGTCGTAATAGCTATCGGCGCAAAAAGAACGGCCGTTGCGGTATTACTTATAAACTGACTAAATAACATCGTCGCAAAATAGAAACCACCGAGGAGAGCCAAGGGGCCGTAACTACCTAATGTATCTATGATGTAATCAGATAAAAACAATATTCCTCCTGTTTTCTCTAGCGCTGTAGCCATTGGTAACATCGCACCAATCAACACGACACTTTCCCAATTAATCTTACCATAAGCATCCTCCATATTACGAAGACAACCAGTGAGAACCATGAGCACTGCTGCTATTAATACGGCGGTTACAGCTGGGACAATCTCTAAGGTCATCATCACTAACATCACCAGCATAATCGCCCCTGCAATTGGTGCCTTACCATTAGCTGCAGCCATGCTTGCTTGTTCTTTCGTTTGACCAAGCACAACCACGTCCTCAGTTTCCTTTGCCAACAACTCTAGATCAAGCCACTTTCCCTGAACTAATAAGGCATCTCCAAACTTTAATGATTGTTCAGCACAGTTCTTTAGCTGATACTTTCCTTTACGGTTTATCCCTAGAATGTTGACATTATATTTCTCCCGAAAGTTTAAGTCAGCAATAGTCTGATTAATGAAGCTTGAATGCGGAGTTAACAAGACTTCTGCCACACCGAAATCCTTCGTTATAAGCTTTGTTGGTTTTACTAGTTCCTCTTCATAAACTCTCAGTAAAAAGTCCTTTTTTAAAACGGCCACATCTTCACTATCGCCTTGAATATAGAGAATATCATTCTCTTTAATAACGGTTTCAGAAGTCGCAGCTATTTGCTGAGCTACAGTAAATAAAGGGTTATCTCGGTATCCTCGTTCAATATGAATAATTCCTACCTGATAGTTTCTCGGTAGCTGCAAGTCTGCCAGTGGCTTGTTAATCATTGGAGATAACGGCTGTACCTTGACCCGATACAACTGATCGGAAATATGAAAATAATTGACCAACTCAGAAGGATTTGGTTCCTTGTGTCGGCTGTGCGATTCCTTTGAGTTCCCCGTAGGTAATAGTCTTTTACCAGCCGTCATTAAGAAGGCGATTCCAGTAAATAAGGCTACAAGTCCTACTCCTGTAAAATCAAAAAATCCTAGTCTAGCATAACCATTGTCTACTAAAATCTGACTAACAATTAAATTTGGAGGAGTTCCTATTAGTGTTATCACCCCACCCAAACTACTTGCAAAAGCAAGTGGGATTAAGAATAAGGCTGGGCTCTTTTTCATACCTAGAGCTAGACTAATAATTACTGGCATTAGAACGGCCACCGTTCCGGTATTACTCATAAATGCACTTAATAAAGCTACCAATAACATTAAGAAAAGTAATAGTTTCGTTTCGTTACTACCAGCAAATCGTAATAAATAGTTACCAGCCATACTAGCTAATCCAGTACGAAAAATACCACCACCAACAACAAATAAACCTGCGATCATTATGACAATTGAATTTGAAAAACCAGCGAGGGCTTCGCCTGTTGTTATAATTCCAGTTAATACGAGTGCTAATAAGGAACAAATCGCAATTAAGTCTGCACGCAATTTTCCTACCATGAAGAACAATGTAGTAACTAGTAAAATAACAAATGTTAATAGAAGTTGAGAATCCATAGTAATCCGCCTTTACGAGGTGCACCGCCCTAGTTAGCTATGCTATTTCCTCGTGTATGTTCATAAACCTATACATTTTGTCACGTTATTCGAAGTCCTTTCGACCCTTAAGAGATATCACTTACGCTAGACCGCTTTAAGCAAAATAAAAAAAGAGGCAACCGTATATAACAATTGTTTTACACATCGATGCCTCTGTTCACTCAGTAGTTTACATTTTTCTACATGTATAGCTTCATTGGCAGCCAGTAATCCGGCACCTGGACTACTCTTATAGCCTTGTTCTCTCAATACATCCTCTAATGCTGTACATCACCTGGTCCTGGGCCCATTAACAAGCGCTTTGGTGGGGAAAGTTCATTCGTCAATGTTCTCACTCCTATCGTTCAAATGGTAGTTGTATTCTAGGGAGGGAGGCAAACTCCTGCCACATATCGATTTGTTCATATAACGTTACGATTTTTTTCGTACAACCTGAGCTCCTAATGCAGATGTAAAGTGTGTTAGTGCCCATTCGTGACCAGCTTGAGAAAAGCTTTGAACAGCATCTTCGTGAACAACAATCTTAAAGCCTTTATTGTATGCATCTATTGCAGTATGTAATATACATATATCCGTGCAAACTCCTACCAAATGAACTTCTGCAATACCTCTCATCCTAAGCCTCATCTCGATGTCGGTTCCACAAAACGCACTATACCTTGTTTTATCAACCAGATCTACCTGTACATCTTCCCTTTCTTGTAGCTGTTCATAGTAGCTTCCTAATAAACCAAACTGATGTCTACCTTCGCTGTTTCTTAGGTTATGAGCAGGATATAATTTGGTTTCAGGATGATAGGGGTCATCCAACTCATGTACATCTACCGCAAAAATTACATAATCCTTGGACTCCACGAACTCTTTTGTTATTTCGGTAATTCTTTCTTCAATATCTTGCGCTGGTTTCCCACACGTTAGACTGCCTGTATCAGCAACAAAATCATTCGTATAATCGATGACAAGTAAAGCTTTCATTTTTCCACACTCCTTTTTACTAAATTATAACAATTTTATTTAAGAGGTAAAGTCAAATCAATCAAAAAAAGGCTGCTAAGCACAGCCTTCTATATTCCTAAGATCATTTTGTTTTGCATTTGGTTTACTTGTTGTCGTGCTCGAGTAAGCAGATCTCTTTGTTCTGGTGTCGCACTCGAAAGTAAGCGTTCGATTTGCATGTTTACTTGTTCAAGTTGTTGTTGCGCCTCATCATACTTTAGGTCATCTCCGCCTTGAACCTGTTTAGCAGAGTTTAGTTGACCTTCAGCAAACTGTAAAATTTCATCTACTTGTTGTAATTGTTGTCTAATTTGATCGTGTGTCCCCATTAATAAAACCTCCTGAATAAATCATTAACTTCTACCGTTAATGTGGCATTATCTAATTCAATTTATTCTAGGAGAACATTCCATTTCATTACATTTACATTGGCTGCTTACGAAAAGAGCCTTTACATTTCAACAACTTCTCCGCTTTGCTTAACAATATATGTTTGTAAATCGTTCGGAATAAAAGTAGATGCAAAAATTTTTGTAGCTTCCTCTAATAGCTCCTCCACTCCCTTTGCATAGCGCGAACTAATATGATTCATAAATAAGGTTTTCGCGCCACTTTCGCTTGCTAGCTTGGCTGCCTCAAAGGCGGTTGAGTGAAAATGTTCATATGCAAGCTGGGCATCTTTATGTAAAAATGTTGCTTCATGTACAAGGATATCTGCATTACTTGCCAACTTCATCTGATTTATACATGATCTCGTATCTCCCCCAACTGCAATCACTTTTCCTTTTTTCGTTGGACCAAGGAAGTTTGCCCCATTTACTACCATTCCGCTTTCTAAAACAATGGTTTCCCCATCTTTTAACTTTTTATAAATTGGCCCTGGTTGAATTCCAATTTGTCTAAGCGCTTCTACATTTAATTCTCCCGATATATCTTTTTCGGAAACGCGATATCCGTAAGAAGTAATCCCATGTTCAAGTTGTATTGCTTCGAATGTAAAATTATTGTTCTTAAAAATAACTCCTTCATCTATTTCGTAAATTTCTAGAGGATATCGGATATACGTATTTGATATGGAAAGAGTTTTTTCAACAAAGTCTTTAATACCCTTTGGGCCATATAATTGCAAGGGTGTTGTTGCGCCTTGAAAAGAGCGACTACCTAGGACACCAGGTAAGCCATATATATGATCTCCATGCAAATGAGTTATAAAGATTTTCGTAAGTTTATGTAAAGTTAAAGACGAATGTAGTAATTGATGTTGTGTACCTTCACCGCAATCGAACATCCAACATTCATCTTCATACTGAAGCATCTGGATCAGTAATGAACTTACATTTCGTTGCTTTGAAGGTAGTCCAGCACATGTACCTAAAAATTGTAGTTTAATCATTTTCCATCACCTCTAACTAATACTTCACTTAATCTTACAAATTTTTTTATATCACTGCAAACCTATGGATACATGCACAATTAAAAAATGGTTGAATATGGTATGGTGGAGTAAAGTAAGGAGTGGTGCAAATGGCTGAGGTTGTCGTTGTAGATAGAGGGGATTCGCTTTGGAGTATAGCTAATCGTTATGGTGTTACTGTTGATGAGTTAATAAGAATAAACGAGATACTACCAGCGACCCCATTAGTTCCTGGTCAAACGATCATTGTCCCTTCAAATAGGTTTAGAACACTATACTCCCCTCCCTCGTTTCATCTTAGGAGGGCTATTGAGGCAAATGCATATATTCGTGCAAATGATCCTAATGCAGCGAATATGGTGAATAAATATGCCCGTTACTTGACGTATTTTAGTGTTTCGAGTTACCGGCTTACAGCAAGTGGAGAGCTGACAAGTATTGATGATGCTCCTGTCCTAACAGCAATTCAAAATACAAATGCAGTACCGATGCTAGTTGTTACCAACTTTACAGGCGAAGCTTTTTCTCCAGATATCACAAGAGCACTGTTTACAAACGATCAAGTTAGGGAGACTTTTGTAAACAACCTAATTTCAATTATTAATCAAAAAGAATATATTGCAGTAAATATTGATTTTGAAGAGAATTACCCAGAAGATCGGGAGTTATATAACCAATTTTTACGAACTATCACTCCATTGCTAAAGGAACAGGGTGTCCTTGTTTCAACTACTTTAGCACCCAAAATTAGTCCAACAGAACCAGTCGCATGGTTCGGAGGATTGGATCATGATTACGGGGCACATGGGCAAATTGTTGATTTTGTTATCATCATGACTTATGACATAGGCGGTTGGTTTAGTGGCCCACCAGCAGCTGTTTCACCAATACAAATTGTACGTCAAGTAATCAGTTTTGCTATTTCTACCATTCCAGCTAATAAAATAATGCTAGGCCTGCCTCTCTACGGTTATGATTGGCGGCTTCCATTTAATCCTGAGGTTGATTTTGCAGAGACAGTAGGTCCGAGGGAAGCGGTGAATCGAGCAAGAGAAAGGGGCGCAAGCATTCAATATGACTACAACAAACAAGCACCCTTTTTTACGTATTACGATGAAGAAGGTCAGGAACACATCGTTTGGTTTGAGGACGGTAGAAGCATAAAGGCAAAACTTGATCTTATCAATGAGTATAACCTAAGAGGGGTTAGCTATTTCATTTTAGGTAGGAGTTTTCCTGAAAACTGGGCTCTCCTCCTAGATATGTTTACAATTGAGAAGTATAAATAATGGCGCAGACAGTGTATAGTCCTAAATAATTCATATATCGTTCGCTTTATTAGAAGGATTTTTCACTATCTGTCTAGTATAATATAAGTATACCTGAAAATTTAGGAGGGCACCCCTATGCAAATTAAGTACAACGCAATCCCAAAAAAAGATGTGAAAGTTTGTACTGAAGAATACACGATTCAAGAGGCTTTAGAAGTACTAGAAGAAACTGGTTACCGCTGCATTCCTGTCCTTGATAAGGATAACAAAAAATTTTTAGGAAACATCTACAAGTCTAGAATATACGAATATATGGTTAAAAATGCAGGACCAATTACAGATAGCATTCTAAAGCTAACTAAAGACGAAGATATCGTTACATATGAGGACTCGTCTTTCTTTAAAATATTCTTTACAATTAAGAAGTATCCTTATGTAGCTGTACTAAAGGAAAATGGTGACTTTGCTGGAATTTTAACGCATGCAAATGTTATGTCACTTCTTGAGGACTCATGGGGCGTGAAAACAGGTAGTTATGCATTAACAATTTCTACACATGAATACCAAGGAGCATTAAAAAATATCGTTACAATTATAAAAAAATACTGTAACATCCAAAGCTTACTAACACTGGATAATGAAAGTACCTTCCTTCGAAGAGTAATTGTTACACTACCGAAGGATACTACAGAAAAGCAGTTTCATGAAATTGTACAGAAGCTAGAAAAAGAGGGCTTCCGTGTATTCGATATTGAAAAATTCTAAAGAAATTTAACAGAGTATGTTATACTGTTAAAACAGTATTTTTTACAAGGGGAGTTTTAAATGGTAAGTGAAACTTTAGTAAAAGCATTAAATGATCAAATGAACTTTGAGTTTGAATCCGCACAAGTATATCTAGCTATGGCAGCTTACTGCTCTAGTGAAAGCTTAGACGGTTTTGCGAACTTTTTCCTCGTTCAAGCAGAGGAAGAACGATTTCATGCCATGAAGTTTTATAATTTTATTAATGATATTGGTCATCGAGCTACCATTACAGGATTTGAGGATCCAAGCAATGAATATAAATCAGTACTAGATGCATTTGAAAAGGGCTTAGCTCACGAGAAAGTCGTTACTAGAAAAATTTACAACATTGCTGATATTGCTCTGAATGAACGTGAGCACGCCACAATGACATTCTTAAAATGGTTTATAGAAGAACAAGTTGAAGAAGAGGCAAGCTTTGATACGATTATTCAAAAATTAAGACGTATCGAGAACGACAGTAATGCTTTCTTTATGTTAGATAATGAATTCGCTGGACGTACATTTACGCCACCCACAGAATAAGGCTCACTATCAGACTAATCAAGGCAGATGCCTCCAAAAGCAGATGAATTTTGAACTATCAAAGGGCCTTTCGTAGGCCCTTTTTTACTAGAATAAAAACGCTAAAAACAAAAACGCGACAAAGGTTGAGAAACACATACCACTTATACTAAACGCCCATTTTTTCCTAAATGATGCCTTAGCTCCATAAAAATCAACAACTAAATAATGGATTAAAACACATATACCGAGGAACAGTAGTAAAAATAAATATCCCAGAATAAGTATAGAGACTGTTTGAGAAAGAAGTAAGAATACAGCAAATTGTAAAACAAAGTAGCCTGCTATAATGAACACTACATGCAAAAGGATCATCGTGAATAATAGTTTGTAGTTCATCTCATCATCACCTCAGGAAGTCTTTTCAACATTATTGGTAAGTTTTACTCCTTCCATACATATGAAAAAAGGTAACCTATTGGCTACCTATTTCTCAACTGGGTTTTCAGGATAGGAAATCCAATCACTCCAACTTCCGATATATAGTCTAACTTTTTCATAACCTAATGATCGGAGTGTTAATACATTTGGACAGGCCGTTACGCCCGAGCCACAATAGACAATCATTTCTTTACCCTTTTCACAACCTATCCTCTTAAACCTTGCTTCCTGCTCGTCTGCAGTTAGCCAGACACCCTTGTTATCAACTCCCTCTTTCCAAAAAGCCTGTTTGGCTGAAGGGATACGGCCAGCCTTACTATCAATTAATTCTTCTATACCTAAGTAGCGAAGCTTTTCCCTGCTATCAATTACCAATACGTTTTCTTTATGAATTGCCTCCCTAACTTCTTCCATAGAACAAAGCATCTGCTCGTTTATTCTTGCTGAGTAGGTTGTTGGTTTAACTTCGGGTATAAGATTTGATATCGGGAAGCCGCTGTTTTTCCAATTCGTATAAGAAGTGTTTAAAATATAATTATTTTCGAGACCTATAAATCTAAGTAACCAGATTAGACGAGAAGCCATGGCACCGCCTTGATCATCATAGGCAACTACTGTCACTGTTTGATCAATACCTAAGGAAGCTACCGTTGCCTCAAACTCTTCAATTTGAGGAAGCGGATGTCTTCCACCGTGAGTTAATTTCTGACCAGACATGTCTTTTTCTAAATCCATATAAACTGCGTTTGCGATATGGTCGCGGAGATATGCTTCATATCCAGCAGATGGTTGACTTAACTCAAAGCGACAATCAACGATGCGGATATTAGGATTGTTCAACTTTTCTTTTAGCCATTCGGTAGAAACTAAATGTTTTAACATATAACCACCCCACTACAAGTTTCTTCCATTGTATTTTACCTTCTTAGTAGTGTCCAATGGTTTTTCTAGAGATTATAAAGAAAAAATACTCATTAATTTGCTTTTTCTGCGGGGCTTTTTCAATTGCTCAGGTACGTTATTGACCACACCTCCGACAACCTTCTTCTCCATTTCAGGAAGATGTTGTTCAATTTTACTCATTCTCTCATCTATCTTGGTGATCATTGTAAATAAACTGTCAAGTTCAGTTCGATGCTGTAACACCTGATATTCAACCACCTCATCCGCCTTTACGGAGAGCTTTCTTTCGAGCTGTTCAATATGAATCATAAGTTGCTCTAACTTCTCCTCAAAAACGTTTACCGCGACCATCTTCTCTCTTTTTTCCTTTACAATCTGTACAGGATCATTTTTTTCACGTATTTCCTTCATTGTAAACCCTCTATTTAAACGTTCCTTTATATTTTGAAGAGTTACTAATTCCTTCTCACCAATTAAATAATGGCCTAGTTCATTTGTTTTACATGGGATGTCAAAGTATTTGATCCACCTTTGAATTGTCGTCGGATTTACACCTAACTCCTCAGATACTTCTTTTGTTTTAAATACTTTTTCCATAATGCTACCCCTTTCAAAACTAATTTACATAGGTAATTCTTTGTGTTTTATATATATACCTTCAGCCTTGACAAAACTAGTATTCGTTCGTCAAAGAAAGTGCAATTCTGGCAAAAATATTATTTCCTTACATGAATTTTCTACATCGAGGAAAACTAATGACGTAACAAAAACCTCTTAAGGGGGTGATACATATGGGTAAACGTAGCAAAGAGCAAATGAAAAAATCACAAAGCAATGAGAAGCAACGCGAAATGGAACCAAAACCAGGCTATGGCGATAAAAAATTAGAAGGTCCTGATCGTCCAGCGGAATAAAAAAATTTGGCTGACACCTTTCGTGTCAGCCAAATTTTTTAACTAGTTGAAGTAATGCTTGTTCAAGTTTTGCTGCTAATTGTAGTTGATTTTGTTTCTTGTAGTACCAATCAGTTACATCTATTTTCTCTACTTCATTTGGCTCTTTAAAGTAGCTATTTATAAGCCTTTCTTGTTTCACACTGTACCAATCTGTATAATCACTGCGGTGATGATGAATTACAGGGAATGTAGACCTAAGTTTCGGCGTCCGTATTTCTTCAACCTTTTTTACATATCTCTCGTAATCGTACCTTGAACCTGTATGGACTACCTTTGAAGCGAACTTTCGCAACTGCTTATAGTACCTCGGATGAAACAACAGACACGCCAATCGTTTACCTAGCTCTATCCTATTTCTTACTCTCGTAAACCCATGAACTGAATAACCAAATAACTTTCCGTTTAATGTAGGAAAGAGTACTGTACTAAAGTGCCATTTATCTTCAATGACAAAAGGAAGACTACGAAAGACTTTATTTCCATAAAACGAGTCTTCGATGACCGGCTTCTGGATGACATGTTGTTCATTAATAATTAAAGCCTTGCAAAGATGATTTATATCTTTGTTCCACCAAAACTCCTGCCATTTTTTCTCCATAAATTGAGATACATGAAAATATTTTAATAGATGGAACATTGGTTTTCCTAAGTGCTTAGAAAGTTCATAAATACAAAGCTGTGGATAGGCATCCGAGAAAATCAACCAATTCGCCCTCTCGTATGTTAAAAACAATATGTCACGATATTCTTTTGGTAGGAGATTCCGAAAAATATCGCCTTCTAAATCAGTCATATTCCATCCAGCATTTCTTGATACAAAACTTGCTAGAAACGCCCAGATAATCTCTTTGTTTCTTAAATAAAACTGATCATAAAATACGGTACGTGAAATATTATCGATGTTCCCAAGTTCGGTAGCTTTTTTAATGTTTTCAATATATTCTCGATCTTGTTTTGTTAGTGTATAAATGTTGTTAGCCCCCTACTCTTACCGTTCGTCTATTCAACTTTTTAAAATTGTGGTATGATTTAATGATGTAACCAAGTGTTGCATAAGTTTAGAATGACTTGAAAAGGGTGCAACAAATGTCAATTCGATATCCAAATGGGAAAACTTACACTCCAGTCAACAAAGATCGCCCTCAACCTAAAAGACAACAAAATAGTAGTATTTCTTACGGAAATCGTGGGATGAGTCTCGAAGAAGATATAAATAGTTCTAACGAATATTATTTGGCAAAAGGGATTGCGGTTATTCATAAAAAACCAACACCTCTTCAAATTGTCAAAGTAGATTATCCAAAACGAAGTGCAGCGGTTATTCGTGAAGCCTATTTTCAACAGGCTTCAACTACCGACTACAATGGTGTTTTTCAAGGAAGGTATATTGACTTTGAAGCAAAAGAAACCAAAAATAAGACGTCATTTCCATTAAAGAACTTTCATAAACATCAAATAGATCATATGAGACAAGTTCTTCTTCAGGACGGAATTTGTTTCGCATTATTGAGATTTTCCCTTGTTGATGAGGTTTATCTCTTAGATGCAAAACATTTGTGTTCGTTTTGGGAGGCTCAAGAAAAAGCTAGAAAGTCGATCCCAAAAAAAGAGATTGAGAGTTTAGGTCATCGAATTCCCATTGGCCTTTACCCCCGAATTGACTATTTAACAATTGTCAAAACTATTTATTTTTCATAATTGAAAGGAAGATGGATCATGTCAGAAGATACTCGCACAAGGCAAGGTCGTCGTAAACTAAAAGAAACCAAACAAAACCAGGGGTCAAAGAAGGGTATTTGGAAAAAGCTCCTAATCGCGTTTTCAATTTTTGTGCTGACTTTAGTGATTGCCGGTGCTGTTACTGTATTCTCAATTATTAAAGATGCACCACCACTAGATCCAAGCAAATTAACACTAGCAAACAATCCAGAAATACTTGATCAGAACGATGTACTGTTTACTACCTTAAGTGCATCCGAAAACAGACGTTCTGCAAGTATCCTAGAAATTCCCCAGTTGCTTGAGGATGCCTTTATTTCCGTTGAGGATGTCCGCTTTCGAGAACATTTTGGAATTGATATACGCCGCATAGGTGGAGCTGTAAAAGCGAATCTTACAGGAGGTTTTGGTGCAGAGGGGGCCAGTACGATTACACAACAGGTCGTCAAAAACCTATTTCTATCGTCTGATAAAAAACTGACACGAAAACTCCAAGAACAATACATGGCTATTAAGTTGGAACAAGCATATTCAAAAGACCAAATCTTAGAAATGTATCTTAACGCCATCTTTTTTTCTGAAGGGGCTTGGGGAGTCGTCGAGGCTGCTGACCGTTACTTCAGTAAAAGTTTAGAGGAATTAGAAGTTGAAGATGTCGCCCTTTTAGCGGGTATTCCTCAGCGACCAAATTTCTTTAATCCATTTAAAAACCCTGAACAAGCTCAAAAACGTCGTGATACAGTTATCACACTAATGGAACGTCATGGGAAAATTACGTCTGAACAAGCTGAACGTGCAAAAGCAGTTCCGGTGGAGGCACAGTTAAAGCGTTCAGAAAAAGAACCATACCCTTACTGGGCATTTCTAAACCAAGTTCTTGATGAAGTTGAGGCGATTGAGGGTATTACTGCAAACGACATCTACACTGGTGGATTACGAATTTATACTACTCTCGATCAGGAAGCGCAAACATACGCTGATATGCTACTACAAACAGATATGATTGAATTTCCAGACGATAACATGCAAGCAGGCATTACGCTTATTGATACAAAGACTGGAGCAATCCGAGCAATCGGAGGAGGGCGACAAAAAGACGCAGTCGCTCGCGGTTATAGTTGGGCGACTGATCCACGACGTTCGCCAGGATCGACCATTAAACCAATCTTAGATTATGGTCCCGCTATTGAACACTTAAAATGGTCTACGTATCACCAAATTACTGATGAGCCCCATCAGTATTCTAATGGGGTACCAATTCGAAACTTTAATAACAGATACTCTGGAAACGTGTCGATGCGATTTGCACTGCAAAAATCATTAAATATACCTGCCTTGAAGGCCTTTCAAGCTGTAGGTATTGACCGAGCTGGTGAATTCGGTAGAAACTTAGGTATTCCACTTGATACGATTCAAGAAGCTTATTCTCTTGGTGGCTTTACCAATGGTTTTTCAACCTTAGAACTCGCAGGCGCATATGCGGCCTTTGGCAACGAAGGAGTGTACCATAAGCCACACGCAGTACGAAAGATTGTATTCCCTGATGGTCGTACGATTAATCTAACCCCAGAAGGAACAATCGCTATGAATGACTATACAGCTTTTATGGTTACAGATATGCTTAAATCAGCGGTGGGTCCTGATGGAACAGGTAATCGTGCAAGAGTTGACGGCCTCCCTATGGCTGGAAAAACGGGTACCTCTAACTTTGATGAAGAAGAAAAGAAACGTTTTAATATAACGAATGGAGCAAAAGATATTTGGTTTGCAGGCTATACTACCAACTACTCCATTGCTGTGTGGACTGGTTACAACACACCTAACGATGGATATATTAAGTATGATGGCACAAGTGAACACGTCGCTAAATATCTCTTTAAAGCACTCATGACAGAGATCTCAAAAAATATTGATACTCCAGACTTTCAACAACCAAGCTCTGTTGTAAAAGTTGGTGTAGAACGTAAAACCGGTCTGTTGCCAAGTTCTACTACTCCAGCAAATGAAATTGTTTATGAGTACTTTGTGAAAGGGACTGAGCCTACCGATATCTCTGAACTGTTTGCTAAACCAGTTTCTCCTGGAGATTTTATGGGTGAATATCATGAATTAACAGATCAGATGATCTTAACTTGGACTTTTCCCGAAGAAGAACGGCAGAATTATTCTTTTGATCTAGAGATGTCGATCAATGGAGAACCATTTACCCTTCTCTCACGCTCAGATGAAATGCAACATATTATTTTTAATCCAGAGGGCGATTCCACTTACCAATTTAGGGTTACTGCGGTTTCACTTTTAAATGAAGCTCTACGAAGTGACTTTAGAGAGTTAACGATAACAGTTCCTAAAAAGATAGAAGAAGCAGAGGGGGATCCTGAAAACACAGAAAATCCAGATATCCCAAACCCAATTGACGCTATTGGTGATGATGAGGATGATGATCCCGATAACGATGGTGATGAAGACGACGACGACGACGACGATGACACTGGAGAAAATTAATTACGACAATCTAGACAAGATAAAGCAAAAAAGCATGTGATTATATAATCACATGCTTTTTCATTTTTTTAAAGAAACTATTTATTTAAGTTTTGAAATGGCATATTTCTTTTGAAGCTCAACAAAGAGCTCTCTAAGCTGAGTAAAAGCATGGTGATGATTTGGTACAGATAAGATATAACCGATCCGCTCTTCGACATTGACTGGCTTAATTTTTAAGGACTCAATAGAGTCTTTAACCTTTACGAGCTCAGGCACAGGTACAGAATTAGTCCAAAATAGAAATGCTAAGTAAAGCTTAACCATTTGTTTCATCGGTTCTAATGCCCCTTCTCGATTTCGGGCTTTAAAATAACTAGTAATAGGCGCTTCAAGAGCTTTCCATTTCAATAATAAAATTGGAATATACTGATCCCTATCCTGCCATGGCTTTAAGGAGTCGAACTTCTTCTGTTCGTATAACATATCAAAAATTAACGGCTCAATCTCAATGATTTCCTCGAAATCACCCTTCAGATCGACTTTAACTGTACTATTTTTCTGAAAAAAAGGGGCTAATGTAAATGATTTTGGTACTATAATTTCGGTCATTTCTTACTTGTCCCCTTTAATCGTTTCTTTCCTTCTCTACAGAGATGTAACAGTGGACAGATTTCACATTGTGGGGATTGGGCTTTGCAGTGGTATCGTCCAAAGAAAATAAAACGATGATGTGTGTCAGACCAAAGGTTTTCTGGAATCTTTCGCATTAGCGCCTTCTCAACTTCTAAAACTGAATCTTTCCACTTGCAAATGCCTAGTCTTTTGCTAACTCTCTCCACATGTGTGTCTACTGCAATAGCAGGGACACCAAAAGCAACTGACATAACGACGTTAGCAGTTTTGCGTCCTACACCAGCAAGCTTAACTAACTCATCGCGTTCGCGCGGTATTTCTCCACCATACTCTTCAATGAGTGATTGACATAGTTTTTTTATATTTTTAGCCTTGTTTCGATACAGGCCAATTCTTTTAATATCATTTTCTAGCTCTTCTAATGGGACAGCTAGATAATCCTCAGGTGTCTTATATTTCTTAAAAAGATCTTTCGTAACCTTATTAACTAGAACATCTGTGCATTGTGCTGATAAAAGCACGGCTATCGTTAGCTCAAAAGGATTTTCATGATTAAGCTCACAGTGGGCTTCAGGAAACATTTTCTCCATCTCCACAAGAACTTCTTCTTCGATTTGCTTTTTGGTTAGCACCAGAGTCCCTCCTCTCTAGAACGGATCAATCCTTCTCTGTACATTAACTTTTCCTCAAGGTTACTCCTTCAACCAATTATAAGAAGGAAATTTCTTCTTTGGTTCGGTTGTACTCTGAGGAGTCGTTTTATATTGGTGGTTACGGAACTTTTGTCCGTACTCCTTCGCTTCTGAAACTGTTCTAACACCGTTCTTATTCCATTCTATTAAAATTCGATCGATGTAACGAAGATTGCGTTTACCAGATACAACACCTTCCATAAGAGCTGCTTTTATTATTGCTGGATTATAGTTTTCCTGATCTACCCACATCGTAATAAGTTCACATTCCATAGGAGATAGCGGCCGTCCAAACTCTGACTCAAATAAATGATATAATGTTCGTTCGTCCTCTTCTTTCTCTGCGACTTGTTTATTCAAATTCTGCTCGTAATCTAACATAAATAACTTGTCCCAAAGAGGGGCCAAAGTGAATGACTCAGAAATATTACCATTTTCATCTCTACACTCTTCTAGCTCTAAAAAACCGCGTTTCATAAGACTCTGAATGACTCGTAAGCAATCTCCTTCAGAGAGGCTCATTCGACTAGCAAGTAGTTCAGGTGTTGGAAAGCTTGTTCCCTTTTCTAAAAATGAAAAAATTTGTATGAGGAGCATTACTTCGATTTCAGTTAAATGTAACTTTCGATACTCTTGAATTAGTCGACCAGGGATTGAAATCGTTCCTGCATTTATCCAATTTAATAACATATTGCGATTCATCATTCCACCTCATCTCCATTATATCACGATTTTGAAGTAAAGCGTATGGCATGACACATACAAACGTTCTCTATATGAAAACGCATAGTCCCCAACCCAGATTACTTTAACGTTGTACCGAGTAACCTAAATTGAGATCATAGCCATTCTACTATACAAATAAAAAACCCCGGACACGGGGTTTTTCACTTGTAGTAATTCTTATGGATATAAGCGGTTTAGTAGACGAGGGAATGGGATTGTTTCTCGAACATGCTCTAAACCACAAACCCAAGCAACTGTTCTTTCAAGTCCTAAACCAAAACCTGAGTGTGGTACTGAACCATAACGACGTAAATCTAAATACCATTTATACGTATCCATCGAAAGATTATGTTCTTTGAAGCGTTCTTCTAAAAGCTCCATATCATCAATCCGCTGACTTCCACCAATAATTTCGCCATAACCTTCTGGAGCAATCATATCTGCACAAAGAACAACTTCTGGACGATTTGGATCCGGCTTCATATAGAAAGCCTTAATCTCAGCAGGATAGTTTGTAATGAACACAGGCTTATTAAAGCTCTCAGCAATTGCCGTTTCATGTGGCGCACCAAAATCTTCGCCCCATTTGATTTCATGACCATTTTCCTGCAAGAACTTAATTGCATCATCATAAGAAATACGTGGGAAAGGTCCAACTACTTGCTCTAGCTTAGAAATATCTCTCCCTAACACTTGAAGCTCAAGCTGACAGTTTTTTAACACTGACTGGACCATGTATGTCACGTATTGCTCTTGAACTTGCAAACTTTCCTCATGATCAACAAAAGCCATCTCTGGTTCAATCATCCAGAACTCAATTAAATGACGGCGAGTCTTTGATTTTTCTGCACGGAAAGTAGGTCCAAAAGAAAACACCTTTCCTAATGCCATTGCTGCAGCTTCCATATAAAGCTGACCACTCTGTGAGAGATAAGCATCCTCATCGAAATATTTCGTATGGAATAGGTTGGTTGTTCCTTCTGCTGAACTACCAGTTAAAATTGGCGGATCTACTTTTGTAAAACCATTCTCATTGAAAAACTCGTATGTCGCACGAATTAATTCATTACGAACCTTCATTACTGCATGCTGGCGCTTCGAGCGTAACCAAAGATGACGATGGTCCATTAAGAATTCTGTTCCATGCTCTTTAGGTGTTATCGGATAATCAACTGCCTCATGTATAACTTCAATTCCGGTAACTGTCAACTCGTAACCAGATGGAGCTCGCTCGTCACTACGAACAATTCCCTTCACATATAAAGAAGACTCTTGCGTAATGTTTTTTGCTAATGTAAATACTTCTTCTGCTACTTCTGCTTTTACCACTACACCTTGGATAAAGCCTGTCCCATCACGCAACTGTAAAAAAGCAATTTTTCCACTTGAACGCTTATTGGCTAACCAGGCACCAATCGTTACCTCTTGATCTGTATATTTACCAACTTGAGAAATAGTCGTCTTCACAAAAATTCCCTCCATAAACATTGTATCTATCTATATGTATAATTAGCCAATTTAGAAAAGCATAAGCATCTTCTCCTCGTAATAAGTAATGTTCTAAAATACATTTCTTAAGATGGGAACCGTGCTCACAGCTAGACACCATACTGACTTTAACCATTATACATCTGTTTAGAAACAGAATCAACGCATGGAGGGGTGTAGTTTTATGCTTGCATATTATTTTTTACAAATCTTTCAACACGAGCTAACGCTTCTTGAATTTGATCTAACGAAGTAGCATAAGACAACCTGACATTGTCAGGAGCTCCAAAGCCTGAACCAGGCACTAATGCGACTTTCTCTACCTCAAGAATTTTCTCAACCCACTCATCAACGTTGGTAAAGCCATTTAACGCTACTGCTTCCTTAACGTTAGGGAATAAATAAAAGGCTCCTTTAGGCTTTACACATGTAACTCCAGGGATGCTAATTAACTGCTCATAAACTACATTTAAGCGCTCTTCAAAGGCGACTCTCATTGTCTCAACAAAATCACTTTTCACGTTATATGCCGCAATTGTCCCATGTTGCGCCATCGTCGTTGGATTAGAAGTACTATGACTAGCCAAGTCTGTCATTGAGTTGATGATTTCCATATCACCTGCTGCATAGCCAATACGCCAACCTGTCATCGAGTGTGACTTAGAAACACCATTAATAATGATTGTTTGTTTTCGTAACTCGTCTGAGAGCTGAGCTATAGAAATATGAGTTGCTCCACCATATACAAGCTTTTCATAAATCTCATCAGAAACGATTAAAATATCATGTTTTAAGCAAACTTCGCCAATCTCTCTTAATTCTTCTTCTGTATAAAGAGAACCTGTTGGGTTACTAGGTGAATTTAGGATAAAAGCTTTCGTTTTTTCGGTAACTGCATCCTCTAGTTGCTGTTTTGTTATTTTAAATTCATTTTCTTCTAATCCGTCAATATAAACTGGAGTTCCTTCGGCTAACTTTACTTGCTCTGGATAACTAACCCAATATGGTGTTGGAATGATAACCTCATCACCTGGATTTAAAATGGCCTGAAATAACAAATACAAGGCATGCTTAGCACCGCTTGCTACCACGATTTCCTTTTGAGAATAGACTAAGCCTTGATCTTCTTTAAATTTTGCGATTATGCTTTCTTTTAATGCTGGTAACCCCCCAGCTGGTGTATATTTCGTGTGTCCCTCTTGCATTGATTTCACTGCAGCTTCAATAATGTAATCTGGTGTGTTAAAGTCAGGTTCTCCAGCACCAAGACCAATCACATCATGACCAGCTTCTTTCAACGCCTTCGCCTTTGCTGTAATCGCTAAAGTTGATGACGGTGTTAACGTAGATACTCGGTTTGCTAATTTCATTTACATACTCCTCCTAATCCAACTAAGAAAAGCGCAAGGCGCCCTAGGAAAAAGGAATTCACTTTTTCTTTGCCTATCGGCGACAAGCAAATGTTCTGGACGATAAAAAGTGTGCTCTTTCACTTTTAATCGTCCACGTTATTTGACCTCGAGCCGATGGCGCCTGGAGCTAGACAATTTTTAAGTTGCAAATTATATACTTTCTTATAATTTAAGAAAAGCGCATGGCGCCCTTTCCTGGCACCCAAGCTAATCTTTTTTCTTACTAACATTACGTAAGAAAGACCTTAAATCATACTATAAATCTGTTCCACCTAGCTTTCAAGTGCTTTTTCAGATAATTATTAAAATTGTCAATTACCTAAGTAAATTTATTTACCTAAATGGTAGTGCTTTAAATATGTTCCATCCTTAAAAGTCATATAATAATAAGAAAGACGGTCTTGATTATCTAGGTAGGTAATTTCGTACAAAGGAATTGTTTGCTCAACACCTAGTTTTATACTAATTAACTTCTTTGGCTCCAACTCCTGCTTAGCAAAAGTAGCAACATCCTCAAAACTAATACCTTCAACTTTTCGCTTGAGCAAATGTGTATCTAACGTTTCCGGCACCCATATATAAACCTCTTCTCCATCCTCATCAACGGAAGCAAATACTTGATAACTATCTGTACCATGGTAAAAATTCACATTCGTTATTTCTTCAACGGTAACATGTTCCTTGACATACGCTGTCGCATCTGTAGTGGCTGAGCGTATTGGTTCTTTTATTCCTGAAAAAAACAAATAGGATTGCCATACAACTAACAACATCACTAAAACGCCAATGATTCCAGCTATTTTCCCCATTGATCTACCCTATGTACGATAAATGGTAAAAACCATTTTCGTTTTATCTTTTTCATCTAGTGCCAAACCAAACATTAAATCTCGATCCTTCAATGTACGATTGCAAGCATCGACAATTTTATATAAATCAGAAGATTTGTTTACTCTTACAGTAGAGATTACTTCAATTTTATTCACAGTAGCTCTCCCTTTCTAACCTCTTTTTGTCTATACAGTCTTTTATGAAAAGCTTACTTCCTTCACTTTAAAATATTGCTAAACATACGTTAGTACTCTCCGGAGATAATAAAGATACCGCTCAACAAAGGAGGCGTGAGCGTGAAACAGATATCTTTTACAAGCAAGCCGATGACACGCTTATCCATTAGTGATTGGTATCAAAAAGAAAAAGAAACCTTTTCTTTATCTTCACCAGAAAGACCTAAAATCGAAAACACACTAAGTTTTAGCTTTAGACAAACTTCTTTTCCAAATTCATTAAGGAAATCTTGATTTTCCTTAACACTTAAAATAACCTCCAAACCTACATCAAACAAAATCCGTGGGCAGACTCATACTCCGTAGATAATCTAAAGATAATAAGTCCTCAGCAAGCTTATTAACAGATTATCCTATAGTTTTGAGTTATGCCTCTTTTTTATGAGTGCAATTTACTAAATGCTTCATTTGCCTTAAAGATTATTTGTTCTTCATCCAAGGTCAAACACTCACGATTATGAACGAGGCACTTGCCAGCAACATAGACATCTAGTACATCTGAGCCCGATGCTGAATAAACCAAATGTGATAATACATGATCTTTCGGTTGCAAATGAGGTTTGTTAGCATCAACAATTACGAAATCAGCAGCATAACCTTCCTCTATAATGCCTACATTGTGAAAACCTAAAGCCTTACTCCCATTGCAAGTAGCCATTAAGAATGCTTCTTTAGCCGAAATCATTGTTGGATCTTGAAAATTTCCCTTATGGACTAATGCCGCCATTCTCATCTCTTGAAACATATCCAGATTATTATTGGAAGCTGTACTATCTGTCCCTAATGAAACTAAGATATTTTTACTTAACATTTTTCCAACCGGAGCAATACCAGAACCAAGTTTCAAGTTACTAATAGGGTTATGTGATACCGCGACCCCGAAACTAGCTAAAATATCTAGTTCTTCATCGTTTACATGGACACCATGAGCGATTAGTGAGGCAACGTCAAAAATTCCTAAAGCAGCTAAATGTTCTACAGGCCTTTTTCCGTACTTTGTGACATGTTCAGCAACTTCCTTCGCTGTTTCCGCCACATGGGTATGTATCGGTAGTTGCAACTTCTTTGCTTCCAATGCAATCATTTCAAGAAAGTCTGGTGGACACGTATATGGCGCATGAGGAGCTAACATTGTCGTGATTCTGCCTTGACCAATTTTGCTTAGGTCTGTACTTAATTTGATCGCTTCTGCCAGTTTCGCTTCTTGTTCAGCAAGAGAACACATGCCAATCATTCCCCTTGTCAAGCAAGCACGAATTCCAGATTGGTCCACCACATTTGCAATTAAATCTAAATGAAGATGGTACATTTCTAAAAATGCTGTTGTTCCGCTCTTTAGCATTTCTAAAATGGCTAATGATGCTGCTGCATTCACAGTTTCATTCGTAAATTTTGCTTCCATTGGCCACATTTTCGTACGAAGCCATGTATCTAAAGGAAGATCATCTCCATATCCCCTTAAAAGCGAGCTACCAATATGGCCATGAGTATTCACTAAGCCTGGAATAATCCAATTTCCTCCTAGATTAACCTTATTCGTTATAGATGAATAGTGATGCATTTGGTCTTCTCTACCAATTGCTTCAAATTGTCCGTTTTCTATAACGATAAAACCATTTTTTATTGTTTCCTGATTTTCCCCGGTTACAATAACACCATTGTAAAAAAGCTGCTTCATCGGCTTCTCCTTTGTTTTCCAAAATAGAAATTAAACATTTTCACTATATTTATATCAACAGACTTATTCTTTTTCTTGGCTATTTCCTAAACAGTTTAGATATATTAGCCAATCCAAAGGTAAATTCCTCTTCCTCTGGCTTCACTGTCAATATTTCGTAATCATCATTATGACATTTTATTGAAATTGTTCCAAGACGGGAAGTTTGATAAATATCAATCCAGGTCTCCTGAAGGCGTTCTAAAACAATCTCACTTACAGGGAAATCTTTTTTCTTAAATAAAATCGCCACCTGGGGATCTACCTCATCTAAAAATTTTTGGGTTGTCCCTTTCTCACTACCGAAATCAGCAACTTTTAAAATCGTCGATTTTAATGCGTATTCCTCCACTAGACGCTTTTCTACCTGTTTATCAGCAACTCCCATAAACAACAGAGATTGCCTTCCAAAACTAAACATGATCGCTAACGCACCCAAGTCCTTTCCCTCGCGTTCTTCGACATAAATTACCTCTGTCTTTAAGAAAGGGATTAATTCTGTTTTATCACCTTTTTTCCAACCAATCACGTTTTTATCATGAAGGTAAAAAAGGGAGATCGTTTGTTCTTTGATTATCTCTGGTACAATCACAGTTTGAACGCTATAGTTATCAATCAACCATTGCAAGTTTCCTGTGTACTCTTCTGTTTGATTCGTAATAATGATGGTATCAATGAATTCAACATGATACATTTTTAGTCTTTCTTCTAATTCCTCTTGTGAGTCTAGGCTTCCGGTATCAATTAAGATATTCTGCCCTTTACCAGATTGAAGCAATGTTGCTTCTCCGTTTGATAAATCAAAGAAAGTATATGCCAGATCCTGTTCTTCTAAATTAAGATCAACTTCGATGGTTTCCCTTTCCGCTAAAACTTGTAGGGGCGATAAGATCATACTAACGATTAATAAAACGATAGCAAAAACTTGTTTCACGTTCATCACTCCGAAAACTTGTTCAAATCTTTTACATTATAACCAATTTTCTATGTCGTATAATAGCTCCTGCAAGCTAGCCTCTTTTAAAGGGACAGACGGTAACGAGTGTATAAATTGCTTGCCATAACGCGTCTGTGTTATTCTACGATCAAAAACGAAGATGACACCTCGATCATGAGAGGAGCGAATTAAACGACCAAATCCTTGTTTAAAACGAATAATAGCCTGCGGTAAGGAAAGCTCCATAAACGGACTTTTTCCTAGTTCTTTCACTTTTTCACTTCTAGCCTCAAAAACCGGATTATCGGGAGGAGAAAATGGAAGTCTTACAATAACTAAACAACTTAGATCTTCACCAGGAATATCTACACCTTCCCAGAAACTACTTGTGCCAAAAAGAATAGCACGTTCAAATTGTTGAAAGTTTTTTGTAAGTTTTGCGCGACTACCACTACTTATTCCTTGTCCAAATAATACAAACTCCTCATTAACAATAAGGTCCTTAAGCTGATAGTAAGCTTTTCTTAGCATATCTGAGGATGTAAACAACACTAACATTCTTCCTCTTGTCACTCTGGCAATATCTAAGATACTAGTAACAACCTTAGCTACGTATTCTCCTTCACTAACATCTTTAATATTCGGGAGCGTCGTTGGAATCATTAGCTGAACTTGATCTTCATAATGAAAGGGCGACTCGATGATCCTAGTAACAACGCCAAAATCCTCCAAACCCAAACGGGTAACGATATAGTTAAATGAGTTTTTTACAGTTAATGTAGCTGAAGTCATAACAACACTTGATTTCTTGCTAAAGAAGTTATCTGCAATGATCTCTGAAACCTCAATTGGCTTATTATAGATAAAAGTTGCGTTTTTAGCCCCTTTTGAGTCAACTTCAAGCCAGTAAACAAAATGAGGATCATATTGAAGTAACAATTCTTCTAGCTTGCCCTTTTCTTCTGAAATACTTACAAAAAGACCTTTAAAGGCTGAATACGTTCCTTGCTGATGAAAGTTGAACTGGTCCTCCACAAGGGAAAGTTCGTCAATCATTCGCTTCATGATCTTAAGACCATCCTTTAACAGCATTTGCACCCTTAATACGGCTTCCTGAATTTCCCTCCAACCTTTACCACTCATTTGATGTGGAAAGAACCTCATACTCACTCTTCCTACTTCGCTAGTAGAGTGACTAAAGCGACTACTAATCGTTGCATGTATTAAACGAAAACATTCATCAAGGTCAAATTTAATGTCAAGAAAAGTTTGATCGAGTTCTGTGACATTCGTCTCAAGGTTTAAACTTAAATCCTCTTGAATAAGAGAAATTTGATGCAGAAGGTCCTTCCCGTCTAATGTCCCTAGTCTAGAGAATAGTTGGTTGAAAATATAATAGTCTGTACGAAGACCAAAATGATCACTCGCAACCTCCTCAAGATGGTGGGCCTCGTCAATAATTACTTGTTTATAACTTGGTAGTAATTGATGATCCTGCGTCATATCAGTCAGTAACAAGGCGTGGTTGGTTATAATGAGATCCGCTCCGTGAGCGTTATTTTTCGCTCGATGATAAAAACATCTAGAAAACCACGGACAATGTTTTCCAATACAGGTCATGGCGTCACTCTGAACCTCATTCCAAAACAATCTTCCGCCACTAGGTAAATTTAATTGTTCCACGTCTCCGTCTATTGTCTCTGTTAACCAAATAAGAATTTGTCCTTTTGAAAGCGAAGTATCGTAATTATCATCTAACTGCTCATCAAGCTTTTGTTCAAATTTCCTCAGGCATAGATAATGACTTCTCCCTTTCAAAACAGCAGAACGAAACGAAAACGGAACGGCTTCTTTCAAGATTTTCATGTCTCTTTCAACTAACTGCTGTTGCAACTGCACAGTATGTGTACTAATTACTAACGAAGAGTTATTAGCTTTTGCAAAATATAGTCCCGGTAGAAGATAAGCGAGAGATTTCCCAGTTCCGGTACCTGCTTCGACTAACAGATGCTGATTAGTTGTTAGCGCATCATCAATTAGTTCCATCATTTGTTTTTGACCTTCTCTAATCTCAAATCCAGGCATTGAGCTAGCTAATCTATCATTTATCGATGGAATTTCTTCGAGAAAAGGAGGTATTCCAATGGGAGAATGATCGATATCAATTGTTGCTGCCTTTCTTAAAGCTAATTGGCGAAATTCCTCAAGTTCTGGATTAGTTGGATTAATTGAAGTTACCTTCTCGTTAATAGCTGATTGCAGTATATCATCTAATGAACTATCAAGTTTCGTTATAATTGGCTTTAATCTTTGTAAAGTTAGTAATGGTAACGTATGTATTTTATTTAACAAGAGTAATAATAGCTCGGCTGTGACCTCTGCATCACTATCTGCTTGATGAGGTCGATCGTGTTGTATGTTTAACTTCGTAGCTAATTGGTTTAATTTAAAACTTTCTTCAGAAGGTAGCAATAACCTTGAAAGCTCGACCGTATCAATGATTGGACCGTGATATGAGTTATATCCCGATAACTCAAGTTCATATTGTAAAAATGACAAATCAAAAGGAACATTATGTGCAACAAAATATGCTTTATTTAAGAATTCCATCAAAGTAGGTGCAACAGAACTAAATAATGGTGCCTCGGCGACCATTTCATTATTTATGCCAGTAAATTGCTGAATGAAAGTCGGTATTTCCATCTCAGGATTGATAAAGCTAGAAAATCTCTTAACTATTTTCCTATCTTCAACAACAACCGCACCTATTTGAATAATCCGATCCCCTTTTTTAGGGTTGTTTCCGGTCGTTTCTAAATCTATAACGACAAATTTATTTCTCACTAGCTTCACCTCTCAAAACACTCTTTTTCTATGTATTCTTTCCCCAGTACAACTAGTGAAATGAAATATATGACAGCGAAAAGTCCAAGGGTCATGAACCCCTGAACCCGTTGCAATACTTAGAAAGTGTTTCTTTTATCATATCATCAACTGATGATTTTATCGATTAACGGATGCTGAATATGATGTTGCTTAGCTTTTTCTCGATAAGTAACAAAACGCTCTTGATCATCCCATTTGGAAAGAAGCCACAAATATGAGATCCATACATTTGTTTCTTCTGGATTATTCTCAATTAATTCTTCAAACATCGCTACGGCTTGTTCTTTCTTATCTAGTAAAGCATAGTTCCAAGCGATACCGTGTGTGACCCAATTTTCCTGAAACCCTAGTGCCTCAATTCTCTTATAGCAATGAACGGCCGCCGAGTAATAGCCATAGTGCTCAAATTCATAGGCAATGGTTACTAACAAATCTTTATATTCTATCGATTGAAGTGCAGCATACCATGACTCAAATGCTTTTGTTTCATTCCCAAGTTTTAAGTAACAAAATCCTAGAAAATATCGAGCTTCGCCATCCTCATCATTCTCTTCAATTGTTTTTTCAAAATAAGGGATGGCAAGTTGATATTTTTTTAACATCACAAATGCCATTCCTATATTATAAGGGACATCTACATTATTATAAAGCGAATTAGCCTTTTCAAAATAATGAATTGCTTCTTCGTATTGGTGAACTCTTCCATATAAACAACCTAAGCCTAAATAAGCAAAATGTTTCTCCAATGGATTTAAAGTAGTCTGTACGACAAATAAGAATGCTTCTTTTCCTTCATTTATTTTACCTTCATAGAGATATGAGAACCCTAAATATAAATACAGGACTAACTCATGACGTGCTTCGTTTGCAATTTCGTTCTTTAAAATAGGGATCGCTTTTGTAAACATTTCTAAATCAAAATAATGTGGCCCTTCAAGGTGATTTAGCTTAGAAAAAGCTTTTTCAGATTGTACAGATGGAATTTTCTGCATTTTTAATTCCTTGATATCATCTAATTTATCTTCCATTTCCATCCATGTCTCTAGTAAAGCACCGCATTCTTTTGCAAGCTCCTCATACAAATTCTCATTTAGTTTATTACTACTTTCAATTGTTTTTTTTAATTTCCAATATCGGCTATGCCAATCATTCACCCATTTTTCCATTAAAAAACCCCCTAACAGCTAAAACAACTTATGCTAAGTGTTTTACATTAGGGGAATTAATATTCTTACTGTACGATTTGTCAATTAGCGTATCGTAAAAGCAGGCTCTGTTCCAAGCATCTCAATAATGCGATTTTTTTCGTCCATAATGGCTACCTTCGGTTGATGCTGTTTAGCTTCTTCATCCGAATATAGGCCATAAGAAATGATAATCACGACATCGCCTTCCTGGACTAGTCTTGCTGCAGCACCATTTAAACAAATGACACCACTACCGCGCTCGCCTGGAATAATATAGGTCTCTAAACGGGCACCATTATTATTATTGACAATTTGAACTTTTTCATTAGGGAGCATATCAACGGCATCTAATATATCTTCGTCTATCGTCACACTACCAACATAGTTTAAATTCGCTTCCGTTACTCTAGCACGATGAATTTTCCCACGCATCATTTGTCTGAACATGTAATATTCCTCCTGTTTTCTCCAACTTATTAAACTGATATTGTCATATTATCGATTAACCGAGCGTGTGAAAACTTAACCGCAACTGCAATAATGATTTCCCCGTGAATGGTGGTTACTTCCTCTAACGCTGGATAAGAAAGTAGTTCAACATAATCGATTACACTATTTGTCATTGTTTCTATATGGGTAGTAATAAGTTGTTTAATCACATCTGGATTTCTTTCCCCAGATTGTATCGTCTCTATAGCTGTTTTAAGACTCACATAAATTTCTTTCGCCTCATCACGTTCGGAGGTTGACAGGTAAACATTTCTTGAGCTTTTTGCCAGGCCGTCTGCTTCTCGCAATGTTAAACACTTCATTACGTTTACAGGCAAATTAAAATCGTTAACCATATTTTCAATGATAGCCACTTGTTGAGCATCTTTTAAGCCAAAATAGGCTCGAGCAGGTTGAACTAGGTTCAAGAGTTTTAAGACTACAGTTGCTACTCCATCAAAATGACCAGGACGAGATTTTCCACATAAAACATTTACTCCCTTTTGAACTGTAACAGTAGAGGTAAGCTCAGTAGGATACATTTCTTTGACGTCTGGGTAAAAGATAACGTCAACACTTGCATTCCTAGCTAACTTCTCGTCACGTGCAAAATCTCGCGGGTATCGATCAAAATCCTCGTTTGGTCCAAACTGAAGTGGGTTAACAAAAATACTCATGACGATAAAATCATCATGCTCTTTCGCTTCTTTTACTAACGAAAGATGGCCTTCGTGTAAGTAGCCCATCGTTGGAACAAAACCAACCGACTTGCCTTGTTTCTTTGCATCTCCGATGGTTTTTTTAAGCTCAGTTACCGTTCTAATAATGATCATTTTGATCCTCCATACAAGCGGTCAAGCTCTTCTGTTTTCATCGAAAATGTATGTTCTTGCCCTGGAAAGAGGCTTTCCTTTACATCATTTACGTAAGAACTGACAGCCTCACGAATAATTGGCGTAATGTTTGCATATTGTTTAACAAATTTCGGTACGTGACCACTACCGTAACCGACTAAATCATGATAGACCAACACTTGCCCATCGGTAGTTAGACCTGCGCCAATACCAATAACCGGAATTGTTAACTGTTCCGCTATTAGTTTAGCAAGTTGAGCTGGGACGCATTCTAAGACAAGCATGCAAGCTCCTGCTTGTTCTACCTGCTTAGAATCTTCTATAAGCTGTCTTGCTGTCTGGGCATCTTTCCCCTGAACTCGGTAGCCACCCATAACTCCTACTAATTGCGGAGTTAAACCTAAGTGTGCCACTACTGGAACCCCAGCTTTTGTTAGTTTACTAATGGTCTCAATAACTGTGCCATTCCCTTCAAGTTTGACTGCATGAGCGCCAGCTTCTTGCATTATTTTTTTTGCGTTTGCGACGGTCTCAGCAAATGTTGAATGGTATGTCAAGTAAGGCATATCGGTAACAATAAACGTATCTTTTGCCCCACGTTTAACCGCCTTAGTGTGCATAATCATATCTTCGAGTGTTACTGGAATCGTTGAATCATACCCAAGGACTACCATCCCTAGAGAGTCTCCAACCAATATGACATCTACTCCAGCCTCTTCTACTAGCTTTGCTGAAGGAGCATCATAGGAAGTAATCATTACAATCTTTTCATTGTTCTTTTTCATTACCTTAAAGGTAGCAGTTGTTTTCATTTGTTATCCCCCTTATTCATATTCAGAGGAGATACAATGAAACTATTTGCTTTTTTCTACAGAAAACAAAAAACTTCTCATCCATAGAGGAGAGAAGGATTTCATTGTCTACAGAAAAAAACAAGCTTCTGTATAAACATCTGATCGTTAGTTTCATTATCCCTCTGTCCTAGTCCTTAAGGATCAAGGCAGACTATTTATGATGTATAACCAATCGTTAGAAAACCAGGCTGGTGCAGTTCAAGACGATACTGCCCAGTTATTTTTAGTATAGCAAAACTTTATCAAGTTGACATTAAAAATCAATATCTGCTGAATAAATTTTATGAGTTCTGCCGTGACTATCTTCTAAGAGTAAAATCCCATCTTCCGTAATCCCTTTTGCAAAACCCTCGATTGCGCCATTAATCGTTCTTGCGATAATTCTCCGACCAATCGTAACAGCATGCGCTTCCCACATCTGTTTAATTGGATAAAAGCCATCACTCAAGAACAACTCATAAAGCTTTTCAAATTCTGCCATGATTGATCGCATAAGATGTGCACGATTAATTTCTTGCCCTTTCTCTAATTTTAGTGAAGTAGCTATTTCTTGGATTTCTTTTGGGAAGCTAGTTTGATTTACGTTTATTCCAATTCCGATTATAACAGAATGAATTTGGTCGGGGTCTGCTTGCATTTCTGTTAAAATACCGACTACTTTTTTACCATTTAATAAGATATCATTTGGCCACTTAATCTCACACTGGAGCTCGGTGGTTTCAGTAATTCCTCGAATAACAGCCACTGCTGCTAATAAGGTTAATTGCGGTGCTTGTTGTGGTGGAATTTTAGGCTTTAAAATTAAGCTCATCCAAATGCCAGTCCCAATCGGTGAGTGCCACGCTCTGCCTAGACGCCCCTTTCCACCTAGTTGTTCCTCGGCTACAACCAGTGTTCCTTCTGGCACCCCTTCTCTTGCAAGACGATGAGCAATTTCCTGGGTTGAAGTAACCGATGTCTCATAAATAACATTTTTTCCCATGTAATTTGTCTTTAGACCTGCCTTAATCTCATTTTCAGTCAGCAGGTTTGGTTGGTGGACAATTCGGTAGCCCTTCCTTGGAGCAGCTTCTAACTTGTAACCAGCCTTCCGAAGTTCTTCAATGTGCTTCCAAACCGCAGTTCTAGAACAACCAAGGTATTGACTTATCGCTTCCCCGGAAACAAATTCACCCTGACGATCAATTAACATTTGCAATAATTCACTGCGCATTAACATGTCCCTCCTCCCTTAGCCATGTGATGATATCATTCTTCTCATTCCTGACCTTTTTGGTTACAACGGCATTCTCAATTAGTTGCATGATTTCTCCTATTTTTGACGGAGGATCACCACTTTCCAATAATTCAGCAATATCTCGACCATTGACAGGTAAATCACTTCTTTGCTTAATAGCGAGTTCATTGTAATCATCGTTAACTCTCTTCACGTCGCTTGTTTGGTGAAGCAATGACGCCCTAATACGTTCCGTCCTCAAACTAGTGTCCAGGCCTAACCTATATAAATCGTTTGAAGTAAACCCTCTCTGTAAAATCACAGGTAAACTACCGAGGATTTTCTCAACTTCTACGATTAGCTTATTTGACTGTTTCCAAGACTTTAGTAACTCGCTTGGGTTATGGTTGTCTGATAAGTACAATAGGACTGCCCACAGTTCCGCACGATCTCGGAGTGTTTTTAGAATCGATATCGACTTTTCTTCATTCAAGACCTTTTGTAAAGGTAGTAGAGCTTTTATCTTGCCTAAAAGGTTTGATTCCCTGAAGCTTTGAAATCCTTTATCAATAAATGTCCCAAACCAGATTTTCTCAAGCTCAACGGAAATACGCTCAATCGCAACGTTATTGATAAGTTCGCCACTCATCATGATAGACCTAAGCGTTTCATCCTCTATAGTAAAACCTAGCTGACTAACAAAGCGAATTGCTCTTAACATCCTCAACGGATCTTCTTGGAAACGCATCGTAGGATTTTCAACACAACGGATGGTTTTAGAGTCAATGTCTCTTTTTCCTAGCAACGGGTCAATCACTTCACCTGTTCGCGAAAGGCAGATTGCATTCATCGTAAAGTCACGTAATTTTAGATCTTCGGTTAAGCAAGTTCCTCTGTAACTGGTCACTTCGTATAAATCACCTTGAAAGATGACCATGACCGTTCCGTGGGCCACCCCCACTTCAATAGTCTTAGAAAACAATTGTTTTATTTCACATGGAGAAGCAGAGGTGACGATATCAATATCGTTTACCTCTCTTTCCAACAGGAGATCACGAACTGCTCCACCAACTACATACGCCTCATAGCCAGCTGTTTCTAGTTTTAGAATGATATTTTTCGCTTTCTGGAATTTCATCGCTATCCTACCTTGCTAAAACTGTATAATAGATATCTTCATATTTTGAAATGATTGTCTCTTGGCTGAATGAGTCACGTGCTCTTTTTAATGATTCTTGAGCCATATCTTTATGAAGTTGCTGATTCGTTAGGATTTCAACCGCCTTAGCTGAAATAGTTTCAATATCACCGACTTCACAAATATAACCTGTCCGACCATTATCAATTACTTCAGGTATTCCACCAGCATTCGTACCAATGACCGGTACTTGACAGGCCATTGCCTCTAATAATACTAGGCCAAAGCTTTCTTTTTCTGATAAGAGCATCATAAGGTCACTAATTGAAAGAAAATCAGCCACATGCTTCTGGTTTCCTAGAAATAAAACTTTGTCTCGAATCCCCAATTCTTTAACGAGTTGGCATACCTTAGAATACTCTGGGCCATCTCCTAAAAGTAATAATTTAGCGTCTACATGTTCTAGGGTCCTAGCAAAACTCCGCACTACATCTGGAACTCTTTTAACTGAGCGAAAATTAGATACATGAATAATTACCTTTTCGTGTTCAGCAATGTTGTATTCTTGTTTAAGGCAACCACACTCTTTTTTATAATACACGCGGTTATCTATAAAATTATAAACAGGTTCAATCCGTTTAGTTGTATGTAATAGCTGTTCTGTTTGTTTAATTAAATCTACTGATACTGCAGTCACCGCATCTGATTTTTCGATCCCGAACCTAATCATCTCGCTTAGCGAATGGTCATATCCTAAAACAGTAATATCTGTCCCGTGGAGGGTAGTAACAATTTTTAAATCGTTACCTCCAACCATTTCTTTTGCGAGAAATGCACAGATGGCATGAGGTATTGCATAGTGAACGTGGAGAATATCTAATTTAACACGTTTAGCAACCTCAGCCATTTTATTAGCCAAGGATAGGTCATAGGGAGGATATTGAAAAACAGAATAATTATTAACTTCCACTTGGTGATAATAAATATTTGAATACACCTTATCTAAACGAAATGGTACACCCGAAGTAATAAAATGAATTTCATGACCTTTTTCTGCTAAAAGTTTTCCAAGTTCAGTGGCAATAATTCCTGAACCCCCAACCGTTGGGTAACAAGTTATTCCAATTTTTAATTTCATCTCTTCTCCCTCAATAGCTGTTGAACTAAGATTGGTCCTTCTGACATAAAGCCCTCTCCGTATTCAACCCCTACTTCTTTTCCATATAAACTTTCTCTTGCTAAGACTGAAGAAATATAGTTATTCGTCAATGGTGTATCAACACTTCCAGGTTGTTTTATAAATTGACTTTCATAAGCCTGTAATGCTGCAATTTTCACGTCAACTTCATTGGTTATATCAATAATAAATGAGGGCCTATGGAAGCCATTGATCATGTAATAATAAAGCTCATTAACTTTATGCGGCGGTAAATGTAATTCATCTTCATATTTACGAATTCCCGCCGAAAATATAGCCTCTTTCACCAATTTAGCGCAATTGCCATGATCAGGATGACGATCCTCCAAATAAGGTGCAAAAACGATCTTTGGTTGATATTGGCGTATCATTGTAACAACCTTTTTAATTTGGTCTTCTGTAATAGAAATACCTCGATCAGGGATATTTAATTGAATTCTCTTTTGTACACCTAAGATTGATTGCGCACGTTGGGCTTCTTCTTGGCGTAAATCAACATTTCCATTTGAAGAAAGTTCAGCTCTGGTTAGATCACAAATCCCAATCGAATAACCTTGGCGACTATATTTAGCAATCGTTCCACCCATACCGATTTCTACATCATCAGCATGGGCTCCAAAAGCCAAAACCTCGAGGTAACACTCAGAATTTATGGATTGACTATCTTTCTCCACTCGAAATCTCCCCTTGCTAACCCTTTTACTAATATTTCACCTGTCGCCATATTCGTAGCTAGTGGAATCCCATATACATCACATAAACGAATTAACGCTGTAATATCAGGTTCATGTGGCTGTGCAGCTAGCGGATCTCTAAAAAACAAAACCAAATCCATTTCATTTTTTGCAACTAATGCCCCAATTTGTTGGTCTCCCCCTAAAGGACCTGATTTAAATCGTTCAATTTCCAATGAAGTAGCTTCCATAATTCTAGTTCCAGTAGTACCAGTACTATAAAGTATATGATTTCTTAGGATTGATTCATAGGCAATGGCAAACTGCACCATATCTGGTTTTTTCTTGTCATGTGCAATTAAGGCTATTTTCATTTCATGGTTCCCCTTTTATTCAATGATATTTTCCAATCCATAAACTAATAAATCCAATTTCATGACTGTTTCAACAGCTAGCTTAATACCAGGCATAAATGAAGTCCGGTCAATTGAGTCATGACGAATCGTTAATGTTTGTCCTACACCTCCAAAAAGTACTTCTTGGTGTGCAACTAGTCCAGGTAAGCGCACACTGTGAATTCTCATACCTTGAAAGTCAGCACCTTTTGCTCCTTGTAATTCTTCTCTTTCATCAGGATGGCCTTGATGCTTTGGATCGCGAACTTGAGCAATCATTTGTGCGGTTTTAATGGCTGTACCTGATGGGGCATCAAGCTTTCTATCATGGTGCATCTCAATAATTTCAACATCAGGTAAATATCGCGCCGCCATCTGAGAAAATTTCATCATTAAGATTGCTCCAATTGCAAAGTTAGGAGCAATGATCGCACCAAGTCCCTTCTCTTCAGCCATTTGTGATAATTCTTTAATGTCATCATCCGTAAAACCTGTTGTACCAACAACCGGTCTAACTCCATGTTCAAAAGCGATCTCCATATGCTTTCTTCCATATTTCGGATTCGTTAAATCGATAAGAACGTCAACATCCTGCTCACTTAGCGCTTTATGTAAGTCTACGTAAATTGGAACAGCGACATTAGGCATCCCTTCTAAATCAGCCAGGGTTTTGCCCTCATGTTTTGTATCTATTGCAGCAACTAATTGAAAATGTGGGGTTGAGGTAACCATTCTAACTGCTTCACTCCCCATTTTACCGCGTGCTCCTGTTATCGCTACTTTAATCATCACTTCCGACATTATCTTAACTCCTTTATTCCTCTATTTTTGTCCATCGATCTTTGTCACGTGTTCTAAATTTCTCCATAACTAAATCGAAGGCCTCTTCTAAATTAATGTTTAATGAATTAGCAAAGCATACTAGTACAAAGAATAAATCTCCTAGTTCTTGCTCCATTGTTTTCTCTTCTTCTGAAGACTTTTTTGGCTTTTCTCCGTAGTAATGATTTACTTCACGTGCGAGTTCGCCGAGTTCTTCAGTCATTCTAGCAAGCATAGCTAAGGGACTAAAATAACCTTCTTTATACTGACCGATATGGTTGTCTACTTCCGTTTGAATATCAGTTAATGATCTGTTGTTCACATTTCTCACCTCACTATACTTCTAGTATCATGTTAGCTAAATCTTCATGATTTGACAAATATTATTTGAGTTGGCTAACAATAAGAGGAGATTACTTAGTTACCATTATAACCTCCATTTATTTATTGTAAAAATTTCGGTATAATATAGAACGCTACCCATGGAAAAATTTAACGAAAAGGGACTGAATTATGAATACGCCAATTAAATTCAAAAATGTTTTTTATATTTTATTAGGTGCAGCTATCATGTCATTTGGACTTGTTTATTTTAATATGGAAAATAACCTTGCAGATGGTGGTTTCACTGGAATTACGCTGATCTTGTTTTTTATGTTTCAATTTGACCCGGCTTATACAAACTTACTATTAAATATCCCGCTGTTTTTTATCGGTTGGAAAGTACTTGGAAGAAACGCATTTATTTATACGTTGATCGGCACGCTCGGTTTATCACTATTTTTATTTATTTTTCAAAGATACCGCTTCCTTGAAATCCCTCTTCATGACGATATGACGTTAGTAGCATTGTTTGCTGGTGTTTTTATCGGTGTTGGATTAGGTATTGTGTTTCGTTTTGGTGGGACGACAGGTGGCGTTGACATTATCGCCAGGCTAGGATTTAAGTATTACGGCTGGAGTATGGGGAAAACCATGTTTATGTTCGATGCAGTCGTCATCACATCATCCATTATTTTTTACTTAAATTACCGAGAAGGCATGTATACGTTAGTAGCCGTCTTCATTAGCGCGAAGGTTATTGACTTCATGATACAAGGAGCATATTCAGGTAAAGCAGCATTTATTATTTCAGATAAATCGAAAGAAATCTCTAATTGTATCCTTCAGCAAATGGATCGCGGTGTCACCGTTTTAAAGGGAACTGGTAGCTTCTCTGGACTTGATAAAGAGATTCTCTATTGCGTTGTTAGTAGAAATGAGATTATTCGCTTAAAGGGCATTGTTGAAAAAGTGGATCCTCATGCCTTTGTCACTGTTAATGATGTCCAAGACGTAATGGGGGAAGGGTTTACATTGGACGAGTATAAACGTCCGATTGAGCAATAATTATAGGAAATAAATTGCTATGATTTTGTTACCTTTCATTTGAAAAAGGAAAAGGGACTTGTGAAATTCACAAGTCCCTTTTCCTATTAGTCGTCGTTACGCATTCCGATATACATCAGTACGAAACGCAATAATTCCATTACTGCAACTACAGCTGCAGCTACGTATGTTAAGGCAGCAGCATCTAATACTTTTTTCGTTTCTCTTTCTTCGTTATTACGTATGACGCCTACAGAAACGATTTGTTCCATTGCTCTACTAGAGGCATTAAATTCAACTGGCAAAGTCACAAGCTGGAATAATACAGCAGCAGCCATGAACACAATTCCTACTAAAAGTAAATTCGGGATTGACATCAAGATACCTGCTAAAATAATAAATATTGCACTATTAGATCCAAAATTTGCTACTGGTACTAACGCATGACGAAAACGTAAAAATGCATAGTCCTCAGCATCTTGCATCGCGTGCCCAACTTCGTGAGCAGCTACTGCAGCTCCAGCAACAGAATGCCCGTAGTAATTTTCCTCTGATAAACGTACAGCCTTTGCACGAGGGTCATAATGATCAGTAAGTTTCCCTGGAATAGGTTCTACTGTCACATTATATAGTCCATTGTCATCAAGAATTTTTCGAGCAACTTGTGCTCCTGTCATACCAGATGAAGCTGGTACTTGAGAATACTTTTTGTACGCGCTCTTCACCTTCATTTGTGCCCAGATCGGGATAATGATAAGTATGGCAAAATAAATTAAGAAACCCATCGATCAATTAACCTCCGTTGTATTATTGAGTATGAACTCAAGTAGTATTTATCTATAATTTTAGTGAAACTTTATTTCTGTGTCAATTATTTCGACAGATAATCTATTTTTGTTTCAATTTCACCTTACTTTTTTCCGCCTTATACTTTTTATAGCCTACATATGAAAGTGATAGTAAGATTGTGCCACCAATTGAGAGGATTACCCACCAAAGCGATGGATCTGCTTGATCTTCCTCAAAGCCCTTATAAAGATTAGCAAAATCTTCTTCCATTAGTTTAAGATGCTTAGATTTTTCTTCATCACCGATTATGGTTGCACGATAACGTTCTACAAATTTTACATGAGAGTCAATTCTCTGGAACTGGTGCGGCAACAAATCAATCATAATGGCAGGGCGAATAACTGCATACCTTTGTAAAAAGCCGTTAAAATGATGTTGAAAAGCATTATTATCCCCACTTGACACAGCTTCTCTCATCTTTGCAAAGTAATTCATAACCTGAGTCTCTGTATTTTTCCACAGTGGATGGTGTTCGGAAACGAGTGCATCAATAACCAAACGGAATTCTGAAACGGCCAAGACTCGTTCTTCATGGCTAGCACCAGCACTAGTAACAGCCCCCATTGCTTTTTCATATGAAGTAGTAATCAAGCGTAAATGTGTCATGGACAAATTTTGATCGTCATATCGAATCGCCAAAAATTGTTTTGAAAAAAAGTCCATCACTTGCTTTGCATCACTATATTTTTCTTCCTTTACAAGCTGGAGTATTTTGTCCGCCGTTTTGTTTAAATGTTGCCAGTCTTTTTGTTCTACATCCCCTTTTGCATAAGCACTAGCAGAAAAAACAAGAAAAAATAAACAAATAAAAACGAGCATTTTCTTGTGCATGCCTGTCCCTCCTCTTCTTCTAATTAAATCCTATGAAGAGGTGGACAAGAGTAGACCTATAAATTAAGAGTATAACGATTTTTTCGTACTGCTAAATAATATACAAGGTAAAGCGAAAATATACTAAGCCAAAAAGTAAAATAACCAATATGAGGGACAAAATCATACAGGGAACGAGCAACCCAAGGATGCATACCAAATACATAATCAACAACATCGTTATGTAGTGTCCAAACTGCCACAACCATCAAATGCCACGGCTTAATTCGGAAATAAGGTGCAAAAAGGATCGCCTGTAGAGCCATCGCTAAATGAGAAGCAATTAACATATAGTTTTGCCACATTAATGCGGTTCCTGCTACTCCAGCAGCTATGTTCATAACAACTGCCCAAATACCATATTTAATTAATGTAACTGCAGCGAAGGCTTCCATTAACGGCCAATTTTTTTTCATCAGGAACATCGCCAAAACAAAAACGAGAAACAGACTAGCCGTTGGACTGTCAGGGACAAAGATGTAAAACTGAGCAGGAGTAATTGCCAACTGATCTTTGTACCACCAATATCCGTATATTGTTCCTAATAAGTTAGCCATTAATAAAATAAATAAGACTAAACGTTGCCTTAACAGAAAAAGTATTCTAGAAATCATATTGTCCTCCAATGATATGAAAGCTCATTCGCCAAGCTGGCTTGCCTGAGTAACTTTCAAGCTTTGTTGCGGTAAACTCGGAAGCATAACAACAATTGATCCGTCAGCAAGAGACATCAAAAATGCTTTTCACTGATCCCTCGGAGCCGCATCTCCTAGGTATATCATATATTCCTTTCAAAAAAAAGCTGACATAAATGTCAGCTTTTCTTGTTTATTCTGGATTTCCATCAGCAGCAATGTACTCTGCTAATATTTCAAGCTCTTCTTCTGATCCTGTGAACAAACCACCTGGCATGATGCCTTTACCATTTAAGATAATGTCGATGATTTCTTCCTTCGAGTAATCATGTTCAAACACTGATGGAGCTACGCCTGGATTTCCTTGCATGTTTTCACCATGACACTGAATACATGAAGCTTGTGTTAACCAAATTTCATAACCTTCGGCATCTGTATTAATTTCCACTTCCTCAACAATGGCACCTTGTTTTGCTGCAGCTTCCCAATCATGGTGAGCAACAGATTCCCAAGTTAACCAAATGATTGAAGCGATTGCAAGCAACATTAAACCAGAAGATATTGGTCGTTTTATTGGACGACGCTCAGGTCCACGGTCTAAGAATGGCGCAAGTAATAGTGCACCAAATGCAATTCCAGGAATAACTACGGCACCAATAACCGTATAATCTCCTGAAGCAAACTCATATTTCAATAATTGGTATAGAAATAAGAAATACCAGTCTGGCAACGGAATATAAGCAGAGTCTGTCGGATCTGCCATCCGTTCTAGTGGTGAATAATGCGAAACTGTTAACATTAAATAACCAACTAAGAAAACCGCACCAACCATCCATTCCTTAAGTAGGAAGTTCGGCCAAAATGCCTCTGTTTTCCCAGGGTATTCGGAATAGTCTTTAGGAATATTCGGCGTTCTCTCAGCTGGAACACGTGAATCTCCTACGAATTTCATCCCTTTCCCACGATGCATAGTTTTCCCTCCTTTTGCCTATAAAATAACGTAGTTTTTATAACGGTCCAGAAATCCCCTGCTTACGAATCATCACAAAGTGAGCTCCTAATAAGCCAAGCAATGCACCTGGTAAGAAGAATACATGAATTGCAAAGAAGCGAGTTAGCGTTTGAGCCCCAATAATTTCTCCACCTGCTAATAAAGTCTTTGCAAAACCACCAATAATTGGTGCACTTTCAGCAATTTGCAAACCTACAACTGTTGCAAAATACGCTTTCATATCCCAAGGAAGTAAATATCCTGTAAAACCTAAACCTAACATAACAAAGAAAATAAGTACCCCTACAACCCAGTTTAGTTCGCGAGGCTTTTTGTAAGAACCTGTAAAGAATACACGTAAAGTATGTAGAAACATCATTACAATAACTAAACTTGCACCCCAGTGATGCATTCCACGTACAATTACTCCAAATGTTACTTCGTTTTGTAAGTAGTAAACTGAATGATATGCATTGATAATATCCGGTACGTAATACATCGTTAAGAACATACCAGACAAGATTTGAATGACAGTAATAAAGAATGTCAATCCACCAAAGCAATATACGAATGCTGAGAAGTGATGAGCAGGGTTTACGTGCTCGGGCACCTCGTGGTCAGCAATATCACGCCACATTGGCGTAATGTCTAGACGTTCGTCTACCCAATTATAAATCTTATTTAACACTAATTACGCCTCCCTACACCTGTGGTCTTGGTCTTCCTAAATATACAGTGCCGTCTCTAACTTCTAAGTCATACATAAATAACGGTTGTGTTGGCGGCGTACGATCAACGTTTTTTCCATCCTTTTCAAACGCACCATAATGACATGGGCAGAAGAAGCGGTTTGGATGTTCATCATTTGTATTCCAGTCTACAGTACAGCCTAAATGTGTACACACTGGAGATAGCGCAATGATATTTCCGCCTTCCTCATAAATCCAAGCGGATCTTGAAACCTCTGATTCATACCAAGCATCTACTTGGTTAACCTTAAAGTCAAATCGCTTTGGCTCATTAGAAAGTTGACTAACTTGTGCAACAGCTACCATTTCTGTTTCGGCGCCCGCTTTTAAAGCCGGATCAAGGGCAAAACGTACCATTGGTAACGCAACACCAGCTGCCATAAAACCACCAACACCTGTTAACGTATAATTTAAAAACTGACGTCTAGATACTTTATGTTCTTTCTCACTCACTCACATTTCCCTCCTTACGTTTTATAATAAGTCCCTCCGGACTATGGTAATACTCATTATACTAGGACATTATCATGATACTTTAATACAATATTACTGTCAATAAAATGATAGAGTTAATTCTCTTCATTTTTGGGCCTTTGCCATTTATTAGTCATAATTGGTAACATTTGTTTAATTTGATTTGATAGTGTTTCCTGCTTATATTTTGGTTCCATATGCTCTAGTGGTATGGAAGGAATCCAAAGTAGAGTATCCTTCATGTCAGCTTCTAACTGTTTCCACTCAACGTCTGAAGTTAAATAGATAATATAAGCGAACCCATTGTCTTTTAGATGGTCGTCAAGTCTATTGATCGCTGCTAAACGCTCCTCTACCTTATCAGACTTTAGGTATGTATAGGATGGGAACTGATACACCCTACCTTTAAACTGTCTTTCAAGTTCATCACTAATAAGTGTGATAAACTCCCCCATTTGAACAGTAGATTTCAAATCACTCCCCCACGAAATTGGTATTAAAGGGACAATCGCCGTATCTACATATTCTCTTGCTTGTAAATAAAGATCAACTTCTTTCGCCTGCCACTTCATTTGTCTCCTCCTCAAAAAATGTTCTACAATAATAATTCTATACTAAAACGAACAATAACAAAATATATCAGTATAATTCCTTTTATTTTTTTCAAAAAATAACTCAGCAGTTAATTCCATGCAACATTACCAAGTCATTCATTTTTATAATATAAACAAAACTCAAAGCCCTTATTCTTTAAGGGCTTTGAGTTTTGAGAGCATTTCACTAAACTTCAAGAAATTTTCTTTATTACCGCTATCTAGCGCTTCATCAATTAGTGCTACTAAGCGTTTTTTTTCAAACTGGTATTTCGCTTGATCAATAATTAAATCAGCAAAGAGGCTATAAAGTTTTTCTGTATCTTTGTCAATCGGAGTATAAGGGTTATCCTCTAGCACTGATACGTACTGTGGATTTTTCTTTGCATCCTTAAAATTTAATTGAATGTAAATTTCTTCTTCTTTATTTAAGCGTATATCATGAAACGACTTTTCAGCGTCCATTGTCACATGTTGCCTCTTATGAAAACTAAACGGGATACAATCAACATCATTTGCGGATATAATTAAAGATTTCGGGCAGTACTCTGCATTTTCAACAAAATGTACTTTTTCCATTAGCTGATCATCGCTCATTAAATAATTTAGCAACCAGGCACATTCTCTTCTTTTTAACTGATAATTATTTAAGAACCATTTTAAAAAATCTTTTTTTTCTAATACTGAAATGATACTACTCATATTATATCCCCTCCCCTATTATTGACGATAGTGGGCCTCTATTATAGTTAGCATTCCTTACTACTGTATTTATTCGTTTTTAAAGTCAAAATTCCTTTTTAATTAAGAAATAATTTAAATATTTTCACAATTTTTTCATAAATTGTCGGCTCGGTCCGGTAGTATACCCCGAGAAGTGATCTGTTTCAACCTTTGAAATAACATCTAAATAAAGAAGCATACGTAAGAAACGCTTACTAATTATGTCTTCTCTTGTATCAAAATAATATGAATTTACAAAAGGGGCAAATGTCGATAGGAGAAACTCTTCCTCCACAGCTTCGCCTTCTACTAGTGCTTCAACCAAGAGCGAATGTAACAAACGAACGGTAGGGAATGGCCGTCTATATAACTTATGCCAAAATCTCACGATAGCTTGCATCAAGTCATTCATCCGCATATCAAATAGGTCATCAACAGCTGAGTTGATTGTCAATACATCAAAGTTTTCCGAAATCCACCCATTTGAAAAGCAGAAATCATAAATTAACGAAAAGCGATCTGGATACTGAGAAAATCGTCGACCATATCCAAATCTCCACTGCTCATCGGGTAAACTCTCTTTATATGCAAATTCTTTCATCATCGCCTGAAAATCCTTTTTATACATACTACCAGACTTTGTTAAGGGTATTGGTTTTTCCATTACAAAGTCAACAAAGGCAAATATGTCAGTAACAATCGTGATTTCCTTTTGACTTTCTATAGCCGCTGGTACAATAAAACTATTTTCTTGAATTTCCAATTGAAGACACCGAATTAACTCATTCTTCACTTGCTTTGGTAAGACAAAATTTCCTTGTTTGAAAGCGAACAATAAACCATTTACGATAAGCTCTTCTAGTACCTTTAGGAACTCATTCCCTTTTAGGTTTGGAACAAAACCATTAAGTTCTTCTCTCGAAATAAATATTTTCTGATCGTAACATAAATGGAGAATGATCTTTTTTGCATCATTGGATAATTTGTAGTACCTCTCTTTTAAAGCTTCAACGCTTGCTAGTTTCGGATAAAGCGCCTCAATCAACTCTCTTTTCGAGTTTAGATTTGGGGACCCATCACTTTCTTTTACAAGCTTCCGTAGCTCTGTCCGATCTTGAAATAAGAGTACATCCATTAAATTCATACTAACCACCGTTCTCTCTAAATAAATCTACTGTTAGTATGAACGACTTACCTTCATTTAATAAGTCTCTAATTCAAATAGTAATTCTTTTATATGTGACTTGGATGGATCCAAATCAACAGCCTTTTTAAATACCTCTATGGCTTTATCTTTAACACCATTCTCTAGTAGGACTTGTCCATATTCCTCCATGAAATCACTATCATATGAAAGTAGTTCTGCTATTTGTTGATACTTGCTAACGATCGACGGATCATCTTCAATGTATCGTTTCGCGGTCGCTGAAAACCAATCAAATAACGGGTCGTCTTCTCCCTGTTCATTTAAAAAACTGATCAGCTCCTCTAGGTCTTCATAACGCTCTTCTTTCTTTAGCAAACTTGCCAACATTTTTGCACCCTCAAAGTTACTAGGATTAATAGCTAACACCTTTCGTAAATACTGTTCACCGGCATCGACATAGCCATTATTTAGTGAAACCCTCGCTCCCTGAACATATAAGGCTTCATTAAATTCATCAATTTCGATACCCTTTTTAAAGATCTGCAATGCCTCATGCACTTGCCCCTCTTCTTCATATGCCTCACCTAGATATGAATAGACACTAGAGTAACTTTCGTCCATGTCAATAACTCTCTCAAATTGAGTAATGGACACGGTAAATTGACTTAATTGGAAAGCGGTATAACCATATCCAAAATGCGCATCAATTGTTGCATGATCATCAATTCCTTCTTCGTAATAAGTAATAGCCTCTTCAAAATGCCCACTTGCACTGTACGCTTCAGCTAAGCGAAGCGCAATGTTTGTCCCATCTAGTTCTGATTGGAAAGGTAAGACTTTTTTATAATAAGGAATAGATCTTAGATAGTCACCTCGAGATAAATAGAACTCTCCTAACCCAAATAATACAATAGGTTCCTCAGGAACTTTACTTTCAGCGTTTAATAGCTTATGTTCGGCGACTTCATCTAAGCCCTGTAATTGATACAGATCAGCTAAAAGCAATTGCCCTTGAACATAAACCGGATCGTCTTCCTTAATTTCTAACAGCATCTCAATCGCCTCATCTTCTTCATCTAAATCGATTAGCAATTCTGCCATAAACGTATATAGTTCACCTTCATCTGGATAAAGTATGAGAAGCTCCTCGATAATCGATTTCGCCGAATCTACTAATCCTAACTCGTAATACAGTTCTGCCAAGGAATATTTTGTTTCATGGTCAGCAGTTTGATTAACGATTTGAAGCTGTTCGATCGCTTGTTCCATTTTCCCCTCTTCAATGAGAGCTAATGCTCTTGTTAATTCTCTATTCATATTTCCGCCCCTACCTAATCATTTGAATTAAAAAGAAAACCACCTCCAAAGGGTGGTTTTAATCGTTACTATAATTATAGACAAACAGCCTAATAATAATCAACAAGTATGGATGAAGGTTGATATGCATTAGTAATTGGCACGAATTTCCGAGGCAACTTTACGATTAGCTCTTTTCCCGAACCAGGCTGAACGAATAGTTGTTGACCTGCTTTTTTTACAGTACCGTTTGCAAACACAACTTCTGGTACCAACTTTGTAAAATCCCACTCCTCCGTATCTAATGAATTCTTTTTGTAAAGTAGATAGTCTGCATCCGTTCCAATCCGCAATGAACCTTTCAAAGGATACAATCCAACCTTCAATAGAAACTGTTTCTCAAGAGGCCGATGCTCTATAGGAACATCTATTTCTGTCGTTATTTTATTTTCTAAGAGAATTTCATTCCATTGACTTTTTAATCGTTTTAATCTACCACTTGAAATCGGAGCGTTCCAAATTGGGATAATCATAGGATGGTAGGGAAACAACTCATTACGGATCCATTGCCATGGTACATCCTCGATATCTTCCGGGTCGGTAATATCTGCAAAAATTAATGGTACCTTATGTTTACAGCACTTCCTGGCTAATGTTTGGGTGAATTTCTTCAGAGGCACTCTTATTCCAATGAGATAATCAATGCTACTATTTATAAGCGAATGTCTTGCTTTTTTTAATTCAAATGTAATGTCATTCTCATGCTTGACCTCACAAGCCGTGATTAAGGATGTACAACCAACGCTCTGTAATAGTTTCATGCGCTCTTTAATGCTAGGAAAGTCACTAATTGATAGTACCGTAAAGTCAAGCATGACATGTCCTGGTGTGATGATATAATCTTTAGTATTCATCCTTATTTCTTTATGTTTTGAAAAGCGGTTCGAAGTATAAATGATCTTTGATCCTTCAATTAAATACGAATTCGTTTGCTCCTGCCCGTAGTAATTTGTTAGAGTGTTTTCAATAATATATCGCATTGTACCCTCCTCTAGTAGAGCCGTGTAGTAGGAAGAGTTCCTCCTAGAGCTTACATTCTTATAGACAAGCTATGAGGAGAAGCGAAATGATATACCATTTATTTACTAAATATCAGAATACTAGATGCAAACAAATTTATAGACAACGGGTAAATCTACTAATACTAACGTATCATAGGCAAAAAAAGTTCCTGCCATATCTGACAGGAAAGAGTTGGTTGGAGTGGAGAATTTAAGTTATACCGCATTTTCAACACTACGTATAACTGAACTAAAACCACCATTCAGATAGGATTTAGTTGGAAAATGGGAACTGACTATCATTATTATAGTACCTATTTAACTCATCTGTCAATCAATTATCTGAAAATTTTATATTTTTAAATTAATTCTTGAAGATGGTCAAAAAAGTTAGGATACGATACATCAATAGCTTCAATTTGATCAATTTCTACAGGCTGAGCACATACTAAGCCGGCAACTGCCATAGCCATACCGATACGGTGATCTCCATAACTCGTAACTACACCACCCTTTAAAGGTGTAGGCCCATGGATAATCATGCCGTCTTCAGTTGCTTCTATATTAGCTCCTAACAGCTTTAACTGTTGCACAACTGTATCAATTCTGTTAGTTTCTTTCACTTTCAACTCTTCTGCATCTTTAATGATAGTTGTACCATTTGCTTGTGTCGCCAGTACTGCAATAACCGGAATTTCATCGATTAGTCGAGGAATAATTTCACCGCCGATCTCAATTCCCTTAAGAATAGAATTCGAGATCATTAAGTCAGCCATTTTTTCTTCATTAACAATACGTTCATTTTTCACATCAAGTTTTGCACCCATCGCCTCTAAAACATCAATAATTCCAGTCCTCGTATCATTTATCCCAACATCCTTTAGAAGGACTTCACTATTTTGCACAATCGCAGCAGCTACTAAAAAAAACGCCGCGGAAGATATGTCACCTGGAACAACAACATGTTGCCCTTGTAAGTCCTGTCCACCTTTTACTGTAATTGTGGTTCCGTATTCTTCCAACTCTACCCCAAAAGCTTTTAACATCCGTTCGGTATGATCACGAGATTTATGTGGTTCTGTAACAGTAGTTACCCCCTCACTTTGAAGTCCCGCAAGCAGTATTGCAGATTTTACTTGTGCACTGGCTACTGGAGAAGAAAACGAAATTCCTCTCGTCTGACCGCCGCGAATAGAAAGAGGAGTATAATCCCCTTCATTACGACCGTCAATTCTTGCTCCCATTTCTCTTAGTGGAGCCGTCACCCTTGCCATAGGTCTTTTAGCAATGGAGCTATCACCGATAACGACCGAATGAAAAGGTCTTGTTGCCAATATACCTAACATGAGACGAGTCGTTGTACCCGAGTTGCCTACATCCAGTATTTCTGTACTCTCCGTTAGGCCTTCCCATCCTTTGCCGTACACAGTTACACGATCACCTTCCTGCTCTATTTCAACGCCAAGTTTTTGAAAACAATCAATCGTACTTAAGCAATCTTCACCTGGCAAAAAACCTTCCACGGTTGTTTTGCCATTGGCAATTGCACCAAACATCACCGCTCGATGAGAAATCGACTTATCTCCAGGTACTTTTATACTTCCTTTTAAATGTGGAACACGTTCAACTACTTTTTTTGCCACGATTTCACCTCCAAAGTAACTATTCATTTCTGTATTGTTCTACGAGCTTATGTATCCCTCATACAAGTGTTCGGTTAAACAAGCAAGGGCATTATCTCGGTCTTGATCTGACCGAAAACTTAACCGTAAGGCCCCCATAATATCTTCTCTAGTTTCTAAAATTCTGATGTTTGTGATGCTTATTCCCTCTCTAGCAAGGATTCCTGTAACATCTGAAATAACACCCGGATGATCTGGAACATCAACATATAAATCATAGAAAGAAGGGATTGCTCCTTTTTGTTTTACTGGAAGACCATCACGGAACAGCTTTGCTTGTTCAAAGTATTCGTAGATAGATTGATCTTCGGCAAATTCAATCATATGTTTTACGCGATCCATTTCTTCTTGCCACTTTGTTAGTAGCTCTAGTAAGGTTTCCTTATTGTGAATGAGAATGTCACGCCACATCATAGGACTAGAAGAAGCAATTCTTGTTATATCACGGAACCCTCCAGCAGCTAAACTTGAAAGCAGCGGTTGTTCTTTTTCGTCCTTTCTTACTTGATGGACAAGACTTGCTGCAATAATATGTGGAAAATGACTGATCATTCCTGCCAACTCATCATGTTGCTTTGGTGACAACTCGATAAATTTCGCTTTCGTACCTTTTAACCAATTTTGAAGCTGAATAACTTTTGTCATATTTGTATCTTCTGTCGGAGTTAATATATAGAAGGCATTCTCAAATAAATGTGCTCTCGCTGCCTCAACCCCAGTTTTATGAGAGCCAGCCATAGGATGTCCACCAATAAAAGTAACATTTTTCCTCTTAAAAACGTTGGCTATGTCCACAATTTTCTCTTTGGTACTCCCAACATCTGTAATAATACATGAAGACTTTAGCTGATATGTCGCTAACAAATCTATAATTTCAGCTGTTTTCGTAACTGGAACTGCTAGGATAATTAAGTCAGCTTCAACACTACCTGCTTCAATACACGTTACAAACTCATCTATGACTCCAAGCGATTTCGCCATCTTTAGTTGGTCTTCTTTAATATCATAGCCTACGATTAAACAATTAGGATGTTCTTTCTTGATGGCTAACGCTATTGAACCTCCAATTAGGCCTAAACCTATCATAAATACTTTTTTCTTTAGCAAATGTATCACCCTCCTTTCATAACACTGTTTTTTCAAACATGCCTTAACGGCTAAGATATGTTTTTAATTCACTAATGATTGCTTCATTTTGCTCTGCATTCCCAACAGTAATCCTTACGGAAGTTGGAAAACCTAAAGCCTCACCAGAACGAACAATAAAACCTTTTGACAATAAGTAGTGAAACACCTCGTTACCAGGTCTTTGTAAATCAATTAATATAAAATTCCCCTGAGACGGGTAAAAATCTAAGCTATACTCCTTACAGAATTGATAGTATTGCTCAAGACCTTCACGATTACGTTCTTTACAATGCGTAATAAACTCTTGATCCTTTAATGCAGCTATAGCTGCAACTTGTGCTACTAAGGACGTATTAAACGGCTCTCTTGCAGGTTCTATTGCTTGAATTAGTTCTGCCTTTCCTACACCATAACCAATCCGTAACGAGGCTAGTCCGTATGCTTTTGAAAAAGTACGAAGAACCATTAAATTATCAAATTGGCTTAAAAGAGGTAACGTACTTGGATAGTCTTCTGCTACGACATATTCAAAATAGGCTTCATCACTAACAACTAATACATCCTTTGGTACTTTTTCCATGAACTCTTGGAAGCTCTTGGCGTCAACATATGTACCAGAAGGGTTATTCGGGTTACAAACCCATACGATTTTGGTATTAGCATCGATCTGTGCTAACATACCGTTTAAATCATGCACCCCATTCACAAGAGCAACCTCTCGTACTTCAGCTCCCTCAATCACTGCATTATGCTTATATTGAGGGAACGAAGGTACAGCACAAACTGTATTTGTTCCTGGGCCTAACAGCGCTCGACATAAAATTAAAATTATTTCATCCGACCCATTCCCGAATATTAATTGCTGTTCATCTACATGCAAGAAACTTGCAATATCCTTTCGGATGTTTGCAGCATAACCATCTGGGTACATCGCTAGGTGATCTAACATATTCATGATTGCTTCTTTTGCAAACTTTGAACAACCAAATGGATTTTCATTAGATGCAAGTTTGATGACTTCATGTAAACCGAATTCTTTTTTCACTTCATCAATTGGTTTCCCTGGTTTATAAGGGGAAAGCCCTACAAGCTGTTGTTTTACTTTCATCTTATTCACTCCATTTTCATAATGTTATTAACCTTCTCATTATCCTCTCTGTAAAAGGCTAGTTTTTCAAAGCATTTGATGTTTATTAGTTTAAGCAGCACGAAAGGGAGGATAATCATCGGGCTATTTTAATCTATGTTATTACGAAATGATGGAATAAACAAATGTTTTTATTTCTGAAAGAGCTTTTTCCCTTTGGTTACTATCTAAAAGTTCTGATTGTTTCGTTTCAATGAATTTAATTAACGCACTACCTATAATAATTCCATCACAATAAGGACTTAAGTGAGTTACTTGTTCACGAGTAGAAATTCCAAACCCAACAGCCACCGGAACTTTACTATGTTTTTTCACATCTTCTAAAAACTGATAAATACCTTGATCGATTTCTTTTCTTACCCCTGTAACCCCTAGAGATGATACACAGTATAAAAATCCTGATGCCTCGCTCGCAATCATCTTTACTCTTTCTTGAGAAGTTGGTGCCACTAGCGAAATCAAAGGAAGTTTTCTTTCTTCACATTTAAAGGAAAGGTCACGGCTTTCTTCATACGGTAGATCAGGGATCAGTATGCCGTCGATCTCATTCTCCTGTAACATCGTCAACATCTTGTCTTCGCCTAATTGTAAAACTGGATTGTAATAAGAAAAGATTATGACAGGAATGGTTAATCCACGTGATCGCATAAGTGATACTAGCTGTATTGCTTTTTCTAAATTCATGTTTCCTTTAAGTGCCCTCAATGCTGCCTGTTGAATGACCGGCCCATCAGCCAGAGGATCCGAGTATGGGATACCTAATTCGAGAATATCGGCCCCTGCCTGTTCTAGTGCCAACGCTAACTCAATCGTTACTTCAGGAGTTGGATCCCCTGACATTAAGAAAGGAATAAATAAATGTTTTTTCTTACTAGTCGCAAGCTCTAATCTTGTCTTAGTCATGAGTTTCCCCTCCAAAATGATGAATTAGCGTATGAACATCTTTGTCTCCTCTTCCCGAAAGACACACTAAGATCGTTTCGTTTCTAGAAAGCTCCTTCGCTCTCTTACAGGCATGTGCTAACGCATGAGCACTTTCAATGGCAGGGATAATTCCTTCTTGCCGAGACAATAATTGGAGAGCATCCATTGCTTCATCGTCCGTAATACTTACATACTGTACTCTCCCTATATCCTTCAAGTGAGCATGTTCTGGCCCAACACCTGGGTAATCTAAGCCAGCCGAAATCGAGTGTGGTTCAATAATTTGACCGTCTTCCGTTTGTAAAAGGTAGGTTAATGAACCATGGATAACTCCTTTGCTACCTTTCGTTAGAGTTGCCGCATGCAAATTCGTGTCTACCCCTTTTCCAGCGGCTTCTACACCTATTAGCGCTACAGCCTCGTCAATAAAGGGATAAAACATCCCCATCGCATTACTACCACCACCAACACAAGCAATAATTTCATCCGGTAGCTTTCCCTCTTTGGTGAAGAATTGCTCTTTTGCTTCATCACCAATTACTCTTTGAAAATCTCGGACCATACGTGGATAGGGGTGAGGTCCTACAACAGAACCAATCAAATAAAATGTATCAGTTACATGTGTGACCCAATAACGGATAGCTTCGTTCGTCGCATCTTTTAATGTACGACTTCCACTTCGGACTGGGATTACCTCAGCACCCAAAAGCCTCATTCGAAAAACATTTAAAGCTTGGCGTTCAATATCCTTTTCGCCCATAAATACTTTACATTCCAAGCCAAACTTAGCTGCAACAGTAGCTGCTGCTACCCCGTGCTGTCCTGCCCCAGTTTCAGCGATAATTTTTGTTTTTCCCATTCGTTTTGCTAGCAGTGCTTGCCCAATTGCGTTATTTATTTTGTGAGCGCCTGTATGATTTAAGTCTTCTCGTTTAAGATAAACTTTTGCACCACCCAAATGCTCTGTCATATTTTCTGCGAATGTTAACGCCGTTGGCCTTCCAGAATATTCCTTTAATCGCTTGATATATTCAGAAACAAACTCTTGATTTTCAATTGCTAGCTTATAAGCTTTTTCTAATTCATTTAAAGCATACATTAATGTTTCAGGAACAAATTTCCCCCCATATTGCCCAAAACGACCATTATCATCTGGATACTGATACTTCATACTAACAACTCCTCAAACTGTTTTTTCACTTCACTAGATTTCCTTCCGTTTATTTCAATTCCACTAGACAAATCAATTCCTATAGGGTCATACGAAAGTAACTGAGTAATTGTGCTTACATTAATTCCCCCGGCAATAAAATACGGAACCTGTTGAGATATTGCCTCTTGTTGATAGAGTGGGATTGCCTTCCAATCAAACTGAACTCCTGTTCCGCCTCTTTGTCCCCTTACCTTGCTATCAATCACAAAGCCATCAGCTATCCCCCGGAATGTTTGCATCGTAGCTAAGGCATTGCTACTGTGATGGATCACCTTCCAAACAGTTATGTGATACTTTTCTTTGATAGTTTTTAGAAATTCAGGCTGCTCTTCTCCATGGCATTGAATGACATCAAGTGAAACTTCTTCGAGCACAGCATCAATTTCCCTAAAAGTAGGATTTACAAATACACCAACAATCTGCTGTGAAACCTCAACCTTCTTTAGCCATTGACCAACTTGTCGAGCGTTGACTTGGCGTTTGCTTGGTGCAAAAACAAATCCTAAATAATCTGCACTACTTTGGGCCGTAATGACAATATCCTCGAGGCTGTGATTTCCACAATACTTGAGCAAGCTCTTCATAGTTGCACCTCTCCAAATAAGTCCTGGATACCTTCTATTGGTGTACTCGCCCTCATGAACGTCTCACCAACTAGAATTGCTTTTGCGAAACCTCCTAGTCGGTCGAGATCATTTTTTGAACGTATGCCACTCTCACTTACAACAAACTGTTCTTTTGGCAATTCTTTGGTGAGTTTAATTGTTTGATTAATTGTCGTATGGAACGTTTGCAAATCTCGATTATTCACACCCACTATTTGTGGTGTAAACGTTGAAAAGACCTTTTCTAAATCTGCGCTAGAGTGTACCTCTACAAGACATTCCAAACCCTTTTCATAGGCTTCTAGATAGAACTCGTGGAGTTGGTTTTTCTCTAAAATCGTTGCTATGAGTAAGATGGCGTCTGCCCCTATCCGCAGACTCTCCTCAATCTGTATTGGATGGATAATAAAATCCTTTCGTAATATTGGTAGACTTACTACCTGTTTTATCCTAGATAAATACGTCTGATGCCCTAGAAAAAATTGTTCATCCGTTAGAACGGATATGGCATCAGCTTTCCCCGCTTCATACTGCATAGCTATATTAATAGGATCGAAGTCTTTCTTAATTATTCCTTTAGATGGAGACGCTTTTTTGACTTCGGCAATTAATCCTAGATTACGATGAGGTTTATTAAGACTATCAAAAAGGGAGTACCTCGGTACTTCTAATTTCTCTGAAATTTTTATATGGTTAACTTCCTCTTGTTTGGTAGCAACAATTTTATCTAGCATACCCTTTCCCCCTTAACACTTTGGAGTGAACGTAGTTGTTCTAAACCCTTAAACCCAAAAAGGATCCCACTCACTTTTTCGACACCTTCTTTAATCGATCCAACTTCTTCTGCAACATATAACGCACTAGCACTATTAAGAATGACAATATTTTTAGCAGTCTTATTGGCTCTTCCTGTAAAGATATTTTCAATTAAACTTGCACTCTCATCTACTGTTGAAACTTGAATATCTTCAATTGGTCCTCTCTTTAGCCCGACTTCCTCAGGGGTTACTTCATATTGAATAATATCTCCTCGGTTTAATTCAACTACGTTCGTATGAGTTGAAATAGAAAATTCATCTAAGCCGTCACCACCTGTTACAAATAGAGCTCGATCAGTCCCTAGTTCTCTCAAAGTTCTTGCCATTTTCACAGCAAAGGTTGGATGGAATACTCCAATCATTTGCCGATTGGCATTTGCTGGGTTTACAAGTGGTCCTAATAAGTTAAAGACCGTTTTAAATCCTAGGAGTCTACGAACATCTGCGACATGCTTCATCGATTGGTGATAAAGAGGCGCAAACAAGAAGCAGAGTCCCTTTTCTTTTATTGCTGCTACTGCTTCTTGCGGTGAAGATTGAACCGGAATTTGTAATTGCTCTAACACATCAGCACTACCGCTTTTTGAAGAAACAGCACGATTCCCATGCTTAGCGACTTTAACATTACAGGCAGAAAGTAGAATTGCTGAAGCAGTCGAAATATTAAATGTAGACAGTTCATCTCCACCCGTACCACATGTATCTACTAATGTCGCTTCGTCGTGTTGAACCGTAATCGCATGTTCTCGCATCGATTGAGCAAATCCTACCATTTCGTCAACTGTCTCTCCTCTAAGACGCATCATCGCGAGTAGGCTTGCTACCTGAAGAGCTTCACCATGACCGTTCATAATTTCATCCATAAGTGTTTTGGCCTCTATCCTTGTTAATGTTTTTCCTTCCGAACATTTCTTCAACATATACCTAAACATTGCTAACAGCCTCCTCTCTCGTTCCAAACATCCTTTCTGCAACCGCTATTGCCTTAATTAATGCTTTTGCTTTATTCCTCGTTTCTTCATATTCCATTTCAGGAACTGAGTCGGCCACAATTCCTGCTCCAGCCTGAACAAATGCTTTTTGATCTCTAATAACCATCGTTCTAATAGCAATACAGGAATCAATATTCCCATCTAAGCCTAAATAGGCAATTGCTCCGGCATAGTACTCACGCCTAGTAGGTTCTAACTCCTTTAAAATTTGCATTGCTCGTATTTTAGGAGCACCAGAAACAGTTCCTGCCGGAAAAGACGAAAACAATGCTTCAATCGGGGTAACACTCTTATCAAGTTGTCCCGTAACCTTTGAAATCATATGCATCACATAGGAGAATTTTCCAACTTCCATAAGAACTGGTACCTCTACCGAACCATAGCGAGCGACTCGGCCAATATCATTTCTAGCTAGGTCAACTAACATATAATGTTCTGCTCGCTCTTTCTCATCACTTAGTAGCTCATTCACTAGGGCCTCATCTTCCTCGATAGTTGCCCCACGTTTTCTTGTTCCTGCGATTGGATGAATTTCAAGATGACCTTCATTGATTTGCACCAAACGTTCAGGAGAACTTCCGACAATTTCAACGTCACCTAGCTTTAAGTAAAATAAGTAAGGCGAAGGATTAACCATTCGAAGCACTCGATACAACTCAATCGCTGATACCGTAATATCAACCTCAAACCTTTGAGATAGTACTGCCTGAAACACATCTCCCGAACGGATATATTCCTTAATTGTTTGGACATCTGCTATAAAAGAATCCTTGTCATAATTCGATCGAACACTTGTGTAAGAAACCTCGGCATCTAGAGGTGGCTTATACAACATTGTCGTTACACTAGGTTGTGACAATTGGCGCGTAATCGCTTCTATCTCGCCGATTGCTAGGTTGTAAATTTCCTTTAATTGACTTACTTCTTCCTTGCCAGTTACTGCTGTGTGGTGAATAAGAAACAGTTCCTTTTTGTGATGATCATAAGCTAAAATCGTCTTACAAAAGACAAAGCTTATTTTTTCAGTATCTTCATTCTCATGGTCATACAAAAGCGGCTCAATTACCTCAACGGCTTCATACGCGATTGCTCCAACAGCTCCTCCTCGAAAAGGAATTGGAATATGGATTTCTTTTACTTGAAGGTAGTCAAGCGCAGATTGGAATGCATTGTTAAAATTCGGCTTCTTCAAAATGATTTCTTGTTTTTCGTTTAAAAATAGAAATTGTCGATTTTTTTCTTTCAAATAATACGTAGGATTTAATCCAATGAAAGAGTACCTAGACCAAGGTGATTGATCATCTTTACTTTCTAGTAAAAAAACAGCTTCTTGCTCAAGTTGATGAAAGATTTGAATTGGTGTTAATGTATCTGTAAAAAAATGAGAAACAAAAGGGATTGTTTTGTATGCTTTAGCATCTTCAAGAAATTGCGCGAACGTTGGATTTTTCATTTTTTTTCACCTCTGTTAAATTTAGGGTGAAGAAAACGAAAGGGTTGAGGGGTTGTTAGACTACTAATCAGTCATAACAAGGAGGTAGGTACACGAATAGATCAAGCCTATATCTCAGATTACTAAGATACTGTGCATGATGTACTCATAAAAAATAAAAAGCCTATAACTGTACAGTTATAGGCATACTTAAATAAACTATACCTCTGCTCAGCTCAACTATACTCATTCTCTTCTCAACTCATCTCAATTAATAAAAGGCTCTTATCGTTTGTGGTGTTTCAACAAATTCATCTAGTCAAACATAATTAAGCTTTAGAAAAGCTACTAACAAGACCTTGTAATATGTCTTGCTGCTTGATATAGAAGATCTATGCAAAACAGCCTTATAAAACAACTAGACTCTTCTTAACATGACTATACTCACTTACTATACTACTCTAATCTAGACTCTTCTTACACGACATCTTACACTTAATACTACTGATCTGTCAACTGCAAATCTGGTCTCAATTGGATTGCTTTCTCCAAATACACATGTTTTATTTCTCTTTGTGGAGCATTTGTGTTTACCGTCAACATGACACGAATACAATTTGACAAACTGTCTGGAACTGGTATTTCACGTGAACACATAACTGGCACATATGTCCACCCCTGAAGTGAGCGTAATGCTTTTGCCGGGAAAGTTGCATTTAAATCTTCTGTAACTGTGATAAGTACATGTGCAACATCTTCAGCGATGACATTATTTAATGTTATGATTTCCAACAAAAGTCGTTCTGTAGCATTGACGATTTCTTTTTCGTCGTTATTGTCGACAGTCACTGCACCACGAATTCCTCTAACCATGTAACCCCTCCGTCGTTTCTATATATTTAGAAAACCTCTTTTTGTTTGTTTTCCTAATTCGTTATTCCTTTGCGAGAAAAGTCATCTAATAACAGTCTTAATCGCTCTTCTGGAACCGAAACGACCTCTGCTTTACCTATCTCCTTTAGTAATACCATCCGAACGATGCCATCTTCTGATTTTTTGTCTTTTTTCATTGTTGCAATAAGTCGATCAACTTCTAGTTGCTTAGGCAGTGTTACCTCATAATTATATTGCTTCAGCCAATCTACAATGTTTGTTATATGTAGGTCAATTCCATAAATATCCTCACTAACCCGAAAAGCAAATAACATACCTATGACAACCGCTTCACCATGAGTAATCCTACCATAGCCTAATTCGTTTTCAATAGCGTGACCTAAGGTGTGACCCAGATTTAAAAACGCTCTAATTCCTTTCTCGGTCTCATCTTCTTTGATCACCGCTTTTTTTACTGAAATAGACCGAAGTAACAACTCTTGGGCAACGTCATCTTTTACTAGAGAGAAGTCACGAACATGCTCTATTAACCAATCTAAAAATTCTTTATCCCAGATAAAGCCATGCTTTATCACCTCAGCAAAGCCAGAGCGCCATTCACGTTCAGGAAGCGACTGCAATGTAGCTGTATCATAGATAACTGCCTCAGGCTGATAAAAGGCACCAATCATATTCTTTCCCAAGGGGTGATTTATTGCAACTTTACCACCTACGCTACTGTCATGGGCTAATAAAGTTGTTGGTACTTGAATAAATGGGATCCCTCTCATGAAAGTTGCTGCTACAAACCCAGCTATGTCTCCCACTACTCCTCCGCCCAAAGCAATCACTAAAGAGCGACGATCTAGGCCTTTTTCAAGTGCAAAACCTTGAATATCATAATACATTTGAAAAGACTTAGAAGCCTCTCCGCTTGGAATTATATATTCGCACAGCGGAGCGATCTTACTTAGGCACTTTTTCATATCCTGTAAAAATAATGGTGCTACATTGTCATCAGTCACGATGAGAATTGAAGTAATCGGTTGTGTAATCGTACGAATAACAAGTTTATCCGTGTTGAAACGAATATCTCCCCCAATGAAAAGCGGATATGTCTTCGACTCGGTTTCAATAAATAATGTTTCCATTAGAAATGTCTCACCCGTTCTTGGTAACGCTCGATGTTATCAGCAATTTCGTCGATATAGTCCTTACCGAATTTATCTAACAACGCTACCGCTACTTCCCAAGCAACTGTTGCTTCAGCAACAACAGCCGCAGCTGGAACAGCGCAACTGTCAGAGCGTTCGATACTTGCTTCAAACTGTTCTTTCGTATCAATGTCAACGCTTTGTAATGGCTTATATAATGTAGGAATTGGCTTCATCACACCACGAACGACAATAGGCATGCCAGTTGTCATCCCGCCTTCAAAGCCCCCCATATTATTTGATTTTCGACTATATCCATTTACTTCATCCCAAATAATTTCATCATGAACCTGGCTGCCAGGTTTGCTTGCCGCCTCAAATCCAATCCCAACCTCTACACCTTTAAATGCATTGATCCCCATAATAGCAGCTGCAATTTTTGCATCTAATTTTTTATCATACTGGACATAGCTTCCTAAACCAGCAGGTACACCTTCGATAACAACCTCTACGACTCCCCCAATAGAGTCTCCATCTTTTTTGGCTTGATCAATTGCATTCATCATTTTTTGCTCAGCATCACGATCAAGACAGCGCACTGGTGAATTTTCTGTCTTTTCTTGTAGTTCTTCGATGGATTGATAAAAGACGTTTTGAGCTCTAATACCGCCTATCTCTAAAACATGACTACCAACCTTCACACCAAAGGTCGCTAAAAGCTTTTTCGCAACAGCACCGGCTGCAACACGAACAGTCGTCTCACGAGCTGAAGATCTTTCTAAAACATTTCGCATATCACGGTGATTGTATTTTAAGGCTCCTACCAAGTCAGCGTGACCTGGTCTTGGGCGAGTAATTTTGCGTTTTATCTCATCTTCACCAACCGTATCGTCTAATGGTTCTATCCCCATGATCTTGGTCCAATGCTTCCAATCGTCATTTTCAACAATTAACGTTATCGGTGCACCTGTTGTCTTCCCATGCCTTACACCACTAACAATTTTCACTTGATCTTTCTCAATTTGCATTCTTCTACCACGACCATGGCCTTTCTGGCGTCTCGCTAAATCCAGATCAATATCCTGAGCCTCTAATTCTAAGTGAGCAGGAACCCCTTCTATAATTGTCGTTAATTGTGGTCCATGTGACTCACCTGCAGTTAAATATCTCATACGGTTCCTCCTTAGTTTCTTTAGCGCTTTTATGCACTAAATTGTAACACACTTTTCTTCTTTTGTCTTACTATTACAAAATCTTTTTTATTTTGCAATGATTTTTATGATATTTTTCCCAATAAAACAGAAAAAGGTTAATCACTGATTAACCTTTTTTCCATCGTTACATTTTCTTTCTATAAAAAAACGTGTCTTCCGTCTCAAACCCATACTCATTCGGATTAAATATTTGTTCAGTACTTCCAACAAATAAGACACCGTCAATCCGAAGTGACTTACTGAATTTATGATAGAGGTCATGTTTAGCATCTTCGGTAAAATAAATCATCACATTCCTACAAACGATCAAGTCAAAATTAGTATCAAATCTGTCAGCAAGCAGATTCCCATGTTTAAACGAGATCAATCTCTTCAGCTCGTCCTTCACTCGGTACCCCATACCATCATTTATAAAATGCTTTTGCAACATATCACTAGGAATATCTTTCATAGAGCGGTCGGTATAAATTCCAACTTTGGCCCTTTCTAGAATAGCCTTATCTAAGTCAGTAGCTAGAATAGAAAAATTACCGGAAGGAACTAACTTGTTTAAAATCATAGCCAAGGTATAAGGCTCCTCTCCTGTAGAACAGGCAGCGCTCCATATTTTTAAGCGTTTATTTGATTGCAATAAGCGTGGGAGTATTTTTGTTTCTAGGACTTCCCAACGCTTGGGGTTTCGATAAAACTCCGAAACATTTATCGTCATTCTTTCTAAAAACTCGTCGAATAGCTCCTGGCTTGTGATCATTGATTGAAAATATGAAGAGAAGTTCGAAAAACCTCGTTTGTCCCTTAAAGAAGTTAATCTGCGTTTCATTTGAGCCTCTTTATATAAAGCAAGATCAATCCCAGTCTTGCTCTTTACACTTTCTATAAAACCTTGATAGTCGTCCATGATCTAGTTCCCCTTTATTAGAAAATGCCTTTGCATCATCTATTATTTTATATCATATTTTCTTACTAGTTACTATATAAAAATCACCATCAAACGACCCTATCTAACAAAAAATGAGGGTTATGCTGATTGCATAACCCTCATTTTTCTCATCATTTATACCCAAGTACCGATTGTTTTTTCGTAATTGTTTAATTCTTCTTCTTTAAAGAAGATACCAATTTCACGAGCTGCACTCTCAGGAGAGTCTGAACCATGAATTACGTTCATGCTCAATTTAGCAGCGTAATCTCCACGAATTGTTCCTGGTAGAGCATCTTTAGGATTTGTTGCTCCCATCATTTGACGAGCGATGCTAATCACGTTCTCGCCTTCCCATACCATGGCAAATACAGGACCTGAAGTAATAAAGTCCACTAATTCGCCGAAGAATGGACGCTCTTTATGCTCAGCATAATGAGTTTCAGCCATCTCTCTTGAAACCGTTAACAATTTTGCACCCACTAATTGAAATCCTTTGTTCTCAAAACGAGTTACGATTTCACCAATTAAATTTCTTTGGACACCATCCGGTTTTACCATTAAATATGTTCTTTCCATAAGTAACGACCTCACTCTCAAATTATGTATTCTATTTGTTGGGGGAGTTAACTATTATTCTCATAAAGACCAACATTCAGAATTATACCAAAAATTCACTAGATATTCAATAATTTGCAAACAATCCCCACTGCCCAGATGTAAAATGACAAAATAAAAGACATATACACTACGCATATGTCAAAGTTATTAGTACTTCCTAGTTCCGATGTATTTCGCGATTTGATAGAAAGAGTCTTTTGCAGGGATATCCGGTAGCTTTTCAAGTTCCTTATATGCTTTGGAAAGATAGCGATCACTAATCTCGAACGAATACTCTACTCCACCAGTCTCTTTGATCATGTCAATAATTTCACTCATGACAGTTTTATCTGCAGTTTCATTGTTAATCATTTGCACAATATACTTTCGTAATGTAGGATTGTGTCCCATGCTGTACAAAGCTGGTAGTGTGACATTTCCCTGTTGCAAATCACTGCCTGCAGGCTTTCCTAATTCTTTTTCTGTTGCAATAAAGTCCAATATATCATCTGTAATCTGAAATGCCATCCCTACGTTATAGCCAAAACGATACAAACTTAACTGAATATCACGAGGCGCATCAGCTGCTAGCGCACCTAATCGGCAACTAACTGCGATTAAAAGCGCAGTTTTTCGCTTTATTCTTCTTAAGTACGTTCGAAAATTTTGATCCCAATTGTACTGATCACGGATTTGCTCTACCTCGCCGATACACATTTCGACCATTGCATCTGATAAGATCTGATGTACTTCTGGTTTATCACAGTTTGTTGCCATTTCAATTGCTCTAGCAAAAATATAGTCTCCCGTGTACATAGCAACACGATTGTCCCATTTTGACTTAATCGTTTTCTTACCTCTTCGCAAATCGGCATCGTCAATGACATCATCGTGAACAAGGGAGGCCATGTGAATTAGCTCTAATGGTACAGCGACTTGCTTAATTTTATCAATTTCATAATCTCCAAACTTTGCAGCAAGTAGTACAAAGACTGGCCTTATCCGCTTACCACCAGCTTTTAATAAATGAGAAGAGGCCTTTTTTAGGATCGGATGCTTAGCATCAATTGTGGCCTCTAATTCTCTTTCTATCTTTGCTATATCAGAGCGTAAATGCCAATAAATATCCGTTAACTTCATGCTCTCCACCTTAGACTAAATGGAATGACAATGATCTCGTGCACTCCATAGTGATATTGTATTTACTTTCTTTAACAATCCTAATTCCGTAGCTTTATCAAAAAAGAGGTGAAGACCCTCAATATGTCGATCTGTTAGATCATGACTTAAGCCATGAAAGTAATTCTGCCAGAACTGCTCGGAACCATGTAGTTTATTTCTAATTGAAGAAATCATTTCTGAGTAGTCATTTTCAATACATTTTTTCTTACTATTCATAAACCCATCGTACAAAATACCTATTCTTTCATTTTCACGTTGCAATACTTCATTGCGTACGGCCAAAACGGCAAAGGTCATTGGTAGTTTTGTATGCTCATACCATATCTGCCCTAAGTCATAACGATGCATGTCATGAGATAATTGCCATGACGTTACGATGGCATCGTCACCAATTAACATGCACGCATCATGTTCTTTCATCATTTCATGATAATCAGGCTGCATAACCGTATATGTGACATCCATTTGATAGAAATCTTGTAAGATGATTTTTAACAGGTTGACCGAAGTGGCAGAGCTAGAAGTCAGCGCAACTTTCTTTCCATCAAGTTGTGTAATTGGGACCTTTGAGAACAAGAAAATTGATCCTACACTTTGAGGAGCAGACACTGATAAATTTGGTAAAATTGTGTACTGATCTACATGTTCACCGTATGAGAAGGAAGATATACCCCCCACATCAATAATTCCTTTTGACATACCCTCATTAAGCTGTGCAGGTATTTTCGGCACGAATGTACAACCAAGACGGTTTAAATAGTCACGATCCAAATAAAAATAAAGTGGAAGTATATTTGTATATGCTATTTCACCAATAACTAAACTCATAATTAATCCCCCCAGCGGGTAAAGAGTTGATGATCAACTCCGATACTATCAAGTACTTTACCAACAACAAAATTAATTAAATCATCCATCGTTTTTGGTAGCTGGTAAAATCCCGGCATTGCCGGAATAATCTTGCCACCGACCTGAGATACTTTCAACATATTCTCTAAATGTATTTGATTAAAAGGTGTCTCTCTTGGAACAAGCAGTAATTTTCTACCTTCTTTTAACATAACGTCAGCTGTTCTTTCTAATAAGTTTCCGGAAGCACCATGAGCAATCCCCGAAAGAGTCCCCATCGAACAAGGGATAATGACCATCCCATCGTTTTGATATGAACCACTTGCAATCGGAGCTGTAAAATCTCGTAACGTATGATAATGAAGTTTTCCGTGTGAATTAGGAAAAAGCTCGTCTAGTAGCATTTCACGATCGCTAGTTTCAAGAAGAAGTTCTTCTTTAAAAACTTGCCAGCCAGCTTCTGTAATAATTAAATGGACCTTAAAATCTGTTTTTAATAACTCTTGCACTAGTCTAACACCATAGATAGCGCCACTAGCACCTGTTATTCCAACTGTAAATATCTTATTTAGGCTCATAGTAATAAATCTCCAATCGTAAAGACTAGCATTACCATCGCTAAAATACCATTCATCGTGAAGAAAGCAACGTTTACCTTTGAAAGATCCGTAGGTTTTACCAATGAATGCTCATAAATCATAATCGCTCCCGCAATCAGCACTCCTATTAAATATACCCAGCCAAGTGGAGTAATAAAAAATAGGCCTAAAAAAGAAAGGAAGCTCAGTACGTGGATACATTTAGCTATCAATAGCGCTTTGGCGATGCCAAAGTAACTAGGGATTGAATACAATTTCACACTTTTATCGTAGTCCGCATCTTGAGTAGCATAGATCACATCAAACCCAGCCGTCCATAAGGCTACTGCCAGAAATAGTAGGAAGGCATCCAGTGTGAGAGTCCCTGTTGCACCAACCCATCCACCTAGTGGTGCAATACCAATTGTAATCCCTAGTACCAAGTGGCAAGCCCATGTAAAACGCTTCGTATAAGAATAAATAACTAAAAAGAAAACGGCAACTGGCAATAAATAAACCGCTAACATGTTTAACTGATACGCTGAATAAAATAACAAGGCAAAAGAAACAATAATAAATGCAAGAGACTCAAATGTTGAAATTAAACCCGCAGGTATTGCTCGCTCCTTCGTTCTTGGATTAGCTTTGTCAATCTTTGCATCAATAAGACGATTTAAAGCCATGGCAGCACTTCTAGCCCCTACCATAGCCAAAGTAATCCAAACCCACTGAGATATTGTTGGCCAAGTACCATTGACTAATAAGCTTCCTAACACCGCCCCTAAAAAAGCAAAAGGCAATGCAAATATGGTATGTTCAAACTTGATCATTTCAAGAATTATTTTTATTTTTCTAATCACAATCCGCTCTCCAGTCTCTCCTGTTTATTTCACACCAAGATGCATCGCAGCAACACCGCCAGAATATGATTTCACTTGAATGTTTGTAAATCCTGCTTCAGCAAACATTGCCGCTAGTTTTTCTTTATTTGGAAAGGACATTGTAGATTCTTGAAGCCAAGAGTACTCATCATAACTTTTAGCAAACAACTTTCCAAATAAAGGCATAATGTATCTGAAGTATAAAAAGTACAATTGTTTAAACCCTATAGTAGTTGGTTGAGACGTTTCAAGACAAACAACTTTTCCGCCTGGCTTTAGGACACGATACATTTCCTTAATCACCTGCATATAATCGGGAACATTTCTAAGCCCGAAACCTATCGTAACATAATCGAATTGGTTGTCAGGAAACGGTAATTCCATAGCATTACCATGAATTAATTCAATCTGTGGCAACGACTCGATCTTCTTTTGACCAATGGACAACATGTTTTTACTAAAGTCTAATCCGTAAACCTTTCCTTCATTCCCCACTGCTTGTCCCAATGCAATTGTCCAATCAGCTGTTCCGCAACAAACGTCAAGAGCTTTTTGCCCCTTTTGTACCTTCATACGTTTCATTGTATCTTTGCGCCAAGCAATATGGCGCTGAAAACTAATAATCGAGTTCATCTTATCGTATTTTTTGTAGATTGTCTCGAAGACTTGATGAACTTTCTCCTCTTTAGATTGAGCCATTTATTTACCCTTCTTCCGCTATTTTTTCTTTGAAAAGATCACTTTCAATTAACAGTTGATCCATTCTAACCAATATAAACGAACTTAGTGGTGATGGTTGTTTGCACAGAGCATGCAACTGACCTTTTGAAAGAAAAATATATTTGTCGCACATTTCAATACAGTGTTTTAACCGAGCATCTCCGTGTAAAGTTGTATCACTAGTTATCGCATCTATTAAGGGGACACTCTTCCCTTGTAATAAAGATTCTCTTTCCGAGAGTAAGCGTTTAAAGAAGAAAAACTCTCGTGATATATCTTTCCAGTTTGGTAACTTAAAATGGTCCGCAATTTTTGATATCAAAGAAGACTCGATCGTTTTAATATCAGCTATCGATTGTTTCACATTTTTTTGCGTGCTCTTATAGAAATTCATTTTCGATTCGTTAATTTCTTGAATAGAATTTGCTAGGAGACGAATCATTGATATGTCATTAATCTTTGCGAGTAAAAAATAGTACAAACTACTGTAATAATCCCCTGCTAATACAGTAAGTTGCCTTTCTTTCTTTATTTTTTCGGAACTCAACACCGAAGTGGACACCGTTTCGTGAGTATCTAAGGCAGCTTGAACAAGCAACGTAGTAATAATATAGTCATTTAAGCTTTTCTTTGCCAATTTTTTTTCTTCTAACATCGTGTAGAGAAGAAAAAGACGATCCTCATCCAGAGGAGGTGCCTCAAGAAATTTTGTGATATAAGGATGTTTGGTCCTTTGATAAAACCGTTCTTTTATTTGTTTTATTTCTTCGTTTATATAATTAATTAAAATCATCTCAAGTCCCCCAGAAAACAAAACAATTTTCCCCATCTATTTTTCTTCAAAATACAAAGAATGACCACAATTGTCATCTTAGAAATGCGAACAAGTTAAGTATAACATAATTACAGAAGAAGGATAAAGCTTGTTGATATAATATAAACATATGACCACATTACCTAAGTATACCCATTTTATTATCCGTCCAATAAGTGAAAAAAAGCAGGTCTTTTTGCCCGCTTTTAACTATCTGTTTCTAGTTCACCGTGCTTAGTCTGTATAATTGCTTTGCCTCTAATTTTTATCGCGGAGGTATGTTCTGTGAATTGAGCAATCATGACTTCCCCTTTATCCAATTTCTCAGAATGGTGAAAGCGTGTATCAGAACCTCGAGTTAAACCAATCACATTGACGCCATTTTCTTTTGCCTTAATAACGATAAAATCATCACTAGTTGCCATAACTTCCTCCCCAATTTATAAGCTTTTTCTTTACTATCACCTAAGTAGATTTGAATGTCAATACAACATTTATTTACATGATTAATACATACGCTACATATACACCAACTAGGATTATGATCATAGGAATGATCCAACTTAATAATTGAGTTTTTGCATTATTCCTCATTTCCGTTCACCTCGTTATTAAGTTAACCATTTTTTAAAACTACATGAGTGAATTTCATCACTACAATAAGTGATTGATATCAAGATACGTAGTCGCAATCACCTTTCGCTACTGCATCAAGTATTGTATTTGCAAAACATTTCGTGAAAGTGGAACATAAATAATACGGATGGTAAATGATCTTTACTAAATTTGCTAACGTGTGTTAATTAACGATAAGACTTCAGCTCTGGCTACTGCACTTGTCGCAAAGGCACCACGGACTGCAGATGTGACAGTCGAAGACCCAGGCTTTTTGACGCCACGCATTGTCATACACATATGCTCCGCCTCAACAACGACAATCACTCCAAGTGGCTGTAGCGTTTCAACCATTGCATCAGCGATCGTTGAAGTAATCCTTTCCTGTAACTGTGGTCGTTGTGCGACTGCCTCAACAGCTCTTGCTAATTTACTTAAGCCAGTAACCTTTCCACCCTTAGGTATATAACCCACATGCGCCTTCCCGTAAAAAGGTACTAAATGGTGCTCACACATCGAATAAAACGGAATATCTTTAACAAGAACCAACTCTTCATGATCTTCACTAAACACCGTAGCAAAATGCTCTTTCGGATCTTGGTTTAAACCTTGAAAAACTTCTTGATACATTTTCGCCACTCGCTTTGGTGTGTCTAACAAACCTTCACGGTTCGGATCTTCACCTATTGCTTCTAAAATCATAACAACAGCTTGTTCGATTTTCTGATGATCAAAATGACTCAAGACAATCTCCTCCTAAATATGTTGAGCTATAGCTCTATCGTTTCGTACTTCACTCGCTCTTAGTGAGTCACAGTATAAAAAATCATAGCATAGTAAACATTTCCAAGCAAATATCGACCAAGAAAGTGGAACCCACTCTATTATCATGTCCTAAAAGGATGAATCTAGAAAGCAAACATTATTAGGAACCAAAAAAACGATTAAAAAACTGATACGGTCGTTCTACAAGTAGGAAGTCCTCACCTATTATTTGAAGAAAAAAAAGAAGAGATGTTATACACATCTCTTCTTGCCCTGTATGTATGGAATTTTACAATATCCTAAAGGGCTTACTTAACCGCGTCTTTCAATTGTTTACCAGGTTTGAATGCTGGAACCTTGCTAGCAGCGATTTCGATTTCTTCACCTGTTTGAGGGTTGCGTCCTTTACGAGCTGCACGCTCACGTACCTCAAAGTTACCAAATCCGATTAATTGTACTTTATCCCCACTTTGAAGAGAGTCAGTAATTGCTTCGAATACAGCATCAACTGCGCTAGTTGCATCTTTCTTAGAAAGACTAGACTTCTCAGCAACTGCATTGATTAATTCTGTTTTGTTCATGGATTTCACCTCCTCCCAAAAATTCGCGTTATTCAATTTCTTGCACATTTTTACAGTTTTTATACTTGTTTTAAAGGAAATACTTGAATAACAAGCCTTATATTAAACGATCGGCTGAAATAATTCAATATGTTTTCTACATTTCTTTGCATATTTAAGACTTTTTTCCCTAAAATTTCACGATTTACCTACAAAAAAAATCAACTATTTTAGGGAATCTTATCATAATATCAATATATTTACAAATATTATCATATTTTTGTAATTTTTTGAGAAATATATAATTAACACGAAAACCTTCTTCCCTAAACTAGAAAAAACTCTCCTAGTCGGAGAGTTTTTTCTAGTTTAGAGACTGTCACTTATAGGATAATAGCTATTAAACCACCAGAACCTTCATTAATAATTCTTTCTAATGTTTCTTTTAGTTTATATCTCGCATTTTCTGGCATTAGAGATAATTTTGCTTGAATTCCTTCGCGAACAATTGAATTTAGCGAACGACCGAAAATATCAGAATTCCAAATTGATAATGGATTATCTTCAAAGTCCTGCATTAAGTAACGCACAAGCTCTTCGCTTTGCTTTTCAGTTCCAATGATCGGCGCAAATTCAGACTCTACATCTACTTTAATCATATGGATAGAAGGAGCAACTGCTTTGAGACGAACACCGAACCTTGATCCTTGACGGATGATTTCTGGTTCATCTAAACTCATGTCACTGATTGATGGGGCAGCAATACCATAACCGGTTTGTTTCACCATTTTCAGTGCATCAGCCACTTGATCGTATTCGGCTTTCGCATGAGCGAAATCTTGCATTAACTGCAGTAAGTGGTCCTTCCCTCTAATCTCAACGCCAACAACCTCTTTTAAGATTTGGTCATAAAGGTCATCTGGAGCATAAAGATCAATCTCGGCAACACCTACGCCCATTTCAATACCTGCGAGGCTCGCATGGTCAATAAACTCAAATTCACCGAATAAGCCTACAACACGATCTACATCGCGGAGCCTTTTTATATCTTTGACTGTATCACGAACAGCATCTTCATAGCTTTGACGTAACCAGTGCTCTTCTTTTAACACCATTACCCAGCTAGGTAGATTTACATTTACTTCATGCACTGGGAACTCAAATAAGACTTCTCGTAAAACACTGTTAATGTCTTGTTCATTCATACTTTCTACACTTAGTGCTAGAACAGGAACATCATGTTTCTCCATTAACTCTTGTCTTAGAGCCTCTGTATCTGGATGCTGGGGACGAACAGAGTTAATAATGACGATGAATGGTTTCCCAACTTCTTTTAACTCATTGATTACTCTTTCCTCTGACTCTAAATAATGCGCACGAGGAATTTCACCTATTGAGCCATCAGTTGTAATGACTACACCTAATGTTGAATGCTCTTGAATAACTTTTCTAGTGCCAATCTCAGCTGCCTCTTGGAAAGGGATTGGCTCTTCGTACCATGGAGTGCTTATCATCCGCGGACCATTTTCGTCCTCGTAGCCAGTAGCACCTGGAACTGTATAACCTACGCAATCTACAAGTCTAATATTTACATCTAGACCTTCATCGACATGAATTGTTGCAGCGTGGTTTGGAACAAACTTTGGTTCAGTGGTCATGATTTGTTTTCCTGCTGCACTTTGTGGCAATTCATCCTTAGCCCTTGCTCTTTCAGCCTCATTTTCAATATTAGGGATTACTACTAATTCCATAAACTTTTTAATAAATGTAGACTTACCTGTTCTAACGGAGCCCACCACTCCTAAATAAATATCGCCACCCGTTCTCTCAGCGATATCCTTAAAGATATCAACCTTTTCCACGTGATCCCCTCCCGAATCAATTGTTTAAAATATTTCATCCACGACTTTTTAGGACTATTACAAAGTCTATTAGTACATTTAGTTAATCGTGGAAGCTTCCAGTTCGATAGATTTTTTCTCGGACACTATATACATATGATGTTGTCCAACAAATATGACACTCGTTTCTAAAAAGTTAGATTAACAAGTAAATTTAGATTTCCATCAGATCGTTTTTCCTTTCATCACCTACTTACCCCAAAAAGTCAGAAACGATAGACTAGTTTGAACGGAAATTTCGTAGAGTCATGGCTTTATGTATTTAAACACTGAACACAAAAAAGCCCCTTCCTTTTTGTATGTATATGTAAGGAGAGGCTTAATATAACTATTATTTTTATTTTCTTTTCAAATATTTAGTCTTCTACAAAAGTTACTTTTCCATCTACTAAGGTGTAAGCCACCGAATAGGAAGGTACAAATGGAAAGTGTTCAACGAGGACCCTACGAATATCATCGCCCTCCTGAAAACTATGCTCAAATTTTGATAAGGCGTAATGCAAGTCTATTGAATAGTCAACAATCACCTGTGCGTTTCCATCAATATACAACGGTAAGTGATGGTCAGAATGGTAAGGGCTCTTAACTGTTGGTGCGGTTTTTAGTCTCAGCTTCTCATAATCTAACTCGAACACACCTTTTGCAACTGCTCCTTTTACTGGTGCAAACCTATTTTTTCTACGATATTCGTTTACATTTCGCTGTAGTTCCTGAATCCCTCTGGTCATTGTTAAATCAATAAGCTTTACTTGGGGATGTGTTTCAACATCAACGAGGACATATTGATATACGCCACCACTTTCAAATGAATTGCCGGGTGGTTGCTGTAAGTAACGCGGTACTAGTTGTTGAAAATTTACTAAGTATTGTTGATATTCGCTTATTTCGGTATCGCGATGATGTACAGGTAAATCTTGATTCTCAAGACGGTACTGAACAACCGCATGCTGTACCGAAAGAATTTGGTCTTGGTATGGAACCTGATTTTCAATCCTTTTTTCATTTGGATATAAGCATCCTGATAGCAATAAGACAAAAACTAACAAGATCGGTACTAGCTTTTTCATCTAATCAACCTCAATTACTCTATTATTTAAGCAGTAGGTACATTCACAACAATTAATAATATGATAATTCCCGCAAACACAATACAGATAAACGAAATTCCCAAAATAATCTTTTGAAGAATTCCAGATAATTTTTGTCTAGCAAAATGTGAACCAAAAACAGCAATAAACATTAACCCCATCGCTATAAACGACACCCACATCTTCATTAAACTTTCACTCATGTTCTTCCTCCATTTTTCATACCATTTTTAAGATAATTGTCGAATTATTATAGCATAAAAACAATGTATATTCCTATTAATATCCTCTTTTTTTTAATAGTACTAGGTGAAAGTGAGTTAGGAAAAGGAAATGTAGTTAGTCAGGTACTGCCCTGTGTTCGTTGTTATATTTTTTTTCTAAAATCTAAAAAAAATGGTCACCTAAAAGTGACCATTCACATATCATTACCAAACTAACAATGATTTGACTACGCAGCCAATACTGGAGGTTCTTAGATTAGAAATAATACTAACAGAAGAAGGGGCGAATTCTAATGTTAGTGAGCTAAATACTAAATCCTAAAAAGAGCCCTTGTTAATGTTGGTTCCGTTTCAGTATATGCATGTATAAAAGAAAGCGTAGATAACACTAGCCTATAATTAACTATTTTTTCCCGAACATTTTAGCCAGAGAAGCAAAATCTAGTGGAACATTATTTTTGGTGATCGCCTTAACGAGTTCATCTTCTTTTTCTTTTGATACTGGTTTATTTGCTAAACTTGCGACCTGTTTGATTAGGTTCCGTACAGTAGTTTCATCATTAAAGTTAGCCCCGCTAACTGAATTTGCTAAGTTAAAAATATCTTGCTGTTTTACGTTCGTTTTCTTTTCTAAGTTGTCAAAAAAATTATTGTTATTTCTCTCCACCATAATGTCCTCCCTAAAAGTAAGTTTCAACATATCATATGCCAAGTGGAGACGATTGTGAAAATTATTGCTAATAAAAAGAGAAAAAACCAATGTTGTTTATCTACAACATTGGTTTTCTCTCCTATTAGGAAATACTCAAATCTTCAACCTCGTGGGTTTTCACTCGTCCCATTAGCTCTTCTACAGCAATATGAGGTTGTTTATGATTGAATAATACATCATATAAAACTGTCGTTATCGGCATTTCTACTTGTTCACGCTTAGCCAATTGGTAGGCTGCTTTCGTAGTTCGCACTCCTTCTACTGCCATCCCCATATTGGCTAAAACCTCTTCTAAAGACTTCCCTTGACCTAGGAGGTTACCGGCTCTCCAGTTTCGGCTATGCACGCTTGTACACGTCACAATTAAATCACCTAGACCTGAGAGACCTGCAAAGGTTAACGGATTTGCACCTAATTTGACCCCTAAACGACCAATTTCAGCTAAACCCCTGGTCATTAAGGCTGCTTTGGCATTATCACCGTACCCTAAACCGTTCGTTAAGCCAGCCCCTAGAGCAATTATATTTTTAAGAGCACCACCTAGTTCTACACCTAAGAGATCTGGGTTTGTATATACCCGAAAATGCTTGTTCATAAATAAATCTTGTACATACTCAGCTTCCTCGATTTGGAGAGATGAACTAGTAACCGTAGTAGGTTGTCGCAAGCTAACTTCCTCAGCGTGACTTGGACCAGACAACACTACTACTGATTTCCTTAATTGTTCAGGTATTTCCTCTTCAATCATTTCAGATATTCGTTTTAGACTATCAGGTTCAATCCCCTTGCTTGCATGAATGAAGGTTACATTCTTTGTTAGTGTAGCTCTAACTTCAGCAAGTACTCCACGCATTGCTTTTGTTGGAACGACAAGAAGGATTGCCTCAGCATCCGTTAGGGCCTCCTTAACACTTTTACAAGCCGTAACATTACCCGGAATTATAATCCCTGGTAAATATTTTTCATTTGTACGTTGTACGTTAATTTCCTCCATCTGACGCTCGTCTCTTCCCCAGAGGCGTACTTGATGGTTGTTGTCAGCTAGTACAATACTAAGCGCACTTCCCCAACTTCCTGCACCAAAAACTGCAATAGTAGCCATTGATCCATCTCCCTATTGTTTTACTTTTTGACCGATTTTACTTTCATTACCTTTAAGGAGTCTTGAAATATTTTCTCGATGTCTCCAAAACGATAAGATTGTTACCATAATCAATAAATACACATAGTCAATTGGATACAAAAAAGACTCTCTAAACAATACCGTAATAATAGTTGTTAATAGTAAAAATAATAATGACCCTAAAGATACATATCTTGTCACAACAATGCTTAAAATTGCCATTACACCGGCGATAAGTGCCGGCCAGAAGACTAACGTCGCAAGAACACCAATAGTTGTGGCAACGCCCTTACCACCTTTAAAGCGTAAGAAAACAGGCCAGTTATGGCCGACAATAGCAGCTAAACCAGCTAGGGCAGGGGCTAGTCCCTCGCCCCCTAGGTATAGAGCAAGTATTACAGCAACAACTCCCTTAAGAGTATCGAGTAATAAAACTCCAATAGCTGGTCCAACTCCTAAAACACGAAGAGTGTTTGTCGCACCGGCATTACCACTACCATGCTGTCGAATATCGAGCTTTTTTAGCCTTTTCCCAAATACATAACTAAAGCTAATAGAACCTAATAAATATCCTACTAGGACTGATATAACTATATTCATACTCTACCTCCCCCATTCCTTACTTGCTCATAGCATTATTTTAGTCGTTCTTCTTTCTTGGGATAATTTTTATCGGTGTTCCTTTAAACTCAAAAGTCGCTCTAATACGATTTTCGAGAAAGCGTTCGTAAGAAAAATGCAATAGTTCTGGTTCATTGACAAAAAGAACAAACGTCGGTGGTTTGATCGCAACTTGAGTCGCATAATTTATTCTGAGACGCTTACCTTTGTCTGTTGGTGTTGGATTCATAGCAACAGAGTCCATAATTAGGTCATTTAAAACATTTGTTGGTACACGTAAACTATGGTTTTCGGCAACCTCGTTAACCATCGGTAAGATCGTACTTAAACGTTGCTTGGTATGTGCAGAAACAAACAATATTGGTGCGTAATCTAAAAATAAAAAGTGATCTTTTATTTTTTGTTCGAAGTTTTGTAACGTCTTATCATCCTTCGCTATTGCATCCCATTTATTTACGACAACAATAACCGCTCTTCCTGCCTCATGAGCATAACCAGCAATTTTCTTATCCTGTTCAATAATACCTTCTTCAGCATTTAGAACAACAAGAACTACGTCAGATCGTTCAATTGCCTTTAAAGCTCTTAGTACACTATATTTTTCGGTACTCTCATATACTTTTCCTCTTTTTCTCATACCCGCTGTATCAATTAATACATATTGTTGATCATCGACAGTAAACGGAGTATCAATAGCATCCCTAGTCGTCCCAGCAATGTTACTAACAATAACTCTTTCTTCACCTAAGAGTGCGTTTACTAATGATGATTTCCCCACATTAGGACGTCCAATTAAGGAAACACGGATGGTATCTTCGTCATATATATCTTCTTGAGCTTCAGGAAAATGTTTAATTACCTCATCCAATAGATCCCCTAAACCTAGTCCATGGGAACCTGAAATAGCAACTGGGTCTCCCATTCCTAAAGAGTAAAATTCATATAGTTGCTCTCGCATTTCCGGATTGTCAATCTTATTAACCCCAAGAACAATTGGTTTTTTAGAGCGAAATAACAATTTGGCAACTTCTTCATCTGCACTAGTAATTCCTTCTCGTCCATTTACAATAAAAATAATGACATCGGCCTCGTCAATAGCAATTTCAGCCTGTTGTCGCATTTGTGTTAAGAGTGGCTCTTCACTAATTTCAATTCCACCGGTATCAATTAAGTTGAATTCTTTGTTTAACCATTCTCCTGAGCTATAAATTCGATCTCGCGTTACACCAGGCATATCTTCTACAATTGAAACTCTTTCTCCAACGATCCGATTAAAGATCGTAGACTTTCCTACATTCGGTCGCCCTACAATAGCTACTACTGGTTTTGACATCATTCATTACCTTCCTTTTTATCACCTATAAATTTTTTCCACTTGAAAAATAAAGTAAGTATTTTCGTCATCTTTACAAATCTCTTTATTCTTAGTAAAACTCATTACCTAAAGCAAAACCCTTCTATTTGAGATAGAAGGGTAATCTTTTCCTTTAAATCTTAGCTTATCCATTTTAACAAAAAACAATATAAACAGACAAGATTTTCTTTTCCTAGGGAAACTTATCTTCTGGTTATCTTTAATAAAGTACGTTTTTTCACTAACTCATCTAGAAGAGCTACCAATTTTTCAAATGAAAACCATAAAAAAATAAAGCCTAGGGAAATTGCGATAATATCTAAACTTTCTAATTGACCGACCAAGAACTCAGGTACGATCTTACTCAGAAAAATGGTGTACACCAATTCACCTTGGGCGACAGAAATAAAAAGCATAGCTATCCTTATACGTTGATCTTTTACTAGAACTAATACTAATAAGACTAATATAAGTGAGAGCTTGAGTGTCGGATGAAACATAACCCAAACTGGATCATACAGTTGAAATAGACGAAACGTTACGTATGAAACTGTTGAGATCATACTGATACATAGGGAAAACACAACAGTTCCTAATTTACTTTTAGAAACGAGATAGTATCCTATTAACAAAGAAAAAATCATCGTACCATTTATCATGTATTCTCCTACTGTGATATGCCTATTTGAAAAGATAATCAGTACTAGAATTCCAATAGCTATAAAAAGCCGCTCTTTACTCTTTCTTAGCAAAAACGTAGTATAAATCCATCCAATCCAAAAAAACCAATAGAAATAGATTCCTTCCATGTAGCAACTCCTCCACCTACATTATAGGAAGAAAAATGCGGAAATAATCAAAGTAATAAAAATTTCTGATAATTATCTTAATGGACTATACCATTTTACTATTCTCACTATTACGATAGTTTAGTAATAATGGTTTTAAAAACACTCGTGTATATCCATGTATTTTTTATCGAAAAATAGCTAGTGAAAGGATGTGAAGCAATTGGGTAAGGATCGCCAAGAAAAAAAGTTACGAAAATCAGGTAAAGTCGAAGCTGATCGTGATCAAAGCCTTCATTATGGTGGAGCTACACGGTTAGAAGGGCCTGAGGAAGCAAGAAAAAGACAACGCTAAAAAAACGGGCTCTGTAGGCCCGTTTTTTCTTTCTGACTATGGTCATAAAAAAGAGGAAACATTGTCTCCCTCTAATGTGGATAAACCCTTTGAGCATAATTTTTTGTTGCGATCCCCCGTTGTCTAAGCCAGTGATGAGTTTCACCATTTATTACGATAGGTACTTTTCTTAATTCATCAATTTTTTTTATTCCCAATGCTGTCATTACTAGCCTAAGTTCACTGATTAATCTTTCAACTGTCGTTTCTAAGCCGTTAATTCCATTTTCATGAAGTTCTTTTAGAAGCATTCCAGCGACACCAACTGCCGAAGCTCCTAAACTTATCGCTTTGGCAATGTCTAACCCTGTTTTTATCCCACCTGTTCCTATAACAGAAAAAAATGGTTGTGATTGCTTCACTTCACATATTGAGGCTGCCGTAGAAATTCCCCAATCATTAAATAGGTCGAGCGCTTGTTCTCTACGGAGGTTTTCAATCTTCGCAAAGTTAGTACCTCCTGCCCCACCGACGTCAATAATGTTTACGCCAACATTTGCAAGCTTTGTCGCTGTTTCTTTACTCATTCCAAACCCGACTTCTTTAACAATGACTGGGACTGAGATCTCATCTACTATCTCTTTTATTCGATCCAATACTCCAGAAAACTTGCGATCTCCTTCTGGCATGACTAATTCTTGAACTACATTTACATGGATTTGTAATGCGTTTGCCCGTAACATTTCTACAGCCTCTTTGGCTTGTTCGACAGTCGCTTCACTACCAATGTTACTAATCACAATTCCCGTAGGATTTTCTTCGCGAACTACTTCAAAGGTTGCTCGTTCTTTACTATCTTTTATCGCCGCCATTTGTGAACCCACGGCCATAGCTAGATCATATTTCTTGGCAATTTTCGCTAGTGAACGATTTATTCCTACCGTACGCTCTCCGCCTCCACCTGTCATCGCATTGATAAAAATCGGCGAACTTAATTTTAGTTCGCCGACAGTTGTGTGAATATCAACTTGATCAACATCAATGTTAGGTAGGCTTTGATGAACAAATTTTATATCTTGAAACGAATTCGATTCATTAGAAGCGAGCTTTAACGTATGCTCAATATGTTCAATTTTCCTAGAAGCTCTATCCAAACCATTCACCTACTATTTAAACTTTTTTAATTGTTCTCCAATTACATCCCCAAGTGAAAAACCACTAGTTTCTTCATCACGTTCATAGTTTTGAGTTGGAATGTCCGCTTTTTCTTCAGCTTCGATAAGCTCGCGAATACTTAAGGATATTCGTTTTTCATCGCTATTTATGTCTAACACTTTTGCTTTGACTACTTCGCCTTCTTTTAATGCTTCACTAGGTGTCCCGATATGACGGTTAGCAATTTGCGAGATATGAACTAATCCTTCAACCCCTGGAGCAATTTCAACAAAAGCACCAAACGACACTAGACGCTTGACTGAACCTTCAACAACGTCACCAATCTGAATATTCTTCGCTTGTTCCCAAGGTCCTGGTTGAGTATCTTTAATTGACAGGGAAATACGACCATTTGTATCGTCTACAGAAAGAACCTTTACCTTTACTTTTTCTCCCTCAGTAAGAATATCAGACGGTTTATCTACGCGTTGGTGAGCCATTTGCGAGATATGAACGAGCCCATCCACTCCTCCGATGTCAATGAATGCACCAAAACTTGTTAAGCGTTGAACAGTCCCTTCAACAATCTGACCCGGCTTTACTTCATTCATAACGGCCTTCTTCTGAGCCTCTACTTCGTCATCTAAAACCGCACGCTGAGATAAGATGAGCTTGTTAGCTTCTTTATCAATTTCAGCAACCTTCAATTTTAAAGTTCTCCCCTTATAATCGGAAAAATCTTCAACGAAATGTCTCTCAACCAATGAGGCCGGAATAAACCCTCTAATTCCTACATCAACAACTAATCCACCCTTGACCACATCGGCTACTTGAGCTTCAAACACTTCACCTTTTTCAAACTTTTGCTGTAATTCATCCCAAGCCCTTACAGCCTGTACTGCACGTTTCGATAAGACGATTTCTTCTTCAGTAACTTTAATTACCTTTAATTGCAATTGCTCACCTGGCGACACTACCTCAGAGGCTTTCTCAATGTGAAGGCTGGATAGCTCACTAATAGGAATAATACCGTCTACTTTATAACCGACATTCACAAAGACTACTTTATCTTCCACTTTCGTTACGGTTCCCTCTACAACTTCACCTTCTGTAAATGATTTCACTTGATCCATTGCTTGATTCATTTCTTCTGACATACAGTTTTACCACCCTTCAATTAACATTTTTTATAGGAGAATTTATAAGTAGAGATATAAATAATAAATGAGAAAGTTATTATTTTTTTGGTTCATGCTCTTTTAGTAATTCTGCTATAGCTTCCATTATGTAATTCGTAGCTTCTTCTGAAGAGGCTTTATTTTCCCTAAGACTATCAAAGTTTAACGGTTTGCCGTAGACTACTTTTAACGGCTTAAACATCTTATAGGGTCCGATGATTGCACTTGGTACAACTTCGGCATCGGTTTTTAAAGCAAAAAATCCTACCCCAGCTAATCCCGCTTGGAGCTCCCCATTTTTGCTTCGAGTACCTTCAGGAAAAATACCTAATACTTTATTTTCTTTGAGGATTTTAAGCCCTTGCCTTAAAGCTTGCTTGTCACTCATCCCACGGCGGATTGGAAATGCATTTAACTTCGGTATGATTGATTTAAGAATTGGGGTTTCAAAAAGCTCAGCTTTTGCCATGTAGTGAATAGGTCTTTCAATATAGGAACCTAAAAAAGGTGGATCTAAAGCATGAATATGGTTACAACAGAGTAATACCCCTTTATCTTTAGGGATATTTTCTTCGCCTACTATTTCCACTTTATAAAAAGTAGACAAATAGGCTCGACAAAGAGTTTGTCCTAGCGTGTATAAATTCATCTATATCAAGTCCTTTCTTCCACTATTTCTAAGATAGCAGCTACTACTTGGTCTATAGACAATTGCGTTGTATCAATCTCGATCGCATCAGCCGCTTTTTTAAGTGGGGCTGTTTCTCTTTCCGAATCCCGTTTATCTCGTAAGGCAATCTCGTTTTTTAATTGCTCAAAATCCGTAGGAATTCCTTTTGCTTGATTTTCCTCATATCTCCGTTTTGCTCTTTCTTCTACAGTAGCTGAGAGGAAAACCTTTACCTCTGCATTAGGCAACACTGCTGTACCGATATCTCGTCCATCCATCACAGTTCCACCATTTGCAGCCATCTTTTGTTGTCTAATTAACATCTCCTGTCTCACTGAGCTATGAGCAGCAACAAAGGAAACTGAGTTGGTTACTTCTTGTGAGCGAATTTCGTTAGATACTTCTTCCTCATCAAGGTACACTTCTCCTGCCGAGGTTAAATTTATTTTTGTTTCTTGTAACAACTGATTTAGTTGGTCTTCGTTATGAAAATCTATTCCATCTCGGAACGCCTTATAGGTAAGAGCTCGGTACATTGCACCAGTGTCTATATAAATAAATTCTAAATTAGTAGCAACTAGTTTAGCCACCGTACTTTTTCCAGCGCCTGCTGGTCCATCAATGGCTATGTTCATTTTTTTCCTCATCGAAACACCTCTGATCCGAACAACAAGAAAGCCTTCCCCCTTGTTGATTCACATTTATCTAAACAGGATAATTACTGTCAAAATACCGACCATAATCCCCAAAATATCTCTAAATATAATACCATAATGTAGTAAGTTGGTCTAATGTTTCCAAAGTACGATACACGTACTCTCTAAAGACACCTTCAGAAAAAATCGTTTTACTTACGTAAGGTGCTATTTCCTTTTTATAGAGAATCATCTGAGCTATAATCAAAAAAACAAACTGGATACAAGCGAGCCTTAACAGAACACTCTCATATTTTTTTAGTAATTCAAACATCGTCACTTCTCCTTAAATAACCTAAAATATCGTTCCCATTCCAACTTATGGTTATTAATTAAGGATAGTTTAAATCAGATACACTGGTTTTATTCTGTGATCCCTTTTTTTCTTAGATAAAGTTGCCGTTCAAATACAAAGCGAATAATCGTTTGGCGATCATTTTCATTTATTTTCGTAAATTGTATAGAAGCTTTCTCGCGAGGGCTATCCTTAGTTGGGATAATCCGGATAACATGACAAAGGGCTTGTACGTATTTTATTTCTCCAGTTTGCAAAGGTAAGGATAACCAACAAAGAATGTCTCTACCAACAGGAATTGAATGGTTTCGAGGTAATACAAGAGCAAGCCCTCCACCACTTATATCTGCGGTAACTGAAACAAATGGTGTAAACTCAGTATCAGTAGGATGCACAGCGACATCTACCGAAGCATCGACCCTTACATGTTGCCTTCTCTGAATCCGAATGTACTTGTCTCGACCTGGATCCCTAATAATTAACATGGGGATCCGACCTTTTTTTCTTCCTACTAGTTGAGTTTGAAATGAATAAACGGCTTGATCTTTCCCGATAAAAGATGCCGCAAATTGAGTTCCGTCATGGAAAAATCCGACTTTTTTAGTTTGAATGTTTATAGGGAAGTCAATAAAAAAGTATTCCTGTACTTTGTCAACTAAACGACATTTAAAGCTTTGCTTTTCTTCTTTCTCATCTTCTATATCTAAATATAGTGTATCTCCGATATTAAGCAAGGTTACTACTTCCTTCCAAGATGTTTTTAATCAACAAAAGCTGCATATATCCTATATTAGCAAAAAAATACTATTCCGAATAGGAGCAACCCCTACCTAAATTTCATCAAAAAAAAGACAATTAACAAATTAGATATCTCGGATATTCTGTTTCTCCCCGAAAGGAATAAAAGCCACTAAGTGAAATGTCTTCACTTAGTGGCTTACTGTGATAAGTTATTATACCGATTTATAAATCGGTTCGGCATTATCAAGCTTCTCAATTCGCTCTTCATAACCAGTTTCAGCATTGATGAAGATACGGTAGGTATCATTATTGATAACACCAAAAAATTCATATGTTAGTACTTCTTCATTAAGCTCGTTGTTAATCAACGCGACGTGATGCTCCATAACCTCTAAAGCTGGGTTTAACCGCTCTTGTGCTTCTTCTACAGTAATGCTTGGTTGTGTAACATCTCGATCACGGTGGTTTGTTAAATATGCCGATGATTCGTAACCGATGATTTCACCATCCTGTAAGGATACTTCAACAACAATGGCATCTGGGTATACCCTAACATTGTCTTTTAAGTATGCAAAGTTAAATACACCAACAGCATTATACTGTTTACTATCAACTAATTGCATATCCTCTATACCATTTTTCTCCAACAATTCTTTTGCTTTTTCAGATGCTTCATTTAAGCTAACATTCGTATCCCCAACTTGGCGGTCCTGCAATAACCAGATTGGATGTCCACCTTTTTTGGAAATATCCATGAAAATATTGGCTTCATGTTCAGGGTCATTAATTCTTACTGTATAGGCTTCATAAGCTAAACCCTCACCAGTTTCTTCGACATGAATTTCTGCGTTTTCTAATTCAACAAACCTTAAGGCAATTGCTTTTGCCTCCTCAGCAGAAATTTCCTCGCCTGTTAACCGCTCACTCATTAAATCGTCATTGGTTTGCAGTTGTGGCAGGTCTGAGCCCCAATCAACCTCACTAAACCCAGAGACTTTTTCGTTTACAATATGAAACCCGTTAACAATTGCATTGTTTAATGGCTCATCTTCTGAAGCCAGGGCTAATTCAACATCCATCCAGCGTAAGTTGTCTTGTAAAACCATTGACTGAACTTTACGCATTTCACTTTGAATTTCACCACTTTGTTTGTAGAGCTCGTTGAGAGTATTATACTCTTCTTCTGATAGTGGTTCGTGCTCTAAGTCACGTATAGCATTGCGATAACTAAAGTTACCAACCTTATATAAATACTCTTCTGTTTTACTAAAAGGCATTAGCGTTAGCGGAAGCTGACCTAAATTCATCTGGGCCATTGAAGTTAATCTCCAAACATCTGCTAAGGAAGGTGATAGTTGATCCTTAGAGTTCATCGCAAGTGTTGCACCTATTTCATCGTGCAGTTGATCTAAATTAAATGTTAAGTCATGAAATGCTCTTTGGTAATTATTTTCAGCTTTAATTAAGATCGAATTTTTTTCCTGATGTTCTTGATAACCCCAAAAAGCTGTTGATACGACTGCTACGCCTAATATTGCTACTAATATGATTCGAAGCATTTATCTCACCCCCATTATTTACAGAAAATATGCTTACCAATTTTCTTAATTTGCGGTCTAGTCCATATCCAACCTGAAGTAGCTGTGTCTGGATTAAAGTAATACAAGGCATTTCCAGAAGGATCTTGTCCATTGATCGCATCTAGTACTGCACGACGGGCTGTTTCGTTAGGCTCTAGATAGATTTGCCCATCAGCTACTGCAGTAAAAGCACGCGGTTCAAAGATAACTCCCGAAGGCGTATTTGGAAATGTTGGACTGTTAATTCGATTTAAAATAACCGCTGCTACCGCAACCTGTCCGATGTATGGCTCTCCACGTGCTTCGCCATATACGGCTTGTGCCATAATTCTTATATCATTCTCCGAAAACCCTTGCGGAACATTTATCGCCTGTTGAATACCAGGTTCATCTTCTGGAGCTTGCTCTGGTACAGGTTCTTCGTCAGGTACAGGTTCTGCCTGTGGTGGCGTCTGGCCTGGCGTTCCTGGGGCTGGTGCCTCTCCTGGTGTTGCTCCTGGCGTCCCTGGGGCTGGTGCCTCTCCCGGCGTTGCTCCTGGCGTTCCTGGGGTTGGTGCCTCTCCCGGCGTTGCTCCTGGCGTTCCTGGGGCTGGCGGCTCACCTGGCGTTCCTGGGGCTGGCGGCTCACCTGGCGTTGCTCCTGGCGTTCCTGGGGCCGGTGCCTCTCCTGGTGTTACTCCTGGCGTTCCTCCAGACCCTTGTTGTTGGCGTCTTTTTTGCTCCAACGGTGGAACCTTACTTCCCTTTGGACCACTTTGATTTTTCTTTGGGTCTGGCCCATAATGAGTAAATTTCCGCCCCTCATAAAACTGCTTATGAACCCACTCATAATCAAATTCAGTGCTCTTTTCTAGCATTGCTTTCATTTGTGGTCCAACTAATCCATCTACTTCAAGACCAAACTCATCTTGGTACTTTCGTACTGCCCAATACGTTCCCCAACCATAGACTCCATCGATGGTTCCATGATAAAAACCAATAAATTGAAGTCGTGATTGCAATTCAACAACATCATCACCTGTTGCACCGCGCTGAATAATTTGGTCAGAAAACGCGCTTACTTGTGGTGTTGAAATAAGTGTTGAATATGCCATGAAACATATCATGATTATAAGAGGAATTTTTCTTATTGTCCTACTCATTCTGTCATACCTCCCTATAAGAAATAACTTAGTTTACATGGAAAAGATATGGATAGTGTTTGTCATTTACCAAACTTTATACAAAAAACCTTAATTACTCAAAATGTCCAACGAAAAAGCACTGCTGGATTCTTTTCCAGCAGCGCCCTCGGCACAATTTATTCGACATTAAAATATCTTCCCTCAGGGTGAGCAAAAACCATCGCCGACACTGATGCTTCAGGATCCATCATAAATTCCTCCGTTAGTTCAATGCCGATCTCCTCTGGTTTTAACAAGCCAAATAACTTTTTTTGATCTGATAATTCTGGACAGGCAGGGTAACCAAAAGAAACTCTAACCCCTTGATAACGTGCTGAAAAACGATCCTGCATTGTTAATTCTGGATCATCGGAAATTCCAAAAGAATTTCTCATCATATGGTGAAGATGTTCTGCAAAAGCCTCTGCCAATTCTAGTGCTAATGCCTGTAACAAATGACTTCGCAGATAATGTCCTTCTTCTTTCCATTTCGTTGCTAAAGCCCTAACCCCGACTCCTGCAGTCACTGCAAAAAAACCAACATAATCCATTTCCCCACTTTCTTTTGTACGAAGAAAATCAGCCAAACACAAAAACGGGGCTTTTCTTTGGCGTGGAAACGAAAACCTTTCTATTTCTACGTTTGGATTTTCAGGACTATAAATAATAACATCGTTTCCTTCAGATTGAGCAGGAAAGAATTGATAAACACCTCGTGCTTTTACTAGTTCCTTCTCAACTACTTCTAAGAAAAGTTCATCTACCTTTTCTTTAAGTTCATGTGCTTTTTCGTTTCCTTCTCTTAATAAACGCTCAACTCTTCCTTTCAGACCTAAATGCTTTCCTAATAACGTTTGAATATTAATGTAGGGTTTAATATGAGTGAGCTTATAGTCTGAATACAAATGTTTCTTGAAATCACTTGGAACGGCTATTGGATGAGTGTTAGAAACTAGCGACCGCGCTTCAAATACTGTTTCAAATCCCTCATTCTCTACCTTCACTACTTCTTCTTCCATTTTCACAACAGGAGCGGCATTCACAGACTCTTCTTTAAAGAGGTTATTAGCAATTTCCAAGCCGTTCATGGCATCCTTCGCATAATGAACACGTCCCTCATATTGTTCTTGAATTTTCGATTCAGTAAACTTCCTCGTGAGAGCTGCTCCACCTACTAAAATCGGGATCGATATCTTTTGTTCTCTAAGATCTGCAGCCGTTAAAACCATTTGTTGGGCTGATTTCACTAACAATCCTGATAATCCTATCGCATCTGGTTTTTCTCTTTTAACTGCTTCAATTAACTCATTCGAAGTAACTTTTATACCAAGATTAACAACCTTAAATCCATTATTACTTAGAATTATCTCAACTAAGTTCTTACCGATGTCATGGACATCACCTTTGACAGTCGCAAGTATTATCTTTCCTTTTCCACTGTCGTCTTTCTTTTCCATAAATTGTTCTAGAAACTGTACAGAAGCCTTCATGACTTCAGCACTCTGGAGTACTTCCGCTACAATCAATTCATTATTATTAAATAGCTTTCCGACTTGATCCATACCAGCCATTAGGGGGCCGTTAATAACATCTAAAGGAGTTTGATATTTTGCTAAAGCTTCTTCTAAATCAGGAATTAAACCTTCCTTTGTCCCCTCAACAATGTAACTCTGTAATCGTTCTTCAAGCGTTAAATTGGTTTGTGGCTTCTTCTCTTCTTTCTTTTTCCCACGATAATAAGCTGTAAACTCAGCTAGTACTTCATCAGAAGTTTCAAAGAGGACTTTTTCAGCTAAGCCTCTTTCGGTCTCACTAATTGAGGCAAAACGTTCTAATTTTTCTGTATTAACAATCGCATAGTCAAGTCCAGCTTGAGTACAGTGATATAAAAATACCGAATTTAATATTTCTCTCCCGACCGGAGGGAGGCCAAACGAAACATTACTAATTCCGAGAATCGTTAAGCATTCTGGAAGTGCTTCTTTTATCAAACGAATTCCTTCAACCGTTGCATTTGCCGAACCAATATACTGTTCATCTCCAGTACCAACAGGAAACACAAGCGGATCAAAAATAATATCTCTCGGTTTCATTCCATATTTAGCCACTAGTAAATCATAGGATCTGAGTGCTACTTCAAGTTTTCGTTCAGCGGTTACAGCCATCCCAACTTCATCAATGGTTCCTACGACTACTGCGGCCCCATACTTATGGACAATTGGAACAACACTTTCAAAGCGCTCCTCACCATCTTCTAAATTTATTGAGTTGATAACTGATTTCCCCTGGGTAAAGGTTAGAGCTCGTTCAATTACTTTCTCGTCTGTTGAATCGATCATTAATGGTACTTTCACTTTATTAATTACATATGGTAGGAAGTTTTCGATGTCCTCAATTTCTTCACTATCTGGATCCGCTAAACAAATATCCACAATATGAGCACCCTTTTTCACTTGTGCTCTAGCAATTTCTGAGGCTTCCTCAAACTTTCTTTCTTTAATTAATGTCTTGAATTTTCTCGAGCCGATAACATTCGTTCGCTCACCGACAAAAAGCGGTCGCATTGAATCATCATAGATGAGCGGTTCAATTCCACTAAGCGCGTGAGGGTGTTCTGCAGACCATTCTCTTGGCTTAATTTCATTCACTGCTTCACGAATTGCCCGTATGTGAGCAGGAGTGGTCCCGCAGCAGCCTCCAACCACATTTAACCAACCCTTCTCAGCAAACTGCTTTAGTTTCCTTGCTAACATTTCAGGTGACTCATGGTAGTGTCCATCCTCATCAGGTAAGCCTGCATTTGGAAAACAAATAACCGCTGTTGAAGATAATTCCGCTAATGATCGAATATGGTCCTGCATGAACTCTGGACCAGTCGCACAGTTCAAACCAACAACAACTGGATTCATATGTTCAATTGAAAGATAGAAGGCTTCAATATTTTGCCCAGCTAGTGTAGTACCCATAGGCTCAATCGTTCCTGAAATCATCAATGGAACACTGTAGCCAACTTTCCTAAAGCAGGTTTCGATTCCTAGGAAAGCGGCCTTAACATTTCTAGTATCTTGACTCGTCTCTACTAAAAGTAGATCAACACCACCAAGTAATAATCCATAAGCCTGTTGTTCGTAAGACTCAATAAGCTCTTCGAACGTAGTTCCACCTGTTACCGAGAGTGCCTTTGTTGTTGGCCCCATTGAACCCGCAACAAAGCGTGGCCAAGCTTCGGTAGAGAATTTTTCCGCCGCTTCTTTTGCAATTTCAGCAGCTCTTTTATTTATTTCTAGTGTCAAATTTTGAAGATCGTAATCAGCTAGCACGATATTTGTAGCACCAAATGTATTTGTCTCAATAATATCAGCCCCAGCTTCTAAATATTCCTCATGTATTTGTTGAATCACATTTGGTGAAGTTAAATTTAAATACTCATTACATCCTTCAAACTCTTCGCCACCAAAATCAGCGGCTGTTAAATCTTTATTTTGGATCATTGTCCCCATTGCACCATCTAGGATTAGTATTTGTTTTTGCAACCGGTCTTGAAATGCTTGATATTTCATTTTATCTTCCTTTCATGCTGACTCATGTCAATTACTTACTTTTCGCTGTTTTTGTGTAATTTTATAATTCCAATATTTAGTTAATTCAGTAGTGATCTCGTATTTTAGAAAAGGAGTTATTAGATATAACCCATTAAAGTATTGATGTACCTCGTCAATTAGTTCTTTTGCAATCTGTATTCCTTCATATTGAGATCTTTCTATATCTCCTGATACCCGAGACATACGTTCTCTCGTTTCATCAGTTAATTTAATTCCCGGCACTTCATTGTGTAAAAATTCTGCATTTTTACTACTAGTTAATGGCATAACCCCTAGATAGATAGGTGTCTGAAGATGCTTAGTTGCTCGATAAATGTCTGACACTCGATCTATGGAAAAAACTGGTTGACTCAAAAAATAATCCGCACCGCATTCAATTTTCTTTTCCATTCGTTTTACCATTTGATCTAAATGCCTAACATTCGGGTTAAACGCAGCACCTACGGAAAAATTCGTCTTGGCCCCTAGATCTTTTCCTGAAAACGATACTCCTTGATTCATTTGCTTCATAAGCCTAATCAAATCAAAAGAAGCTAAATCATAGACCGACGTTGCTCCAGGAAAGTCACCAAGTTTAGTAGGATCACCCGTAACAGCAAGCAACTGATCTATCCCTAATGTGTGTAGCCCCATTAAGTGCGATTGAAGACCTATTAAATTGCGATCACGACAAGTAATGTGAACTAATGGTCTGATTTGATGTTCTCTTTTCATAATTGAGGCTAATGATACATTACAAATTCTCGGTGAGGCTAGCGAATTGTCAGCTAGAGTAACTGCATCTACTCCCGCTTCATGCAATCTCCTTGCCCCTTCTATAAAAACATCAGTATTAAGTTTCTTTGGTGGATCCAGTTCTACAATAACAGATTTTTTTCTTGCTACTATAGAAGGTAACGCTTCTTGATGTTGAACCTGACGAACGATGATTGGAAGCTTTTGCTTAGCCCTAATCTGTTTTTCAGTAATCGGTTTTTGATCTCTAACTGCAAGAGCGATTGCTCTTATATGTTCAGGAGTCGTACCACAACAACCCCCAATTAAACGGACTCCCTCTGTTAAAAAGGATTTGGCACTTTCACCAAAATATTGTGGATTTGTTTGGTAAACTAGTCTACCGTCAATATAGTCTGGCAAACTGGCATTGGGGTATGCCGATAAAAACGCCTTTTCTAGCAGTGGCACATCCTCAAAAGATTGAAGCATGTGGTACGGTCCCATTCTACAATTCATCCCGACAACATCTGCGCCAGCATCTTCTAGTGCGAGTAAGGCTTCTTTTAACGGAATACCACCGTGTAAAACTCCCACTTCATCTAGAGAAACGTGTGTAATAATTGGTAAATCTGTCTTCTTCCTAGCTATCGTTAGACATTCAGCTAGTTCCTCATAATCATAAAAGGTTTCTAGCAATAGGCCATGAATATCTCCTTGCAAAAGCCAATCCATTTGTTCTTCAAAGCTAAAGACAATTTCCTCTAAAGATTGTGCTCTTTTTTGAAAGCCTCGAATTCCTCCAAGTGTTCCAACAATGTAAGTATCTGTGTTTGCAGCGGCATCTTTGGCACACTGCACTGCCGCTCTGTTTATTGCTTCTACTTCATTTTCCAAGCCATGCCGTGATAGTTTTAGCTTATTAGCGGCATATGTGTTTGTCTGAATGATGTGTGAGCCTGCCTCAATATAGGATTGATGAACCTCTTGGACTTTGGTGGGATTTGTTACGTTTAGTTCTTCAAAACATCGTTCTAATCCATGTAGATATAAGAATGTTCCCATAGCCCCATCGCCAATTAACGTTCTTGTTTTCATTTCATGTAATAAACTCATCTAAATCTTCCTTTCTTGTAAACTAGAACATGATTGATCTTCTATCGCGCGCATGGCTTGCTCGAAATCCGATAGTAGGTCACTAACATCTTCTAACCCTACAGAAAGTCTAAGTAACCCGTCACTTATCCCACGCTTTAAACGTTCTTCCCTTGGCATTGCCCCATGGGACATCGTCGCTGGGTAGGACAATATAGATTCCACAGCTCCTAAACTCACCGCAAAAACTGGCAGTTTCATATGTTCCACAAATGTTTTAGCTTCATTCTTTGATGCAAATTCAAAGGATAACACAGCTCCATGACTCGTTGCTTGTTGTTCTTGTATGCTTTTCCCTGGGTGATCTTCAAGCCCAGGATAGTAAACCTTCAAAATTTCTTTTCTAGTTTGTAACCATTGTGCAATCGTTAAAGCAGCTTTTGAACTAGCATTCATCCGCACCTGCAATGTCTTGATGCCACGCAGAACGATCCAACAGTCTTGAACACCTAAGATTGATCCGAAGGCATTATGTAAAAAGGCCAGTTGTCTACCAAGCTCTTCATCTTTTACAACGGCTAAGCCTGCCATTACATCGCTATGTCCGCCGAGGAATTTGGTAGCGCTATGAAGGACAACATCTACACCTAAATCTAGCGGTCTTTGAAACACAGGTGTCAAGAATGTATTGTCACAAAACGTTAAACAGCCGTGAGCCTTGGAAATCGCTACGATTGCTTTAATATCCGTTATTTTTAACGTAGGATTTGATGGTGTTTCAATATAAAGCAATTTTGTATTTGGTTTTATTTGTTTTTTAACTTCTTCGTGGTTTGTCATATCTACAAATGTGTGGTCAATACCATACCTCTGCAAAACCTCGGTAACAAATCGGTAAGTTCCTCCGTAAACATCATCAGTGACTAGAATATGATCGCCTTTGGAAAGTAGCATAAAAGCTGTCGAAATGGCTGCCATACCTGAAGGAAATGCAAATCCTCTTGTTCCTCCCTCAAGTTCTGCAATTACATCCTCAAGTGCTTTTCTAGTTGGATTTGAGCCCCTAGCATACTCAAAATCTCCAAAACCGTCAAAAGAAAATTGATGAAACGTAGAAGAATGATGTATCGGTACACTTACAGCACCTGTCTCTTCATGAACCTTGTGACTGTTATGCAATAATCTGGTTTGAATATGATACTTATCTGACAAGTTAAATCCCCCTTAAGTTAAGCTCTTTAATCCCTGTTTTAGATCATCAATAAGATCTTCCTCGTTTTCAATTCCGACCGAAAATCGTAACAACTTTTTACAAACTCCGTATTGTTCTCGCAGTTCTTCAGGAATATCGGCATGTGTTTGTGTCGTCGGATAGGTCATTAGACTTTCTACTCCACCAAGGCTTTCAGCAAAAGTAATTAGCTTCAAGCTCTTTAGTAGCGGATTTACCCATTCTTCATTTTTAATTCGAAACGACAACATTCCACCACGACCGGGATATAATACTTGAGTTACCGATGGATGATTAGATAAAAAGTTTGCAATTGCTTTAGCATTTTGCTCATGTTTTTCCATTCTTAATGCCAAAGTTTTCATACCACGAATTAATAACCAGGAATCAAATGGTGAAAGTGTGGCACCTATTCCGTTATGAAAAAAGCCTACTTTTTGACAGAGGTCCTCACCTTTTACAACGATTAAGCCTGCCAACACATCATTGTGCCCACCTAAATACTTCGTAGCACTATGAATGACAATGTCTGCTCCCTCTTCAATCGGTCGTTGAATATATGGTGTATAAAACGTATTGTCGACAATAAGACAAAGCTGATGCTTTTTTGCTATCGAGGCAACACTAGTAATACTCATTTCCTGCATTAACGGATTTGTTGGCGTTTCTATAAAAATGGCTTTTGTATGATCCGTAATTAGCTCATCAAGCTGCTCATAGTTTGCACCATCCCAGTAATGAAAAATAAGTCCCCAATTGCTCCATCCTTGCTGAAACAATCGATACGTCCCACCATACAAATCTCTACAAACGATAATTTCATCACCCTGCTTAAAAATTGACATTACCGTTTGAATGGCTGCCATCCCTGAGCTACAGGCAAAACCGCGATCACCGCTTTCTAGTTGTGCAATTCCCTCCTCCAGGATTTGCCTCGTTGGATTTCCAGTTCTACTGTAGTCAAATCCCGTTGATTGACCAATTCCATCATGTCGATATGCTGTTGAAAAATAAACTGGTGGATTAATTGTGCCTGTCTCTGATTCACTTCGGTTCCCTAGTTGTACCATCTTAGTTTCTAAATGTTTATATCCCATAAACTCTCCCCCAAATCGCGTTGCCGCTTTAAATCATTAAATAAATAGGCAAAATAAAAGACTTCTTCAAAATAAGAAGAAGTCACTGTTGACAGGTTACCTTCTTCTCATCTTTCAAGCAAAATACACTTGATGGATTTAGCACCTGACCAAAGGCTGGTTGCTGAGACTTCATAGGGCCACTTCCCTCCATCTCTCTCGATAAGAATTTTAAGAATTTTAAATTAAATTATATTGATTAATACGGTACACTATTTTCCAAACAATTGCAACGATTTTTTCTTACTCAGATTGCGCATCAATTTCTAATGTATGTTCGTTCCCACATACACAACGCTTAAAGCCAGTTTCATATGTTCCATCTTTGTTTAATCTTCCACGTAAAATGAATTTTTCTCCACAGTCGTTACATCTAACAGTCACTTTATACCTTTGCTTTAATTCTGACAACGATTTCACCTCAATTTATTCAATTCTTTTTCTATTTATACCCATTTGTCGATAGTTTCTATCAATTACGAGTAAGTTTTTTCTTTAACGATTTGCTAATCTAACTTTTCGCAATCCTAACCACCATAAGAAAATCATAAACGGAAGCATAATAAAGATCCAATAAGATTGAACAAAAAGGATATAATCGTAAACACCATGGAGTAGCCACGGAACAGCAAAAGAATATCCAAGAAACTTCTTCTCGTTCACTTTCCCACTAAATTTTGCTTTTCCCAAATAATACCCCATTATCACTCCAAAAAGTGCATGGCTTGATGCTGGCAGTAGGGCGCGCATAAACGCTTGATCGATTCCATACACGAGTAGATAAAGACCATTCTCAATAGTGGCAAATCCTAAGGAGACACTTACACCGTAGACAATCCCATCATAGTGCTGATTAAAGTGTGCATGCTTGTATACTGTATATACTAAAATAAACCATTTAAAAAACTCCTCTAGTAATGCGGCAGAAATAAAAGCCTGTGAAAGAGGATCTAGTAATAGCCCTTCTTCTTGAAATGCATATTGAATAACAATGACTGGAAACACGATCAGTGACCCATAGATAAAGCTTTTAACAACCATACCAATTGGTTCTGAGTTATATTTATCCTTTAAATAAAAAAAACAAAGTAGAGCTATACTGGGAGCTAAACTTGCGAAAATAATACTCACCATTACTTACAAATCCTCTCTTTTATTTTCCTCATCTAATCGTACCATGTTTCCAATTTTTGTGGCTAAGTATTTTCTTTTTTTAAGAAAAAAAGAAAACATAGAGACAGACTCTCTATGTTCAAACTACTACTCAAAATTTTCTTTTATCGCCGCTTTTGCAAGTAATAGTACGATTAGCTTTATTCTCGCTTTCTTACTATCTAGATCACCGCCCAATATAACCCCTGACTTAGACAAATCATATGCACTACCCAAATACTCATAAGTCGTGTAGACATATCCTTCTTCACTTGCAGTAGTGATGACGATATGAATCCCCTTGTTAATTGCCTCAATAATAGCTTCCATCATTAATGGCGAGACTTGCCCACGACCTGTGCCCTCTAATACAATTCCCTTCACATTTGAAGAGATGGAAGCTCTAATAAACTTATCATCGGCATTTAAATAACATTTAATCAAATCAACCGTTGGTACTTCCGTAGTCCCTTTGATCGAAAATACCTCACGAGTAGTAGGTTTTTGATAGAGATATACTTTATCATTATCAATAATGCCTAAATAACCAAAGCCAAAAGCATTAAATCCTTGAATATTAGAGGCGTGCTCTTTTTTGACATACTTAGCTGCGAAGATTCGCTCATTAAATACTACGACCGTACCAATACCTCTAAGTTGTTCATTGCACGCAGTGTAGATAGCATGACGCAAATTTATATACGAATCACTCCCAATTTCATCCGGTGAACGTTGAGATCCCGTAATCACAATTGGTCGCTCATCACTTATGACTAAGTCTAAGAAATATGCTGTTTCTTCTAAGGTATCTGTTCCGTGAGTAACAACAATTCCATCAATATCTTTATTTTGATAAAGTAACTCAATTTCCTTTTTCAAAGATACTAAATCTTCAATTGTTATGTGCATGCTTGGCTTTTGCAGTATTGAAACAACTTCTACTTCAATATCACTTGGAATACCACAGATTTTTGCTAGTTCATTTCCGGTTAGCTCTCCAGCAACAAGTCTTCCTGCTTCGTTTGCCTTACTTGCTATCGTTCCTCCAGTGGTTAATAACACAACTTTTTTCATTAGCATAACCTCTTTTTTAGTAACTTTCGTTTTCTCTCGTTCATTCTAACCAATTATAGCAAAGAGCGAAATTATGGTAAAATGTAAAGCGAGACTACATGATAGGCAGTCTCGCTTATTATCCCAATTCCGATTAAATCCAACCTCTAAAACGCGAAGCTTCTGCCATTTTACGTACACCAACCATGTAAGCAGCTAATCTCATATCCACTTTACGTGTTTGGGCCAGACGATAAACATTTTCAAATGATGTAACCATTACTTTCTCTAACTTTGTTTCAATTTCTTCTTCTGTCCAATAAAAACCTTGATTGTTTTGAACCCATTCAAAGTAGGAAACAGTTACACCACCGGCACTAGCCAACACATCAGGAACAAGTAGTATCCCACGCTCTGTTAAAACTTTCGTAGCTTCAATTGTAGTGGGTCCGTTGGCAGCTTCTACAACTATTTTTGCTTTAATGTTATGTACATTATCTGCAGTGATCTGATTTTCGATTGCCGCTGGAACTAGTATATCACAATCTAACTCTAGTAATTCTTTGTTTGTAATTGTCTCCTTGAACAGCTTTGTTACTGTCCCAAAACTATCTCGACGATCGAGCAAATAGTCGATATCTAATCCATCTGGATTATAAAGTGCTCCATAAGCATCTGAAATTCCGATTACTTTTGCACCAGCATCATGCATAAACTTTGCTAGGAAGCTCCCAGCATTTCCAAAGCCTTGAATAACTACGCGAGCTCCTTCAAGGGAAATCCCTTTCTTTTTAGCTGCTTCTCGTATACAAATGGTAACGCCCTTTGCTGTAGCAGTTTCCCTACCATGAGAACCACCTAAGACTATTGGTTTACCAGTGATAAAACCAGGAGAATCAAACTCTTTAATTCTGCTATATTCATCCATCATCCAGGCCATTATTTGTGAGTTTGTGAATACATCCGGTGCAGGGATATCCTTAGTTGGTCCTACAATTTGGCTAATAGCTCGTACATATCCACGACTTAAACGCTCTAATTCTCGAAATGACATTTCACGCGGATCACAAATAATTCCACCCTTACCACCGCCGTATGGTAAGTCTACAATCCCTGCTTTTAAGCTCATCCAAATTGATAAAGCCTTCACTTCTTTTTCTGATACATTAGGATGAAAACGTACTCCACCTTTAGTAGGGCCAACAGCATCATTATGTTGAGCTCGGTAACCGGTAAATATTTTTATTGAGTCGTCATCCATTCGTACTGGAATTCGAACAGTTAACAAGCGTAAAGGTTCTTTCATTAATTCATATACTTCATCTGAATAACCTAGTTTATCAAGAGCTAATTTAATGACGGTTTGTGTTGATTTTAAAACATCCGTAGACTCATGATTGTGATTTGTATCGCTTCCCATGATTTTCACCTCTAATATTTTCTCTATCTATGTTTTTATATAATGAAAGCACTTACATGTATACTATAATGAATTGCGTTCAATTTTTCCACTATACTTTTCACATTTCCGAAAAATATTTTTATTAATATTCTATTTACATTTGCAAATCTTTTGATCTAAGAAAAGGGTAACTCCTAATGATTGAGTCACCCTTTTTCAGTTACTTTTTTAAAGAGAGTTGCACTAATTTCTCAATCATGTCGTCATATGATAAACCTATTTCTCTTGCTGCATCAGGGTAAAGGCTAGTAGGCGTCATTCCTGGCAATGTGTTCACTTCTAGAATAACTGGAGCAGAACCATCCTGAGGAACAATAAAGTCAACTCTTGAGTAGATATCACAACCCAGTGCTTCATGTGCTAACACGGCTTGATCTTGTAAAAGTCCCGTTACTTCATGACTTACTCTTGCCGGTACTATGTGCTCACTCATGCCAGGGGCATACTTAGATTCATAATCATAGTAAGCATTTTTAGGAACAATTTCTACGACAGGTAAAGCACTAACCTTTCCTTTATTGCCCATAACTGCAACTGTTACTTCTTTCCCTGAAATAAACTCTTCTAAGAGTACAAAGTCATCATGTTGAAAAGCAGCTTTGATACCACCTAATAGTTCTTCCTCGTTTTGAGCAATTGTTAACCCAATAGTTGAACCTTCATGATTCGGCTTAACAACTACTGGGTATGACAATTCATGGGAGAACCGTTCTTCTACAAATGAATATTTTTCAACCAATTTTTCTTTTGCTACTCTAATTCCTTTTAAGGCAAACATTTTCTTTGATCTAGATTTGTCCATGGCCAATGCGGATCCCAAAACGTTTGAACCTACATAGGGAATATTCATTAAATCTAACAAACCTTGAACTCTACCGTCCTCACCTAAACGACCATGCAATCCAATAAAAAATAAGTCTACGTCTAGATGTAAAATCTGGTTTAAGCACTCTTTCGTGCCTTTAAAGTCTATTCCAATAACTTCGTAATTTTTGTTCTTTAGTGCTTCAATAATTCCTTTACCACTAGATAGGGATACTTCTCTTTCAGCAGATGTACCACCATAAAGAACACAGATTTTCATTGCATTAATCACTCCCAGTAAAGAATATGTAAATTAGTATATTCGCCTATATCTAATTTGTGTCTTTTTTTAACTCATTCATAAGTCTACTATATGATATCATTGTACTAGTAAAAATCAATGGTCTTATTTCTCTACTCGTCCACCACTATCTGATTGTGTAAAATGGTTGATAAGAAATAGAAAAAACCTCTAATTGAGGTTTTTTGCATTAGCTGTGAAACGTATGATAGATTTTTTCAATTGCATTTTCGCAAATTAGCTCTTTCCCGTACTCAATCAAACGAAAAATGGTAATCGTAGACGGATTTCCATACTCAGATAAAAGGGCAATAAAGGCATCCATATCAACCCCAAACAAGTCTCTTTCATCAAAAGTCAGAAAATAATTGTTCTCAAAATGTAATAAACAACCAGACGTAACTCCAAAGCTCGTTAACCTAGGTGCTAGGGAGATAACATCCTCGATTGATGAAAACTCATAAATAATTTCTTCACTCTCATCTAGCGTGACTTGCATCTCTATATAGCCATCATCAAATTCTTCTTCCGTATCTTCATCTTTCTTCGATTTCGTTACTATGATCACCATACCTTGAGCAGGTAATGAAAAAACTTCGATGGCAATTGGTCCGTCTGCTTCAAATCCTAATTCGTCGCTCGCTTCTAACATCATATCACGAAAAAGCTGATGAACTTTTGGAATATCCTGCCACATTTCTTCCTTAGTAATACCACGTTCACTGAGATCATCAAAGGTTAGAAAAATTTTTATTTTATCATAGTTAAGCCTCTCTAGGCGCATAACATTTTTCCCCTCCTTCTTACACAGGATCAATCAACAGCTTGCTTAGCTTCTATGTCAAAATAACTCCTGGAGGTCGTTGTAATCATTGTTGTCACAACTAAACCTATTGTTAAATCTTCTATTTGTAGTTTTATAGGTAATATTAAGATATGAAAAAGGAAGTCAAGAGGTGATTTAAATTTTATTAAAATAAGCCAGTGTTATTTGATTTATAAAGCCTATCTCTTATCCATTCTTCCCATTCATCCTTTGTAGTACCTAGAAGAAACGGTTTATATTCTTCTCTTTGGCGCTTTGACAGGTGGTGAAGCGCATTGCCACCAAGACCGATATGTAATGTCGGCATAGATTCGTGCATTTCTTCAACAACCATTAGGGTTTCCTTTAAGTTGGTACTCAGAGAGCACGATAAGAATACATATTTGGCTGAAATTTCAGTTACAACTAATTTCAGGTCTTTTGTAGGGATTCCTGTCCCTAGGTAAATCACTTCAAAACCTTTTCTTCGCAAATATAACGTAAAGATTAGCAACCCTAATTCATGACGTTCACTTGGACCGCAAACTGCCACGACCTTTGGCAGTAGAGGATCAATCTGAAGATTGTTAAAAATCGTCCCGATTCTGGTCCTTAAATATTGTGTAGAATAATGCTCGTGAGCAACTGTTATTTCATTATTTTCCCAAGCTTCTCCTATTTCTATGAGAACAGGTGTAATGATTTCTAGCACCACTTTCTCCACACTATATAAACTAAAAACTTCATCTAAAATATTGTTGGCACGCAATTCTTGAAAACTTAACAGGCTATCTTTCAAGTCAGCTGCAAAGGCTTGTAATCTATTTGTGTTCTGAGGCTCAATTTGTGACTCTAAATTAACACTACCTTTTTCTAATAGTCCAACAGCTTGTCCGATTGTAAATCCTTTATTTACCTTATCCAACAACCAACGTAAAATGGCTACATGTTCATCAGAATACAACCGGTGACCTGATTCATTCCTAATTGGTTCGACGATATGGTATCGACGTTCCCAAGCTCTAAGAGTTCCCGGTTGAATTCCTAGCATATTCGCAATTGCTTTGATATTGTACTTTGCTTGATCATTCGCCATAAACATTAGCCCCCAAAAAAATTATTTGAACAACAGCAAAATCCTGTTGTCCGTTCAGGACACTAGAATTTTTCTTTTCCAGCGAGTATTTTCTTTTATTAGTATAAACCTAAATACTCATCTGTGTAAAATTTGTACAACCTTTGTTAAACTTCCCCGTTCAATGGACTTCCGATTGTAACCACATGGACTTCGGCAGGTGCTCCTAATCTTAAGGGAAGTCTTGTCGTACCATATCCATTACTAACAAGCATATAAAGATTTTTTTTAAGTCTTAATAGGCCAGCTTTTTCAGTTATTCCCCAACCAAATAACCTAATTTGACCACCATGTGTGTGACCGCTTAAAATAAGATCAATCTGGTGGTTCTCCCGTATTTTCTTCTTAATGTCAGGATTATGACTAATTAAAATTTGAAAACCCTCACAACCATATAATGCCTCTTCAAGGTTATCGAAACGATGGCCGTAATCATCTACACCAATTAAGTAGATCTGATCCTTAATTATCGTAGAGCTATTAACTAGAAGCGTAACCCCTTCACCTTTTAACAATGCTTCTAATTTCAAATGATTTACTTCATAATCATTATTTCCCCAGACAAAATAGGTAGGTGCAACAGCGGTTAAAGCTTTTATATTTTTTTCTATTTTTGAAAAAGGAACCCCCTTTTCGGCTAAATCTCCACCAATTATAATTACGTCTACTTTCCCTTTGATCTTCTTGACGATTTTGGGGCTAATTTCGCGGTGATGAACATCTGAAATAAAAAAAATCCTCGTTTCAGGTAAACTCTTAGGATAATTAGAAAACGTTAACTTGGTGTATGTAATTTTGTTTTTATGAGCTTCAATCCACATATGTAATAACAGAAATAATGGCAGTAAAATGAGTAGTCCAATCATAGCTTCCAAATTACCCCTCCTTTCAAATTAGTGATTGTAAAAACGACTTCGCCTACGAATATTAGCATCCATTATACCATAAAAAAGTGATAATCCTAATGCCGCTAACGTTAACCAGAAGTTATGAAACGCCAAATAGAGGAACATAAAAGTCAAGCCAATTAGCCAAGGCACTTCCTTATCTTTTCGGAGTCCAAAATACACCTGCTCACAAACCTGCTTAATTACTCTTGCAATCGCTAAGAAGCCTAAAATAAATAGTAGCAGTGCTCCTGCTAGTTTGAATGGTTCAAATACCAATCTATGCATAATCGCTTCCCAAGTCAACACATCAAACGTCGGAACCATATTTATTGAAAGATGTAAAAATACAAAACCAACAATCGAGAACCATAGTCTTTTTTTCATGTAAGCCACTCCCTACCTATAATTAAAGATAACTCCTACTATAACTATTCAGGCTTTCAAAAATTCATTATAGGTATTAGGTTCAATAAACGTCTTAATTGCTTTTTCGTTATTTACTTTGAGAAACTAAATCTAAGTAGTAATAGTTGGCTAGATTACGTACACCATACCCTTCTACCTAAAGGAACTTCGTGCGGATTTGTGACGAGGTATTACACTTCGAAGCCCAGAGATAGTTGTTTCTTCCAAAATAGCTTTATGGCTAGCCAGTATTGCCTAGTTGTTCAAGATTAGGTTGCTCCGGACACACAATCCGTTATTTCCTCCCAAAACGCCTTTTCATAAATTTCGCGGCCACAACAGCGCTTATTTTGCATAAGTTACTCAAAATCACACCTAAAATGAATAAATAGCGGAATGTATGGCCGCTAAAATTTAAAAGTATGCCTTTTTCGTAAAATACCGGAACTGGTGTCCGGAAAACCATGAGAAGAACCTCGGCTATCACAAAACTAGAAATAGCACCACCTTCTGTGATGCCCTCAACTATGGTTAGTGAGAAATTAATCCCCAACCTGCTAACTAGATAATGGTAATTGTGAGATTCTGTCGATTTGAAAAAAATTAATAAATACTTCAACCGAGAGGAAAGATTAAACAGAGAAACTATCCTATAAAATCTGGAGGTTTATGAAATGAAGGAATTTCAACTCGAGGATATCAGGAACCATAAGGATGTCATGGAAGAAATTTCCCTCCTAGAAAAGAAAATTGAAGAACAACTAGGAAAGCATGTGGCTTTAATAGCATACGTAGAAGAGGAAACAGAATAAGGAAATGGACTTCCTCAAGCTTTACTACAAAAAAACGAACTAAACAATAGCAAAGTTTAGTTCGTTTTTTCTCTTCATAAAAAGTTAGATCTTTCAGTATTCTTCTATATTTTCTAGGCACATCTATAGGTTTTCAATAGTTAGTTCTCTAAAATAAGCCTATTGCCTTACCATCTTCTGATACGTCCATACGAAGTGCAGCAGGTTGTTTAGGAAGTCCGGGCATCGTCATTACATCACCTGTTAACGCCACAATAAAGCCTGCACCAACAGCAGGTCTTAACTCACGTACAGTAATAGTAAAACCTTCAGGTCTACCTAAGCGAGTAGGATCATCTGACAATGAGTACTGTGTTTTCGCCATACAAACTGGCAAGTCACCCCATCCCTCTTTTTCAAACTGAACCATTTGTTTTTTGGCTTTAGAGGTAAACTCAACTCCGTCAGCTCCATAGACAGTTTTTGCAATTGTTTCAATTTTTTCTTGAATTGGCGCATCTAAACGGTAGAGATGCTCAAAATGATTTTCTTCACTATCAATTAAAGAAACGCATGTTTGAGCTAATTCTGCTGCTCCCTCTCCTCCTTTAGCCCATACTTCGGTAAGTATTGCCTCAACGCCATATTCTTTACAGAGTGTTTGTAAAGTAGCTACTTCTTCATCGGTATCTGTTATAAATTTGTTAACTGCCACAACTAAAGGTAAACCAAAGGCTTTAATGGTATCAATATGCTTGAATAAGTTGTTAATTCCCTGTTTTAAAGCAGCAACATTTTCTTGTTTTAGCTCATCTTTAGGAACTCCACCATGCATTTTTAATGCTCTAACCGTAGCTCCCACAACAACGAGATTTGGTTTTATATTAGCGGCTCTAGCCTTTATATTTAAGAATTTTTCTGCGCCTAAATCTGCACCAAATCCTGCTTCGGTTACGACATAATCGGCAAGTTTAGCTGCCATTTTTGTTGCGATAACACTATTGCAACCGTGAGCAATATTTGCGAATGGACCACCATGAATTAGAGCTGGTGTACCTTCTAATGTTTGAACTAAGTTTGGCTGCAATGCATCCTTTAATAACAGCGTAAGAGCTCCTTCAACACCTAGATCCTTGACCGCAATCGGCTGTTGTTCAAAATTGTATGCAACAACAATTTTAGATAGCCTTGTTTTAAGGTCTTGTAAATTATTTGCCAAACAAAGAATAGCCATAATCTCTGAAGCAACCGTGATATCAAAACCGGTTTCACGAGGCACCCCTTGAATTGGTCCTCCTAATCCTATAACAACTTGTCTTAGAGCTCGATCATTTAAATCTACAACCCGCTTCCACACTACACGTCTCACATCAATCTTTAGGCTATTACCTTGGTGGATATGATTATCTAGAAGCGCTGCTAGCGCGTTATGGGCCGTTGTAATTGCATGAAAGTCTCCAGTAAAATGCAGATTAATGTCTTCCATTGGTACAACTTGCGAATACCCGCCACCGGCCGCTCCGCCTTTAATCCCCATACTTGGCCCTAACGAAGGTTCCCTAAGAGCGATCATCGTTTTTTTGCCAATTTTTGCAAGACCCTGCCCAAGTCCTACTGTCACCGTTGATTTCCCTTCTCCAGCTGGGGTTGGACTAATGGCAGTAACTAAAATTACTTTGCCATCAGGTTGATTATGTAACTGTTCAAGTACATTTAAAGAGAGTTTTGCTTTGTACTTCCCATATGGTTCCCAATCATCTTTAGCTACATTTAATTGGTTTACAATTTCTTCAATTGGTTTCATCACGCATTGTTGTGCAATTTCTATGTCTGATTTTATCTCCTTCATTGTTTCGCCCCCTAATTATTTACTGCGATACTATTCATTTTAACGGAACTTACCTCAAGTTTAAAGTCACACACATACATAAAGAAGTTAGAGCTACGTTTATAGGATGTCACATTGGTCAAAAGGTTTACACTCGATTAGTATTTTCATGATAAATGGTTTTGCAGTGAGCTCTTAAAGTGTCTACATGATCAAAATAACTTGTACTATTTTTTATTATGGAAAATACATATGGTAGAAAAGAAAGAAACGAGGTGTTGAATATGAAAGACTTTGAAGAATTTCTAAAACAAATAAAAATCTCCGATCACTCAAAAACAACCTTACTCTACCTTATGAAAAAGAAAGAAAAAGAAAATAAAATGCAAAGGAATTTAAATATCATCGGTATTACAAGTATTATCATTATTCTTTTATTCGCGAGCTACTTCTATTATAAAATGAAAATAAATGGCGGATTAGGTTCTTCGGTACTAAGCTTTATACTTAACGATGGACTCTTGCTATTTTTCATGGCACTTCTAGCACTTTTACTTTATTCAATGTTTCATTTCAAGAAAAAATTTGATAAGGCTGAAAAAGATGTAGACAAGATCAGGGATGACATCTTGGACAGAAGCACTGATTTTTGGAAATCAAAAGACGAGCTAAAAGAGCGCTACAAAGTTTATAAATACTTAAAAGATAAGCAAGACATTAATTTATTCCATAAGTAAGAGGAAGGGGCTGACAATTCAGCTCCTTCCTCTTACTTATCACTGTGCTGGAAAACCAAACAGTACATACTGGTCTCGGCTGTAATGATTTCCGTTAATACAAACTTTCCCGTTTGTATACGATTGTATTTTTCCAAATGCAATGGTTTGCTTCTTTGCTAAGCAAAAGACTTCAATTGGCATTCCTAGCCGTTGATTATATCCAAGATCATCATCAGTAGTTACCGTCTTATTCTTAAGCTTCGTTAAAGTCATACGGATCACTCCTTGTATCGTTTTATTATCAAGTCACACCGACTTTGCTTTTTTAAAAAAGAAAGCGGTTTCTTATATAATTATACTACAAATAGTTATAATTTTCAATCAATTTAATACTATCACCTTACATTTTTTGTAATCAAAAAAAAAGAAAGCTATACAATAGCTTTCAAAAAAGAGAGAAAAATAAGAGGTCATTTACATTTATTACTTTACTACATATTCGCACTAAAGTAAATAAAAAATTTAGAAAATTCAAAAATAAAATAAAAAAAGAACTAAACTACTATAGTTAGTTCTTAACTGAACCTAAAAGTTCAATCGATCAATCCATCTAGGATAACTAATTATTAGTACAACGAGCAGTAAAAACAAAACCAATAATATTCGAACTATAGGAAATTTTATCTTCTGTTTTTTTCGTCCTTGCTTTTTTTTGTTTTCTTGCATATTGCTTTTTTTACTTTCCATTTGTTTTTTCTGATTATACTTTTCCTTCCTCGACGGCAAACTTAAAACATCAACCTCTTTATCTGTTTCATCATTTTCCTGTTCCATTTCACCAAAATGTCTTCGTAGTTGTTCTGCCTGATCCTCTTTAAAGTCCGACGTCATGTTCTCTTTCACCTCAACTACTAACCATAGTATGATAATACAATTATACCTGATTATGCTTATTTCGACAGCTTAAAATCAATCCCAATACAAAATCAATCGTAAAGTGAGTAACCATTGGCACCAATAAGTTTTCAGTAACAATATAAAGCCAGCCCAAATAAAAACTTAAACCAACCGTGATACTGAATAGAACAATCTTACGTAAATAACGAATATGAATTATAGCGAACAGTAAGCTTGCAGAGACAATGCCAAAATGAGTCTGTAATACTCCGCGAAAAAGCAGTTCCTCTGAAAATGCAATAATAATAGCTAAAAAAAAGATATGAAACGCACTTCGATTTTTGAATACTCGTTCATTAATTCCACCGTCGTCTAACAGACGTTTTGGGAGAACTTTCTCTAAGAAAAGTTCAAACAGAATGATAAGAAGTGCTGAACCACCACCAATGACAAATATCGAAAAAGGATCCCACTTAAACATTTGCCAAATTTCATCCCAACTATCAAACAATAACCATGCCAAAGAAAAAGCAAGTACGACCATAAACAGTTGAGTAAGATATAAATTAAGCAAAATTTCTCTATCTGTCATTTTCTTTATTAATTCACTTTGTTTCATGTTCACCAACCTTTTCTACTCATCAAACAGCTTTCTCAACTCGTCTTGCCATGATAGACGTTGATAAATTGGAAAACTATGGTCCCCTCCTAAATAGTTTTCATAGTTCACTCCACAAACATCGCAGCAATTTTCGTAATTATTCACTAGTACTTCACCGAATTGTTCCATTACTCGTTTTCTCCGACACTGATTTTCATCGTTTAACCAGTTCTTAAAAGAAGTAAACTTATTGTGTTTGTATTTAATTCTATTTATCCCTTTCTCGTAAATCTTGCGCGCAATATCATAAGGATCCAGGAAGGAAGGTGTACAGGTAGTATTTTCTATAATACCTTGCTCCTCTAAATGATACCTTATGAACCTCCACATTACTTCTGTAATTCCTACTTGATTTATTAGTCGCTCCTCATCAATTCGACCTTCCCCGATCGTATCACGTAAGTATTGAAGGACTTGAAATATCCTCGCTTCACTTGGGAATTCTCTTGAAATTAACGATAACTGAATTGCGCTCTCTTCCTCACTATAGAGTGTTATCGCAATACTATCACCGCCATCTCTCCCTGCTCTACCGATTTCCTGAAGATATGACTCAAGTTGAAGAGGATAATGAAAATGTATGACAAAGCGAATATTGGGTTTATTTACCCCCATACCAAAAGCGCTTGTACAACATATAAGTTGAAGTTCATCATGAACGAACTGCTGTTGGATTAATAGTCGATCTTCATTGTTCATCCCACCATGATAGGGGGCCACCCGCTTTATCCCTTTATTAAGCAAAATCATCGTAATGTCTTCAGCCCACTTTCTTGTAGAAACATAAATAATACCGGGACCCCTTAAGGTTTGTACTAATCTAATTAATTCTTCTAACTTATCTGGTAAGTGACTTGAAACATTAGATACGACCATGGCTATATTCGGCCGATCAATACTATAAATATGTGATTGATAATTGGTTAGAGCTAGCTTCTCCACGATATCTTCTTGTACTTCTTTTGTTGCAGTTGCAGTAATCGCTAGACATGGTGGATTTCCCAGCTCCTCTCTAGCTTCACCTAACTTCAAGTAATCGGTTCGAAACTCATGCCCCCATTGTGAAATACAATGAGCTTCATCCACAACAAAAAGAGAGATGTCCATTTTTTTCAGTTTGCTCATCAGAAATTTAGATTGTAGTATTTCAGGTGAAACATAAATAATCTTCTGTTTGTGGAGCTGTCGAAATGCTAGTTCCCTTTCGTCACGATTTAAAAAGCTGTTGAGCGCAACAACATTTTTAAATCCTTTACTTTTTAACTGCTGAACTTGATCTTCCATTAACGATAAAAGTGGAGATATTACAAGTGCTACACCACTTAGCAAAAAAGCCGGTAATTGATAGCATAGTGATTTTCCAGCTCCAGTAGGTAACATAGCAAGTACATTCTGTCCATTTACTAGATCACGAACAATTTCTTCTTGTCCTTCACGAAACGACTCTAACTGAAAAATTTCATAAAGAGCTTTTTCTAAATCCATCTATCATACCCCCTTTTTCGCAAGTGTTAAACGAATCTCGAAATATGTTGTCGCCTCATTGCATTCCTCTTTAATTTCTCTTAACCTTTTGGTACCTACCTTTTTAACAACTCTCATAATCGCTGCCTGTTTTTCCTGAGAAACAAAGCGATCAATTGAGAACTCTTTCAAGTGTAGTGCTACCTCAACCACGTGATCTTCAACAGTACTTGGTTTTAGCATCCTTTTCGTGCTTATCTCCTCTAAGTTTAAACCCTTTTGTAAAAGCTTGTACGTTTTTTGGGTAGTGTCGGTCAACACATTTATTTCTTCACTTAATCCAATGATACTATGAATAGTTGGGAATAACTCGGGACTATCGTTAGCCTTTTTCATAATACCGTGAAGAACACCCTTGAATGCTAACTTAGTGTACGACTTTTCCATATTCAGTTCTTCAGCGATCTGATTAATCGTTAGGCCGACACGATGTAGACCACTTAAGCGGAGTACAAACATTGATGCCTCTTCCTCCGAAAACTCCTTTAAAATAGCATCTAATTCTTGGTACAATCGCCTAGCAAGTTCCGTTGTAGGAACATCACTGTTTCTTAGTTTATCTTTTACCCATAACTGCACCCTAGCATTTTTAATTATTGGAGCAAATTGAGTTACCCCAGCCTTAACGTGCACCAAACATTGCGTTAATAAGACAATTCTTGCCCAAAATATTTCATCCACATCTTTATAGACAAATCCATTTAAATACTTAGGAAAAGGAGCTTTCGTTATTTTTTCTTCAAGATAAGCAAGACCTATGGCTGTGACCTTAAAACGATTTTCCGAAAATGGTCTAATATAATCATTTTGAATTAATTGATTTCTTATCTCTAAAACTTCAGCTCGGTCCATTTCCTTATGCACGCCAAAGAAGCTTGTTAGTTCAAATAAGCGACAATCCTGAATTGTTTGAGATGTTTTTTTCCCCTTCAAGATATGATAGGCCCCGTAAATTGTTCTGCTTCCTTCGAATTTTTTTAACATATACAGAAAAATGAACTGAAGAAATTCCACAATATCATACCTTTCGTTACATACTAAATTTCGAAGCTAACATTCATCTAAGCTCCTACTCTTATTATATAGGTAAGTTTCTACAATAACAGATAAAAAGTTTCATAACTCGGCAAACCCCTTTATGATAAGCATTATCATTGGATTTAACTATTGAAAAGTGTACAATTTATTTATACAATATGTTTAGGAAGATTAATTCCTTAATCAAAATGTTTAACCTTTTCACCAAATATACATATTCATTTTGGGAAAGGATTTAATATTTCATTAAATTTTGGGAGGTTTTTTTAATGGCAAAATACACGATTGTAGACAAAGACACTTGTATCGCATGTGGAGCATGTGGAGCCGCTGCTCCAGATATTTATGATTATGATGATGATGGAATTGCATTCGTAATTATTGACGATAACCAAGGAACAAAGGAAGTTCCTGAGGAGTTATATGACGATATGCAGGATGCACTTGAGGGATGCCCAACTGACTCAATCAAAATTGCAGACGAGTCATTCGATGGCGATGCATTAAAATTTGAATAATTTATTAACTGATAAAATGTAAGCTTCCACCTAGGTGGAAGCTTTTTTGCTTTAGTAGAAAGTAAATTATTCACCGGAAGGGTTGTCTATCTCTAGGCGTCATCTGCTCCTACGGTTACTCGTCGAAAATCTTGTGAAGAAAAGTCCTCAGGATGTTGCTTGCCACATTTGCTTGTAAAGTAGACGGGCGCCTTGCGCTTTTCTTAAAACATATCTTCTACTAGCAATATGCGATCTTTTGTTATTCTTACTTTCCCTTGTTGCTCAAGCTTCTTTAGTTGTCTAGTTACTGTCTCCCTAGAGGCACCTACAATATTGCCCAACTCTTGATGTGTCAAGTGTATAAGCTCCGTTTCTGACAGATGATTCATTTGTTTTAAGGTTGAGAGAAGGCGTTCCTCAACATTCATAGACAACATTTCATTTAACTTCTTTTGTAATGTATAAATTTTCTTACTCATTTCTTTAATAATTCGAAACGCCAAATGAGGATGTGTTTCTACAAAACGCTCAAATGAGCTTATCGGTATCAATAAAACCTCTGCTTGCTTTTTCACTGTTGCCGTTCCTGGATAAGGTCGATCATCAAAAAAGCCGGTGTGAGGAAAGATCTCTCCACTTGTTAATATATTAATAAGCGATTCTTCGCCATCTTCACTTAATTTACTAATTAATACAGTACCTTTCCCTAACACAAAAAGGTAATTTCGGTCATCCCCCTCCGAAAATAGAACCTCTTTATCATCGAACGTTTTTTCTACAGCTTGAGCTAGTAGTGGTCTGATTTCTTCTGAAGTTAACCCTATAAAGAACTCATTTTTTTTCAACAATGCTTCCCAGTTCATGACTCACCTCATCATGTTGTATTACCTAGTTTCAGGTATTTTATTTATGATATCTATCTAAATAACTCTACTTCAACACCAACTATATGTTCTAGCATCTTATCGTAGGCAAGTTTTGTATCTTTATTTTTGATCGCCATATAAATTCCATAATGCTCTTCATATAATTGCTTCATTTTTTCTTCGTTTGTAAAAAGAAATAACTGCCGAGCCTCCCGCATAGACTCCTGCATGGTCTCAGAGATTGTTGTCATTAGCCGATACAACATCTCGTTATTAGTCGCTTTGACAATTGCCATGTGAAAGTTCATATCTGCTTGTTCACCTAGTTCTCCATCCCCTACAGCTTTTTGCATCTCTGTTAGCCACTGTTCCATTTCGCTCAGGTCCTCAAGGCTACGATGTTGCGCGGCTAATGATGCGGCGCCAGTTTCATTAAATTTTCGTATTTCAAATAATTGGCGGATATCCTCTTTTTCTAAAATTGGCGGAATCATTTGGTTCGTAACGTCAAAGTCAACCTTTTTAACAAAAGTTCCTTCCCCTTGGCGAATTTCTATATATCCCATTGCTTTTAAGGCACTTAAAGCTTCCCTAATAGCAGAGCGGCCAACATGAAAATCTTCGGCTAACTGCTGTACGGAAGAAAGTCGATCACCAGGTTTAACTTCACCACTAATAATCATTTCCTGTAGTTGCTCGGCGACAATTTCATATATCTTTTTGGGCTTAACCTGTTTAATCATCTCATTCGAACCTCCACTCTTATCGTAAACTACTAAATGGTTTAGAGAGTTCTTTCCTTACTATGATACGGCTGTCTCCGTATCATCACTATCATAAATTGTACCGATAATTCCTTGAAGTTTCAAATGTATTCTATTATCTATTTCATTTTTCTAAGCACTAGAAAAGACTGACCCTTCGTCCTCCAGAAACTACTAGAGAGATGATGATCAGCCTTCTTATCTTTCACAGTATGAGCCCTTCTAGTGCAAGCTGGCTATTATTAGCCCAAATTTCAGAAAAAGCAGTGAAGGGTAATGGATTCGTTCCAACTCCAACTTCAATTGTGAAACCAGGTCTTCCTGTTTCTTGAATAAACCAATCTTTATAACCACCATCACTGTCTGCAGTTTGGATAGGTTCATAAGAGCTCACTAGAGATAATCGTTCTACCATTGCCTTACTTTGAGAAGGCTCTAAATTCTTGTAGCCCCAGTAAATAACTTGACCTTGAGAATGGAATGCCAAAACATATGCAAAGTTGTTTTTCTTCGTCAGGTGGTAGACTGCTTTTACCTCTGGTTCTGTCAGAGGTGCTTTCCCACTATAATGCCTTGGCCAGGGGACCTGTGGGCTTTCTTTAGCTTCAACATCCCAACCTGCTGGCCACTGATGGTTTAAGTCAACACCTCTTATATTACTAGACCAATGCTCAAAACGTCTTGACCATTTATTCATAGTTAAAACTGAGTGATAGTATGGGTGTTCTTCGTAAATACCCTGTTGAACGAGTTCAATTCCATCTGGATTAACCATTGGAACAATAAAGAGCTTTACTTGATCAAGGATTTTACTGACCTGGTAATGAAAAAATGATAAATTTGCCTGATAATGCTGTACTAATTCTTTTAAAAATGTTACAAGAAACTTTGATGTCAGCCATTCATTTGCATGCCAACCACCAGAATAAAAAACTTCTTTTTTTCCGTTTCCAACGACAAAAGCATAAATTGGCTTGCCCATTACTGAGTGACCGATTTTCTGAGTCGATACGAATGATGGATAATACTTCCTTAAGTAGTTCACGTCATCCTCGAGATCACTTGGACCGTACTCCATTACGCATTCGTACGGACTCACTACTTTCCTTGTTAGATTTCGAGGGTCTGGAATGTTTATCTGTTCATTTGGGTAAATATACTGGTGTACGTGCTCCAATTGTGGATTATTTAGTAGTAAGTCAAACACACGAACTTGGAACTGTTGAGCAACCTTGTGAATGGTATCACCTGTTTTTACAACATACCTGTGCAAGAACATCCCCTCCTGTTCAACAATCTTTTGACCATCTTAAAACCCTTCCCTCATTGACATTAGTCCATTACTATGATAAATTATCAAACAATTAAGTCTATTTAAAAACTATTCTGAACTTACACCGACAATTAGAAAAGCGCAAGGCGCCCGCCTTTAACATGCTTATGCAATATTTTTCTTTTTTATGAGAGGTTTGCTCCTTGTTGGTTTTTCATATGAGTTGCTGATTTAAGAATTCCATTACCTGAACTCGTGTGGTAGTTTTGTCTAGACATTGAATCCAAAACGATAGCTATATTTTTTTACTTATATCCTTTAACACTTTAAAACCTAAAATAAAGGAGTGGAAATTATGGTTCATCAAGGACAAGTAACAAACAATCCTCCCCATACTAAACACACTTTTACAGTGTTAGTATCGGATACAATGAGTAAGGAAGGTTTACTTCCGTTACTTGAAAGTGACAACATTGTTTGTCTACAAAAAAGCATTGAAGAAGCAAAAGATCAACTAGATCAAGTCGATGCCTTGTTAATTCGGAGCGCTACAAAGGTTACTGCAGAACTTCTAGAACAGATGCCTAATGTGAAAATGATTGCACGAGCAGGCGTTGGTGTGGACAACGTAGATATTCAGGCAGCAACGAAAAAAGGAGTCATTGTAGTGAATGCTCCTGATGGAAACACTATCTCGACTGCAGAACACTCTTTTGCAATGATGGCCGCTTTATTAAGAAAAATTCCACAGGCAAATGTCTCGACAAAAAACGGCGAGTGGGCCCGTAATAAGTTCCAGGGTACTGAATTATATGGAAAAAAGTTAGGAATAGTCGGCTTTGGACGAATTGGTTCTGAAATAGCAAAACGAGCGAAGGCATTTCAAATGTCAATCTATGTTTTTGATCCATTTTTAACAAAAGAACGTGCTGATAAATTTGGAGTCATCGTCTCTACTCTTGATGAGTTACTTGAACACTCTGACATTATTACCGTTCATACACCATTAACAAAAGAAACAAAAGGTTTGTTAAATCTAGAGAGTATCGCCAAAACCAAAAAGGGAGTATTTCTCATAAACTGTGCACGTGGAGGAATTATTGACGAGGAAGCCTTGCTACATTATCTCCAAAACGGCCATGTTGCTGGAGCAGCTCTCGATGTTTTTGAGGAAGAACCCGCTACAAATACTCGTTTGCTAGAACTCGAGCAAGTCATTGTGACACCACATATAGCTGCTTCTACCGTAGAAGCACAACTAAACGTAGCCTCACAAGTGTCCCAAGAGGTACTGAATTATTTCGAAGGAAAACCGGTGCTTAATTCCATCAATCTGCCAACTATTTCAAAGGAGATATACAAAAAACTCCAACCATATTATGAATTAGCTAAATCGATGGGATCGCTCCTATCACAATGCATGAAAACACCTATCAATGAAATTGAGGTACGTTATGGTGGAGAAGTTACTATACTAGAAACATCAATAACTACGCGAAGCCTACTAGCGGGGTTTCTTCAGCCCAGAGTTGATGCACCAGTTAACGATGTGAACGCTGCATTAATAGCCAAAGAACGAGGAATTACATTTGGAGAGAAACACCAAAACGATTCCTCGGGGTACTCAAACATAATCTCAGCTACCGTACTTGGGGAGGAGCGTACATTTAACATTAAAGGAACTTACATTAAAGAATATGGTCCACGAATTATTAGAATTGATGATTTCAAAGTCGATTTCTCGCCTTCTGGTCACTTAATCTATATTGAACATATGGATAAACCTGGAATGATCGGTTTAGTCGGGCAATTACTTGGAAAGCATGAAATTAATATTGCATCCATGCAGGTTGGACGCAAAGAAGAGGGCGGAAAAGCCCTTATGATGTTATCTATCGACAAACCGCTTTCTGATCCGGTATTAACGGAACTCACCTCTAGTGATTTTATTCTCTACGTAAATAAAATAGATTTAACTTAGTAAAGAAAAGAGGCCAGACGGCCTCTTTTCTGATGTGTACACAATATTCTTTTTAACCCAACGGAACTTCTTTTCGCTCCCCTTTTTGAAAGGTCATAATTGAGCTGTAGCCTACACTTTTAGCCAATTCAATTGCCTTATCGAAATCTCTGCCCACATCCTCTGGTACATGTGCATCAGACGACAGTACAATAGGTATGCCTTTTTTATAGCATAGTTGTAAAAGCCTAGGGTCTGGATAAAGTTGTCCCACATGTTTACGTAATCCTGCCGTACTAATTTCTACACAAGTCTTAGAATTTGCTAGAGCTGTAGTAGCTCTTTCGTATTGACTAAAAAGGAATTCTTCGTCATTCGGGATGTAATTAAATATTTTGACAAGATCTATATGTCCAATAATGTCAAACAAATTCGATTCTGCTAATGTTACCACTTGATCAAAATATCTCGTATAGGTTTCTTTGAGATCACGTGTCTCCCATTCGTGCCTATATTCTCCAAGATCAATTCCAAAATCATCAATCCAATGAATTGAGCCAATGACGTAATCAAAATCATAGTTTTTTATAAACTCAGCCATTTCCTGATGTTTTCCAGGAGTGTAGTCCATCTCAATTGACATCTTTACATCAATATGGGCATCCCACGCCTGCTGAAACAACTTCACATAGTCCTCCATATCATAGTATCTTCGCTCATTAACCCAAGGATTACTAAGAATATTCTTCGTTTGATAGAAGTGATAGGCGTGTTCGGAAATTCCAAAATGTTCAATCTCTTTCGCTTTTGCATTGTCGGTAAACTGCTTTAAGTAATCTAAAGTAAGCGTCCCTCTTTCAAGATGGTTGTGGTAATCTGTTAACATAAAAATCCCCTCTCATTGTAAAAACAGATGAAAAACACAAGGAAAAGACAAACTATTTACACTATTATAACTCTTTTAGCCGATCTCGTGAATATTGTTCGCTACCAGATTTTACTTAAGAGAAAATCTAACTGCTCATCGGTGGGCTTTGCTAAAAACAAGACACCTTCATTTGTCAAAGTTGCCCGATCATTTTCTAAGATAATATAGCCCTCAGAAACGGAAATTGTAAAATAAAATTGATATAATAAAGCATTTGTCTTTCTTTTATTTCTAGTTAATTTATAGTTTAACGTTCGATCCAAACTTCGCCAAAACCGACGATGAAAGGTGTTACCAGATACCAACCTCACTGAACCTTGTTGCTTGAGCTTAAGTAGCATAAAACAAAAGCCATCGACTAGGACTACCTGGTGATTCGAGGATTTAGTTTTTTTGTTTAGCCATTGAATGACATCTGTATTTATCTCTGTTTTCATTACATTACACATATTTCGTTACCACACTTGTTTCATTTGTCTAAATTTAGGATTATCATTAGTTTACCATACATTTTGGGCTAATCGTTTGAAAAATTGATTTAAAAACACAGAACAAAGGGTAAAATGTTGATCCTAGCTAGCAATAACCATATAGGTCTCAAAAATATCGAAAAGCAAAGAGGTGGTAAACATACCACCTCCCCTTTTAGCTTATTTTCCATTACCGACTGTCAACAAAGTTCCTATCTGAATCCGATCGTCTTTTAATCCATTTAGTCGTTTAATTTTCGATACGCTTGTCCCTGATTGCTCAGCGATTTTCCATAATGTATCGCCTTTTTGAACTATATAGGTTCCTTTTGGAACAATCTTTAAACGTTGATTGATAACAATTGAGTCGGAAGATAGTTGATTCCAACTTTTAATTTCGTCTATAGTCACTTGATAACCCTTCGCTAAGCTCCATAAGCTATCACCTTTTTTTACTCGAATATAGAACACATCACTTGGCTCTACTTGATCATTTCGTTCCTCATAGGCAGATGCTACTTGATATTCTGACTCGTCATCTGTAAAAGCAAAGTGAGAGTTTTTATCATAACCTATAACTAAAAAAGGATCGATCGCATTTTTCTTTGATATTGTCCAACTACCATCATGGACTTCAAAGTGTAAATGATCGCCAGATGACCGGCCAGTATTTCCTACAGTTCCGATTTCTTCGCCTTGATAGACACTGTCTCCCTCTTCTACGAAGCGTTTATGTAAATGTGCGTACACTGTTTCGTATCCATTATGATGTTCAATGAACACGACATTGCCGTAAGTACTAGAATAATATGACTTTGCTACAACCCCATCATGGACAGAAACAACGGTCGTCCCGCGTGGAGCAGCAATATCAATACCAAAATGTTTCCCGTTCCTTGTCCCAAAAGTGTCTGTGACAAGGCCGTTTGTCGGCCAAATGTATTCTGTTACTTCGTATTTGTCACTACTTTCTGCAAACGAAACTCTACTACCAATAAACAATATACCAATTGAAAGAGCAACAGCTATTGCTATTAAGAAACGCCTTATATAGTCGTACATTGGATCCTCCTGTTTTGTCACTATCATATTTCTACAATCCTATCCTATGGAAGCTTCTCTAAATTTATAACAATTATTTTTCAGCTGCTTTTAAAGACGAAACGTTTATAAGATTAACCAAAGAACCTTTTGTTTATTCATATCAATAGTTCGTCATCCACGAAGATTGTTGTTTTTCAAATTAAGCAATATAGATTTTGCCCTAGGTTTATATAGTCAACTATGAGTAAAAGCACTAGTCTTTTATGAAAAGATCCTATGAATAAAAGTGTCAGCTTATTGAAAACCTATACAATGGTAACTGACATCTTTAGTGTTATAGCACGGTTTATAGTTCCGGTAATTGTGAAGCATATATTATCACTTCTATTTTTCCAGTTTGAAGGTTTACTTCCGCGCTAATTAAAATCGGAAAATTAAACGAGTTTTTGAATTTAAAATCTGGTCCACCCCAAGACACAGTAGCATCACGATTTGGAGGAACATACCCAATATCTCTCGAATGAGAATAACGCTCAACAATTTCTAGACCAGCTTTGTCTACGGCGTTAAAAAGTGTTGAGGAGGTTTGACAAATGCCTCCACCAATTCCCATGACAAATTCTTGGTTAACAATTTCTAAAGCCTCCTGATAACCTCTTTCAGCAGTTCGTTGACCTACTACTTTATTAAATGAAAAGACCTCATCAGGTCCAAGCACGTAATGGTCAATTGACTCAGAGGAAAGTTTAATATTCTCCGACCTTCCAACTACTTTCGGGTTAAAAGATGTCACATAAGAGCTAATCTTTGAATGTTTAATAACTCTTAGGTCTTCTATTGAGATCTTCGGATCTTCTTCGTAGATAGGTAAGACTAGGCGTTTATTGTAATAGGATAAGGTCATGATTCGATCGACTAGCTCTCGCTCCGATAATATTACTCTTTTCCTCCCTTCTTTAATTTCACCTTCACGTGTAATCGTAGGATTTATTAGAGGTTGATCAATTCCCTTTGCTAATTGTTTTGCAAGTTGAATGACTTTTTGTTCGTCAAGACCGTTACCTCTTTGATAACCTAAATCTCTTGCGTCTATTGTGGCCACTACATCTTTCGTTCTGACGTCAACTAGTTCCCAAATCAATACTAGCTCAGCTCTACTCCTTTCATTCGTTTCTCTCACCGTACTTGCATCTAAGGTGCTCTTATGATTGTTAGGAGACCCGTAGCAGCCAGCTACGATAAGTAATGAGGCGATAACCATGAAGAATTTTTTCATACGTGTTCCCCCTTCAAATACATACGAAATAATATATGGAGGGGGACAGTAACTGATGAATAGGAATTTGGTAGTAATTTACATCTTTTTTTTATAATACGTACATAGTCCGTTTATCAACTTTTCAACTGATCCGGTAGATCTAGCCAACATAATCCAAATCCTACTCAAAGCAAAAAGAAAAGCAAACGGCGCCTCGAGCTAGACAATTTTTACGTTGAATTATAAACTTTCTTAAACTATAAAAATAAGCAGATCACTGGATGATCTGCTCACTTAAAGGGTGTTAATTGTTTGTATCTTTTTTCTTCGGATCTCGAAAAACTAAGGCACTTCTCTCATATTCAACATCACTTACACCTAGACGATGATTGATTACTCTGGCAATAGCAAAGAAATAATCAGATAGACGATTTAAATACTTAAGTACGATAGGATTAGTTACATCGAGCTTCTGAAGTTGAACAACAAGACGCTCGGCTCTTCGAGTAACCGTACGACATATATGAATTGTAGCTGATGCTTCTGCCCCACCTGGAAGTATAAACCTCTCTAATTCTGGAGCCTCGACAATATAAGCATCTATACGTTCTTCTAAATACGTAATCATCTCCTCTGATGCCTTATATGGATATTTTAACGAAATCATTGCCAAGTCGCCGCCACAATCAAATAATTCATGTTGTATCTTTTCAAGCTCCGCCAATATATCTGCAAATAACTTAGGTTCTAACTGAGTAACTGCTAAACCTACAAAGCTATTAAGTTCATCAATTGTCCCGTAGGCTTCCACTCGAACATGATCCTTATCCAATCTGCCACCAATCACACTAGTCTTTCCTTCATCACCTGTTCTTGTATATAATTTCATTGTTTTTCCTCCTGCAATTTGATTTTTTGTTGAATGCCGTACCAAATTAATGATACTTCCGTTGCTTGTTGTGTCAATAACTGAAAACAGCGACCAACTTCATCCCGGTCCAATCTTTGCTTCTTTTCGACAGGTACTACTCCTTTTCCTATATCTGTACCAATTATTATTACTTGACGATTTCTGTTCAATTTTTCCCATTCAAGGATTTCTTGAAGCCAAGCCTGAAATACGTTAGGAAGATTTCCAAACGATTTGTCATGATTCATAATTAATTGCTCCAGCCCTTCTATTACCACCGTATTCGCCATAAGTTTAGAAAATTCAAACGATCTAAATGAAGTAATACTTTCATAGCAATTAAACCAAATACTGTTAAAAGGATTGATACAATATTGATCTACAACCCACCTTTTCTTGCCATGAAAGGCTCCACCAATGACGAAGTGCATAAGTTCCCTCCTTTGATTAGTTCTTGTCTATTCCATGTTAAGGTATATCCGGAAAAATGCTCGATGTTCCAATCCCACCATGATTTATTTACCTTTTTAGGCGAGTATTTCGTTAATAACAAGCGTATCGGACCACCATGTGTAATAATTAGTATATTTTTACAATGATCTACCTCAAACATCGTCATGATCTCATCCCAACATTGCATGACCCGTTGTTCAAAATCTCCAAACGCTTCTCCATTTGGGGGAATTTCCTGAAAAGGATTTTCAAGCCACATTCGGTAAGCTCTTATTGCTTTTAGATCGTTATACGTTTTTTGCTCCCAATCACCGAAATGAAGTTCCCTTAGACGAGGGTCCTTAATTACTGCTGCTGAAGGTACCAATAGCTGAGCGGTTTCAGTACAGCGCTTCAAATCACTTGAAAACACTTGCTGGTAATGCTTGGTTAAGTCAGGCATTGCGACGCTCTCAAGACTAGCCATATCAATAGTTACATCTGTCCAACCAATATAACGTTTTTCAATATTTTCTCTCGTTATCCCATGGCGAAAGAGAGTAACAGATACAATGTCATCCATAACCAAAGCTCTCCCCCCTCCACAGTGGCCCCAAGTGTATCGCCAGTAATTCCACCAAAAACCACATCATCTACTCGCATGGAGACCAAATAAAATACAATACCGCTTAGCAATAAGTAAATAAAATATAGTACATAGTTTTGTAGAGAAATACCTAGGAGTAGCAAACTACCAAGTACTATAGCTAAATAAAGGAAACTATCTTTTCTCTTAAGAAATTTCCTCATCGCAAAAGCCATTCCTTCGTTTCTCGCTAATCTTCCAAAATAAAGTTTTAACCCTAAAATCATTCTAGCTAGAAAAGGAATAAAGACGATTATAAAATACTCATGAAAATTAAGAGCAGAGACAACTTCATAAATAAATACAGTTTTCCAAGCTAGTAACATGACGAGAGAGATAGCTGCGAATGCCCCGATTCTAGAGTCCTTCATAATTTCTAACTTTTCCACCTTACTACGGTAGGAAAAAAATGCATCGCTACAATCCATCCATCCGTCTAAATGAAGACCACCAGAGAATACAATTCCAATTGTTACTAGTAATAAAGTAATAACTATTGGAGAAACATTCGTCCATTGAGTTAATCCATATAACACTCCAAATAATATCAACCCTATACAAACACCAACAAATGGATAGAAGATTACTGATGCCCGTACTTGTCCTTCCCCATAAGGTATTTGCTTTTTGATTGGAACTGTAGACAACAATTGAAAGGAAAATAAAAATCCTTCTATCAACAACTTCCACTTCATGAACGTTCTCCCCACTGGTCAATAGAATCTATTATTGCGTTAATATCCACATACTCTTCAACAGTTTTGGCTAACCGGTCATAAGCAATTTGTTTTTTTTGCTGATAGTCTAAGGATGTTACAGGGTCTGCTATTGTGATATTGTTTTCAACTCTAATTTGATTTAACCAGTAACTTCGCCACTCATCATTGTGAAATAAATGATGAAAATAGGTTCCAATAATTCTTCCAGAACTATCGCACAGGCCATCAAATTGATGATTATCATATTGAATAAACGGGCTAAAAGAGCCTTCAATCTTGTGATGTATCGTTTCGCCAAGATGTATTTCATAACCTTCAACAGAAATTTGACTATTGTATATAGTCCCCTTACTTCTTTTTACGAGCTTTTCTTTTCCAAACACCGTGGTTATCGGAAGTATGTTTAACCCTGCTTGTTTACATTTTTCGACCCCAGTATCTGTTCCTGCTTCGTCAATAATCTCCCTGCCCAAAATTTGATATCCACCACAAATTCCAAAAACTCGACCGCCATTTTTCACATATGCAACAATCGCTTGATCGAGTCCTTTTTGTCTTAAAAATTGTAAATCATGAATCGTGCTTTTTGTCCCTGGTATTATTAACGCATCAGGCTTTCCTAAGTCTTCTGCTCGTTCAACAAACCGAATTGATACGTCGCATTCATAGCAGAACGGTTCTAGATCAGTAAAGTTCGATACATACGGTAATTTTATAACTGCTATATCAATCTGACTCGATGGCTTTATCACTTTCCTCATCTGTCCTATTGCTAGACTATCCTCAGCCTCAATGCCTATCTCATCTATAAATGGTACGACACCGAGAATACGTTTGCCTGTATATTCCTCTAACCATTTGAGACCACTATGAAAAAGGGAGATATCCCCCCTAAATTTATTAATAATAACACCTACTACCCGATTGCGCTCTTCATCTGACAAAAGCTGAAGGGTCCCAACGATTGACGCAAATACACCACCACGATCAATGTCTGCTACTAAAATTACCGGTAGGTCTACCATTTTAGCAACTCGCATATTGACAAGCTCACGGTCATTTAAATTAATTTCAACAGGGCTGCCGGCCCCCTCAACGATTAAGTAATCAAATTGCTCTGATAACTTTTCTGTGGCTTGTTTTATCGTCTTAAGTCCTGTTTCATAAAAATGCTGACGATATTCTCTTCCAGAGTAAGAATGGCTCGACTTTCCTAAGACAATTACTTCAGAAAAGTTATCACTACTTGGTTTCAACAATATAGGATTCATAAAGACGCTTGCCTCAATTTTGGCTGCTTCAGCTTGAATCCCTTGAGCACGACCAATCTCACCGCCATCACTAGTTACATAGGAGTTGTTGGACATATTTTGTGATTTAAACGGTGCAACTTTTAAACCCCTATGGCTAAAAATCCTACATAAGGCCGTGCATAAGACACTTTTTCCGACATCTGAACTAGTCCCTTGAAGCATAATTCCCTTCAAAGTCCACACATCCTTTCATCAATAGAGGAATTCCAACTTCTACCAGATAAACAAGACTAGCTTTCTCAACAATTCTTTGATGAAGGTAGCCTATTAATTTCAGGTAAGCAAGTGTTGCTTCATCGTATGTTAAACCTCCATTCAAAAGCTCGTTTGATACTAGAATGAACGTTATCTTCTTTTGGATCATCTTATCTAAAAAGCTAAGAAATTTACCAATTAGTTCGTTTTGAAAATCTTGTTCCTGCCATTTGTTTTCTTCAGAGAAAAGTTCGTTAGCGAGCAAGGTTGTTAGACAGTCCAGTAAGACAATCTGGTCATCTAGTAAAACTTCCTCTAATTGTTCAATGTTTCTTGGTTGCTCCCAGGTTTCCCAGCTAAGTCCACTTGTCAAACGATCTTCTTTATGCTTTTGAATTCGAGCTGACATTTCTAAATCGTAAACTTCACTCGTAGCAATATAACTTAGCTTTGTTTTTGAAGATGTTAAGCAAGAATGTGCCAATGTTTCAGCAAACGAGCTTTTTCCACTTCTCACACCACCAGTAATAAAGATTAACAAGTCTCTCTCCACCTTTGTAATACCTTTAGTAAACGTTTGTTATCTTCTTGGGTCCTAATTGCTAATCTCAGATATCGCCCATGGAGGGAAGCAAAATTATATGTATGACGGGGAATAATTCCATTAAGTATTAAATACTTCATAAGTTCTATAGAGTCGCGCTGTTTGTTCTTATCTTTTAAAAGGTAGAAATTAACCTGAGAGTTAGAAACCTCATAGCCAAGTTCATTTAGTAATGGAAACAAATGTAAGCGTTCGTTTTTCATGTATAATTGGACTTGTTTCACATATTCATCATTCCGCAAACATTCCAAGCCTATTTGTTGTGCAAGTCCATTGACACTCCAAGGGTTTTGCAGTTTTGAGATATTGGCAATGATTTTGTCATTAGCAGCCATAAACCCTAAACGAAGTCCGGCTAATCCATACATTTTTGTCAACGATCGTAGAATTATAAGGTTATCAAATTGATTCACCATTTGAATAAGCGTTACTCCTTGTACTTGAAAATCAAAGAACGCCTCATCAACAACTACCATTACACCATGCAAAGATAGTTCTTTAATGACAAAGACCATATCAGCCAAAGGATAAGAGACTCCTGTAGGGTTATTAGGGTTGCAAACAAATAAGATATCCGACTTTTTACATCTTCTAACCAAATCTTCCTTATTAACTTGCCAAGGTTCATCCATAATAACCGACTCGATCTCACAGCCAAATGCAAAGCATGCATCCCGATACTCTGAAAAGGTTGGTTCTAGGATTGCTACCTTTTTTTTCTGGAAATACGTAGCTAGTAAGTAAATTAACTGTGCTGCTCCGTTTCCCACCAAGAGTTGTTTTTTGTTCACTCCTTCTTTTCTTGAAAGAAACTCTAATAATTGTTCTGAGCCAGGGTCTGGGTATCTTCCGATTGTCTCAAAATAGTTGTTCCAGTTTGTACGAATATGATCAGGTAGTGGAAATGGTGTCGTGTTTACACTAAAATCAATTGCATGTTGAGGCTTTGAAAGTCTGAGTGCCCGAACTAAATGATCTGGGTTTGCCCCATGATTAGGTAATTGCATAAATTAATCCTCCCAACAGCCATAGACTTATTAGAAATCCCACACAAGTTCTTACCATGATCGTGTTACTTCTCGGTATATGTTCTCTTTGTAACGGTGTTAGTGGGTCGCCCATATAAGCACGGACCGACTCAATCCCTTGGTATGTATTGCGCCCCCCTAGCTGAATTGCTAACAGACTTGCCATAGCAGCCTCTAACCAACCACTATTAGGACTTGGGTGCTTTCTAGCATCACGGAGCATGATCCTAAAACATTCATTCTTCTTATTGATACTCGTATTTATTAGTAACATTATGACACTAGAAAGACGACTTGGAATCCAGTTTAAAATATCATCAAAACGTGCAGATGCCCAACCATATTCCTTGTAACGAGGATTCTTGTAACCAACCATAGAGTCACATGTATTGACAGCGCGATAAACAACCGCTAACACCCCACCACCGATAAATGCATAAAAGAGCGGGGCAGTTATTCCATCACTCGTATTTTCCGCAACAGTCTCAACTGTCCCTCGCACAATTTCTCCCTCCGGCAGGTGAACTGTATCCCTTCCAACAATCATCGATAGGTTGTTTCTAGCCAATTCAAAATCATTGTTTTTAAGAGGCAAATAAACTTGAAGAGCTGCATCCCGAAGACCCTTGGTAGCAATTGTTGTAGAAATGATAAAAGCTTCAATGATAAGCCCAATACTATAATGAATGTTATAAGCTATCACTACAATCAGAAACACGATTGTACTAATGATAAGTAGGTAGGTAAATAAAAAAACCAACCCCTTTGCTTTCCGATAGTTTCCTTTATTGAGGTACTTCTCGAAGAAAGAAATTAGTTTCCCCATCCCTACAACAGGGTGCGGTATCCCCTTTGGGTCTCCAATCAATAAATCTATAATGAAAGCTAGTGTTAGGGCTACTAAATGTGTTTCTATACTCATTGAGTAAATAATCTCCTTTTATTTCTCTGAATAGCGTTACACGTTGCTTCATGAACTAACTGTCCAATTGCTTTGCCGAGTGGAGTGATTGTCCCAGCATATGGAAATTCCCTACCAGATTGGGTCGCCGCAACCATGATACTATCTGTTGAAGTCCCAGTTGCGATCGTTCCCATTACAGCATCTTTTATTTGTTCATCTTGTAAAGCCTTTACCTTTGCTTCTGTAGCGGTTACCATCGCTTGAACAAAAGCTGCTTCTGAAAGATCTCCATCAATAAATACCCAAGTATTAATGGTCCCAACCGGCCTTGTTTTCTCAGGATGCAGGTAAGCTTTGGAGACATCAACAGCATTAGAAAGGCCAGCAGTAACCATCACAAATACAGAAAATTGATCATAATCCTTTTTTATAAACGAAGCATCCTCCAGTATTGCTGCTGTCATCATGCCAACCGTTTCAGAAGCATCAAAACTACGTTCAGTTAAAAATGCTTTATATTCAGTAAGGGGGTCATCACAATTATAATCCTTTCTGACATGACGGTTAATAAACGTTCGTTCCCAGCTGAAACCAGCGCCAATTACCGCAGATGAAAGAGTCTTTAATTTAACAGGACTTTGAATAGCAATGATCTCACTCGTTTTCGTAACTGATAAATTTTGAAGCATGTTTTTTTTATGATCTGCTTCACTTTTGGGAAGTAACGTGATTAGTGGCTTTGGGACTACAGGATGTTCTTTCCGTTTAAGTGAAGTCTGATATACCTTTTCTAACTGTCTTTCCTCCATTACAATACTTGGCTTGTTTAGATCTACCTGTTTTCCGTTTTCCATTAGTAGAATACGATCACAATACAAGCTAGCCATGTTGAGATCATGAAGAATAGCGATGACAGAAAGCGAACGTTTTTTGGCCCAATCTTTTAACGAGTCTAACAAACTTACTTGGAATGAAATATCTAAGTGATTTGTTGGCTCATCTAAGAGAAGCAGTTTCGGTTCCTGCGCTAACGCTCTTGCTAAGAGCACCCGTTGCTGTTCCCCTCCACTAAGTGAGTGTAAGTACTGTTCACGGAAGGCATCTACTTGCGTTTGTTGCATTGCCTCCTTGACAATTCGGTCATCTTCTTGACTATTTGTTCTGAAAAAACCACTTTGGTATGGGTACCTCCCCAAGGCAACTATATCCTGAACACAATAGGTAAATGATGTCTCGGAAACTTGCGGCAAAACTGCAATTTCTCTTGCAAGTTCTTTAGATGAATATGCCCGTAAGGATCGGTCATTTAGAAGAATTTCCCCATGATTTACTGGCAGCAAACCACTAATTAATTTTAGTAACGTAGTTTTACCACTGCCGTTCGGACCAAGAATCCCTAAAACCTCTCCTTTTCCAAGGGAAAAGGAGATATCGTTGACTATACTTACTCCGTTGTACCCGCCAGATACCTGATCTACTTCTAGTAACATGCTGACCTCCACCTCGCTCACACTTTCCTAGCTTTAAATAAAATAATTCCAAACACAGGACCACCAATTAATGCTGTAATTACGCCAATAGGAAGCTCAGTAGGGGCAATAATCGTTCTTGCTACTAAATCTGCTAAAATCAAGAATGCTCCACCACTTATACAAGCTAGTGGCAATAGATGTTTATGATCTGCTCCCCAAAGAAGTCGTACTAGGTGGGGAACCACCAGACCAACGAACCCAATAGTCCCTGAAACTGCAACTGCTGACCCAGTTAACAATGATGCTCCTACTAGTATGAGCATTTTCCTGAGCTGTATATTTACTCCAAGATGTTTTGCTGTTTCTTCACCAAAGCTTAACGCGTTTAATTCTCTTCCATTTGACAAAAGTAGTAATGCTCCCATAACAAAAAAGGGGATTTGCAACTTTACATACTCCCAACCTCTCATAGAAACACTGCCCATTAACCAACTAAGAATTTGTCTTAATTCCTCACCTGTTAAAGCAATCATTAATGAAATTAAAGAACCCAAAAACGAACTGAAGATAATACCTGTTAAGATAATTGTTTCCACTGACATTTGCCGATGGATCATCCTCGCAAATGTAATGACAAGTACCAGGGTTAAAAATCCAACAAGAATACTCACAATCGGTAATGTCATTTTTCCGATAAATGGTAGTGAAATTCCAAAGTATAGAACTAAGACTGCCCCTAAAGCAGAACCGGATGAAACACCTAACGTATAGGGGTCAGCTAAAGGGTTTTTTAAAAAGCCTTGAAAAGCTGCTCCCGCAAGAGCTAATGAAGCACCAACTAGCATAGCAAGTAGCACTCGCGGGAGTCTTATATTCCAAATGATATTAATTAACATTGGTTCAACTAATTCTAGATAAGGACTATAAAATAATTTCCCGATTATCACCATAACTATTTTTGAAAATGGGATCGATACACTTCCAACGGATATCCCAATAAATAAAGCGGCGAGTAATAGAATAATTGAAATAATGTATGGAACGACAACTTTAGTCGTTGAAAACTTCTGGATAAATAATCTTTGCAAGATGTCCTACTCCTTCAGCTAAACGAGGACCTGGTCTTGATAATGTGTCAGTATCAACATCATAGATTTGCTCATTTTGTACAGCTGTTACTGTATTCCAACCAGCACGTTCAAGAATTTGTTGCTTCGGATTTTCAACATAGTTACCATACGTTGTAACAATTACATCTGGATTTAACACAATCACATCTTCTTCCGAGAATTGTGCCCAACCTTCAACGCCCTCAGCAACATTCGTTACATTAATTGTCTCTAGGATTTCATGCATAAATGTATTTTTACCTGTTGTCCAAAGGGTTGGATCAATTTCCATCCATACTTTCTTTGTTTCTTCATTTGGAATTTCAGCTGCTCTTTGACTAATTTCGTTGAAACTTGTCTTTAAATCAGCAATGACTTGATTCCCGTTTGCTGAAAAACCTGTGACAACTGCGACAATATCAATCGCTTCATATACTTCCTCAAAGGAATCTGAATTACCAACAACCACTACCGGGATTCCAGCAGCACGTACCTGATCTAACTTATCTCCTGCGGCATTCAATCCACCTTGATGTGCTAATACTAAGTCAGGCTCCAACGCTAACAACGCTTCTAAATCAAACTCCATTTGTCCTACCGAAGGCAATTCTAATGCTTCTGCAGGGTAGTTACACCAGTCACTACGCCCAACTACATTTTCCCCCGCACCAACAGCAAATAATGTTTCAGTTACACTAGGCATGAGTGAAACAATTCTCTTTGGTTGTGCTTCTAGAGTAATCTCATTTCCAATTGAATCAGTTATTGTTACTGGGAACTGTTCAGCTGCTAACACTTCCTCTTGATCTGCTACTTCCGTTGTTTCTGAGTCAACAGCTATCGGTTCTTGTTGCCCTTCTTCTGTGCCCCCACAGCCTACAATGATACTTGCTGCCAAAAATAGTGATACCAGTAAAAACATCCATTTCTTCATTTCTAAACCCCTTTTCGTTTGTTTTGCGCGTAAATCAATAAAGAAATCATAAAACACTACTATTACCCTTTACTACGAATAATAAAAAAGAAAAAGTTCCCTTCTAAGGGAACTTTTTTGGTAGTCAGAAATATGCAAAGTCAATGATTAACTATGTACATAACTGCTTCTCCTTTTCCTCGAAGGTTTCACATACATCTTTAAGGCAGGTCTCCTGACTTACGCATCAACAAACGTTTCTCCTTCCCATCACGAATTGACAGTGGACTAATTAAACATTCTAGCGTTTACAGTGGCGGGACCGTGCTGGACTTACACCAGCTTCCCTTTTAACACTTTATATGAATAAAGTGACCTCAAAGTTTACAATATTGATTTACTCTTCTCATTATACATAATTATCCTTGTTTGAGAAGTGATTTTGTCTTCTTTTTGCATGATATGATATAATTCAACTAGAACTGAGTAAATATTATAGGAGGTTTTTATCGATGGGAGTAGAAGAACATCGTAAAGAAGCGCCAAAAACAGTAAATTGTATGGTTATCACTGTTTCAGATACACGTACAGAAGAAACGGATAAAAGTGGCCAGCTCATTAAGGAATTGCTAGAGGAGAATGGTAGCTACCAGGTTGTCGACTATCATATTGTGAAAGATGAATATACTCAAATACAATCACTAATCAGAGAAGCTTCCGAGCGTCCTGAGGTAGAAGCGGTACTTCTTAATGGAGGAACAGGAATTACGTTTAGAGATACTACATACGAAGCTGTTAGAGACATGTTAGATAAAGAAATGCCTGGTTTTGGGGAAATATTCCGATACTTAAGCTATGCTGAAGATATCGGTCCTGCTGCGATTTTAAGTAGGGCAATTGCTGGGGTACGAGGCGCTACCGCAATTTTTTCGATGCCAGGATCTAGTGGAGCTGTAAAGCTTGCGATGACAAAATTAATCGTACCAGAATTAGCACATGTGATGCGTGAGATTTATAAAGACGCCAAAAAATAAAAAATTCCCAACTGGGAATTTTTTATTTTTAAATGTTTCATACGAAACAATCCTTTTCTTTCTAAAACTCTATATTTCTTCATTTTTCGAAGGAACAAAGAAGGAAAATGTCGTACCTTCGCCTAATTTACTGTGTACTGAGACATGCCCCCCGTGAGCCTCGACAATGTTTCTGACGATAGCTAGTCCAAGTCCGGTTCCGGCTCTTCCTCTTGTTCTAGCTTTATCAGCTTTATAGAATCGTTCAAACACAAATGGCAAATCCTCTTCAGGTATACCAGAACCAGTATCACGAATATCTACTTTAATTCCATCCCTAAGTGGTGAAACAGCTAGAGTTACTGAGCCTTGATCACTAGTGTGCCTCATCGCATTATCAATTAAATTAGTAAACACTTGTTCTAATCGATCTGGGTCAACCATAATAACATCTTCTACATCAGCAATTTCAGCCTTTAACAAGATATTATGATCTTTAGCTAGACCCTGAAATTTACGAAGCATTCTTCTAGAAAACTCGCGTATATTTACAGGTTCAATATTTAATTGGATATGTCCCGCTTCCATTCTTGCCAAATCCAGAAGTTCATTTACAAGTCGCCCCATTCGTAATGACTCATCATAGATTATTTGAGCAAGCTCTTTCTTCTCTTCTTCCGAACCAGCGACGTCGTCAATAATCGCTTCGCTATAGCCTTGTAACATTGCTATTGGCGTCCTTAATTCGTGAGAAACGTTGGCAATAAAGTCTTTTCTAAGTTTGTCATGAAGCCTTTCCTCGGTCATATCACGAAGAACTGCCACTGCCCCACGAACAAAATTATCGTCATAGAGTGGTGTCATTAAAACAACCCATGTCCGTCCTTGAACATCTACTTCAACCATTTGCTCTTTTTCTAAGGCAACCACCTGTTGAAATAACTTTTTAATAGCAACTGGTAGGTCATCAGTAATATCACCACTTGTTATACTTTGTTCGAAATACCACGCCTGAATGAACTGCTCTGCCGGTGGGTTGGTAACGACGATAGAACCCTTTCGATCCAGCGTAATTACACCATCCGCCATACTACTCAAAATTCTCGAGAGTTGTTCTTTTTCTTGATTTAAGGCAGTTAGATTTGTATTCAAAACACGTCCCATGCGATTAAATGCCATGGCTAAAGAACCAATCTCATCTTTTGTTAGTATAGGAACTTTTGTGTCAAAGTTTCCTTTGGCAACCTCTAAAGATGCTTGACGCATCTTACGGAGTGGCGCAGTAATACGAGTTGATAAGAAAAAGGCAAAAACAGTAGTTAAGACAATTGCAATACCTGCCGCTAAAAAGATAATATGTTTTGTTTGGGATAATGCCTCTTCAACAACTTCTAAATATTGATAGACATAAAGTACACCGGTCCTATTTTGATATAATTGAATAGGCATACCAACTACTAGTACCTCATTGTGAATTTCCTCGCCATCCAAGAAGAAAGGAAAATCTCCTCTAGTAATAATAACTTCGCCATCTGTGACAACCTTTAATAAATCCGGATTTGTCTCAAAAAGCTCAACCGGGATATTTTCATTCTCATGTGGATAATACCAAAATTCATCACCATCTAAAACTAACAAGATATTCATCGTATAGTTATCAATAATTCGCTGTGTTGTCGAAAGAGCCGCTTCCTCAGTTTCGTATTCTTCTAAAATAGAAGCAATCATTACCGCGTGATTTCTAAGTTGTTCTTCTGCCTGGTCGGTATGAAACTTCTCAAAGTATTGTAATAACATGATTGTTAGTACTGACAGTACAACCGATACTAACAGTAGGAATGTAAACCAAAGTTTACCAACGACACTTCGCCAGAACATTACTCTTTCACTGCCTCAAATTTATACCCTACACCCCATACCGTTGAGATCATCGCTGCAGCTTCTGGCGAGATACGGTTTAATTTTTCACGGAGACGTTTAATGTGAGTGTCCACTGTGCGTAAATCTCCAAAAAATTCATAGTTCCAAACATCTTTTAATAATTGCTCACGAGCAAAAACCTTATCAGGTGATTGAGCTAAATAGAAGAGTAACTCATACTCTTTCGGTGTTAAACTAATCTCTGCTCCATCAACAGACACTCTATGAGCGTCATTATCAATGGTTAAATGTGGAAACACTAACACATCTTTTGACGATGTTTCTGTTTGTAAGAACTTTGTTGAAGAAGATCGTCTAAGTAGAGCTTTAACACGTAGAACAACTTCTCTTGGGCTGAAAGGCTTTACAATGTAATCGTCAGTACCTGCTTCAAAGCCTTGGACGCGATTTGCTTCTTCACCTTTGGCTGTAAGCATGATGATCGGCGTTGCCTTGGATTTGCGGATTTCTTGACATACTTCAATTCCATCCATGCCTGGCATCATAATATCTAGTAAAATTAGATCATAATTATTTTCCACAGCCATGTGAAGTGCAATTTCCCCATTTTCAGCATCATCTACTTCATAATTTTCTCTCTCAAGATACATTTTTAAAAGACGACGGATACGCTCCTCATCATCAACGACTAGAACTTTTGCTTCTTTTGTCATTTTTAACTCCCCCTATATCTATATAAATCGATAATAAACATATACCTACTATAAGTATATTACATAATAATATATTTTAACATAACATCTGTTTTTGACTACAAAAAATTGTCAACAACCGACAGAGTTTGATTTTTGGTCACAATAATGAAAAATCGTGGGAAATACTTTATGAAACGATATAAGAAAAAGCTTCGGGGTTTTCCCCGAAGCTTTTCATTAAGCATATGAATGTAAACCTGCAATAACCAAGTTAACGAAAATCAGGTTAAACATAATGATAGCAAAACCGATCACACATAGCCAAGCTGACTTTTCGCCATGCCATCCACGGGATAGTCTAAGATGTAGATATGCCGCATAAAATAAAAACGTAATTAACGCCCACACTTCTTTTGGATCCCAAGCCCAAAAACGTGTCCAAGCAATTTGAGCCCAAATCATTGCGAAAATTAATCCACCTAATGTGAAGATTGGAAAACCGATCGCAATTGCACGGTAGCTGATTTCATCAGCAGCTTGTGGACTAACCCCACGTAATAAAGGCTGAAACAACTCCCCTACTTTTCTACGAGTTACAAGTCTAATCAGGTAATACAAAACTAACCCCGTAAATAAAGACCAGATCACAGTGTTTAAATCGCCACTTTTAATATTGGGATGAACACTAAAGAAAGGAGACATTTTATCTTCTGTAAGCAGCACATATTCATTCGGACCTACAATTGCAGGTAAATGATAAACCATCTCTGACTCAATACCTTTTTCATTAACATATGAGAATTCCGCTTGATAGTTCATGGCATTAAACGATGAAGTAATTAAAATAAAACCAACTAAACTTATGATTGAGTACATTACAAACTCAATTGCTTTTACTTGTTTATCGTTCTTTTTAAAGTCTATCACCCTTAATAAATAGATAAGACCCCCAGCAAAACCAATCGCTAAAATACCTTGTCCAAGAGCAGTTGTGATTACGTGAATTTTAAGCCAGATACTTTGTAACGCTGGAATTAACGGTGAGATTTCTCTCGGAAACATCGATGCATAAGCGATAATTAACATAACAACTGGCATTGAGAAAAAACCTAGTACATTTGCCTTATAGATTGGATAAATAATAACAAATGCTAAAGAAATCATAATTCCAAGGAATGTTGTATATTCAAACAAATTACTAACAGGAGCATGCCCTGCAACATACCATCTTGTGAAAAAATATCCAAGAGCAAATAGTAATGCAAGAATGGATGTTATATAACCTAATAAACCAGACTTGTTTTTTTCCTCTCCTGCTTTATTCTTAAACTTCTTTCCTGTTAGCGACACAGCAAAGAAGATTGTAGCTGCTAGATATAGAAAAAAGGCTGTCAATAATAAATTACTACTTAATTGAGCCACTAAAACGGCCTCCCTTTTTAATTTTGCATTAAGGATTATGAATTGTGAATACAATTCATAGTGCGACTACCTTCAACACTCGATCCAATTTTACAATTCATATTCCCTTATTCCTTTTCCTCTTCTTCAACTTTATCAATTGGCATCGTCAATTGAGTTTGATCGACAACAAATTCAATGTCTTTTTTCAATCCAAACCAATTCTTATTTGTATGGGCTGAGATCCAAAGTTCATTATTGACCTTTTGGATCCAAATCCGTCTATGTGTCCAATACATGCCTTGGATTAGACCAACCATGAAAATGAAACCACCAACAATTAAAATACCAAGGGTATAATCTTTACGCACCACTAAATTCGTTACATGGTTCATCTCGATATCTACAAATCTCATTCGGTGTAAATTCTCGCCCCCAATATCCTGGTTTGTTTGAATTCCTACGAATGAAATTTCTCCTTCTGGGTTGTCTGGTGAAATCATTTTAAAGATAAACGCTGGATTATTTGGTATCCGTGTTTGTGAAGAAGGTGTTCGATTATCATCAAAGAAAAAATCTGGGAAATATTCAATAATTTCGATCTGGTAACCATTTCCTAAATCGTAAAGAGAGTTAGGATCGTATGTCGAAACATCGATTCTACCTAGACGGTTCCCAGTTTCTAAATCCTCAAGTTCGAAGCTCATTTGGCTGATTTCATTCTGTTTAAAAGCATATTGATACAGAGCATAGCCATTGAACTTGAATGGATCATTCACTTTAATATCATGTCTTGCAATCTCTACTAACTCTGGTTCACGACCAACAACCCCATCGTCGACTCGTTGAAAAAGTGTCGCTGAAGTTTGATAGGTTTTTACAACTGGGCTTCCGACACGCATCAACGCCTCTTGAAACCGCTCGTCTGTATCGTCGTAAAACTCGACAGTAAACTTATCATTTCGAAGGAAAAACTCACCATCGGTGCCACGAATAACCGCTGTTTCCCCTTCTCTAACCCAAATATTATCATCAACATACATACCTGGGAAGAAACGTAACATACATCCTATTAGGAAGAGAATGAGCCCTATGTGATTTACGTACGGACCCCACCTTGAGAAACGTCCTTTTTCGGCTACAATATTGCCATTTTCCTCGGCAATGTTATATTTTTTGTTCTGTAGTAGATTTTTTGCTTCTGCAATAGTTGCTTCCACATCGTCAACTTTTGAAACTCCATGGACTCGTTGTCTTTTTAAAAAGCTTTCATGTCGAGTGACTCGTTGTGTTTTTAGTGCTCTATACAACGGTACAACCCGATCAAGACTACAAATAATTAAAGACACACCTAATGAGGCGATCAATAACATGTACCACCAAGAGTTATATAAATCATGAAATCCAAATGAATAATAAAGTTGTCCTAAAATCCCATATTCTTCTTGATAGAATATACTTGGGTTTGCACCAGGAGGAATATAAAATTCCTGTGGGAAAATTGTTCCAACACTCGATGCAACTAATGTTACAACAATAATCCAAATTCCAACTTTAACACTCGAAAAAAAGTTCCAAATTTTGTCGATTATCGTCTTATTATACGTTTGTGATCTTCGTGCGACACCCTCATAGCGCATGTTGAGTAAACCTTTTTCTTCCTCAAAAAAAGGTTTACCACATGACTCACATATGACTGTGCCGTATGGATTAACGTGTCCACACTCACATTTCACCTTTTCCATTTGTTACACCTCATTGGGAAGTAGGCAAGATTTTATGAACATAGTTTTCTACCATTTGTTCTGTCATCCCACCAATTCTACGTTCAATAACAACTCCATTTTCATCAATTAAAAAAGTTGCCGGTAATTCTCTGACACCATAAACTTGACTAACTTGTAATCCTCGATCTAAGAGAATTGGAAAATTTAGACCATAACGATTAACAAATCGTTCAATAGCCAATGGTGCTTCGTCAAAATTTACTGCTAGAATTTCTATCCCTTGTTCTCGATACTTTTGATAGTTGGTTTCCATATATGGCATCTCGTCCCGACACGGTGGACAAACAGTAGCCCAAAAATTTAGAAAGACACCTTTCCCTTTTAAATCAGCTAATTCAATTTCATTTCCATCTAAATCTGTTAAAACAAAGTTAGGCGCCATGTCTCCTACACTTACAATATCTTTTTGGTTAAAGAAGCTTGTATAAAAGGTATAACCTAAAGCAACAGTTATCCCTAGTAGGACGACAAGGCGAGTAATAAAGCGACGATTTTTCACAGTTGTACTCTCCCCCCTATACTCCTCTATATTAACACTATTCTAACGATAGAAACAATTTAATTGATTTTCTTTTTTTCTGCCATTTCTCTCAATTGCTTTACTTCATGTGGCCTTAATTCTCTAGCTTCACCCGTATGTAACCCCTTCAAAGTCAAAAAGCCATACATTTCACGCTTCAGTTTAAGAACAGGGTGTCCAATTGCTTCGAACATTCTTCGAACCTGTCGATTTCTTCCTTCATGGATGGTAATTTCAACAATTGAAGTACCAGTTTTAGGATTTCCAGATACAAATTTGACTCTAGCAGGGGCTGTTTTTCCATCTTCTAGCATAATTCCTTTTTCGAGTTGTCTTAACTTCTCACGACTAGGAACTCCCTGTACTTTCGCCACATACATTTTTTGAATTTTGTATTTTGGATGCATAAGCATATTTGCAAACTCACCATCATTCGTTAACAGCAGTAACCCTGAGGTATCGTAATCTAATCTTCCAACAGGGAATAAACGATGCTCAGTTCCGAAAAAATCAGTAACTACCTTTCTCCCCTTATCGTCACTAACACTTGAAATTACTCCTGTAGGCTTATATAACATATAGTAAACCGGTTCTTCTCGGTCTAGCGGAACACCGTCCACCTCCACCTTATCTTTTCTAGGTGTTACTTTTGTTCCAAGTTCTGTTACAACTTCCCCGTTAACTGTAACTCTCCCTTGAGAAATTAACTCTTCTGCTTTTCTTCTTGATGCCACTCCTGCTTGTGCAATAACCTTTTGTAAACGTTCCATTTCTTCCACCTCATACATATATTAATTTTTTCTAGACGATAATTTCAAGGATATTAACTTATTTATTTTCTAAAACGATAAATAAACTAAGATGACTCTATTTTGTCCAAAAAAAAGAAAGACACACTACATGTGAGCCTTCCTTACTTTTATTATCATATCTTTACATACTTCCAAACACAAGTGTAACTACGACAATTGAGGCAATAATTCCAACCATATCAGCAAGCAAGCCTACTTTTAAAGCATCTCCCATTTTCCTTATCCCAACAGCACCAAAGTAAACGGTCAGTACATAAAAAGTGGTGTCAGTACTTCCTTGCATCGTTGAAGCTAACCTACCGATAAAGGAGTCAGGTCCATATGTGGCAATTAAATCCGACGTCATCCCTAGCGCACCTGTTCCTGATATTGGACGAATAAAAGCTAGCGGAACAATTTCAGTCGGCATGCCAATTGCTTGTAAAGCAGGTTTTAATAAATTTATAAAAGCATCCATCGCCCCTGAAGCGCGAAAAACGGAAATTGCAACTAACATTCCTACTAAGTAAGGGATAATTGATATGGCCATACCAAACCCTTCCTTTGCTCCGTCAACAAAAGTTTCATAGGTAGGTACACGCTTCACGGTTCCATAAAGTAACACAAAAACAATCAACAGTGGGATGAACCATATTGAAATTGTACTAATCCAAGACATTATAACTCCCTACCTTTTCTAACACGGCGATAATAAAAGAAGCGATCGATCATAATAGCCGCTAGTGTCGAACAAGCTGTAGCAATTAATGTTGTGCCTACAATTTCTGTTGGGTTAACCGAACCGTAATTCATCCGAATCGAGATTACGGTTGTAGGGATTAAAGTAATACTAGCTGTATTAATAGCTAAAAGTGTAATCATCGAACGACTAGCTGTGTCCTTGTTTCCATTTAGTTTTTTTAACTGCTCCATTGCTTTTATTCCCATCGGTGTAGCAGCATTTCCTAGCCCAAATAAATTTGCGGTCATGTTTGATAAAATGTATCCCATTGCCGGATGGTTGCTAGGAACCTCTGGGAACAATCTCGTTGCAATGGGCTTCATCACTTTCGCCAAACCTTCTAGTAATCCTGAAGCTTGAGCTATTCTCATTAAGCCTAGCCAGAATACAAGTATACTAATTAATCCAATACATATGGTTACTGCATCCTGAGCACCTTTGAAAATTGCTTCATTAACAGCGTCCATAGTGCCATTAATTGCAGCGAATACAATACCAATGATTAACATTAGCATCCAGATAATATTAACCATCTTTATTCACTCCTAGAGTGAGAAAGATAATGTCTACTAACTTAGTCCAAAAACTCTTTTTCTCTTCTTCTAGCTTTCCGATAAATGTTAGAGGTACTTCTCCGATATTCGTTCCTTTTAACTCAATCGTGATTTTACCTACTGGATTCGGAACCCCTCTTTCCTTCCAATCGTCAACGGGATGATAAAGCGTTATTTTTTTGTTGATCAACTGCTTTTCTTCAGAAGTAACTGGATATTCAAATGAATAATTAGCACTAACCTTATTTTTATAAAAGTCATCATCAATATTTTTCACAATACCTTCTTCTACAACAGGTAGAACATCGAAGGTATCAAATCCCCAATTAAACATGTTCATATGATCTTGCCAATCACTTGGTGCATTCAGCGTCACTGCGATTAAATTTTTGTTATCCTTGGTTGCTGTTGAAACGAGAGTTCGTTTCGCTCGTTTGGTATATCCTGTTTTCCCACCGGTAGAATACTTATAAAGTTGTGTTAATAAACGATTTTTATTTTGCCAGATACGATCCCAATTTTCCCCTTCTTGAGGTGCTCTGTAACTCTTCGTTGCAGAAATCACTCGATATTGTTCATTTTTCATGGCGTATCTTGTTAATAAAGCCATATCATAAGCAGTTGAGTAGTGTTCTTCGTGGTCGTCCAAACCGTGAGGATTATTAAAGACGGTATTATACATCCCTATTTCTTTCGCTTTTTCGTTCATTAAGTAGACAAAACCATCTAGGCTCCCCCCCACATGCTCAGCTATCGCAACTGCAGAGTCATTTCCTGAACGAAGCATTAATCCATAAACTAGATCCTCTAACTTAATTTTCTCACCTAATCTTAAATAAAGTGAAGAACCCTCTGTACCAAATGCGTTACTACTTACTGTAACCATCTCATCCATTTTCCCAGACTCCACCGCTAGGATAGCTGTCATGATTTTTGTAATACTCGCAATTCGCAACTGTCTGTGAGCATCTTTCTCATAAAGCACTCTTCCACTTTCTTGTTCCATTAATATTGCTGCTTGGCCAGAAACGGAAAAATTAGTGGCTCCTACAGTTACTGTTGATATTGAAAATAGTAATAAAAAAACTATTACCATTACTTTTAACTTAACAAAATTTTTCTTCACCATTTTCTATACCCCGTCCCTTTTCATGTTTTGTACAAGTGTATGCACAAAAACAAGCCTTATGAATAGGAATTGGAACAAAGATGAGATTTTCAAATGAAAATGGGATAAACAAGCCTTTTTTCAGCTTGTTTACCCCGATAATCGTTAATGAAGATATTTCGAAACTTTTTTTAGTACCTCGTTCATTTCCACTGAACAATTTTCAAATAAAGATTTTGCTTGCTGATTTTCTGTTTGTAACGAGAAAATCTCTAAATCCGCTTGAACTTTTTTAATGGATGCGAGTAACAATGGTTTTTCTTTGGACTCTGGCACCTTGATTTTGTCATCGAACAAGTCTATCGATAACTCTCCATAGCTATCGACTTGCCCAATAAAAACATTGTCTATTGTGACGCATTGCTTTTCTAGTTCACTCTCTAACCACCCCCGGTTCAATCCGATTGTAGATAAGGCTTCATCCATTATTTTACCATCCATAATAACTGTTTGTGGTTCTTTAATTGGTGCGACAGGGATAAGCATATCTTTTGCGGTTAGTGGCTGATTTTCTTTTTTCAGTAAAACATTGATGTCTCCACTAGACTCAAGAACGGCAAACTCGACATCAGCAACCTTGAAAACATTTTTTGCTCGTAACTGTTTTAATAAATCGTCTGTAGTGTAACGCTGTTTCTTCAAATTATCTTCGAGGACTTTTCCATCTTTAATGACAGGCATGCCCTTCCCGTGAATAAAGTTTCGAAAAGCCACACTTTTTAGGGAGATATAGTTAACCATACCTACAATTGCTAACCAAGTAATTAACGCAGTGATTGAATATCCAATTGGGATTCCGATATGAAATGAACCAACTGCTAATATAACAGCAATAATTAACATTGCGGATGCCTCAAAATAAGAAAAATGTGCGATCGCTGATCTACGAAAGAACTTTGGGGTTATTAACAAGATAAATAAAGCCACAACCGATCGTAGAATAATTTCAACCCAACCTGGTATTGTCACAGAAACACCCCTTCCTATGATTAGGTAGTTAAGATCCTTTATACTGTGGTTCTTCGACCTCAAGTTCTCCTACTCTTTTTTCTATTTGATGAACAACCTTTCGAGTCTTCAAACAAGCTTCATGGAACGCATGTTGTGCTTCCTGATTTAAGGTTTTAATTGAAAGACTGTTTAAATTTGCTTCAATACTCTTTAAACTAGCTAACGTTTGTTTAACTTGAGAACCTACTGTCATGGTTTCACTCCTTACCCTTTGGGCTTAAAAATTAATGCTGCAATAAAGCCAAAGATGATTGCTGCCGATATCCCAGCGCTTGTGACCTCAAATATCCCAGTAATGACTCCTACGAGCCCATGACGTTCTGCCTCAGCCATCGCCCCGTGTACAAGTGAATTACCAAACGAGGTAATTGGTACAGTAGCTCCTGCTCCTGCAAAATCAATAAGTGGTTCATATAGTCCTAGACCATCTAGTATTGCACCACTAACGACAAGTGTGCTCATCGTATGTGCTGGCGTGAGCCTTAAAACATCCATTAAGATCTGGCCAATCACACAAATGATTCCTCCAACAACAAAAGCCCAAAAAAAGATCATCTTACAACACCTCCTGCTTCAATTGAAACAGCATGAGCAATACATGGTATCGACTCTTTTTGTTGGAAAGAAAGCGGTGAAAGTAATGCACCAGTTGCTACGACTAACATTCTCTTAATTTCACCTTTTTTCATTCGATTTAATAAGTGACCATATGTAACGCCAGCTGAACAACCTGATCCGCTACCTCCAGCAAACACTGGTTGATCATCTTTATAAATTAATAAACCACAATCTTGAAATTTCTCTTCTTGAATTGGTATGCTATGTTTTTTAAATAAATCAAGGGCGATCTCTCGACCAATTTTACCCAAATCTCCAGTAAAAATGTAGTCATAGTAGGAAGGGTCAATATTGCGATCTCTTAAATGTGCAGTAATTGTATCGACAGCCGCCGGAGCCATTGCTCCACCCATATTAAACGGATCAGACATCCCCATGTCCACTACCTTTCCTAATGTTGCAGTAGTTACGGTTGGGCCATCTCCTTCCTTACTAACAATAGCTGCTCCTGCTGCCGTAACAGTCCACTGCGCAGTAGGAGGTTTTTGTCCCCCGTATTCAGTCGGATAACGGAATTGCTTTTCTGTAGCAGTATTATGACTAGCAGTTCCAGCTAATACATGTTTTCCATGGCCACTGTTAACAATTAGTGAAGCTAACGCTAGTCCTTCCATTGAGGTTGAACAAGCCCCAAACAAACCGATATAAGGAGCACCAAGACTGCTACAAGCAAAACTCGAGGGAGTTATTTGGTTAATTAGATCCCCGGCTAATATAAAATCAATTTGATCTTTGGTCAGACCACCTTTTTCTACTGCTTTCATGCAAGCTTCTTCAAACATCACTCTTTGCGCTTTTTCGTAAGAGTCTTGTCCAAGCCAGAGATCACCGTGAATAGTATCAAAATCGTTCGGTATTTTTCCGTTTCCTTCGAATGGTCCACATATTGTTCCCGTTGCAACTATTTTGGGGTTATTATCAAACGTCCAAGTACGACCGAGTAACATTATAGACCACCCCATTGTGTTAAAATCGTCTTTATGATGGCAACAATAAATGCTGAAAACGTTCCAAAGACGATGACTGATCCAGCCAATTTAAACATATTTCCACCTACACCCAATACATAACCCTCAGACCGATGCTCAATAGCAGCGGAGGCAACGGAATTTGCAAATCCTGTAACCGGTACAGCACTACCTGCACCAGCAAATTGACCAATTCGATCGTAAACACCAAAACCTGTTAGTAAAACTGCAATAAATATCATTGTAGCGACAGTGGGATTACCAGCTGTACGTTCATTAAATTCGAAAAAGTGAACGTAAAATGTCTGCACAAACTGACCAATAAAACAGATAAACCCACCAACAAGGAATGCTTTGATGCAGTTTTTTACAACTGGCCTTTGTATTTCACGTTTTTTTGCTAGGCTTTGATACTCTTGTTGAACCGGAGTTAGTTTTTTCTTTTTCTTATCTGACATAGTTCCACCTCTTCTCCTAATTAACCCTTCATATGTTCCTCAATTTTAGTCCATCTTTTTTCCAAGTCTGATTTATTGATTTTATTCTGATATAATTCTTGCTCAAGCTTTTCTAACTCTAGAAAAACTTTTTTATCTGTTGAAATATGGGCCTTTGCGTTCGGAAAACGCTTTTTAACCTTCTCTGCAGCATCTTTTCGAATTCTGTCTAAGAATAAGCGATCAAACTGCTTAACTTTCATTGCTATAAAGATGTCATCCTCTAGAGTGGCTCCTCTAACAGCTACAACCTCATCCATGGAAAGTACAATTTGTTTGGCTTCATCTGCTTCAGATTGGTCAACGAGTTTACTATGCCCACCTATATAGAGAGGTTTAACGTCACCTTGTCCAACCATATTACAGCCAGAAAGTAAGAATAGAACAATTAGTAAAGAACACGTTACTTTATTCATAACATCATTCCCATCTTTTATTGTTATCCACGTGAGTAAGTATTATTGTCACTCAACGATCCTTTTATGTATAGAGGATGATGCAGATGATGTAACTTCTAAATCAAGCTGAGCATCACCACTCCATAGTTCTTTAGTTTTTGTATTGAGGCTCTTCCTGTTCAATCTCTTGAATACGAGGTGATAAGGTATCAACTATCATCTGAGCTTGTTGGGCACAATTTTGATACATCTGTTTTGCTTGTTGATTATCTGTTTGCAAAGCAAAAGTTTCTAAGCTAGCTTGTGCACTTTTTAAGCCGGCAAGTGTTTGTTTGACTTGAGCTGCTACTGTCATACATTTATTCCCTCCTTGTTGCATATCAAATTAAAGGTTGTTCACCTTATATTTTTAATTTTATTTGAAATGATATTCTTCTAATATCTTCCATACTTAAAACCTCAGCAAGGAATGTTAATATTTGATACGATATGAGTGTAACTCTTATCACCTTGCTCTAGCATTACGACACTATTGGTAGCTAACTCGACTAGCCATAGCGTCGCAAAAGCAATTATCTTAGGAGGAAAAGATGAACAATATAGATATTGTTATCATAGTTTGCTTACTACTTATTTTGCTTCTACTGTTTTTACTAGTTGCATTATCTTTGAAAATGTATAAAACACTAAGTAACTACAAAGCTGTCCAAACAAAAAACCTTATATCAATACCAAATACTGATACAGAATTTAGAGAAGTACTACTGTCCACTGTACTTTTAAAAATGTATACCGTTCGAAATTCTGTACATAAGCAAACAATGAATATTCATGCTCGGGCTATCCAAATTGCTCCTGTAGAATGTGGAATAAATGAACAATTGCTAAAAAAGCACTTTAAAAATGATGAGCGCATCATTATCGCTACTTTTTGGGGACATTTTAACGAGTACCTCAATAGCTACTGGTTAACTAAAAAAGGAATTACTAAAACTGTATTTACTGGGGACATGGTAGAAAAAACCGGAGATGTAGGAAAAATGATGGTTGCTTCAGAACACTTGGTGTTTAAACTCGATTTGTTAATCCAAGACCTTCAAAAAGGCATGTAGAAGAAACTACATGTCTTTTTTCTGCCAAGAAATGAGTAAAGACACAAAAAATGTATACACTAAAGACAACTTTTCTGTTTTACGAAAGCTGGATAATTTTCTATAAAAGGAGTTTTTTATTATGAAGAAATTCTTCGTATTTCTATTAATTCTCTTAGTAATAACAGCTTGTCAGGGACCGCCTGAAAACAACGCAAGCATCAAAGGATTGGAAAAAGCTGATAAAGATCCACAGAAGAAAGTTATTCTAGTCATGATTGATTCAATGACTGGTTCGGTTATTGATAGAACGAAGGAAAAAGGCTCAATCCCTGGATTACAATTTTTAATAGAGAACGGACAGTATTATAAAGATTTAGTTGCTCCGTTCCCTTCAATGTCCGTAGTAATTGAGAGTTCTTTACTTACAGGGAAGATGGCTGACGAACATCGGATTCCCGGTTTAAGTTGGTATAAAGCTGATGAAGACCGATATATTGACTATGGAACATCCATTGAAAAAACAATGAAACTTACACCTAAACAATCATTTGAAGACTCGCTCTATCATCTAAACAACACCCATCTTAACCCAAACATTCCAACGATTCATGAAGAGTTGCACCAAAGAGGCTTCACAACTGGATCTGTAAACTTCATCATGTATCGAGGGCATAAGTCTCACCCTGTTTATATCCCACCATATATTCAGGAAACCCTTGATTTACCAGAATCACTACAAACCAACGGTCCGGACCTATTAGCTTTTGGGCAACTAGTAAAACCTAAAGCACTTAAGGATAAACGTTTACCAGAATCGGTCTTTCAGAAACTTGGTCTAAATGATCATTATGCAGTCGAAGCTACAAAAGCATTAATAGAAGCCGGGGAGCAACCAGATTTTCTGACCATTTTCTTACCAGACTACGACCAGGAAGCTCATGAACATAGCATTCATTACCTTAAAGGTTTTGAGAGAGCCGAAGGATATTTTCAAGAAATATTAAACAGCTACGAGAGTTGGGAGAAAGCACTAGAAGAGAACATCTTTATTGTGTTAGGGGATCACGGTCAGGATACATTAATTGATAACGACGTCCGATTAACGATTGATCTAGAGGAGCTGTATGAGGGAGCATCAATTGCACCCTTAGGCGAAAAAGTTAGCAATTATGAACTAGCATTTGCCAATAACCACCGCATGACCTATGTCTATGCACCGAATCATCCCGAGGCCTTAGAGGAACTAGCAGAAGTGGCTATGATTGATGATCGCATTGCCATAGCTAGTTGGGTTGATGGAGATTGGATTTCAGTACAAGCCCCCGATTATACATCTGTTTTCCGCTTCCGGCCTGGAAACACATTCCGTGACAGATACGATCAAGGCTGGGACATTGAGGGTGACGAGAGAATTGTTTCTATAAAAATTGAAGACAATAAACTTACCTATGACGAATACCCAGATGTCTTAAACCAGTTGCAATCTGCGTTATATAGTCATGATATACCTACAGTTATTTTAGCTGCCAAACCCGGCTTTCAATTTTACTCGGAAGGAGCACCAGTACATGAAGGAGGCGGAGAACACGGTGGAATTCATGCAAATGACACACTAGCCTCTATCATTATTGCAGGTACAGACAAGAAACCCGAAAAATTACGAATAGTCGATTTAAAAGATTATATCTTAAATTTATTTGAAGACAATTAAAGGAAAGAGCTAATATGCTCTTTCCTTTTTTCTTGGGACAAAAATGTCTCCCCTGTAAATAATTTTACAGTAAAGTTCACTTTCTTCGATTGGATGTTTTGTGTCAATCATAGTTACATCCGTGTTGATGAAAGTGAACTTTCGTGGGTGTCTGATATTTTATTTTAGTATGGCTTCCAATTTACTTGTTTTGCTGTTTCAAATCGAGTGTTTGCGTGTTCCCAATCTACAACGTTCCACCAATTATCAACATATAAATCACGTTTGTTTTTATATTGTAAATAGTAGGCGTGTTCCCAAACATCTAAGGGGAGGATGGGGATTACATCCCATTGGCTTAAGTTTTGGTGCTTCTCAGCTTGTAAGATCTCTAATCTTCCTGCTCTAGGTGCCCAAACCAAAATCGCCCAACCAACGGCCTCAACCTTTTTAGCGGCATGAGAAAAATGCTCCTTAAACATGTCAAAACTACCAAAATCAAGTGCAATCTGATCTGCTAATGTTCCTTTTGGTGACCCTCCACCTTTCGGACTCATGACATTCCAAAAAATCGTGTGCAGATAATGTCCTGCACCATGAAAGGCTGCCTCTCTTTCCCAGTGCTTAATTAAATCGAAATCTCCTTTTTTCCGAGCAGACTCCATTTCTTTTTCTGCGTTATTTAATCCGTCTACATAGCTTTTGTGATGCTCCGCGTGATGTAGTCTCATAATCTCCTTATCAATATACGGTTGAAGTGCGTCGTAAGCATAAGGCAACGGTGGTAATTTATGTTCACCAACAGGAACCCTTTTCGTTACCTCTTTTCTTACTGTCTCATGATTAGCATTTATAAACTCTAAATATAGGGCATTCGCTCTTTCTGCTAGCTCTGTAATTTCCTCATGTGTAACCGCATGGCCTTCGAGATCATCTATGCTGCTTTCAAAACTAATGAATTTATCTTGAAATGTAGTTTGTGAAGCGGAGTTTTTTACCTGTCGAGACCAATCCAACAATCTCTTTATATATTCCTGTTGACTTATATGCTCCATTTTTCTCCTCCATCAAAGAAGTTTTTCACCTAGGCTTACTATATGATAAATCCTCTTAATGGTGCCAATCCACTGCCGATTTTTAACATCAAATTCAAAAGAGAACATAAAATGTACACTAGGATAGCAACCAAAGGGGGATGTAACATTGAAAAGTTATCATGAAGTAGCGTTATTTGAGCATCGGTTTTGGCTTCAGGTTTTAGGAGACCATGGCAGATTTATTCTTGATGCCCTCTCTCCCAAAGAAACAGAGGAAGTACAAAAGGCAAAAGACTTCATCAAAGTGTTTGATCAATTATTACATGAAGCAAGAAACGCATCGATGGTTAACTTAAACCAACTAAATAATCAGGCTTTGGAATATGCGCAAGCGATTCGGGAATTTAAATTGGATTTAATCAAAGTGCATCTTGTGGGTGATATAACTATTGAATTGTCGCCGACCTTTTTAAACCATATGGTTAATGAGGTAGAAGAATATTTACGAATTCTCCCTTACTTAATTGCAGGTCAAATTCCACCTCTATCACACCCTCTCCATCATCACCTTGTCTGGCTATTAGATGCTGCGGGTCACTCTGATGCGATCGCTGGCTCATTAGATATGGTTGAAAAAAAACTTCGAAAAACAGGGGAAGATTTCGCTAAAAATTTCGAGCACTTCTATATAAAGGCAGTTGAGTTAGCTGGGTATTTACGAGCCAATGTTGATACTTTCCCGGCTTTAGTTCGGTTTAATAATCAAGTCGAACTAGAAATAACTGTTTTCACTGCTTTTCTAGATGAACTAAAACACATGGAGATGGATAATATTACACTGGGGACATTTAGCGCTTTAATGGCGGACCATATGGCAAGAGAGGAATGTTATTACTTAACCAAACTTGCTGAAAGTACGCGAGAAGTTAAAAAACCTGATTGCGATCCGACAACATCTCGTATAAAAGATTAGATTTAAGAAAAGCGCAAGGCGCCCTAGGAAAAAGGAATTCGCTTTTTCTTCGCCTATCGGCGACAAGCAAATGTTCTGACCGATAAAAAGTGTGCTCTTTCACTTTTAATCTAGGGAAAAAGGAAGCACTTTTTCCTCGGTCAGGTTATTTGACCTCGAGCCAAGAACATCTTTGAGAAGCTTCTAGGACCTTTGCGACGAGTAACCGCAGGAGCAGATGGCGCCTGGAGCTAGACATTTTTTACGTTGAATTATATGCTTTCTTAAACTAATAAAAAGGATGACAGTGATGTCATCCTTTTTATTTATTATTTAGTTTGCATAACCTTTGTTTGATAATCTGTTTCGTAATATTCAAGTTCCTCACGAATGTTTTGAAATGGCCCCTCGATACTAGCCACCATACGCTTCAAAGATTCTGGAACCTCATAGGCAAACTTAATAGCATTTTTACCAGTATAGGCAGCACGGCTGTCCTCATACCAATTTTCAATTCTTGGGTTATAGAATTCCTCCACACAGTTGTGGTAAATCCAAAACAAAGTTTTTTCAGCGGCTGCTTTTCTAAAAGTATTACCACTCAATATTACTTCACAAGAATTCTTACCTTCATCGCAAAACACATTAATTCTTCTTAGAGAAACAAGCAAATCAGCATAATAGCCTTCTTTGTCTTCGTCTTTTTCAGTCTTTAAGTTTGTCACTGTCGTTTCATTTAAAAAGTCGCTAACCGTTTTACTAATTGTACTAAGCGTATCGTACGCTAATGTAATCTGTCCTTTTACAAGGCTATCACCCATAATGATCCCCCTAGATTTTCATTTTGGAGGAAAGATCCAATGAACTTCCTCTTATTCAATGTGGTGTTACTCTATTATACGATAAAACTGGTTCAAGCTGTGACGTTTTTCTAAAAGATTTTTACTTTTCATTCTTTATTTTTCGTCATTGTCGATTAGTTCTTGTTGAAACCTTTCGAAAAATAGATCAGCTTCTTCAACTTCAGATTCTGTTTCCGGAAGTGGTGGTAATTCTTGAAGTGATTTTAGACCAAAGTGATCTAAAAATTGCTTTGTTGTCCCATAAAGAATAGCCCTGCCTGTTCCTTCAACTCTACCCACTTCTTTAATTAACATCTTCGCTATTAATGTTTGCAGCGGACGCTCTGATTTAACCCCTCTAATTTCTTCTATTTCAGCTCGAGCAATTGGTTGCTTATATGCTACAATTGCCAGTGTTTCTAATGCTGCTTGTGATAAAGTGGCCGAACTTGGTGAGTTCACTAAACGTTTAAAATAGAGAGCGTGTTCTTGCTTTGTTGTAAACTGATAAACACCTGCTAACTGAACAATTTGAAGGCCTTTATCTGCATGACTATATTCTTCAATAAGTTCATTCAAGATGTCCCTTACCCATATAACCTCCATTTGCAGTACCTCTGCAATTTGTTTCTCATCGATCCCCTCTTCACCTGATATAAATAGGAGGCCTTCAATAATAGCTTTCATTTCCTGACTATTTATCAACATGTTCACCCTCCCATCGCCGAACAGATATATCAGTAAAATTAGTCTCTTGAGTACAGATAATTTTTTTTGCTTTCATTAACTCTAATATTGCTAAGAAAGTAACGATTAATTGACCTCGTTCTGTATGATCAAACAATTGAAAAAAAGAGGTTTTTCCATTACTTCGATTAATTTTATCAATAATATCTTCCATCTTTTTTTCCAGAGGGTAATCCTCACGTTGTATTCTCGTTTGTTTTGGAATTTTTAATAATTTTCGTTTCAACAGTTGGTCGAACGCATCGAGCATGTCATATAAGGTAGCATTTATTTTTTGTGGCTCCTTCTTAACTTCATCAAAGTATGGAGTTAGGTCACTAGGAAGTTTACTAAAGATTAGCCCCCGGTCTTTTTCTCGTTCTTTTAGAGTCTCAGCCGCCTCTTTGTATCTGCGGTACTCAATTAAACGGGTAATTAGTTCTTCTCTTGGATCCTCCTCGTCCAAAAATTCACTGTGCTCATCAAAAAGTTCTACCTCTTGTTTTGGTAGCAGCATTTTACTTTTTATAGCTAGAAGTGTAGCAGCCATCACCAAATACTCACTAGCTACATCTAGTTCAAGTCTTTGCATTGTATGAATATAATTCATATACTGATCTGTTATTTTGGCTACAGGAATATCATAGATATCCACTTCAGCTTTATTGATTAAATGTAGAAGTAAATCTAATGGCCCTTCAAAGGCCTCTAATTTCACATTGTATTGAACCATTATTCCACCATTTTCTATCCTTTAGGTCTTGATCATTGATCATCTATTAGTGTAAGTATAAAATGTTATTAACCAATATGAAATTATATCATAATTTAATCTTGATATCTTTCTTATTTTTTTCCTCTGTACCAGTTATAGAAAGGTTGTAGTTTCATGTATCCAAAACCATTTATTGAGTATTTAATTTACTTCCATACGTTTCGAGATTACTTTGAATGCCATGAAGTTCTAGAAGAACACTGGAAAGATCAGGGACAACAGAACCAAGTTTGGGTTGGTTTCATACAACTTGCTGTCGCCATGTACCATCATCGTAGAGAAAATCAAGCTGGCGCAAAGAAGCAATTAACCCAGGCTATTTCCATCCTCAAAGCGGAAAAAGAACAGGTGAATCAGTTAGGTATTGATGCAGAAGCTTTACTAGTCATACTAAAAGTAAAATTGGATCAAATCATTGCCAATCTTCCTTACACCGCTATTCAAATACCGTTAAAGGACCAAGTTTTAGAACAAGAGTGTAAAAGAGCTTCCCAACAAAAAGGCGCTACTTGGGGCACCGAACCCACGCCGATTAGCAATGACATTATTCATAAGCATAAACTAAGAGATCGTTCAGCGATTATTGCAGAACGTGATTATCAGTTGAAGAAAAGGAGAGGTATGGAGAATTAAGAAAAGTGCAAGGCGCCCTAGGAAAAGGGAATTCGCTTTTTCTTTGCCTATCGGCGACAAGCATATGTTCCTGACCGATAAAAAGTGTGCTCTTTTACTTTTAATCTAGGGAAAAAGGAAGATCACTTTTTCCTTGGTCAGGTTATTTGACCTCTAGCCAAGAACTTCCTTGAGTTACCTCACGCGCCTTTGCGACGAGTAACCGCAGGAGCAGATTGCGCCTGGAGCTCGACAATTTTTACGTTGAATTATATACTTTCTTAAACTATAAGAAAGGGATAGTTGAACATTCTTACTGTTCAACTATCCCTTCTTTTAAATTGACGATAGGAGCCTTTATTAACTAAATGCTTTCGTAAGATTAGCCATTTCAATCGCACCGGCAGCAGCTTCCCAGCCTTTGTTACCGGCTTTCGTTCCAGCTCTTTCAATTGCTTGTTCAATTGTATCTGTAGTAAGAACCCCAAAGATTACTGGAATTTCTGATTGTAAGCTTATTGAAGCAACACCTTTTGCAACTTCACTACAGACAAAATCAAAATGTGGTGTAGACCCACGGATAACCGTTCCTAACGTGATAACAGCATCATATTTCTTTGAATTAGCCATCTTTTTTGCAATTAACGGGATTTCAAAAGCTCCTGGTACCCAAGCAACGTCAACATCTGCTTCATTTACTCCATGACGTTTGAGCGCATCTTGAGCTCCACCTAGTAATTTACTTGTTATAAATTCATTAAACCTTCCCACAACAATCCCAATCTTTAACCCAGTACCAACTAAATGTCCTTCAAAAATATTATTCATGTTTCATTCTCCTCCAAGTTATATTAGTAATCAAATTTATAGGTGCAACATATGACCCAATTTTTGTTGTTTGGCGCGCAAATATTTCTCGTTATTAATATTATGAGGTAATTGAAGAGGAACTCTTTCTACTACCTCAAGCTCATAACCTTTTAAGCCTCTTATTTTTCTAGGATTGTTTGTAAGTAATCTCATTTGTCTAACTCCAAGTTCACGTAAGATTTGAGCACCAATGCCATAATCTCGTAAATCAGGTGCAAAGCCAAGTTTTTCATTAGCCTCTACTGTATCGTAACCCTCTTCTTGAAGCTTATAGGCCTTCATTTTATTAAGAAGTCCAATACCTCTTCCTTCTTGACGCATATAAAGGAGGATTCCCTTTCCTTCTTTTTCAATTTGTTGAAGAGCAGCATGAAGCTGTGGTCCACAATCACAACGAAAAGATCCAAATACATCTCCTGTTAAACACTCGGAGTGGACTCGAACTAAGACAGGTTCCTCCGGATTGATGTCCCCTTTTACTAGAGCTATATTTTCTTTTCCATCAATAATGTTTGAAAAGCCAATAGCCTTAAACGTACCATATTCCGTTGGCAATGTAATTTCTACTTCGCGATTCACTAATTTATCCTTACGGTTACGGTATTGAATTAAATCTTTAATCGTGATCATCTTTAACTCATGCTCATCAGCAATTTTACGTAAATCTGGAACCCTAGCCATCGTTCCATCTTCATTAATGATTTCACAAATAACTCCGGCAGGTTTAGCACCTGACAACTTAGCTAAATCAACGGCAGCTTCAGTGTGACCGGCACGTCTTAACACTCCACCGTCTTTAGCAATAAGTGGAAAAATGTGTCCTGGTCTTTTGAAATCTGTTCCTTTTGCTTGTTCATCAATTAGCGCTAAGATCGTCGCTGAACGTTCATGAGCTGATATCCCTGTAGTAGTTGTCTTATAGTCCACACTAATGGTAAACGCAGTACCATGCGGGTCAGTGTTATGATCAACCATTGGCATTAAATCTAATTGTCTTGCCCTCTCCTCGGTAATCGGTGTACAAACAAGTCCACGACCGTACTTAATCATAAAATTAATAACTTCAGGAGTTGCTTTTTCTGCTAAAGCAACAAAATCACCTTCATTTTCGCGGTCTTCATCATCACACACAATAACGACTCCGCCTTGCATTAACTCATAAATCGCTTCTTCGATTGGATCAAACATACAATTCCCTCCTCTTTTTTTCCCCTCGGAACAATGTCTTATTTAAATCCATGTTCCTCTAAAAAACTCGCTGATAACGACGAAGTGCGGAACTCACTCTTATTAAATCGTTGTTGAATGAATTGCTCGATATATTTCCCAACCATATCACACTCAATGTTTACAATATCTCCAGAACCTTTGGCTGCGATAATTGTCTCAGAGAGTGTATGTGGGATAATGGAAATCGTAAACGTTTCATTAGTTACCCCGAATACCGTTAAACTTGTTCCGTCGATAGCCACTGAACCTTTTAAGATAATATATTTTCTTAGATCCTCCGAAACCTTTATTTCATAGTAAATTGCATTATCGAGAGGCTGCTTCTTAACAATTTCACCTATTCCATCTACGTGTCCCGATACAAAATGCCCTCCAAAACGACCTCCTGCTGACATGGCTCTTTCAAGATTTACCTTGGAGCCACGAGATAATTGTCTAAGGCTAGTATTCCGAACCGTCTCTGGCATTAAATCCACTGTAAACCTTGTTTTATCGAAAGAAGTTACTGTTAAACAAACGCCATTAACTGCGATACTATCTCCAAGATGGACATCATCTAATAGCTTCTTCGAGGCTATGGTCATCACAATAGCCTGCCCTGTTTGTCTTATTTGTTCAATTGTCCCAACCTCTTCAATAATTCCTGTAAACATACTATTCCCCCTTTGGCACAGAAACAATTTTCAAATCATCCCCTACTTGCCTTACTTCCTTTATAGAAAGCTGTAAAACATCAGCCATTGCTTGATGACCAATCCCAGAGAATGATGTAGGAGAATGTTTCCCTCCAATCAACTTTGGAGCAAAATACGTGATAACTTCATTGATGTAACGTGACCTCATAAAACTATCATTTACGGTACCTCCACCTTCAACAAATAATGAAGTAATCCCCTTTTCACCTAACAGCCTCAGCAATTCTTCAATCTCAATCATCGGACTATTTAATGAAAGCACTTTCACATTCGTTTTTTCTAACGCTACTTTTTTTTCTAAGGGGGCCTGTACTGTCGTGATAATCCATGTATCTGCCAATCCATCAGTAACCACATTAGAGTTTAGAGGAGTGCGTAATTGATGATCTAATATTATCCGGACTGGATTTTTTCCTCCGGCTGCCGTTCTAGTTGTTAATGAAGGATTATCTGCCAACACAGTTCCTACTCCAACTAAAATTCCGTCATGCTCATGTCGTAATTGATGTACATCTTCTCTAGCAGCTGGTCCTGTAATCCATTTACTTTCTCCGGTGGCTGTGGCAATTTTTCCATCAAGACTTGTTGCTGTTTTTATGGTGACAAATGGTTTTTTAGTTTTAATATAATGAAAAAAAACCTTGTTTAGCTCTAACGCTCGAGCTTCAAGCACTCCAATTTCAACCTCAATGTTTGCCTTTCTTAGCTTTTCCACACCCCTACCTGCTACTAGAGGGTTTGGATCAAGACAAGCAATAACTACACGCATTATCCCTCTTTCTATGATTAAATCAGCGCAAGGTGGTGTTCTTCCATGATGGCTACAAGGTTCGAGGGTAACATAGATCGTTGCACCTCTAGCTCGGTCCTTTGCCATATGAAGAGCGTGAACCTCCGCATGTTCAGTTCCTGCTTTTAAGTGCGCACCCATACCTACAATTTCACCGTTGTTTACAACAACTGATCCAACAACTGGGTTAGGCGATGTTTGGCCGAGAGTATTCCTTGCTAAGTCTAACGCAAGACTCATATAGGATAGATCATTCATTTTTATCAATCCTTTTAGAATATAATAAAAAACCCCAAAAGACAGACATATCCTTAGGGGTTTAAAAAGCATAATCAAATAAACAGGTATTTATATATTTTTTAAAGAAGGGATCTGCCTATAGACAAAAAACAGTACCCTATGTAAAAAATATAGACTTCACCCATTGACTTATTTCATTAATCCTTCTCCCATCCAGACTATACTGTCGGCTTTGGTTTTTCACCAAATCCACCGGTTTACAATGTGTAAAACGGGTCACGGGCTTAGAAACTCTAGGTTTCATCACCGCCGGTTGGGAATTTCACCCTGCCCCGAAGGATACTATTCGTTTGTTTTGTTTATTATATCACAAAAAGAAGCTTTCTTGTCTAGTAGAAAGTCTTTTATGAAAAAAAAGACCTAATGACTACCTCATTAGGTCTACTTACATCACTTAATCTTCCTATTCATCCCAAACTTTAACTTCGCTCATAACATCATTAGGGCGTATACGATCAACAACATCCATCCCCTCGATTACACGACCGAATACTGTATGTACACCATCTAAATGAGGCTGTGGTTCAAACAAAATAAAAAATTGGCTTCCACCTGTGTTACGTCCAGCGTGAGCCATTGAGAGATATCCACGTCCATGCTTGTGTGGATTTCCTTCAGTTTCGCATTTGATGGTATAACCAGGTCCACCAGTTCCATTACCTACCGGACATCCGCCTTGTGCAACAAAACCCGGAATGACACGATGGAACGTCAGCCCATTATAAAAGCCTTCATTTGCCAGTTTCTCGAAATTTTCTACTGTGCCTGGAGCTTCTTCTGGGAAAAACTCAAGAACAATTTTCTCACCATTTTCAAACGCAATACTTCCCTTTTTCATATATGTATCCTCCTAAAAAAATTAATTAAGCTACTCTTTTATATTAAAAAGTAACAGTTAATCTAATTTATTTTACTACACTTGCAGAACAAAATACAAATGAGACTAGTGACACATTTAGAAATAAGAAAGATGTCCCTTTTTTAGAAAAGGAACACCTTTACAAAAACTAGTTACGAAATTCGTAGAACCTGTCCTACATGAATTACACTCGATTGTAAATTATTTAACCCTATTAATTGATCAACCGTCATACTATGATTTGTTGCAATTCTCCAAAGTGAGTCCCCAGGAATTACAGTATACGTACGAGTAGTTTGAGGCTGTGAAACTAGTAAAGTTTGGCCGATGTGTAGTACGGAATTTGCAAGAGAATTCCAAGATATCAACTGATCCACAGTTGTCCCATATTGTCGACTAATCGTCCATAGTGTCTCGCCACTGCGAACAATATGTGTTGAGCTATTTAATGCTTGTGTTGCTACCATAGTTCTTTCTGTCACAAAAAGTCTCTGACCGATCTGAATCACATCGCTTGTTAACTGATTCCACTGCCGTAATTGGGTAATAGTCACGCCAAAATCTCTAGCAATAACAGATAGACTATCGCCCGAGCGAACTGTATAAACGCCTTCCTGAGCTTGTCTAACTGTTTGCTGTTCAGCTATAACTCTTCTAGCCGTAACAAATCGAGGACTCCAGTATGAAGAAAAAGGATCGGTTATCGATACGCCGATACTTGATGACGCATGTATCATTTGGCCTGGCTGTATGTACACACCTAAGTGATTAATTTGACCATCAAAGTTTGTGTCATAAAATATGAGATCTCCTTTTTCAAGTTGTGTTCGACTAACCACAACACCAACTCTTGCCTGATCTCGGCTTACTCTAGGTAAACTAATTCCATTCTCAGCAAATATTTGAGCAGAAAACGAAGAACAATCAAAACGAGTTGTATCTCCTACTGCTGCCCCAAACTGGTACGGTGCTCCAAGGTATCTCATGCCTGATTGAATAACCGAGTCTTGAACACTAGTCGTTGAACTAGCAAAAGCAGAACCCATTGGTATCATCAAGAATGCCATAATACAAGTAAATAACTTTTTCATGTTGTCCCTCCATCTCGTTGTTCTTTTCTATCATAACGAATCTGGAAGATTGGTTTCATTAGGAGATTACTAGAGTAATAACCATTTTTAACCTAAAAAAGAGATTAACATTTTCTATATGTTAACCTCTTAATTAGAATAGTATTACTTACTGAAATTCTCTCCGTTCAGTTGCATATCCAATTGAACGATATCTTGGTATGTTTCTCTCTTTACAACTAAGGTTGATTTACCATTCTCAACAAAAACAACTGCCGGTCTTGGGATGCGGTTATAATTATTAGACATCGAGTACCCATAAGCACCAGTACATGAAACAGCCAACAAATCTCCGTGCTTTGCAAATGGCAAGCCAATATCCCAAATTAACATATCTCCACTCTCACAGCATTTCCCCGCAATCGAGTATGTTTCCTGAATGTTTTCATTACTACGGTTAGCAATCATCGCTTCATACTTAGCTTGATACAATGCTGGACGAAGATTGTCTGTCATTCCACCATCAACTGATAAGTAATGACGCACGTCAGGAATTTCTTTCTCAGAACCTATTGTATATAACGTTGTTCCAGCATCACCTACTAGTGAACGGCCCGGTTCAATCCAAATCTCTGGGATATTGATACCAAGTTTTGCTGATTGTTCTTCCACAGCATCAATTGTTGCATCAATGTATTCCGAAACAGGTAGAGGAGTATCTCCTTCAATGTAACGAATCCCAAAACCACCACCAAGGTTCACAACTTTAGGAACATACTCTAACTTCGTTTTCCATTCAGCTAAATAAGCAAAGATTTTTTCTACGGCCATCGTAAATCCAGTGGTTTCAAAAATTTGTGAGCCGATATGACAGTGCAATCCGAGCAACTCAAATGCTTCATCATCTCTAACTTTAATAATTGCCTCTTCGGCTTGCCCACTGATTAAGTCAAAGCCAAACTTAGAATCTTCCTGGCCTGTTGAAATATAATCATGAGTATGAGCTTCGACACCAGGAGTTATACGGAGCAACACCGAAACAGTCTTTTGATATTTCCTAGCTGCCCCTCTTAACAGTTCAATCTCATAAAAATTGTCGACGACAAAGCAACCAATACCTGCCTCAACTGCCATTTCGATTTCAAATACACTTTTATTATTACCATGGAAATGGATCTTATCTACTGGAAAACCTGCTACTAGTGCCGTGTGTAACTCGCCACCAGAAACTACATCCAAACTTAAGTTAAGCTCTTTTGCTAATTGAACCATCGCAACACAACTAAACGCTTTGCTCGCGTAAGCAACTTGCGCTTTTATGTTTCGCTTTTTAAAAGCTTGCAAAAAGTCATTAGCTCTCTCTCTAATCAAAGCTACGTCATAGACATATAAGGGGGTTGCATACTGTTTTCTTAATTCAACAGTGTCGACGCCACCAATCTCTAAATGTCCTACATCATTAGTTCTACTAGTACCATGTTTGTACATTCACTAAACTCCTCTCGATTGTGAATGTTGAATTTAGTATCAATTAGCATAACCGCAACTCTATACTACATACCTTAAATTCAAAATTCATTCTGTCGTAAATTATTCAAATTAAAAAAGGCAGAAAATGTAAAGTTACATTTTCCGCCTTTTAGATAAGCATATACGTAACCTCAAAATTAAAAGTAGTCCTCCACTGCATGTGACAGTGACAGTTCGTTATTTATTCAACAACGACCCAGCAAGAACATGAGGGCTCATGTTCTAACTTCGGCAAATTGACCTTTTTAACTGCTTCAACACGTCCCAAGCTCCACAGTTATACTCTTTCGTTTTGCGCCTCTACCCCATTAAACAATGAGGGTTTTATAAAATTTTTCATTAGAATTAATTACGTAAAACTTTAACACAAAACTCATGTATTCGCAATAGATATTAGTTCGCTGATTGCTTATGAGGATTTTGTGGATTAACAATCTTCGGCCGCTTTCTTTTAATAGGCACAGCAAGCCGAAACAAGATATCTGCTAAAGCTCTTGGATAAAAAGGCAGAAACGGCCACATATATGGTGTATTCATCGGCTTAATTGAAACCAAGAATAGTAATAAAACTGTACAACCAATGATAAAGCCTGGTACTTTGAATAAGAAAACAGCGATTAATAGAGCAATACGAGACAACTTTAGTGCAATACCTAACTCATAACTAGGGGTGGCAAACGTTCCGATTGCTCCTAGGGCAACATAAAGTATTACCTCAGGGATAAACAAACCCACGTTAATAGCTATTTCACCTATTAGTAGCGCCGCAACTAAACCAAGTGCTGTCGCTAATGGGGAAGGAGTATGGATGGCCGCCATCCTCAGAAGTTCTATCCCAACTTCCGCAATTACTATTTGAGCAAAAACCGGAACATTTGTTGTTTCATTCGGTCCAATAAACTCTAACGCCTCCGGTAAAAGACCAGGTTGCATAACCATCAAAAGCCATAACGGTAAAAGTAGAAGCGCAAAAATCATCCCAGAAAAGCGGACCCACCTAAGAAACGTTCCTATGATCGGAGCTTGGCGGAATTCCTCAGCGTGTTGTACGTGATGGAAAAACGTCGTTGGTAAAATGATAACACTTGGTGAGGTATCAACGTAAACAACGACATGTCCTTCAAGAAGATGACTAGCAGTCACATCTGGTCTTTCAGTATAACGGACTAGTGGGAATGGATTTAAGCCTTGCTTAACAATAAATTCCTCAACAACCTTATCTGCCATTGAAATACCATCAATTTCAATGGCCTCTAGTTCCTTTTTTACATTCTCAATATAGGTAGGATCAGCAACATCTTTTATGTAAGCAATACAGACATCTGTTTTAGAACGTGTCCCAACTTGAAGAATTTCATGCCTTAATCGCTCATCCTTAATTCTTCGTCTAGTTAGTGCTGTATTAATGATCAGGTTTTCCGTAAAACCATCTCTAGCTCCACGGACCACTCGCTCCGTATCCGGTTCGTCTGGCCCCCTACTTGGGTAACTTCTCACGTCAACAATGATCGCTTCCGATTCATCTTCCATGAATATAATAATTAGTCCAGCTAGCAATTGATCTGTGACTTCATCTATCGTTTTTGTTTTTTGAACCTGCACGTGGGATAAACTATTTTCAATTTTCTCTTTGAGCCTTGTCTTTTGTTTTTCTTCCGCATTCAATATCATTAAATCTTTTAACATCATAATGACGAATTGACTATTAACAAGTCCATTTAGAAAGTAAATTTGGATGTCCCTTTCTAATATCGTCATTTTTCTTACACCAATATCAAATGTAGTACCTATGCCTAATATTTCTTTTAAATATTTCTCGTTTTCAACTAATTTAGGAGAAACAGCTTTCTTCGCCTTTTCTCCTTCATTCTTCTCTACGATTTCATTAGACAACGTACTCACTCCTTTCTAAGATTAGTTCAACAGCTTTCTTTGTAATAGGCGCCCCTTTCTCTACTTCATCTTTCCCTGCCATTTTTCCAATATCCCCAATTCCCACAATTAAGGGAATTGGCAGCTGGTCCAAGATGTATACGGTATCTCCATTTATTTTTCCTATTTCAATGTCAGGAAGGCCAAACTTGTCAACGCCATACTCAGTTAAATTGCCGTTACGATCAATACTAACGTCAACTCTTGTCCATTCATTGTGATGGGTTTTAGATGCTACTGCTATTGCTCCGAGAATTTTTAAGTCCTTGTGAGTAGCTACATACCGCATCGCCTCTTCACCAGGCCCTTCTTCCGTAAAACCACAATCATCAAACATAACAAGAACAGGATCATTTGGAGCTTTCTTAATTAAGTTTACAAGTTCTTTTCCCGACAGACGGCTAGGGTTCCCCCAAGAACTTGAGATGCAACGCCCACCGATTTCCTTGGCAACTACCTCAACGGCAAGTCTTGCGGATTCATCACCATCCGTAATTATGATGACTCTTTTCTTACCTTCCATAGTTTCATCCTTTCGGTTTAAAAAATATCGCTACTAAGAAGCCAAATAAAATTGCTGAGGAAATTCCTGCTGACGTAACTTCAAATATTCCCATTCCTATTCCTAAAAATCCTGACCTTTGCGCTTCTGCCATTGCTCCATGAACAAGGGAATGACCAAAGCTAGTGATTGGCACAATGGCTCCAGCACCAGCAAAATCAATGAGACGATCGTATAAATGAAATCCGTCTAATAGTGCACCTACTACGACTAGTGAACTCATGACATGGGCAGGTGAAAACTTAAAAAAGTCCAAAAGCAGTTGACCAAACACGCAAATTAACCCACCAACCGTAAAGGCAACAATGTATTCCACTCTGTACACCCCCAAATCTTTACTTAGAATTAGTCCTCGACATACTCAAAAGAGACACCATGGGCGATGCAAGGAATTGATTCTTTTTGTTGAACCATTGTCGGATTCAATAGAGCACCAGTTGCGACAACAAATATTCTTTTGTAGGACCTTTTCTTCATTTCATCGAATAAATGACCGAACGTAACGACTGCAGAGCAAGCACAACCGCTTCCACCTGAAAAAACTTTTTGGTCGGTACTGTAAATCAAAACGCCACAATCTTGATGGACCTTAGCGATGTCAATTCCTCTTTCTAATAACATACTTTTTACTATTGGAGTACCTATTCGTGATAGATCACCTGTAACAATGGCATCGTAATCTTCTGGGCATCGATTTAAATCTTTTAAATGAGTTTCAATTGTGTCTGCTGCAGCTGGAGCCATTGCAGATCCCATATTAAAAGGACTTTCCACCCCAAAATCTACCACCTTCCCGACAGTAGCTGCCTCTATCCTTATATTGGATTTCTTTTTGCTAATGTATGCAGAACCTGCCCCTGTAACGGTGTACATTGCTGTTTCAGGTTTTTGTCCGCCAAATTCTGTAGGATACCGGAACTGTCGTTCAGCTGTAGAAAAATGGCTACTGACCGATGTCAACACATGGTTAGCGTGACCACTCTCTACTAAGACAGACGCTAGAGTTATCGCCTCCATGGATGTTGAACAGGCATTAAAAAGACCAAAAAACGGGATTTCTTTATCCCTTGCAACATAACTCGCAGTGATATTCTGATTTAATAGGTCACCTCCTAGAAAAAAATCTATTTCGGAAGTTTTTTTATTGGCCTTTTCTAGGCAAATATCGATAGCCTCTGCCATAAGTTTACGCTCAGCTAATTCCCAAGTAGCTTCGCCACAATATAGCTCGTCATAGACTTTATTAAAACTATCCTTTAGTGGCCCTTCACCTTCTTTTGGTCCTACTACTGTAGCTGTATTATTGATATATATGTCATTTTTAAAAACCATCGTTTGCTTGCCCATTTGATCTCCTCCTAAAATTAAGAAATTAGCGTTTGTACAAGTAAACGAATTAAACTCACAATGTAAGCAGAAACAACACCAAATACAATAACAGCGCCAGCAATTTTAAACATGTTACCAGCAATTCCTAAGACTACACCCTCACTTTTATGTTCTAGAGCACTGCTCGCAATTGCATTTGAGAAACCTGTAACAGTTCCAATTGATCCAGCTCCAGCAAATTGCCCAATACGGTCATAGAAACCAAGTCCGGTTAAAATTGCTGCAAGAAAGATTAATGTACCTATCATGGCACTAGCCACTGTTTTCTCAGTAAGATCTAAATAGTAGATATAAATATTTGCGATCCCTTGACCTAAAGCACAAATAAATCCTCCAACCAAAAATGCTTTCATCGAGTTTTTTAAGTAAGGTGGTTTTGGTTGAAAAGGTTCGATGGTCTTCTTGTACTTCTTTTTATTTTTTTCTAGTTGCTTTTCATCCATAGTTATCCCCTTCTTATTGATCTACAAAATAAATCCAGTGAAACAGAGAACCAAATACCTTTCCTAGAACGATTGCAACAAGTAAGTAAATAATTTTATTTGCAACTCCCACACGTTTTGCCATAATTGGAAACACATTTAGCACTTCCGTTAGAGCAGCAGCTAACATACCCACAAAAACTCCAGAGAAAAGGCCAATCATTCCTAAGATATAGTCTGGGAAGCTAAACATCGGTACAGTCAAGCTAAACCATGATCCAGTTAGTGCACCTAAAACGACTCCCCACTCATATAATTCAATAAAGCTTTTAGTCTTCGTTAGTTGCGTTAGTCTTGGTACAATTCCCAATACTGTTAAAAATGCTACAAGACCGCTTCCGACTGCTAATCCACCACCAAGACCAACCACTATGACGAGAAAGTACTTACTTATCATGAATTTTATTTTCACTTTCTTTATTTTCATGAATGGATACATATTGATCTAGTGCCTGTTGATAATTAAACATTTCTACTTCTAATGGGCTTGGTTCTTCGTTAATCCTCTTCTTAAATAGGTGATTAAAAAACAAAATCATCCCCAATCCTAGTCCAATTGAATATGGAATTTGCAAAACTAGCGGCTTAGGATTATCTTCACCGGTTATAATTCTAAATAGCTTTTGGTGCACTTCTTGCATACTTACATCTTCATGAAAGTTCATAATTGCTAATCCTGCACCGATAAACAATAGTATCCAAACAACTACAAAAAATAATGGTTTGAAATTAGCCTCAAAGTAAACTTCTACGATCGTTTGAGCCGCTCCAATTGTTTGTACATCTAAATTCGGAAAGGCTAATCTAACTTCCTTAATCACCCTCATTACATCAATGACGATTAACTTTTTATCCTCTGGCTTAACTTGATGGATCGGTATATTACGAACGAAATCACAAATCTCATCTTCAGCTACTACTTGAGCGATATCACCAATTTTTATCTGCTGGGATTTTCTAGCTTCAACGCGGTGTCTCATTCTGATATAGATAATACCCTCGCTCATTTTTGTTCCCCTCCTTAAAAGTAAGAAGTTGGACTATATGTTGTTATTTTTATAGTATGGATGGATTTCTGTTAAACATGCACATGAAAAGCAGAGAGTACTCGAACCATAAAATAAATGAAAAAAAGACCAAATGGATTATACTTCCATTTGGTCTTTGATTGCTTGTAGTATTTTCTTTTCTAATCTCGAAACCTGTACCTGGGATATTCCAAGCCTTTCGGCAACCTCTGATTGGGTTTGATCCTTATAATAACGGAGATATACAATTAATCGCTCTCGATCATTTAGATGCCTAATGGCTTCTTTTAATGCAATCTTATCGAACCATTTATGTTCAGATTGATCAGCTATTTGGTCTAGCAAAGTAATTGGATCACCATCATTTTCATACACTGTTTCATGAATAGATGAGAGACTTCTGCTTGCCTCTTGAGCGAAAACAACTTCCTCAGGAGATATTTCGAGTTTTTCAGCTATTTCAGCAATTGTCGGTACTCGTCCTAACGTCTTAGATAACTCATCTTTCATTTTGCGGATTTTATTAGCCGTCTCCTTTAATGAGCGACTTACTTTGACAGTCCCATCGTCTCTAAGGAAACGTTGAATTTCTCCAATGATCATCGGAACTGCATAAGTAGAAAATTTAACATCGTAAGATAAGTCAAACTTATCTACTGATTTAATAAGTCCTATACAACCAATTTGAAACAAGTCTTCTGGCTCATAGCCTCTATTTAAGAAACGTTGAACAACAGACCAAACCAAGCGTGTATTACGATTCACAATCGTATCCCTAGCTTCTTGGTCCCCACCTTGACTCCTAGCAATAAGCTCTTTCACTTCACTATCTGTTAAATATGCTTCTTTCTTCTCGTTCTTAACCTCCACATCCATAAGCAGAACCCCTTAATTGCATAAAGCTTTACTTTTTGATAAAAGCTTCGTTAGATGAACAGTTGTTCCTACTAATGGATTCGAAACAACCTTTATATCATCCATAAAGTTTTCCATGATTGTAAAACCCATGCCAGATCTTTCTAACTCTGGTTTGGTTGTATAAAGTGGTTGTCTTGCTTCATCGATGTTGTCTATACCAATACCTTCGTCTCTGATTACAATTTGTACTATGTCATTTTCTAATGAAACTGATATATAAACAATTCCCTCAGGATTATTATCATATCCATGTATAATAGAGTTAGTAACAGCCTCGGAAACAACTGTTTTTATTTCTGTCAGTTCATCCATAGTAGGATCAAGCTGTGCTACAAAGGCTCCTACTGTAACCCTTGCGAAAGATTCATTTTTACTTTGGGCAGAAAACTGAAGTTCCATAAAATTTCTCATCTTTATGCCACCCCCAAAGTTTCCAGTGCAAACTGTTCATTGTCAGCTAATCTAATAATCTTAAATAACCCTGACATATCCATTAAACGTTTGATTGGAGGTGTAATTGAACAGATAACCATTTCGCCACCATTGTTCATAATTTGCTTATATCTACCTAATATAACCCCTAATCCAGAACTATCCATAAAAGTTAAGTTCTCTAGGTTAAAAACTAAATGCTTATATTTACCACTTTGTAATTGTTGATCAACCTCATTGCGAAGCATTTCACTAGTATGATGATCAAGTTCTCCATCAAGTCTCACACATAGTATCGTATCTTTCTTTTCCATGTTAATGGTCAAACTCACGTTCACTCACTCCTCATTCAAAGATAACTTTTTTAGCTACAACCTCAATTGTTGTGTAAAAAGGTTTTCTATATTCGTGAGCTTCAATCCTGCTTCATGACAAAACTAGTGAATATTCGTCAATATAAATAGGGTAAATCAAAAATGATAGCAGGAGGTGGGGGGATTCCCCCACCTGTTTCCTTGCAGATAATTTTGTTATCTTACGACTTTCCAGCAAATTTAGCTGTTGTCCGTTTAAATATTTGCCACCAAGATGCTACACCAACATCTTCATTCGCTACAAGAGGAACCTCAACTAATACCGTTCCCTCTTTTTCAATTCGAAGTGTTCCAAGTGGATCACCTTTTTTAATTGGCGCCTTTAAGTCTTTCTCCACGTGGATGACTTCCTCTATATTTTCAATGTTCTCACCTTTTTTCGTTAAAACAGACACACTTTCAGCAGTAACGACATCAATGGTAGACTTTTGACCTTTACTTACTTTCGTAGTGGTCATCACATGTCCACGGTCATATAAATGGTGAGTCATATATTGACTAAAAGCATAATCTAACATTTCGGTAATTTGACGATTACGATCCTTTGGTGTTTGTGCCCCCATGACAATAGCGATTACGCGCATATCATTTTTCTTCGCAGTTACAGTCAGACAATACTTAGCCTCACGTGTATACCCCGTTTTTAGGCCATCAACTCCGGGATAGAACTTTACTAATTTATTGGTATTAACAAGCCAGAACTTTTTATCTGTGTCTTGCCTTAAGTAATCCTCATACAAACTAGTATAAGCAAGAATATCCTCATACTTTAACAGCTCTTTAGATATAATCGCTAAGTCATAAGCTGTCGTATAATGATTTTCAGATGGTAAGCCATTTGAGTTCATAAAATTTGTGTTGGTTAATCCTAATGATTTTGCTTTTTCATTCATCATGGCGATAAAATTTTCTTCCGACCCACCTAAGTGTTCAGCCATTGCCACAGAAGCATCGTTTCCAGAGGCTATCGCAATTCCTTTTAGCATCTCCTCAACCGTCATTTCTTCGCCAACTTCTAAGAAAATTTGTGAACCACCCATAGAAGCAGCTCTTTCACTAGTACGAACTTTCTCGTCTAACGTAATTTTCCCTTGATCTAGTGCTTCCATAATTAACAACATCGTCATTATTTTTGTCATACTAGCCGGCGGCAGCTTTTCATTACTATTTTTTTCAAATAAGATTTCACCTGTGTCTCTTTCCATCAAAATAGCAGATGAAGATTCTTTTGCTAGTTGTACTTTCGCTTCTTCAGCAAAAGCAACACCCTGAAACGTTGATAATAATAGTGTTATTGCTAAAAAACGGATAAAAAATCCCCTCATAAACTATCCCTCCATTCTATTCTCTAGCATTTTTTCCACTTCAAACTTTTTTATACCAACTATGGAAAAAATAGTTAAACACCTAAATAGATTTTGTTAACAAAAAAAAATGCCTTCAGCTGAATGCTGAGACATCTTTTTATCATTATTTAATTTCTTTATAAATAAGTGGAGGGGCTTCCGTTCGTTTCACATCAATTGTGTATGACTCATAGATCTTCTCGGTAACTTCCCCTACATCTTCACTATTACTATGAAGGGTCACTAACGTATCTCCTATGTTAACAAAGTCGCCAACCTTTTTACGAAGCTCAATACCCACCGCTAAGTCTATCGTCGATTCTTTCGTCGCTCGTCCTGCTCCTAATAGCATAGCCGCTACCCCAATTTTATCAGCAACTATGTTAGAAATATAACCAGCACTCTTTGCCGGAACTTCCAATTGGAATTTCGCTGTTGGTAGTTTTGACACATCATCAACAACAGAAGCATCACCACCTTGAGCTTGCAAGAACGTTCTTAAGGTATCTAGCGCTGAACCAGAAACAATTGCTTCTTCAAGTAAAACTCGTGCTTCTTCTATCGATGCTGTTCTTCCTGCTAAGAATATCATCTGACTTCCTAGAGCGAGACAAAGTTCCTTTAAGTCTTCCGGACCATTTCCTTTAAGCGTATCAATCGCTTCTTTTACTTCTAGTGCATTACCAATGGCAAATCCTAGAGGTTGACTCATGTCAGAGATGATGGCCATTGTGTTTCTACCTAAGTTATTACCTATATCAACCATTGCCTTAGCTAATTCCTCTGCTTGCGCTAGTTCTTTCATAAAAGCACCAGCACCAGTTTTCACATCTAATACAATGGCATTAGCCCCAGAAGCAATTTTTTTGCTCATGATTGAGCTAGCAATGAGTGGGATAGAGTTTACTGTTGCAGTAACATCTCTTAGTGCATAGAGCTTCTTATCTGCTGGGGTTAAATTTCCACTTTGTCCGACTACAGCGAGCTTATTCTGATTAACAAGATCAATAAATTGCTCATTTGTAATTTCAACGGAAAAACCTTTCACTGCCTCTAACTTATCGATCGTTCCACCCGTATGTCCCAAACCGCGACCGCTCATTTTCGCAACAGGTACGCCAACACTAGCAACTAAAGGGGCTAGTACTAGGGTTGTTGTATCTCCAACCCCTCCTGTACTATGCTTATCTACTTTTATCCCCTCGATAGCAGATAAATCAATTTGATCTCCCGACTCTACCATCGCCATCGTTAGTGCTGCGCGTTCGCTATCGGTCATATTTTGGAAGTAAACAGCCATTGCAAATGCACTCATTTGATAGTCCGGAATTGCTCCAGAAGTATATCCTTTGATTATAAATTCAATTTCTTCTTTCGTTAGTTCCAATCCATCTCGCTTCTTCTCTATTAAGTCAACCATCCTCATCGCTCTCACCTACACTTCTTTTAATTTGAACTTTGAATTTTTAATTATCTTAAGAAGAGCTTCGAAGCAGTGCTTAAAAGCCATTCAAAAATAGTAAATTTATAATTTGAGTAGGGTTTCTTTCACTAAATGAATAAACTTTGGTTTGGCTCGGTTTGCAACTTCAACAACTTGTTCATGAGTTATACCTTCTAATTCTTCTCCGATGGCCATATCAGTAATACAGCTAATACCGAGGACTTTCATCCCCATGTGTCTTGCTACAATTACTTCAGGAACTGTTGACATCCCTACGACATCCCCACCGATTTTTCGAAGCATAATCAGCTCTGCAGCAGACATGTATGTTGGACCAGAAACACTTACATATACACCTTCTTGTAAAGTAATCCCGATGTCATTAGCAACCTCATTAATGATTGGAAAGAATTCACGGGTATAGGCTGCGCTCATGTCTGGAAATCTCGGACCAAATTCATTTTCATTAAGTCCAATTAACGGGTTTGCGCCTGTCATGTTAATGTGATCAGTAATAACCATTAAATCTCCAGGAGCGAAGGCTGGATTCATCCCTCCACACGCATTCGTAACAATGATTGTATCAATTCCAAGTAATTTCATTACACGAACAGGAAAAGTTACTTCTTGCATAGAGTAACCTTCATAAAAGTGAAACCTTCCTTGCATCGCAATAACATTTTTTCCATTTAATTTACCAATCACAAGCTTTCCGGCATGCCCTTCCACCGTAGACAGAGGAAAATTCGGGATTTCTTCATACGCTATCGCGACACTTTCTTCAATTTCATCTGCTAGTTCGCCTAAACCTGAACCCAAAATTAATCCAATTGTCGGTTGTACCGTTACCTTTTCTTCAATAAACCTAGCCGTTTCCTTCGCCTTCTCCAAAATTCTATTCATTTTTCCCCACTCCTCTTAATTCATTTCTTTAACTATCTCTTTAACAAAACTCAAGAAGTTTGCTCTTACCATTTCTGTTGTTTCAATTACTTCATCGTGGGTGAGCGGTTGATCTAAAATCCCAGCAGCCATGTTTGATATACACGAAATACCTAGGACCTCAAGATTGCAATGTTTTGCAACAATTACCTCAGGAACTGTAGACATACCAACGGCATCCCCACCAAGAAAGCGTAACATCCTAATCTCTGCAGGTGTTTCATAAGAAGGACCAGTATTCCCTACGTAGACTCCTTCTTTAATTGGGATTTCTAATGACTGAGCTACTTCTTTTGCAAGTTTAACAAGCTTCCTACTATAAGCTGTAGACATGTCTGGGAAACGCACACCTTGGGTTGGATCATTTGGTCCTATTAATGGATTATCACCAAAGTTATTAATATGATCAGTAATGATCATTAAATCTCCAGGAGTAAATGTTTCGTTGATACCTCCTGCCGCATTTGTCACAATTACACTTTTCACACCCAATTCTTTCATTACTCTTACAGGAAATGTAACTCTTTCCAAGGAATAACCTTCATAATAATGAAATCTGCCTTGCATTGTTATTACTTGTTTACCTTGTAACGTTCCAACCACGAGCTGACCTGCATGCCCTTCTACAGTCGACACAGGAAAACCTGGAATTTCGTCATAAGGTATTTTTACAGGGTTTTCGATTTCTTCAGCTAAAACACCTAAACCTGAACCTAGAATTAATCCGATTTCTGGTTGGACTGGTAGTACTTTTTTTAGAAATTTGATCGTATTATTCATTCTCTTCACGTCCCTTTCTTAACTCTTGTAAAAAGCTCTTTCCGTATTTAGGGAGGGCTACATTAAAATTATCAGCAATTGTAGCACCAATATCTGCAAAGGTAGTTCTAGTACCTAACTCTTGAGCTTTCTTAGTTCTCTTTTCATAAGCGAGTAGAGGTACATACTCTCTAGTATGATCAGTACCAGCATGAACAGGATCGTTTCCATGGTCAGCTGTGATAAGTAACAGATCATCATCAGTTAATTTATCAAAAACTTCGGGTAATCTTGTATCATATTCTTCCAAAGCTTTCCCATATCCGAACGGGTCACGACGGTGTCCGTAAAGCGCGTCAAAATCTACTAGATTTAAAAAGCTTAAGCCGGTAAAGTCAATATCTAATGTTTCTAAAAGTTTGTCCATACCATCCATATTAGAAATTGTACGTAAAGACTTGGTAATCCCTTCCCCATCAAAAATATCTGATATTTTTCCGATTGCAATTGAGTCAAACCCTTTGTCTTGTAATTCATTCATAACCGTACGACTAAATGGTTTTAAGGCATAATCATGCCGATTAGTCGTCCTTTGCCATACCCCTTCTTGCCCGAGGAATGGACGAGCTATAATACGTCCTACCATATATTTTTCATCAAGTGTTAATTCACGAGCAATTTTACAAATCTTATAAAGCTCATCTAGAGGAACGATATTCTCATGAGCTGCAATTTGGAGCACAGAATCCGCAGAAGTATAGACTATCAATGCGCCAGTTTCAACGTGCTCTTGAGCTAACTGATCAAGAATTTCAGTTCCTGAAGCAGGTATGTTTCCAATGATCTTCCTTCCAGACCTTACTTCCAATTCATGTATAAGTTCAGGTGGAAAACCATCAGGAAATGTTCGAAATGGTGTATCAATGTTAAGACCCATAATCTCCCAATGGCCAGTCATTGTATCCTTTCCATTTGAAGCTTCAGCCATTTTTCCATAGTGGGCAAGCGGCTGTACTGCCTTTTCAATACCTTTAATTGCATCTATATTACCCAAACCTAACTTCGCCATATTCGGCATATGTAAGCCATCCATTTTTTCTGCAATATGTTTGAGTGTATGCGCGCCGACATCGCCGAATTTTTCAGCATCAGGTGCTTCACCGATTCCTACAGAATCCATGACGATTAAAAAAATCCTTTTGTATAAATAATTGCTCATTTTCTACCTCCTATTTATTCTCTCTTTAATAATTTTTATAAAAGTGCTTTTATTACTATTCCCGATTATGTATAAATTAATTGTTTCCTGGTCTGTTAACTCTATTATACCCAGATGTCAGAAGTCAGACAACTGATTTTTTGAAAAAAGTGTAAAGTTCACAATAGCGAACTTTACACTTAACTCTACGCTCGAGGGTGAAAACTAGTATACACATCTTTTAGTCTAGTTTTCGTTATATGTGTATAGATTTGAGTGGTTGAAATATCCACATGCCCAAGCATTTCTTGAACAGCACGTAAATCAGCTCCATTTTCTAACAAATGGGTAGCAAAGGAATGGCGTAACGTGTGGGGCGTCAGCTCTTTTTGTATATTTGCCTCTTTACTGAGTTTCTTGAGAATTTTCCAAAAACCTTGCCTTGATAAACTTTCGCCATGGTGATTAACAAACAGGAAGTCATGCTGTTTTTTCTTTACTAGGTTTCCCCTAGCAAATTCTATGTAGGTAGTTAAAGCTTTCGCTGCTAGTTTCCCTATGGGAATAATTCGTTCTTTATTACCTTTTCCAATGCACCTGATAAATCCCATCGATAAATGAACATCCTGCAGTTTTAAAGAACAAAGTTCTGAAACACGCATTCCAGTAGCATATAATAGTTCAAGCATTGCCTTATTTCGGCAATCAAAGTCTGACGAGGTATTTGGCGCTGACAATAATGCATCTACTTCGTCGGAAGACAACACTTTCGGCAATCTCCTCGCTTGTTTTGGAGTCTCAATATGGACCGAAGGATCGTTTGTGGTCTCCTTTTCCCGAAGTAGAAATTGATGAAACGACCGGATAGAAGCTATTGTTCTAGCAATCGTCGTATTTGCCCGTCCTTGTTCACGCATAAAATATAAATAGTTCATAATAATAATTCTTGTTACTTCGTTTAGGGAATTGACTTGTTCTACATTTTCTAAGTAACTTGTATACTTAGTCAAGTCACGTCGATATGAGTCAATCGTATTCTTTGCTAGTCCTTTTTCAACGATAATAAAATGAAGAAAATCTTCTATTTGATTTTTCATAAAAACCCCTTACCTTACAAGGTTACTCTCCAAAATGATAGAAAAAAAGTAACCTATCAATAAAACCATTTTTCTCTATTGGCTCTTGCATCTGAACAACCTTAACAGCTCTTCCTTTCGGTTCATCATAACGGTGATAACTTTGATATTCTTGGCTTACCCATAGAATACCATAATAAAATAATAACGTGCATCCCATAAATAGTACAAATACCCGAACTGTATCCCACGCAACACTAAAAAAATTTCTAATCATATAGAACCTCCTAGTTCTAGTTCACTTAGTACAAGGTATGCCAAAAACTAGACGCTCTATACCTGCAATTTTTTAAATTTATGGTCTTTTCGCAATAATTTTACAACAACAAGATACAATAGAAGCTTTATATTGTTCAGGTTAGCCTAGAAATAAAACAGAGTAATCTTCCTTATGTGGAAGATTACTCTGTTTTATTGTCTTGGCATCTGCTACAGATCCCATGGAATGTTAGTCTATGATCTTTTACTTGGAATTTCCAATGTTCTTCAACAATTTTTTCTACATCCCCTAAAAGATCCTCCTGAATTTCATCCACAGCCCCACATTCAATACAAACTAAGTGATGGTGAAAGTGGGCAGCTCCTTCTTGACGTAAGTCGTAACGAGATACACCATCACCAAAATTTATTTTATCGACCACTTTTAGTTCGCTTAATAATTCTAACGTACGATAAACCGTAGCTAAACCTATTTCAGGAGCCTTCTCTTTTACTAAGAGGTATACATCCTCTGCACTTAAATGATCCTCTTCATGTTCTAAAAGAACACGAACTGTCGCTTCTCGTTGCGGAGTAAGCTTATAGCTTTGAGAATGCAACTGTTTTTTTATCCGTTCAATTCTTTTTTCCATACTTTCTGCCCCTCCCGAGTAGCCGTTTACCTAATCTCATTATACTCAATAACCGAAAAGGGTGTCAAATTAAAATAATTATAAAACATTTGTTATAATAATTATTATTTAATAATGGTTATATCCAATTTACGACCATTCTCATTAAATTAGGTGAAATATACGCTTCAAATGCCGAGGCAATCGCTAAAATGGCCCCTATACAAACCACTAAAGCAGAATATCGTAAGAACTGTTGCATAATAGGTTCATGACTTCGTTTAATAAATTGATGCTTTACCATTTTTAAAGAAAAAGACACAGCACAGGTAGTCATGATAATATAGGCTGGGACTAGGATGAAGTTTTGTGGCATCACAGATGCAAATGAGAGTAAAAATCCGGACATTCCGAGTTGATTTACTAAAAATCCTACTGTAAACCCTACAACAATTCCCTTAATGAATAACAGAATTAAGATGATCGGTAAACCAATAATCGTTAAACCTAACACCCACATTAGTCCAATATACTTCACATAATGCGCGAAGCTTTGCGAGAACATGGCAGCTGAATCGGCAAGCTGGCCTTCTGCTACTTGTCCAAAAAATTGATTTAAATATATGTGTAAATCATTTCTTTGACCTAAACTTAAACTGTTTACAATAATCGCGCCAAAAATAATTCCCATTAAAAATAATACAACTGTAAATATATAAATTGAACGATTTTCTTCGATATGATAAGCAACTACTTGTCCAATACCTTTTGCTCTTCGTTTCATCGTTCTCCTCCTTATTTTTCATAGTAATAGAAGTCTTTCTACTTCACTCTATGAAAAAACTTCACCTTCTATGACAAAATTAATAGAAAGGTTTTGAGGAGACATTTCCTTTACTTGACTTTACCGTACTTACCTCCGCCACCTGTCTTAAGGGAGAGCTCTCCGGTCCTAGCTTGAATTATGTAATCGGCTATTTTTTTTGAAACGATTTGCTCAAGTTGTTCTCTTGAAGAATGATGAATGATATTCATTTCTGTTTTCAGGTGATAACGTAGTTTTTCCAATGTCTTTGGACCTAAAGAAGGAATAAACTGTAACGGAACTTGATGGATATACGGTGGCCGCTTTCGTTCTACTACGATTTTATCACCATCTACCAATTCCTGAATTCTTTCCGAGACGCCTTTGACAAAAGTATCATGTTTACATTTTAAACAATACTCGTTGACCTCATTAGCCGGTTCAAAACAGCGTTCACAAACTGTTTGATGATATTTACCTAGTAACGGATGTAAGCCATAATTTGCAACAATCTCTCGACCATCCTCACCCTTTAATGCCTTCGATAATTCTAGAAGATTGGGTTCGACCATCCTTATCTGCTGATATTCTCGGGCAATATTTCCTAAAGAGTGGGCATCTGAATTAGTTAAGAAAGAAAAGTTCACTAGTTCTTTCACTCTACTTGCCATAAAAGTATCAGAACTAAGTCCCAATTCAATCCCATCGATTAAATTACTATCAAAGACTTCACGAACAGTCTTATGAACGCCTTTTCCATAAAGACTTTTAAACGGAGTAAATACATGTGCTGGTATAAATAACCCTCCGAGTGCTTTCACCTGCTCTTGGAGAGTAATTCCATCTACATAGATCCGCTGTGTACTCAGCGTAATATTAGTAAGCCTCTCCTTTAACCAAGAAGAGAACTGTGTCATTTTCTGAATAGTAGGTAAATAGGCAAGCACATGTATTGGTCCCCTACAGTTTACATCAAATACTTCAATCTCAGAGCCTAGTATTAACGAGATTTTACTTTTATAGAGGAGGCTACCTTGCTCGGATTCTACCAGTTCTCCATCCAACCTAAGCTGTTCTATTTCCTCTAGTACCTCTGGAACATGGCAATCAATTATTCCTATTAGGTCTAAACCTTTAACATCAGCTGCTTGTTCCAAGACATTCTTCAACGTCATTGCTTTGGAAGCAGTAATTTTTACTGGTTTACCAGTTGATGTCGCACCTAAATGGATGTGTAAATCTACAAAGTATGATCTCACTTTTATGTTAAGCCACCTTTAAGTTTTAAGTATTGAATTGCAAAAATAGTTTTTGCATCATGGATTTTCTTTTCTTCAATGTATTTCTCAGCTTCTTCGAGTGAGACCTTCATTAATGAGAGAAACTCATCTTCATCCAACTTTTCTTCTCCAACCTCAATTTCGTCCGTAAAGTATATATGAATTAATTCATCGGCGAAACCTGGAGATGTGTAAAAGGAAGTAATAAACTTCATTGTTATGGCCTTATAACCTGTTTCTTCTTCTAGCTCTCTCTTGGCACATTCCAATGGGTCCTCCCCTTTTTCAAGCTTTCCGGCGGGAATTTCAACAATTGTTTTTTCTAAAGGTATACGAAATTGCTCAATTAGTAGTATTTTCTTGTCTTTGGTTATTGCAATGATTGCAACAGCACCTGGGTGATGAACAATTTCCCGTTTACTTTTATTCCCATCCGGTAGCACCACATCTTTTACAACTAAATCAATAATTCTTCCATTGTAAATAGATGTTGTCGAAACTGTTTTTTCGTAGAATTCGTCTTTCACTGGTTATCTCTCCTTACCTATAAATTATTTTTCCTTTTACCTATTCTAAAACATTTACTACTTTCATACAGTTTATCATAGCTTGATTCAGACAAGGACAAGCTTTGAGAGGAGAGAAAAAGATGAAAGTATATGTTCAAGATCAGAAAGTAACTTTAGTGGGTAAAGCTTGGCAGGTGAAATACATGTTAAAAAAATATATGAAGAAGTACACTACTGTTCAAGAATGGATTGACAGTCAAACTCCCAAAGCTTCTCCTATTACCCACTTCACCGCTGCGGCAACTCCAAGAAAGAAAACAGGGTCATCTTGATACTGCCTACCCATTGTTTTGATTGGAAGTAAACTGTTAGTTAACACGTCCTCAATCATGTTTTCAAGGGGCTTACTTTCAATCCAATGCACCTCATGGTGTTGTGGCAACTGCGATATTTGGTTGAGCATCTTCTCACCAATCGCTCCAATAATCTCTGGTAAGGGTAAAATACTATTGACAAATGTAAACTCCATTAACGGAGTCAAGGTATGATGACTGATACCAATGTGTCGTTCACGAGTATCACTTTGTGATAATCGCGGTATCCAAACAGGCACTCCACCTAAACTTCCAATTACATTTGCCCACTCAGCTTGTGCAATCCCACTGAAACCATAGGTTGTTCCTGTACCAACAACACCAGGGCCTAGTGTCACCAGAATTATATCACTCTTTAGAACACTACTAGCGAATTGTAAAGCTGTTGGTAAATTTACAGCTTCATATGTACCACCAAACGCTTGACCAATCGTAATTGTCGATAAACGCTCATCCTCTTTTAGAGCTCGTATATGACTACTTAGACTTAACGGAATGCTTGCTTCATCACTAATAATAGCTGTCATCTTAGCATTTTTGTTCAGATGATCCAACGCCCAAAAGCAAATTGGTAACATACTGTGAAGCTCACCAATTAATATTTTTTTCCCCTTTAACGAAAACGGCTTCGTGAACAATGGGTGAAACTTGCTTTCTGGTGATTCGATTGCTAGGACCGAGTGTTGGTTTGGTAAGTACCTTGCTTTCATAATATGGCCATCAGGATGTAGATTTACCAACGGTGTAGAGTTTATAACAGATGTTACAATATCCATTCCACCTGTACCCAACTTCAAATACGTAGAGGTACTATTAACAATGACCTCGTCATTCACAGAGGCTTTGGGAATAAATGAACGATATAAAAGGGCCTTTTTTGCTTCAGCTGAGGTCTTTAAAAGCTGAATATCTTTATCTTCGTAAAGTATTTCCTCCACAATCACTTTCTTTTCTATATACATATCGTATCTCCTCTAATTGTAATTAATCCCTTAAAACATTATTACCTTCCGTTAACGAAATAACCTCTTTATTTGCTCTTCAATTCATTAATTAGTATTGTTACTATAGAACATGCAAACGGAGGAAGAAAAATGACTGCTAAACGCCAAATTGGAAATTCACAATTATACGCCTCTACGATAGGTCTAGGGTGTATGTCACTTGCCTTAGACAGTAAGAGTGAATATCTTCTACATCAGGCAATTGAACTGGGTGTGAATTACTTTGACACAGCCGATTTATACGATTATGGAGAAAATGAACGATTGCTAGGAAGAAGTTTAAAAGAAAAAAGGCAAGAAGTCATTCTTGCTACAAAAGTGGGTAATCAATGGAGGCCCCAAAAAGATGGATGGAACTGGAATCCATCGAAATCCTATATAAAGCAAGCTGTTAAAGGTAGCTTATCACGTTTACAAACGGACTATATTGATCTCTATCAACTTCACGGTGGAACGATTGAAGACCCTATTGATGAGACAATCGAAGCCTTTGAGGAACTAGTGCAGGAAGGGTGGATACGTTATTACGGTATTTCTTCAATTCGCCCGAACGTTATTAAAGAGTATGTAAAAAAATCACAAATAGTTAGTGTGATGCTTCAACATAGCATGCTTGATCGAAGAGCAGAAGAAGAAATCATGCCTCTATTAACAGAAAAGAATATTAGTGTGATTACTAGAGGACCTGTAGCTAAAGGGTTACTTACGGAGTCTTTTTTATCCAAGCTACATGAGGATGGCTATTTAAACTACCCCAAGAAAGAACTAATGCAGTTGCTTCCACAACTACTCCAATTTGCTCACGACCAAGGCTATAGATTAGAAGAAATGGCACTTCATTATTGCTTAGGAAATACTCCAACAGCTGTAGTGGTTCCTGGCGCACGTACAATTGATCAGCTAAAAAGCAACTTATCAACTTTGAAAATACCAGCTCTATCTTCCGAAGTCTTATTACAACTTAAGGGGAAATTAAAGGAAGATAAGTATCTATCACATCTCTAAAAAATAAGAAAAAGGTGAACCTTTAGGTTTCACCTTCCGTTTGTTCTAAGAGCTTTATTATTTCATTTTCAAGCATTTCAAAAGTTACTTTTCCTTTCATTGAACTATAAATTCTTCCCTCTTTGTCTAAAATAAACGTTGCTGGTAAAGCTCTCACTTGATACAGTGACTCTACAATCCCACGCTGGTTGATGGTGTCATTAGATTGGTCAACAAAAGTAGGGAACTGCACATCAAATTCTTCCATGAACTTCTCCATTGCACCCTCAGTTCTCTCGAGAGTCCCCATATTTATACCAACTACTTTAACACCTCTATCTTTATAAATCTCATCTAACTCTATCAAATCCGGCATTTCGTCACGACAAGGTGGACACCAAGAAGCCCATAAATTTAATACAACCAAATTTCCGCGAAAATCGGTTAATGATCGTTCTTCACTAGACTCCCAAAGTGGTAGAGTAAAATTGGGAGCAGTCATCCCCCGAAGTAGACCTACCTCATCTTTAGGTTCAAAAGTTTCATCAGGAGTATTGTTGGTTAAATATCCCTCTTTGTTACCAACATAATTATCAACTACTACATAGACAATGAAAGCAAAAGCTACAATGAATATCATAAGACTAACAAAGCGTTTATTTGTCATTTTTAACCCCCGAAAATCTTACTTACAAAAAGAAAACCACCACTAAAAAACAAGATAGAACAACCAATTGACAAAAGAACGTACACATAAGCTTCCTTAAGTTTTCCATCCCTGATTAATTGAATGGTTTCCACACTAAACGTTGAAAATGTTGTAAATGACCCCCAAAAACCAATGACAAAAAACAAATAGCTTGATGGTTCAGTTATGATGACCTCCGAAAAATATATAAAATTTCTACCTAGGAATAAACCCAATCCAAACGAACCAATTACATTTACAACTAACATAGCAAGCGGAATCGGAGGATGCGGAACGCTTTTCATTAATAGAAGCCCTACTGCATAACGTAGGCTTGCACCTAATGCTCCTCCTATCATGACGAGAAAAACAGTCATTCCGACACACCTGCTTTATTAGATTTTAGACTTAGCTTAACCCCACCAAAATAACCTAAAAAGGCAAGGCTAACACCACCAATTATTGAAGATCCGAGGTAAGTCACTGCAAATAAATAGTTTGAGCCAGATGCTAATATATGAAAATAAGCAGTTAGTGTTGACATGGTAGTAAAACCACCACAAAGTCCAACACCCAGACCCGTTTTTAATGATTCATTTATTCTTCGATGAACAAGCCAACCTGTCAAGAAACCTAACAAAAGACTTCCGCCGAAATTTACCAATAATGTTCCTAATGGGAATAAGAAATTCACAGTTTTTAAGGTTATTAAATAGCGAAAAAAGGTCCCTACTGCTCCACCTAATGCGACAGCGAAAAACGATACAATATACGTTTTCTTCACAAAAAAAACCTTCCTTAGCTCTCATCATTTCCTCCAAGTATAATAAACACTTCTTGCCCTTGCAACAGAAATGAGTTTTTCCTAAAATCATCCTTTATAATTTTCATTATTTTTGCTAGAATGAGTATCAGTAATTTCACTTTATGGAAGGAGACATTATGTCTATATTAGAAGCTATTTTATTTGGATTTGTACAAGGCTTAACTGAATTTCTACCAATCTCTAGTACTGCCCACATTGTCATTACTCAACTTATCCTAGGTACACCTTTTCCTGGATTAGCGTTTGAAATTTATTTACATATTGCATCCATACTAGCAGTAGTTATCTATTTCAGAAAAGATTTGTTAGCTGTCATTATCGGTTTTTTCAGTTACTTTAAAACGAAATCAGCTGAAAATCGAGTCCATTTTCTTTTTGCTCTGTATATAATTGTTGCAACAGTAATTACTGGTGGACTAGGAGTTCTACTAAAGGACTTTATTGGTGATAACATGAAATCCCCTGTATTTATTTCCGTTACGCTGGTTGTTACCGGACTAGGTCTATTGTTTATTGAGAGGTTTCACCGCTACGGAAATCGAACTGAAAAAGAAATGACATTTTTAGACTCAATTATTGTTGGACTTGCTCAAACATTAGCTGTTCTTCCAGGAATTTCAAGATCTGGGGCAACGTTAATTGCTGCACTTGTAATCGGATTAAATAGAGATACTGCTGTACGCTACTCTTTTTTACTTGTCATTCCAGTTATCTTGGGTTCAACAGTATTAGCAGTCGGTGATGTAAGTAGGGATGTATTTACTGCTATCGGAACTCCGGCGTTAGTCGTTTCTTTTCTTACAACATTCGTATTTTCATGGTTAGGAATTATTTGGTTAATTGATTTCTTAAAACGAAGTAAATTAATTTACTTTGCTATTTATTGCTTTGTAGTAGCAATCCTTGTATTTCTATTTATTGAACCAAATATGGTTATTGACATATAAAAGAGAGGCCGAATTAAAATCGGCCTCTCTTTTATTTTATAAACTTTTCGTGAAATGACTTTCTAATTTCATCTTCCTTGAAACTAACACCGATGAGTATGATACAAGGAGTTACCTCTGGTGGTTCTTTTAGGCGATGTAACTGAAGTTGTTTTGACGCATATTGAAACTGAAAATACCCAACAGATTCTGTAAGTTGGACGATCCCTTTTCCACGAATAATCGATATCGGTAATCCTTTTAACCACCTCTCAAAATCAATTCGATCTAGAGGCCTTACTACATCGAGTTTAACTACTTGAAATGCATGGGGATGGTCATTTTTATGCTCAGTACATGAATGATTATTAGTGCAACCACACGCTTTCCTCTCCCTGCTAACCATAAGCCTTCGTTCTAACAATTGAGACATGTCTAATTTTCCAAAACTAACTTTTACAAGAGGCGTGTCACTGTTCTTTTGACTAGCAATTTTCTTTTCAACTTTATCTATCATCTTTTCTGTCATTAGATCTAGTTTGTTTACTACGATTAATGAGCTTGTACTTATCTGTGAACTTAAGATTGACCTTACCTCTTTTGAACTAGAAAAAATACTTTGGTACTCCATGTACCTACTACCGTCAACTAAGGTTATAATTGAATATAAGTCAATAAATTCAATTAATAGCGGATCAGTCAAACCTTCAACAATTTCAATTGGATTAGCAATTCCGGTTCCTTCAATTAATAAAAAATCTGGAACATTCTCTTCTTGAAATAAGGATAGAAATGCATGTAACTCCTTCGTAAAATCTTCCTGAATTGAGCAACAGATACATCCATTTAACATTTCTAACAGATGATTTCCCTGAAAAGTATCTTGTTCTACATTCGTATCTCCGACCTCATTTAAAACAACGGCTGGCGTTAAATTTTTCTCTTTACAATAGTCTAGCATTCTCTGCAAAATAGTCGTCTTACCACTACCTAAAAATCCTGTAATGATATAAGTTGGGATTTTTTTCAAACAAAATTCCTCCATTCAACTACGCTCAACTACAAGATACCATAAACCATTCTCCTATTACAAATAAGAATAATTCCTTTTTAAAACAGATGACTCATTTAACTCATAGTTAATTTATGATAGAATACTAGAATGAGTAAAAACTTAATAAGTTATACTTACAAAAAATAATAGGAGTAGATCAATTATGAATCTAAGAGAATCAGTTTCGTCTTTAGCCAAAGATTTACTCGGTGTGGCTCTATTACTCGTATTTTTATTGTTATTCTTTAACACAGAGAAAATTAAGGGTTCTATCACCTTATCGAACTTACCAGATAGTATGGTAAATGTTAACACCATTTTTATTAGCATTATCATTGAAGCATTTCCATTTATCTTATTAGGTGTATTTGTTTCGGCATTAATTCAAATATATGTTTCTGAGGACACAATTCAACGTTATTTACCTAAGAATGCGATCGCTGCACTATTACCTGCCGCGATCCTCGGGGCAATCTTCCCAATTTGTGAGTGCGCAATTGTACCTGTAGTAAGAAGACTCATTAAAAAAGGAATGCCGCTACACGTTGGTGTCGTATTTTTAGTAGGTGCACCAATTTTAAATCCTGTCGTTTTTGCTTCGACTTTTTATGCGTTCCGTTCAAACCCAACTGTACTCTACTCAAGAATGGGGTTGGCATTCCTTCTCTCCATTTTGATTGGTGCGATCATTTTTGTCATTTTCCGTAAGCAAAAGGATCAACTAAAATGGAGTAAAGAAGAACTAATTGGAAATCAAACCATTCAAATGCCTGTAACGAAGAAGGCTAACAGAGTCAAACAAACCATGTATCATGCTGCCGATGAGTTCTTTATGATGGGTAAGTATTTGATTGCTGGGGCATTTATTGCCGCGTTATTTCAAACATTCTTAGACCGAAGTATTCTTCAAGCGCTAGGCTCAAACGAGTACTCTGCTACGTTTGTCATGATGGCTTTTGCGTACGTGTTATCACTATGTTCCGAAGCAGATGCATTTGTTGCTGCATCTTTTGCCAATAACTTTACTACTAGTTCAATTATTGCCTTTCTAGTCTATGGTCCAATGCTTGATTTAAAAAATACGATCATGTTACTAGCTTTCTTCAAAACTAAGTTTGTACTAGTGTTCATGGTTACTGTTACATTTGTTGTGTTTACTTCTGTGTTGTTACTTCACTTCTTTATACTCTAAGGTGACACCCAACAGAAAGGATGGTCTAAATGAATAACAAAGGTGATCTTGGATTTCACGCTTATATACGAGGAATTATCCTTTTCGGATTCGCGTTACTTATCCTTGGCTTCATTATTACCGATAATATGAAATACTATATAGCTCCAAAGATGATGCCGTTTATCTATTTTTCAATCGTTGTCTTCTTCTTACTCGGGATTATCCAAATTTTCCGTAGTACAAAAAAAGGACAAGCTGAGGAAGAAATCGATTGTGATTGTGGATTAGATCATCAAGTACAAGGCCCTCGTTGGCTAAAATTGCTCATTTACTCGGTTTTTATCGTACCTCTATTAATGGGATTTATGATTCCAGATCAGGCATTAAATAGTCAGGTAGCTGCCAATCGTGGAATTATCTACGGTTCTGGAATGAACTTAGCAAAGCCAGCAGATGACCAGGTGTCTACTACTCCAAGAACTGATCAATATCTAACTGATCCAGAAGGTTATTTAGCTAGCCTAGATGGTAAATCAGACGAAGAAATTGATCATTTCCAAATTGAAGACTTTTATGATGAAGAGTGGTTTGGAGACTATTATAACGAGTTAATGTCAGATTTATTAGACGAGCCAATTATTGAAGTAACTGATCAAAACTATTTAGATATTATGACTCTTCTTGATTTACATTTAGAAAAATTTATTGGAAAAGAGCTAGAAATCACAGGATTTGTATTTAGGGAACACGATTTTGATGAAAATCGCTTGGTTGTTGCTAGGTTTTCAATGACATGTTGTACTGCAGATGCTGGTGTCTACGGTACCTTAGTTGAGACCGAGGAAGCCTACCTATATGAAAACGATATGTGGATAAAGGTAAGAGGTACCATTGATAAAACCGAGTATCATGGCTACCAATTGCCAATTATCCAATTACGTGAAATAACAGTTGTTGCTGAGCCTGACTCACCTTATGTATACCCTAGCTTTCGCTAATCGGAAAGAGGATGACTTTTTGTCATTCTCTTTTTTCTTGTAAATATCTATTTTCCTTGGATGTATTAGCAATTTGTTGCCAACGTCATATATTGTTTAATAAATACAAATATGTTTCCTTAAGGAAAGAGGTGAACAAGCATGAATCCAAATAAGAAACGCGTCCAAAAACTAATAAACTATACACATCTACTTCATAAGTTAAAAGTAATTAATGAGCATGATAAGGATGAAATTTTAGGAAAAATTAATAGTAACAAGCACCAAAAAACGTAAATTTATAGATAATATTGGCAAATAAACGAACATTAAACAAATTATGTTACATTTCATTCGGAAAAAGCCCTGTTTTTTTTTATGATCATATGCTATAATCACAACTACAAACAAAAATAGCTCTCGTATAATCGCAGGAATATGGCCTGCAAGTCTCTACCGAGTTACCGTAAACAACTCGACTACGAGTGGATATTGTCCTTTCCTTGATACTTTTTTCGGAATGGTCATTTTTATCTAAATTTGAGTTTTCGTAAACTCGAGTTTTCTTATCCACTCATAGTCACTATGGGTAGATTAGAGAATTCGAGTTTTTTTATTTTGTATTTATAGTAGGAGGAAGAAAAATGGAAGAATTAAAACAAGCGATAGTAACTAAAGGAACTGTTGTTTCAAAAGGAGTTTTAAAAGTGGACTCATTCTTAAACCATCAGATCGATCCCAAGTTAATTGCCCAAATGGGTAAAGAATTTGTAAATAGATTTAAAGATCAAGAGATTACAAAAATACTCACAATTGAATCTTCTGGTATTGCTCCAGCTTTCACTACAGCTTTAGAGTTAGGTGTACCACTCGTCTTTGCAAGAAAGAAAAAATCACTTACTTTGAGTTCAAATTTAATTACAGCAACAGTGCACTCATTTACCAAGAATGAAACAAATGAAATTACTGTATCCAAAGATTTCATCTCAGATTCAGACAAAATCCTTATTATTGATGACTTTCTAGCAAATGGTGAAGCTGCTCTAGGTTTAGCATCCATAGTTGAACAAGCGAATGCCACGGTTGTAGGAATAGCTATTGTTATCGAAAAGTCATTTCAACCCGGCAGAGAGAAATTGGAACAAGCGGGCTATACTGTGGAGTCTTTAGCAAGGCTAGCCTCACTAGAAAATGAAACTGTTCGCTTTCTAGAAGAAGTAACTACTAAATAAACCTCATTAAGGAGAGAACAAGACAATGACAACAAATCAAATTCATTATCCATGGTATAAAAAAGAGGATACAGATGCTTTCTTTGCTTTATTTCAAAATAACCTAGCTAACTTTGTTGTTATTGCAGTAACAATGTTAGGAATGGGTTTTCCCGCTAGCATTGTTTTTGGGAAAGTTATTCCCGGTGCTGCTGTTGCAGTTATCGTTGGAAATCTATATTATGCCTACTCTGCCGCTAAATTAGCAAGAAAAGAAGGCAGAACTGATGTTACAGCACTTTCCTACGGGATTAGTACTCCCGTTATGTTTGTTTTCTTATTTGGGGTGTTAGCACCAGCTAACGTATTAACAGGTGACCCTGAACTAGCTTGGAAGATTGCCCTTGCAGCTTGTATGTTAAGTGGACTAATTGAAATATTACTAAGCTTTACTGGAAACTGGGTAAGAAACAATATTCCAAGGGCTGCCATGCTCGGAGCTTTAGCTGGGGTTGCTTTAACGTTTATAGCTGGAGAAATGTTATTTCGAACATTTCAGATGCCTGTCGTCGGACTATTTGTCTTAGCGGTAATTTTAGTTGGATTAATTGGTAAAGTTACTTTACCATTTAAAATTCCTGCATCATTATTTGCAATCATCATAGGTACAGTTTTAGCATTTACTCTAGGTTACTCAGACTCTGCCAAAATCACGGAAGGTTTATCTAATTTTGGTTTCTATCCATTACTTCCAAGTTTAGCCGCGTTTGAAGGGTTGAGTCTCTTATTCGGAACAATGATCGCCCTACTAGCTGTCATTTTACCAATTACGATCTACAATGCTGTAGAGACTATGAACAATGTCGAAGCAATGGCAGGAGAAGGCGATCGCTACGATGTTAGAGAATGTCAGGCCGTTGATGGGGCAGGTACTGTGATTGGTTCATTATTTGGAGGAATGTTCCCAACAACCGTATATATTGCTTCAGTCGGCTCAAAATGGATGGGGGCTGGGCGCGGTTATAGTATATTAAATGCCATTGTCTTTGGAATTACAGCAATGACTGGTGTCATTGCAGCGTTGTCAGCTATTATACCAATCTCTGTAGTAGCACCTATCTTAGTATTTGTTGGTATCTCAATGGTCTCAACTGCGTTTCAGTCGAATGAAACTAAGTATTTTCCAGCCGTAGTATTAGCAATGCTGCCATACCTAGCAAACTTTATTATGTCTCGCTTTAATAATTCAGCAGGTGAGGCGGTTGCCAACTTTTCAAGTGCCATTGTCCCACTTGGTCAAGGTGCCATGTTCTCAGGTATAATCCTCGGTGCTATAACCGTTTTTATTATTGATCATAACTTTAAAAAAGCGGCCATATTTTCATTAATCGGTGCAGGATTGTCTTACATTGGTTTAATGCATGCACCTCAACTTGCACTAGGAGCAAATCACGAGTTTATGCTAGGATATTTAGTAATTGCTTTGTTCTTCTGTTTGTTTACTTTTAAGAAAAACACCGCGATCAACTCCACTGACTTGCGTTCGGATAAAAAGGCTGCGTAATATAAGGAATGCGCAAGGCGCCCTAGGAAAAAGGAATTCGCTTTTTCTTTGCCTATCGGCGACAAGCAAATGTTCTGGACGATAAAAAGTGTGCTCTTTCACTTTTAATCTAGGGAAAAAGGAAGATCACTTTTTCCTTGGTCAGGTTATTTGACCTCGAGCCAAGAACTTCCTTGAGTTACCTCACGCGCCTTTGCGACGAGTAACCGCAGGAGAAGATGGCGCCTGGAGCTAGACAATTTTTAAGTTGAAAATTATATACTTTCTTATAACGTAAGAAAGGTATCGGCAAATTGCCGATACCTTTTATTCTTCATAGATCATCTTACGAGTCATCCCTCCGTCAATAATGAGGTTCGTTCCTGTAACAAAATCATTATCTACTGATGTTAGATAAAGACAAGCTTTTGCCACGTCACCTGGTCTACCTACCCTCCTAGCAAAATGTTGCTGATGATCAATGTCACGTAACTCTTCATAGTTTCCAGTTTCAATCCAACCCGGACTTATTACATTCACCCTTATGTTGTCCTTAGAGAGTGAAGCCGCTAGCGCGTGTGTGAGGGAAATTATTCCACCCTTTGTTGCTGCGTAGGCTTCCGAATTTGGCTCAGACATGATTGCCCTGGTTGATGCGATGTTGACGATTGAGCCACCACCATTCGCCCTCATTAACTTAGCTCCTTCTCTAGAACATAAAAATACACTTCTCAAATTAGTATTAATAATCGCATCCCATTCATCTACAGACAAATCAAATGGTGAACTCCATTTCGAAACACCTGCATTATTAATAAGGACATCTAGCCTCCCGTAAAGACTATGCACCTTTTCAAATAAATTCACTATTTCGGGTGGATTACTAACATCCGTTTTTATCACTTCCGCTTCGCCTCCAGTAGAAACAATTTGCTCTTTCACAAGCTGACCTTGTTCCTTATCAGTATCGGCAATAACGACCAGATAATTGTTACTAGCGTATCGTCTAGCAACTTCTTTACCAATCCCTTTTGCTGCTCCTGTTACAACAATTACGTGACGTTCCAATTTCCTCATCCTTTAACAATATATTCTGTTTAATATCATCATTTTTATTGTCAAATATTCCTTTCTCTATAATAATAAGAGAAAGGAGTGATAGAATGCTAATCAAAGTTTTTGCGAACTTTCGAGAGATTTGCGGAGGAAAAACAGTTAACGTCCAAGTAGAAGATGGTCAACCTATTTTATCTGTTCTCGATATACTAGTTGAACAATTCCCTTTAATGAATGAAGAACTATTTACGGAAGATAGAGAATTAAAACCACTTGTCCATGTCTTTATAAACGGTAGAAACATTATCCATTTAGAAGGTTTAGCCTCACCGATCAAGGAAACAGATCAAATTGCTTTGTTTCCACCTGTAGCAGGTGGCTAAAAATGGTCGAAGAAAGAATAGAGATCCGTGGAATTTTACGAAAGGACATTGCCATTTATTTACAACAATTAGGTGCAAAAGCAGCCGATGAAGAACAGTTTATTGCAGATAAATGGAGCTGCCAAGTTTACCCGGAAGAGAAGTTTTTTATGTTTCAGTCATGGATACCCAAGGTACATTTACAATTTTGTGCAAACGATGAAAGTATACTTAAAACAGTTTTATCAAACTTTCGAAAGAAGACCTTCCGCGCTGGTGGGTAAGAAGTACACAAGGTACCTTGTTAGCCAACTCTTTCGGGGAATTATACTTATATTGTAAATAACAAAGGGGATGATATCAGGTATCATCCCCTTCTTATTTATGCACCTACACTTACTTCAATTTCAAGCTCTTTTAACTTTTCTTTTGTAACAACACCGTCTGCCCAACCTCTTACTTCATAATACTCTTTTAACATTTCAGCTAGGTGGTTAATTGAGCCAGCGGAATTCCCAGTAGCAGGTTCTTCTAAGAAACGTTTTGGTAGTGTATCATCGTTCACATCAAATCCTGCCTGGTTATTAAAGTATCTCTCAATATTATAAACCCTCTCCCCAATTTTCATTATGTCATCACCTGTAAGTTCAATACCGACTACTGCTGAATATTGCTGTGCATAGTGATCCGCATTTTCAGAGAAGGAAGAGAATTTACATAAATCAAGTGAATCAGAGAAAGCATGTAAATCTTGGAATATCTTTAATAGTTCGCCTTTTCCTTCAACTTTCGTACGGTCAACAGCTTCAGGGATACCTGCAATTTCAGCTGCAATCGTATATCCACGTAAATGACAGGCACCACGATTGCTTGTCGCATATGCTAACCCAATGCCCTGAACAGCACGAGGATCGTACGCAGGTATCGCTTGATTTTTTACAACCATCGCAATATCTGCATTTCCAAATGTAGCAGCTGCTCTTCCAGGACCTTCAGCTAAAATATCACCAAGTCCTTCTCTATTAGCAATTTGTTCGGTAAGTGCGATCATTTTATCGACGTCGCCCCAGTCAATTTTCTCCTCTAATAAACCTTTTTCTGAAGCTTCCATAGCTACCGAAAACGTATTACCTAATTCAATGGTATCAATACCATAATCATTACATTGATTAATTAAGTACGCAATTGCTTCTTTATTTGAGGTACCACAATTTGCTCCTAATGCCCAAGCAGACTCGTATTCGTAGCTCTCAGTTCTAGTTTTATATTTACCCTCTTTTACTTCTACTTCCTTCTTACAGGCAACAGGACAGGCATGACAAGTTGGCTCTGCTACTAATAATTCGTCTCTGATAGTTTCACCACTGATTTCGTCAGCTTCTGGAAAATATGACTCTTGTGAATTCTTTGTTGGTAAACCACCGACTTCATTCATAATATTCATTAATACGTTCGTACCATAAACCGAAAGTCCGCCTTTTCTCGGTGCAGTAAGAGCTCCTTCGTTTATCGCCGTTAGACCAGCTTTAATTGCATCAGGATACAGATCCGGTAAGGCTGGTTGAGGCATATTTCCTTTTTGGCTTCCTTTGATAACGATCGCCTTCAAGTTCTTAGATCCTGCAACAGCACCTGTACCGCCTCTTCCTGCTGCACGGTCGTCTTCATTCATCCAACCAGCATACTTAACTAGATTTTCACCGCCTTGACCGATAGTCATAATGCTAGTATCTTTCTTCCCATAGAGCTCCTGCAATGCTTTTACTGTTTCACGAGTAGTTTTTCCCCATAGGCTGGATGCGTCTTTTAACTCAGCTTTTCCATCTTCAACATACAGATAAACGGGTTGTTCACTTTTCCCTGTGAAAATTAAGTTATCAAAACCAGCCCACTTTAATCTTGCTGCAGTCCACCCACCTAAGTGCGAGTCAGTAACTGTTCCTGTAAGAGGTGAACGCGTAACTGTACAAAGACGCCCACTCATATGAATTCTCGTACCTGTTAATGGACCAGTCATTACAGCAAGCATGTTCTCTGGTGATAAAGGCTCAGCGTTATAAACCTTATGATCAACCATGTATTTTACCCCTAAACCTCGTGCACCAATGTACTTTTTCGCATCTTCTTCGTTTAATTTTCGATATTCAATCGTTCCATCAGTTAAGTTCACCCAAGCTTCATGATTACGATAACCACCTAATTCCATGAAAAACCCTCCCTAAAATTTTTGTGAAACAATTTACTATTTCTGCATAATCCAACTAAATTCCTCTTCAACCACCATTATTTTTTCGTTACACTAAGTTTTGAAACTATTATAATAAATACTAGTAAAATAAACACAATAGACCATAGGGAGACAGGAAAAATGGATAAAAATATTGTGAAATATTCTCGACAATTACTCTTTTGGCCTGATGGAACTCATAGTCAGGAGAAGTTGAGTAAAAAGACAGTGACAGTTATTGGAATGGGAGCCCTTGGTACAGCACTAGCAAATCATTTAGTACGAGCAGGAGTTGGAAAGCTTAGAATAGTAGACAGAGATTTTGTAGAGGAAAGTAATCTTCAACGGCAAATGTTATTTGATGAACAGGACGCTCTTAACCACTTACCAAAAGTAATAGCCGCTAAACAAAAGTTGTCACTAATTAACTCCGATGTTGATATTAGAGGCTTTATTGAGGAAATAAATGCCTATAATATTGAAGAGATTGTTCGCGGATCTGACTTAATCCTAGACGGTACCGACAACATGGCAACTCGTTTTCTCATTAATGACATTAGTCATAAGCTCGAAATCCCATGGATATATGGAGGCGTTGTTCATTCTCGTGGTATGACAACTACAATTATCCCAAACAAGACCCCTTGTTTTCGATGCTTATTCCCAGAAACTGAACCAAGTCAAGGTGATACGTGTGACACGATAGGTGTACTAAGTACTATCGTTCAAGTAATAGCCTCATACCAAGCAACTGAAGCCTTTAAACTTTTAATTGACGATCATTCTTCAATTAGGCAAGAAATGCTTCAAATAGATGTATGGAAAAATGATTTTGATGAATTTCCATTTCAAGCTTCATTAAACAAAACATGTCCTTGTTGCCAAGAAAAAAACTACACATTCTTAGATAATAATCAATCAACAAAAATAGTTACCTCACTGTGCGGAAGAAACTCTATCCAAATCACACCTGCTCAAAATCAGAGTAACGTGAATTTTGATGAATATTACAGTAAGTGGAAGAACGTTGGAAAAGTTGTTAGGACGCCTTACTTATTACGTCTCTCATACAATGAATACCAATTATCGCTATTTAAGAATGGTCGTTTATTAATTCAAGGTACTAACGACCAAGTTATAGCTAAACGTTTATACTCAACTTTAGTTGGAGAGTAATACTGTAGTAAAAATTGTTCCCCTTGCCAAGCGTCCTTGCATAAATTAAAGCAAACGTTTGGAAAGGGTTTGAAACTATGAAAAAATTGACTTACACCGATATGCTCGCGGACCTTGGCATATCTAGCGCACACCCAGGAGGATCCCACTTAACCAAAAGGATTTTCACTAACGAAATTATGACGCCAGAGAAAAAGGTTCTAGATATTGGTTGTGGAACTGGACAAACAGCCGCTTTTCTCGCAAAAAAATACAAATGTGACGTTGTCGCTATTGACGCTCATGACACAATGATCAGAAAGGCCAAAAAGCGTTTTGAAAAAAACGAACTTCCAATTAAACTTATTAAAGCAACTGCGGAAAAGCTACCATTTTCAGCTAATATATTTGACTTTGTTACAGCAGAATCAGTAATTTCCTTTACTCAGCCTCACCTATCGTTACCAGAAATCGCTAGAGTTTTAAAAACAACAGGAAAACTTATTTCTATTGAAATGACAGCTGAGAACGACCTAACAGAAGCTGAGAAACAAGAAATTACAGACGTCTACGGAATTAAAAGGGTCTTTACGGAAGATGAGTGGAGAGAACAGTTTCTTAGCGCGGGCTTTTCTAAGGTTAGTATTGAGGAAGACCATGATCGCCCAAATGAATTTATTGGAGATAAAAATGATCCTTCAAATTATATCGATCCGAGCTTATTTGAGATCCTAGAAACTCACAGCGCACTCCTACAAAAATTGCAAGGACGCCTAGGTTACCGAATATATCGTTGCATTAAATAACTGTTCCAGCCAACATACTCTTTTTCATTATCTAATAAGAAATGGCGTAAGATACAGTACTATTTTTACCTTATAATTTGAACAAAAAACACATCTACTTGGGATGTGTTTTTCACTGACCTCGCTTTCATCATGAACTACTACCTTGAGTTACTTCATGCTTTGCGACGAGGAAGCAAGCTTTGGAGCTGAGCTCGTAGACCCTAGAAAGCCAATGACTTCATTCGCATCGTGAACTACTACCTGAGTAAACTTCATGTAGCTTTGAATCGAGGAAGCCTGCTTCGAAGCGATACTTGTAGACGCAGATGCACAACCAACTTAGTTGTTCCAATCCTCTTCTAGACAAACACAAAAAACACATCCTGATCGGATGTGTTTTTCTTAATTACCTAGCAACGTCCTACTCTCACAGGGGGAAACCCCCAACTACCATCGGCGCTGAAGAGCTTAACGATCGTGTTCGGCATGGGAACGAGTGTGACCTCTTCGCTATCGCCACTAGATTATTTTGTAGAAGAAATTCATTCCTTCAAAACTAGATAACACACATTTAAGACTTGAGTAAGAAAATCAATTCTTATTTTTAGGATAAGTCCTCGACCGATTAGTATCTCTCAGCTCCACACGTCGCCGTGCTTCCACCCGAGACCTATCAACCTCATCATCTTTAAGGGGTCTTACTGGATTAACTCCAAGGGAAATCTCATC